>Ga0210097_1000236_pt1 | contig 22787 bp, 20 predicted proteins | sample Joice_CattailNLA_2_FD_185521 | JGI IMG/M metagenome (GOLD analysis project Ga0210097, IMG submission 185521) | Wetland microbial communities from San Francisco Bay, California, USA, that impact long-term carbon sequestration - Joice_CattailNLA_D2... | ecosystem: Environmental > Aquatic > Marine...
TGGACCCGGGAGACGATAGATAAAGGGAAAAAAACCTTAGCGGTAGGTATACAATTTCAGGACCTATCTCCTAAATTACGCGGCATGCTCTTTGTATTTGCTGAAAACTCTAAAGACAAATAAATCGCTTATTTTCCTTGTTATGCCTCCGATGATTACCTTATAAAAATTGAACATTCTCCTGGTTTTGAGACGATAACCAGCTTCAGGAGTTTGCACTTTCTTACCTTCAAACATCTGCCGGATTAATTGAGTCAGTCGACCATAAGTTTCCTGTAAACTTTGCATCAAAGCAAGTCCGGAGATATCTTCCCAAATCACCTTTCCATGATATCTGACCTCATACCGAGGCACTTTAAACTTCACAATCCATCTCCAGCCGTGCAAAAAAATACAATTTGATATCGTAATTTTCGATCTGGTCCAACATTTAGTTTCTATGCACAATCTTCAAATTTTCATATAAAAAACATTAATCGTTTAACACATCGAAATTAATTCCTTAAGATTATTATTTTCATCTATTTAGTAGTCTCCGAATATTTATAATACACATAAAAAATTTTTAAGTTTTAAATAAATAGCCCGATAATCAACATAGGGTCACTTTTCTCGAATACTGTTTAATAATTTCAGGTACTGATAAAAAATTCTAACAACAGAGTCTATATTTTGCTGTTATGAGATCATCAAAAATTACATTTCAAAAATACAATATCTATATGACAAAGTTGTTCAACCTGATATTAACTTTAAACCCAGAAGAGCAACGATTTCTGTTAAAGAATGTGGAAAAATTAATTCTTAAAGAAAAAAGAGCATCTGCCCGAAAAATTTGTAGAATGCCTGTAAGGTATTTTTACAATGAGCAAATTTACAACAATTTCATTATCAATATTAGTCGGGATGGCTGTTTCATAGAGACTCAAAAACCTCTTTTAGTTGGAGAAAAAATCTTGATGGATATCCAGATGGATGGCGATGAAGAAATAATTAGGATCAAAGGTGAAGTGGCTAATGCAAATCGCTTGGGAAGTGGAATCGAATTTGAAAAAGTCAGTACCAATTTGTCAAAAACACTTAGTAATCTTTTATATAGGATTAGGTAATTTCGATGATTAAGTTGCTTGAATATTATTTATATATTCTACATTGGCTATAATTGTTTTAATTGTTTTGATCAGTATGAAAAATGGGAAGTATTTTTAATAAGTTTGAAAAATACAACATTACCATTAAAAAATTGTTTGATGCCATTCTCAGGTTAAGTCAAGAGCAACAAACACAACTCTTGATTTATGTTGAGGAGTTGATTGCTGAGAATAAGAGAATATCAATTAGAAAAGCATACAAAATTCAAATTAGCTATGCGACACAAAATCGCATCTACTCAGATAATATCTCAGACATCAGCAGAAGTGGTTTATTCATCGAAACGAGTAGGCCTTTTAATATCGGTGAAGAAATCATACTGTCATTTAACATGCATGGATATGATCGTCCATTCAAAATAAAGGGGGATATTGTCCGTTCAAATCAACAAGGCATTGGTGTAGAGTTTAAAGAAGTTAATCCATACATAAATGAGATGCTTAGCGCCCTTGTTGAAAGGATAAAAAGGTAAATAATTTTCGTTATGCATTAAACCCTTCTAAAAATGTTTCACATGCCGGTGATAGCTCAATGTTCGGAAAAAATAAGAGCTTCAAAAATCTGATATAATCAATCCCTGGTATTGGGACTGAATTGCCGATACCTGCTGAGACTGTCGAAAAACCCTAAATCTGTGAATTAAGTGCCTGTAAGTTATTGATTTTAATACATGCGAAATTGGTAAAATCGTTACTTTTGGACTTTTTCGACAGTCTCGCTATTTATTACAGGTTTTTGACGCCATTAAAAATCCTGTGATATGCACTTGATGTATCTGTAAAAATAGTAAAGTTGCGATTATCAATTGATCTCAGGTTTTGAAAAGCCTCAAATTTGTTCTTGATCAAGCACACATCTAACCTTCTGTAAAAATTAACCTTTCTTTCGCTAATCCTAAATTTTTAGCTCACCTTTAAAGATTCGATGCAGGCACGCAACATACACTTTTAGGCAAGCCAAATTTGATTACCTTGCATCAGCAAATCTAAAGAATTTTCGGTTACTCCCAAATCCTATTTTTATGTAAACCATGTGACAAAAATATTGATCCAAAAAGTATTTTTTAATTTCAGCTTTTATTATTCGTGATACGCACTAAGTCAATTGTTTGACGTTTCACCTAGTCAACTTATGTCCATTACTCTGTAAAACTGCCATATCCATATGATATATATCATAATATTTACTATCAACCCTGGCACAATTCCTGCTACATTTAATGATCTCCACATACCATAATATAAACGTTCGACATAATTAGCCGTAAAAGCACTAACTTATATCATTGACGTATCTATATTAAAAAAAAGGTGCTCACCGTGAAATCTCAATTGACGGCAGATAAAAACAAATTATCTCCTGATAAAATCAAAAAGCTAAATAGCAGGCATCTGCGAGGAGCACTTGTACGCTCGATTGCAAGTTTAAGTGGATGGGCTTTTGCTTTAATTGCTTTTTCAACCGGTGTGCTCAAAACCCACCATTTAATAGGAATAAGCGTATCAGTTTTATATCTTATTCTGATAAATTTTCCCGCTTTAATGGCTTTAAAGAATATTTCAAGCGAACGGTCCTATAACAATTTTTCGTTGTTAATTAATCAGCTTGAAATATTAGGCTATACTTCAATAATATACTTTTGTGGTGACATTGAAGCGACACATCTCACTCTCATTTATGCAGCTTTAATCGCCTATGTTGGAGTAGTTGCCCCCAAAAAGCAATGTTTTATCGTCGCCGGTCTTTGTGCTGCAACATATGTTCTGATGTTCGCATTGATACAAATTGATATTATTCCTCATTTAGGCCTAACCGCAGAATTATCCCCCCCATTGACAAATCAATTAGTCATCATTTTCGTAGTGATAGCACTTCTATATACAGTTGCTTTTATATCTGCCACCAGCGCAGGCTTGATAAAAAAGAATAAAGATCAGTTGGAACAGCAGAACCAAAAGCTTGCTGTAGCAAATGATAAGTTAATGCATGAGATTCAGCTTCGAATAGAAGCTGTGGAGGCCTTGCGAGAGAGCGAAGATCAATACAGAACCATTTTAGAATCAGCCCCTGACTCTATAACTATCTTAGGAATCAATGATGGTTGTTATATGCAAGTAAATGAATGTTTTTGTCAATTGACCGGTTACGCAAGGGAGAAAGTCTTAGGCAAAACTCCATTCGACCTCAATATTCTTACCAATGGAGATTGGAACCATTTATTAGAAATTATTAAAGAGAAAGGGAAAATCGATGATTTAGATATTAATCTTAAAAGCAAGGACGGAAAACCCATACACACTCTGCTTTCGGCACGAACTATCCGATATAGCGGAGAAAATTGTCTGATAACCGTAATAACGGATATCACTAACCGTAAACAAGCTGAACGTATGCTACGAGAGAGCGAAAATAGATACAAGACACTGACCAACAATCTAAATGTTGGGGTATACCGTAATACTGTCGGGCCAAAAGGAAAATTCATCGAAGCAAATCCTGCTATTGTGAAAATGTTTGGTTTTCAAAGCAAAGATGAGTTTCTGGCTGTTGATGTTGCGGATTTATACGAAAATCCAATTGACCGGAATTTATTTAATGAAAAAATGTTAGCAAAGGGATTTGTTAAAAACGAAGAATTAAATTTAAGGAAAAAGGATGGCGCTTCCATAAAAGGCTCTGTCTCAAGCGTTTGCGTAAAAGATGAAAATGGGAAAGTGAAATATTATGATGGTATCATAGAAGATATATCAGAGCGTAAACAACTTGAAGGCCAGCTGCAGCAGGCACAAAAGATGGAGGCCATTGGTACCCTTGCGGGTGGAATAGCTCATGATTTCAATAACCTACTAATGGCAATACAAGGAAATGCCTCCTTAATACATTGTGATTTAGATTCAGATAATCCCCATTGCCAATCTTTAATAAATATAGAAAACGCAGTAAAAAGTGGATCAATGCTTACCAAGCAGCTTCTCGGGTATGCAAGGAAAGGAAAGTATCAGGTCAATCCTATCAGCTTGAACCAATTGGTTGAAGAAACTGCAAATACTTTAGCCAGAACCAGAAAAGATATTACCGTTCATTATGAGCTTTCAAAGGATTTAAAAGCAATTTTAGCAGATCAGGGACAAATCGAGCAGGTACTTATGAATCTCTTTGTAAACGCCGCCGATGCCATGGCCGCAGAAGGAGATCTATTTCTGAAAACTTTTAATATAACTCACAAAAACATAAAAAGTAGCCTCTATACTCCAAAGCCTGGCAAATACGTTCAACTGATAGTCACGGATACAGGTATTGGGATGGATAAAAAAACCCAAGGTCGTATCTTCGAACCTTTTTATACAACAAAGGAGATGGGAAGAGGTACAGGACTTGGTCTGGCTTCGGTTTTTGGCATTATCAAAGGCCACGGTGGTTATATTGATGTCGAATCAGAGGTAGGAAGAGGAACTTCATTCAAAATATGTCTGCCGGCATCAAGCCAGAAGATTGTTGAATCAGTAACTGAGGAGCCGAACCGAATCATTAATGGCAACGGGACCATCCTCCTCGTAGATGATGAACTGTTGGTTCTTGAAACTGGATCTAAAATACTTGAAAGACTTGGTTATACGGTGCTTGAAGCGAACGGGGGGAATGAGGCAGTTGAGATTTATAAGGAAAACAAAGAAAAAATTGATATGGTCATTTTGGATATGATTATGCCCGATATGGGCGGAGGAAGGGTCTTTGATAAGATCAAAGAAATGAATCCAGAAGTAAGAGTTCTTCTTTCCAGTGGATACAGCATTGATGGACAGGCGACTGAGATTTTACGACGTGGTTGCGATGATTTTATTCAAAAGCCTTTTAGCATAAATAAACTGTCAGAAAAAGTTAGTGAGTTTTTGACATAGATGGATCTCTGATCTGTAATTTGTCACATACATTATTATAAAGATAGATAACCAGTTACCGTGACCTATCCAATATAATTCCCAAATCAAGTTTTTACTTTAACAGTTCTATCACCAAAATCTTGTATTGGCTTTTTTGATTCCTTTTCATAATAGATTTTCAAAGTATGCTTTCCAATAGTTACAAGGTCATTGTGTTTTAAGATTGCCTTGACAATCTTTTCACCATTAAGAAATGTTCCGTTGGTGCTGTTTAAATCCTCGACTGTATATTGGTGTCTTTGGTTTAAAATTCTTGCATGGAGTTTGGAGACTGCAAGATTATCGATCTGGATGTCCGCGCTTGAGCTTCTACCGATGGTTATTTCAGGCTTTTCTGTTTCAATTTTTTTTAGGTTTTTATTTTTAAACTTTAGTTCTATTTTTATCATATTGGCCTCAAAGTCCATAGTTAAGATTTATATTGAATCAACTGCTTTTTATTTGCCAGTTGTGTGATCTCTTCAACGGACATACGATTTAGTTCTTCAATTGATATATTCAACTCGGCAGCAGCTGAATGTTTTAATAACTCTCCGTCCACACTATTTAAAAACCCTTGTGAATTAACATCAGAACCAATTTTAAGATTTGATGATTCCTCCGCTTTTGATTTGTGGCCTCTTCTTTTTACATACAATATAAGAAAAACATTTGTTACGACAGCTACAGCTGCTAATATAAATGCAATTTTCATTCTTTTTAACCATCCCTTATACCCTGTATGTCTTGATCAACCTTTTTTAGCCGATTATTTCAATATGATGTTGCAACTTTCTATTCTATTTAGCCATTTAGGCCTCTTTCCATAGGATAATTCACATGAATTTTTTGTTGATCCTAACCGGTTTAATTTATTAGCTTACCTATCTTTTTCTAATACTTGGATCAATTTTTGACCCATTTCCTCGACTGTGTATGGTTTGGCGATTACACCACAAAAGCCGAAATCCTTGAAATTCGCCATAACGGGGTTCTGAGAATATCCGCTAGAAACAATCCCTTTGACATTTGGGTCTATTTCACTCAATTCTTTAATTGCCTCTTGCCCTCCCATTCCACCACGAATTGTTAGATCCAAAAGCACCGCATCGAAAGGTCTATCGCCAATTAAAGCATTCCGGTATAAATCAATAGCTTCTTTCCCATCTCGTGCAAACTCCGCATCATACCCTAAATGGTTCAATATATGTTTTGTTAATGTCCTGATGATTTCTTCATCGTCCATCACCAGGATTTTACCATTTCCGAAAATAGATCTTTTACCTTCAACCTCCACAGCAGTATCTCTACAGATAACTTCACTGTGGTCAGCTGGCAGATAAAAGCTAAAGGTGGTACCAAATCCAACTCTCGATTTAACTGTAACCTCTCCTCCGTGCTTTTTTATTATCGATTTGCTAATAGGAAGACCCAACCCGGTTCCTTTCTGGACTCCAAACTCTTTAGTTGTATAATAAGGTTCAAAAATTTTACCCAATCTTTCTTCAGAAATTCCTTCTCCTCGATCGACTATCGAAATCTTAACATATTTTCCTGGTCTAAGATTTTTAAAACCCTCGTTAATGATAGTGTTTTTTGCGGTAACTTTTAAATTGCCACCTTCTTTCATCGATTCTCTTGCATTGAGAACGACATTATGGATCGCGTGTCCAATCTGAGTTTGATCTACTGCTACTGACCATAAATGATCGGGGAATTCATATTCACTTTTAATAGTTGTACCGCTCAAAGTAAATTCTGTTGCACTTTTGACCAATACAGCAGTTTCAGTTGTATTTTTAACTGGTTCGCCGCCTTGGGAAAAAGTGATCAGTTTTTGGGTCAAATTTTGGGCTGTTTTTGATGCTTTAAGGGCCTGAGTCAAAAAAGAAAACCCCTTATCATCAGGATTTAGGGTTGCCCGAGTTAAAGAAATATTCCCAATAATAGCAGTTAACAAATTGTTGTAATCATGGGCAATTCCTCCTGCAAGAGCTGCAATCGATTCGATTTTTGATGCCTTTTCCAGTTCATTTTTCGCCTTAATCTGATCCGATATATCCCGAATTACCACTATGCTGGCAGGTTTCTCATTTAAGGTAATAAAATCAGTGGTAATTTCAACGTTCGTCTGATGTCCATCTTTACAAATCAAAACCGCCTCATGGCCCTTGATGATTTGATTATCATAAATAGATCGGTTTCCAATTTGTTCGATTGCAGAATTTCTGTCTGGATGGAAAATTTTTTTTATAGGCATCCCAGACAGTTCTTCGAAACTGTATCCAGAAATTGCTTGCATAGACTGATTGCATTCTTGAATTCTGCCATTTTGCAAAACGACAACACCTTCAGCTATTAGATTCTGCAAAAGGTGAAAATCTTGACCGCGTTCCTTGGGTTTCAATGTCTTAAATTTGTAGGTGACATCAGAAGACTTGAATTGGTTGTTTAACATTTTTGCATTTATCATAGTCGGCATCTTAAATAGACTCCAGAATAGATAAGAATATTACCAATAAGGTGGCAATCCTCATCTCTATATCGGCAAAAATAGAAAAAACTTTAAAAATAACGACAGGTTTTACCATAAAAAAAATCAGCCTTAAATTTGTAAAACTTATAAACAGAAGTTTTGACGATTAGCCATACAAATTCTCAATCCAACATATTGCATCCACATCATTTATTAGGTCTTAAAAGCTAAATCCCTGGATGAAAATATCCAATAATCATGGGGTTGAATTTCATGAATCCCGACGGGTTGTATTAAGTTTTTTTGAATAATACCGATAATGTGTTCATTTAGAGTCTCTACTAAAATTGCAATTTCTCTAAAAAGGCATGGGTTCATGAATTTTCTTGAAAGAATCGATAATGGCTTTGCTACGCTACTTTAGATTAATCAGTTATCAGGCTTTTAACAACTATATCTAAGAAGAATACTTAAATGAAAATGACCGATGGCAAAACTCGCTATTTCCACCGATTGCAAAAATTTGCCATGAACAGAATGGCTTCTCCCTCAGCGCTGGAGCAAGACAGCCTATCCTACTGGCGTGTACGTATTCTCTTTACAATAATTTTTTCAGGGTTATTGATAAGCCTTTTTGTCTTCGTGCCTCTAATTGCCATGGTGATCAAGCACAATTTGTGGACACTGCTGTTGTTTGATGTCGCTGTCTGGCTAATTGGAATTAGTCTCCTGCTTGCAAGTCGTCCGAGATATGAAATACGCGCCGCAATAACATTGTTTATGTTTTATATCCTTGGTTTGGGTATAATTATTTTTGTTGGGCCGTTGAGCGGTGGCCCTGCATTTATCTTTGCTTTTGCAGTTCTAGTTGGCGTTTTGCTCGGATCAAAAGCAGCAATTAAAGCTTTAATCCTTAACGCACTAACTCTCGCGATTATTGGTTGGACTTTCAATGCTGGTCTATTTGATCAGGCGTTTCCATTTTTCAACAGCATTGAAAATATGCTAACTGCAGGTGCGAGCTTCATGTTTTTGAACACAGTTGCTGCAATGTCCGTTGCAGTGCTGGTTAAGGGCCTCAACTTTGCTCATCAGAAAGAAAAAGAATTAGCTATCAATTTGAATAACGAGCAGTTGCGCTTGATAAAAATAAAGAATGAACTGGAATCGGAAGTTGAGGAACGCAAGCACACAACGGATGCTTTGAGCGAAAGTGAAGCTACTTTAAAGAGCATATTTCGTGCCGCACCAACGGGAATTGGTATGGTATCAAATCGGATACTGGATCGGGTCAATGAGCGGTTGTGTGAAATGGTCGGTTATTCGCCTGAGGAGCTTGTTGGACAGAGCGCAAGAATATTATACCCGAGCGAGGATGAATTCCAGAGGGTCGGAAAGGGAAAATATAAACAAATCAAAGAGCGAGGAACAGGAACTGTTGAAACTCGCTGGCAATGCAAGGACGGATCCATAATTGATGTTTTGCTGAGTTCCACCCCTATCGATGCTGATAAACCAACAGAGGGGGTAACTTTCACAGCCTTGGATATCACCGATCGCAAAAGAGCTGAAGAGGCGCTGAGAAAGAGCAATGAGCGTTTCAGGGTCTTGTTTGATAATGCTCCAGACCCAATTTATATAAATAAAATGGATGGGACATTGTTGGATGGCAATCAAGCTGCCGAAAAATTGCTTGGCTATAAAAAAGAAGAACTAATTGGAAAGAAATTTTTAGATATAGGGATACTCTCAGGACAAGATCTAAACAAGGCGCTTAATCTTATGGAGCAAAATCAAAAAGGAAATTCAACTGGGCCAGATGAATTCACCTTGTATAGAAAAGATTATACGCCTGTTTGTGTTGAGGTACTTACCCATCCGTTAGAAATCGGTGGTGAAAAACTGGTACTTGGTGTTGCAAGAAACGTGACTGACCGCAAACAAGCTGAAGAGGCGTTGCAATTATCTGAGGAAAAATTCTCCAAAGCTTTTCAAACCAGTCCGGTATGGGTGGATATAACGACAATAAGTGAAGATAGATTTTTAGAAGTCAATGACACATTTACCAAAATCTCTGGTTTCGCTCGGAAAGAGGCGATCGGTAGGACAAGCCTTGACCTTGGCTTTTGGCTTAACCCGGAAACTGAAAGAGAAAGAGCACTCCAGATATTTAATAAGCAAGGATACTTCCGTAATCTTGAAACGAAAATGCGATTTAAGGATGGAAAAGGCCACACTATGCTCTGGTCAGCGGATCCGATTAAATTTGAAGGACAGGACTGTTTCATAAACGTACTAACGGATATTACTGAAACCAAAATTATTCAGGAAGAAAAGGCAGCACTCGAGTCTCAGCTGCAACAAGCCCAAAAGATGGAAGCGATCGGTACCCTTGCGGGTGGCATTGCACATGATTTCAACAACATTCTTTCAGCCGTTATTGGCTATACTGAACTGTCCTTAATCGAAGCTGAAAAAGAATCGGTGCTCTATGAAAATTTGCAGGAAATATTCCAGGCCAGCAACCGTGCTAAAAACTTGGTCAAACAAATCCTAACCTTTAGTCGTCAAGCCAAGCAAGAGCGCAAACCGGTTCAGGTAAAACTCATATGTAAGGAGGCCATTAAATTTTTAAGAGCCTCAATTCCTACATCCATTAAAATAATCCAAAAAATCGAAAGTGATTCCTTGGTAATGGCAGATCCAACCCAAATTCATCAGGTTTTAATGAATCTTTGCACCAATGCTGGACATGCCATGGGGGAAAAAGGGGGTGTGCTGGAGATAAAGCTGACCGATTCAAAACTTGCGGTAGATCTATCTGCCAAATTTCCTGAGTTGAAACCTGGGCCTTATATCGAATTGACAGTAAGTGATACCGGTCACGGCATACCAGCAGATATAACCGACCGAATCTTCGACCCGTTTTTCACCACCAAAGGACAAGGTGAAGGAACCGGTATGGGCCTTTCGGTAGTCCATGGTATTGTCGGAAGTTGTGGAGGTGCGATAACAGTTTCCAGTGAGCCGGGAAAAGGCACTACTTTTAACATCTTCCTTCCTGCAGTGAAAAGGGACACTACACAGCCTTTGATAACCGAAGACTCTATTGCCAACGGGACCGAAAGCATTCTTTTTGTTGATGATGAATCGGTCCTCGTAAACCTTGGGAAAAGGATGCTTGAATCTCTGGGTTATAAAGTAACCACCAGGACAAGTAGTATAGAGGCTTTAGAACTGTTTAAAGCAAAACCAGATAGCTTTGATCTGGTAATCACCGATATGACCATGCCGAACATGACCGGTGATAGATTGGCAAGTGAGCTGATACGTATAAAGCCTGAAATTCCAATCATAATTTGTTCTGGGTACAGGGCCCATATCAATCAAAAACAGGCTTTGACTATGGGTATACGAGCATTTATATCTAAACCGGTTCTCAAAGGGGATATTGCTAAGGCCATTAGGAAAGTATTAGGATAAACTCACAGCATAATTTCCGCCAAGCTTATGAGTATATTGCTTCTATATTATCCAGCCAATGCTGTATTTCGTTTTGAAAATTCATGCCATAATTTCAACAATGCTTTTTGAAGATTGCACAATGACAAATACATTCATTTTTGACTATTTATTTTTTGATAGGTTTCCTGCCTAAAGGTAAAATTCAGAAAAGAGGCAAAGTTGCTGGATGTGCTGATGTAAAATTAAACTTTGATAAAATGCATATTAGCATATGAATTCACTGAGGATGATGTCGTTCATAAAGCGGGAATTCATCTCTTTGGAATTTCAACTCTTTTAAAAATCGAAATATTTTCGTATTTAAAACCCACCTGATGTAAAAACTTGACGTCGCTGATGCTAAGTCATGGGTGTAACTGCAGCCTTGAGGGGAAGCTATGGAAGGTAATAGTTTGTGTAGAATTGGGTGGGTGAATCCGGGGTTACCGCCTTATTGCAGGTACTTAGCAATCCTTTAATCTGGAGGATGGACACTTGACAATTTGTCGATTCTTACCCAACCCTTTCATCTTTCTGCCTGCAACCTTCTATCTTGCACAGCTCTTCTTTCAGGCACATTAAAAAAGTATCTATGGAGGCTAAAATATTTACGTCTATCTCTGCCGGACAGGCAGTCAGAAATGTTTCGCTTTTTTCGGTAGGGTCAACACTATGGGGTCGAGCAATTGATCCTATGCCGATCCTATTGGAAGCTCCACCGCATTCACCACAGGTAATATATTCAGGTGGCCTTTCAAGATTTGATAATAATATAGTTACAACTGCCATGCATCGATAACATCTATAATCCACTTTTTGCATCGATATCGCCTTGTCGGTACTTCTTCCAATATAACGGCCAATAGGTTCAAAATTGATTTCTTCTGATACCATTTAAATGCTATTTTGCCGAAAATTTACTCTGCCGGCACGTAAGGAATTTCAGAACCCCACCATCCTTCTGATTCAGATGTTTTCAAATCATCTTTAGTAGGATTCTTGTAACCCCACCAACTAAACGTCATGTGATCATTTGTCTTATAAATGGTATCGTGCTTATACCATTTGGCGGTGCAGCCACCCAAAAACGCTGCAATGATAAGTAAAAAAATAATGTTTTTCATGACCAAACTCCTTTAACCGCAAAAAGAGATTCTAACTTTAGTTCCTTGCCTTGTGAAATACTTTCACCATTAATAAATCAATCCTGATTACCTCTGCTGCAAAAATCCTCATATTGCAAACATATTATGCTGGAACACGGAATCGATTAATCCATTGCCGTGCAAAATGGTACATTTTCTTAACTAATCTATTGATAGCAATTCGAAGCCTATCGGAGAAAGTTAGCCACATTATTTTTTCGCCACGATTGTTGCTTAAATGAATTGTTCTGAAACCGCACATAAGTAAAGATATTGGAAATAAGAGTTCCAGAGTTTTTTGATTAGAATCCAAATTGTCGTTTCACGAACAATCCAGAAGTTGGATATTTTTCACACCAATCGCCTGTTGTTTTTACTAACCTTTGGCAGCCGTTGGCTATCGCATGGTTCCTTGAAGTAGAGTTAGGATTGTGTGATAAAATTACGGCCCTATAACCATAAAAAAGGCACAAGTGTGACCGGATCTGTCACAGGTATCTGATAATATCTTCTCCAAAACTGAAAGGAGAAGATATTATGAACATCGATCAACTCAGAGCAAGATTTCCTAATGAAGATGCTTGCAGACAATTTTTTGAATCTGTTATCTGGCAACATGGTCGTGTTTGTCCGCACTGCCATTGCCTCAAATCGTATCACATTACTGGTTGCAGTGCTCGGCCAGGGCTTTACGAATGCGCACAATGCAAACGGCAATTTACAGTAACCACCAAAACTCCGATGCACAGCACCAAGCTTTGCTTATGGAAATGGCTGTTGGTCATCTATTATATAATCAGTTCCTCCAAGGGCGTATCCTCGGTTGTTTTGGCCAGATGGGTTGGCATCTCTCAAAAAAGCGCCTGGAAAGTGGGCCATGCGGTGCGCAAGATGATGGACCCGGGCGATGAGATCGTTCCGGCACTTAGCGGTATTGTCGAGTTGGATGAAAAATACCTTGGCGGTAAACCGCGTTATGAAAAAGGGGTTAGCCACAAACGGGGCAAAGGCACCGCCAAACAGTGAGTACTGGTGGCGGTTGAACGCAACGGCCCGGTTCGGGCCGTACCGGTGGCCAGTGATAAGATCACTGAGCTTTTTCCCCAGGTGAACAGATTTGTCGATAAAAATGCGCATGTGATGACTGATGAAAACCATGCGTATCGATCTATTTGCAACCAGTTTGCCGCCCATGATTGGGTTAACCACAGCAAAAAAGAGTACGCCCGCGGTGATATTCATAACAATACCGCAGAGTCCTTTAATGCTATTTTGGAACGCGCTAAGCAAGGGGTATTTCATTATTTGAGCCCTAAACATCTTAGCCGTTATCTTCACGAAATTGGGTTTCGCTGGGACCATCGGATCCCAGATCTAAAGCTTACAAAAACCGGGGACCTAAAATTGGTAATGAGACCAATGCCGGTGAGAAGAATGTTACAATCACTTTTATCTCAGGCTACTGGTCGGCAGCTGCGAAGATCACCAAATGGAGGCGTAAGAAGCCTGGCATGTTCGATTTAAATCTTAAGCCTTTTTATTGGTTATAAAACCGATTTTTTATTATATTAACAGTAGAAACCAGACAATAAGGGCGTCAATTTCAAACCGGCATCAGATCAGATTTTCCGGTGTCGGTTTTTTATTTTCTGACTAAATTCAAGATCCAGTTTGAAAATATTCGAATATTAGGTGCCTTTTTCTATTTCACTGAATTTTAGCCGTAGCATAAACCCTCTGATAAGTAAGCTCGGATTCCGCAGCTTGACAGCTTTTTTTGTAAGAGATTCCCGTCAGCATCTCAGCGTTATAAGTTTCATCGCAGTTTTCGCCTATCAGCAATCCCATTGCGTCTATCGTTTGCAATGAACGTATTGGTTTGACGCCTGTCTTTTGTTGCCTTTCTCTTTTCCGTTATGATTATTTTAGCGTAAGGTTCCGAAATTGGCCCCCTCGTTATGATTACATTCCGTTTTTCATCACTGCCTTTCATCAGATGCATAGTTCCTTATAATTAAATAGAAAGCCTTGCATTCGTTCACGTTAATCCAAAACTTGATGTAAATTCAGGCTTAATGGTTGGGTTAGTGTTGGTATAGGAATCAAGCTGCTCAATTAATCTTGGGAAAAGCCACAAAACGAGAATTACAATTATCGCCATAATTATTATAATTTCGATCCAAGTTAAGCTTTTATTCATTTTCATAGGTCATCATTATAGATTTATATACTCAAATGACGACATCGGAGACTAAATATAGTTCCCATACGATAACCACCGAATATAAGCCAACAACGAAATAAAGCAATGAATGGGCACTTAGATTTACTTTCTGAATCACAATGCCTCTGAGCAAAAACAGACCAACGGTCGCGATTATCGTCATGGCATACTTGGTGAAATAGAAGGCGTAGGGGTCAATATTCAACAGGTGTGCCATTATTGGATTAGTTTCATAAGCCCCATGATTCAACAAAAATAGTGTTAACAGAGCATCAAGCACACAAAGAAAAAGGATGACCACAATAGCCGCAAATAACTTTGGGCTGTATTGATCAACGAAAAATAGTCTTTCTCTATCTTCCTGACGCCTTATCAGTACCCTGTTCCCTCCGTAGATCAGTGAACGAATATTAATGCTGCTTGAAATGCGTCTTTCTATTCCTGATCTTCTATCCATTTCCATTGCCAATGTTGTCTAACTCGATATTGAGAAGCTGAGAGGTTAATCATGCATTTCTAATAGGGGCGGATAATATATCCGCCCCATTGCAAAAGAAGGCCTGACCATTATTTTATTTACACCTTCAAGAAGGATTATTAACGAAAGCAAAAAAATGGTCAACGAATGATTGGTCAGGCAATATTATTGAAAAGCAAGAGACATGCCATGCCCTGATAAGTAGCTAATCCAATATAAATCCAATAAGATAGGCGAGGAAGAAAGAATACTTAGCTATAAAAATATGAAAAAAAATTTCCAAAACTGTGACAAAATGTTCATAAGGTTAACCGATAGAGCACAGATCTGAAAGATGAACTTTAACCAAGCATCTGAAATAATATAACAATGCCGTGTACCAAATAATCCGGTATACAATTTGCAGAATCAGTAGAAAGCTGCTTCAAGATTGCCGCTTTTGTATGCTTTTCTCCTTAACGTGGTGGCTCATCGCCTAAGTGAGTCACCTATTTTTTAGCTTTTCGCCCCAATTTTGTTTTAAGCAGTGGCAAAGAGGCTGAAAATGTCAGAGATTAAACGTGCACAACTTGATAGACGTTCCACAAAAGATAGGCGAAAGAAATTTAAGCTGCGCCAAATTTTCTATAGAGGCCAAGAAAGAAGAAATTTTCAAGAACGGAGATCACAAGCCGAAAAAAGAAGCAACTGGGTTAGAATTAGTAAGTGGTCAAGTGTGCATCTTCCAGATTTAAAAATTAATAGGTACCTACATTAGCAATAATCCAACCGTTCTTCCAGGTCATTTGCGCATACTTCGATTCAAATTAAAAACTGAAACTTTCTAAATATCCTGACTTTTGATGTCGATCCTGAATTTAGAAAAAGCTTAATATTGTAATCTCAGATGGTTAGGCATATCCATTTCGGGGCTACCAAACCGAAGATTATTGAACACATTTTTGCCAGTCACCCATTTTAAACCTTGACTTGACACCGATATATCCGCCTGATAGTTGTGTTGAAGTTTTATAATGATTGCCTTGAGAATGACGTTTTGTTGAAAACCAATTTGACCCCCTAACGAGGTGCATATGGAATCAGCATCACCAAGCGTCCAAATCAACGATGATGAGATTGAGTTAAAACAAATCATTATCAGATATGGTGATCTAAAAAAGCAGAGGAAATTTACAATCAGTGAGGCTGAGAAGAGAGGCTTAGTTAGAGTGGAATTGAGACCGCATGCGATGAGAGAAAATAAATATTCTAAATCCATCACCATTCTTAATAAAAGCGTAAAATTGTGTCTCTCGACTAAGGCTTTTAAGTAATTTTCTCTTTATTCTGCCAAACTTTTAATGCACTGCTTTATAGAAAACTTGGATCACCGTTTGATGGTTACATAACTTAATTTCTTGTGCCCCAAAATCAAAACCAATTCCACAAACCCTTGCCACCAGTAACTTTACCATAACCCCCCATGGTTTACCCGTTAATCTCTGAACCATTCATTAGAGAAATCCTCAGGAATCGCTAACGAGAGCATTAAAGCACCCATTCCGTAAGCCTTTCTATCATCTACACCACCGGATTATCCGGTTAACATGAATGTGCAAAGAGTGGGCAATCTTACCGGGGCTGAACGCCCATTGTCTGCCGTTTTTTTATTGGCACATAAGATTTCCAGATGGTTAGTGGATATGTGTACCGGGTAAGCAATGAAATGATCTTTTGTAATGGTTTATCAAACTGACTTCCCAAAGAGCATAAGCCTTGCTGTTCATAAAAATCTTTCAAGTAACTTTAAAATTGTCCGATAATAAATATGAAAACTGTCTTTGAAGAGATCTGTTTTTTAAAGTATCATCAAAGTGGGCTGCTATTAAAACAGGAGAAATTATGTCTGAAAGTCCATATTCAAGGAAATGGAAAACGTGCAAAAATGACCCCGCCAGGACCACTTTTGAAGACTCGTATCGGGGGCAGAAAATTAAATCTGGAATAATTTTTAAGCTGATTATAGGCATCGGACTATTATCGATAATTTGTACATTTGCAATTCCGAACCCAAAAGATCAGAAAATAAAAAGTATTCAACAGGTTGCAACCGCTCCTCTTAATCAAATTAATCCAAGTGAATTAGCAATAAAATTAAACAATCATAGCACCAATATTGAAGATCAGGCAGAGATTAGCGATAAAGAAATAAAAGGGAAGATAGTTGAATGGGAATTGGAGGTATTAGTGGTCGCAAGTTTGCCAGATCATTTTAAAATATTAACCAAACCAACCTCCTATTATCCTGGAACCCTTCTAACGTTATATCCACAAAATAATCAACAAATGACATACATAGAAAATGTAAAACCTGGGACCAAAATTAAAATTAAAGGAAAAATTACAGGAATACTTCAGGGAAGAATCAAAATTGACCCAGCGCTTTTTATTTAACCGACCTATAATATACCTTTTGAAAAACTAAAAAGACCACAGAATACGATACTATTTTTCATTAAGGTACTTGAATATGGTCCAGATAAACATAATATAGAAACAAGTTAGTAAAGCTGTAATTATTTTGGGCATGAAAGAAAGAGAACTAACCAATACCGATAAAACAATAATTGTTGACCGAGAGTCTCTTCGGCAACCAGACCAGCGCCATCCCTATTTGGTAATATATATCGGCCACGATACTGGACACCGCCATAAACTGCATCGAGGCACCATGACTATTGGTAGATCATCACAGGCCGATATTACCATTGAGGACGACCGAATATCTCGTATTCACTGCATCATCGAATGGATGGGAAACACTATTCGAATTGACGATCAAGGATCAACCAATGGTATCTACATTGATTCCCAGGCAGTGAATCATGCTATACTATCGAACGGTGTACCCATTCAATTGGGTCACTCAATCATGAAAATCGAATATAAAACAGAAGCTGAAATCCTAGCTGAAGAAAATCTTCTGTATAAAGCATCTTTTGATTCGTTAACCGGAATTTTTAACCGTCACCATTTTATAAAGCTTGCCTGTATGGAGATCGCTTATGCAAGCAGACATAAGCTGCCTGTTGGCGTTATTATGATAGATATTGATGATTTTAAGCAGGTTAATGATCAATATGGTCACCTGGTAGGTGATTCAGTGTTGTCACAGTTTTCAAACATTGTTATTGAAAACAAGCGAACTGAAGATCTTTTCGCACGCTATGGTGGCGAAGAGTTTATTATTATGCCTCGTGGCGAGGTGAATAAAAAGCTGATGAATAATCAGTGTGAGCGTATTCGGAAAGCAATTGAAGCTTTTGATTTCTGTTTTGATGAAATACGTGTCAGGATAACAGCTTCATTTGGTTTTTATTTAATAAGGGTTGAGAGTGTTGATATTGAAAAAGTGCTTCAAAATCTGATTCGCCAAGCTGATGAAGCCCTCTATCTTGCCAAAAACCAGGGGAAGAACCGAACAGAAAGTCTACTCTGAATTAATCACCTGCAGCATTTCATCTACGATATTGTCTGCTCGCTCATTGCTTACCTGACAAGTTCCAACTTGACAGTGACCCCCACCACCAAATTGGAGAGTTAAGGAGCCAACATTCACATTGGAGGTTCGGTTAATTATACTGTGCCCTACAGAGATCATCGTAAATCGTTGGTTTTTTCCGTTAACTAATCTAATTGAAATATTTTGTTCTGGATAAAGCACATATTCCAAAAACCGATTCCCAATTGGAGGACTATCAACACCACGCAAGTCAATCACAATAGCGTTGCCCTTTTGAGAGGTATTTTTTAAAAGAAACTTCCTATATCTATCTGTTTCCCTCTTGTATACATCAATACGGTCCTGAAAATCTGGAATTGATAATATTTGATTCACAGAGTTGGTGCGCAACAAATTTGGTAACTGTTTCATTAGTTCAAAATTACTGATGCGAAACTCGTGTCTTTGTCCTAAGCCAGTGCGGGGATCTGTTATAAACGCCAGTAAATTCCAATCCTGGGGATTAAGAATATCATTTTTAGAGAATCTAGCAGAATCCACTAAATTTGCCACTGAAACTAGTTTTTCAAACTTTTTTAGTGTTTGGTCGTAACCATTTTTCTTCCTATAATAATCAAAAATAACTTGGGCAGCGCTGGGGGCAATTTCAGTGGCACCTGTGAAACCTTCATCAAACTTCAATCTCTCATGTTCACTGCAATGATGATCAAACCATAGTCCACATCCGCTAACAAAGGGGGCATTGGCTATTACATCATTTTTGGTAACTTTGATTTTATTGTCTTGTAAATCTTTTGGATGAACATATAAAATTTCCTTAACAATTCCCAATTCTTCAAGTATTGCTGCGCACACTAATCCATCAAAATCAGAACGTGTAATTAATCTCACTTAACCCCCTGCAAAAATAAATTCGAAAGATTTTATATTTCCATATAAAATCTATCTAATTAATTGAATGACTTCCTTATGTTATATCGGAATAAAGGGTCTGATTCTTTAGAAAATTTTGTCAGTTACAATTAAATGGGCCACTATAGGTTTTTCAATCGATGAAAAAAAACGGAGAAAATTATCTTTGGCCTTTTTCACGTTTCAATATTTTGGGTAACATATTAAAATTGGTGTTTCGTTAAAAGAATTCCTCGCAGCTCTGCTATGGGGTAATTGATTTATATTAAATCATTTTAGTTGCTACTTCGATAATTAAATTATTCAAATATGTTAAATTAGCAATCGCAATATTGAATTTGTCCCAATTAGAGGTTTCAGCTATGTACCCATCATCACGATAATTTGCACCTTCCATCATCACACCGAACAAATTAGGACCCTCCATTTTTTTGAATCAGGCACCCATCAGGGTCAAGGTCGGTTGCCGGATATACAAAGTATTGGTAGTATAATCAATCCGCTGTTGCTAATACTTTTTCCCAACTTAAAGCATTCCCATAATTCCTGGCTTGAACCTTTAATATCAGATGGGATTCTATTTTCATTGCAATATGTTCTTAAGAGTTAAGACAGAAATACCGATAATGAATATAGGCTTTAAAATCATTGAATATGGCCGTTATCCGTAATTTCTAATATAAGAATATTCATATGGAAACCGAACTAATCGGCGTAAGCCAAAATATTAAAAGTGTTTATAAGTTGATCAACCAGGTTGCAGACGCATGCTTAAATACTGTAGTCTGCGGGGAAACCGGTGTTGGAAAAGAACTGGTTGTTAAGCTGCTGCACCAAAAATCAAGAATGAGCCAGGGCCCTTTTATCAAAGTAAACTGCGCCGCTTTACCGGATACATTGCTGGAAAGCGAAATGTTTGGTTATGATCAGGGTGCATTTACCGGAGCGATGCGCAAAATGCGGGGTAAATTTGAGCAGGCCCAAGAAGGCGTTTTATTCCTGGATGAAATCGGCGATATGTCCCTTGCAATTCAATCCAAGCTGCTGCATGCGCTTCAAGATGGTGAATTTATCCCCCTGGGATCTGAAAGATTGGTAAAAAGTAACGCCTGGGTTATAACTGCCACCAACCGTGAATTGGAGGAGGACCTTAGGGCGGAAAAATTTCGAGCAGATTTGTACTACAGAATATGTACTGTAAAAATTCGCATTGATCCACTGCGCAATAGACCGGAAGATTTACCACCCTTGATTTCTTATTATACACAAAGATACGCCTCAGAACTTAATCGAAATCAACCGACATCTCTAAGCAATGAGACTATAGACAAACTTATGGCCTATCACTGGCCAGGAAACGTGCGCGAGTTGCAAAATGTGCTAAGAAGAATCATTGTTCTGGGTGAAGGGGAAGGTAACCTCGATAAAATAATCAACCTCCCCAATAATAGCAGACAAAATAATATTGAACAAAATTTTCGGTTCGGTTCTGGATTAAACGGATACCGGATAGATCTCACGGATTTTTCACTCAAAAAGTTTAGAAAGCAGGTATCTGATCAGGTCGAAAAAAGAGCTATTTCATATGTGCTTGAGAAAACTGGTTGGAACCGCAGCAAAGCCTGCGAAATATTAAAAGTCAGCTATAAGACCTTGCTTTCAAGAATCCAGGGTCTGGAACTTAAACCTCCTGAAGAATTTGTATAGACCGCCTGCTGCAATTTCAATGCTGATCATACACGCCTAAAATTGATGATTTTCACTTATCAATTCACTTTTGACATAAATCCTACCTAATGATTGTTATATAATTATTTCCATAAGAATATTACTTGGTTTTCATAACAAATATTTAGGAATTATTTCCAAATTTTTTCTATTCAATCATAGACCTATTTTCATATCAATCTGTAATCATAGTAAATAATTTACTTTTCCAGCATTTTCTACAACATTGAATAGCCCTTTTGATCAGGTGGCATAATAAATGCTTAGTTTCGAATATAAACAGCGCTAAACAATGTCTTTATTCTTTGCATAAAAGAGGGATGAAGCCAATAGCGACCACCAAATATTTAATCTGATTATTAGGTTTGCTTACATATATGAACTTGCCATGACAGAAAACACGTTAGAAATCGATACTGATAAATCTGAATCTCTGATAAAAATACATAACAAAGGTGATAGAAGGATGGGATTAAATCGCCGATTATTCTCATATAGCTTGTATATTCCTGAGAGAAGAACCGGAAAGGATCGGCGCTCTGGCAAAGATCGAAGGAAGTTGCCGAGATTCCAAATCAAAAATTAATTTATTTTTTTAATAATAGCTCTAGTCTAAATATGCTGAGGACACATAAACCATGATCGGGGCAATAAGCAATACAGCAAATAAGCAAAACGCTCATTCTTTAAGCAATAATTTCATTCAAGATTGGCAAGTGGAAATTCAAGAAAGAAGAAAAAATGTCAGAAAACAATTTAGCCTCCCCTTACCAAAAGCGGATTGTCAGGTCAAAGATGGTTACTTTATAGCTTCTATCGCCGATTTAAGCCCCAATGGAGTTTTTATCAGAACCAATAGGCCTTTTTTTGCTGGGGAAGAGATCGCAATAACCTTTCCGTTTCCAATATCCAAGAATACTAAAATGGTGACGGGAGAGGTAGTTAGAATCTCAGATGAAGGTATAGGGGTGGTATTCAAAATATTTTTTAGTAAATAGGATCCATGGTTAAACGAAAACGTTTTCTAAACGAATCAGGTTTCACGCTAATTGAGATCATCGCTGTTTTGGTTATTTTAGGTGTTTTAGGTGCTCTTGCTGTACCGCGATATGTCGATCTTGAAAATAACGCAAGGCAGAAAGCCATAGATACTGTCACATCCGAAATTAATGCACGAGAGAGCCTAACCTGGGCAAACCATAAGATCTCCACAAGTGGTTTTGTAAGCGATGTTAAAATTTTCGGTGAAATAAACTATATCTTTGAGCCCAATTATACTTGGAATCCAGGCGACCCGAATCCTTCCGGCGGAACTCTGCAATTTAAAGGAGAATCTTTTAGCTTTAGCCGAACCGCTTCTACCTATCTAACACCCGCTGCTTGGATAAGAAAATAGTTCTAATTTTCCAGCATATGGTACCATAAATTGTATTACCGTAGCTGAAACCTGTAATACCTCTCCAGTTTATCGGTTTCCTGCTGTAATAATTAATCATTGTGATATTGTTTTTATATCGCATGTTTAAAAATTCCGTCATCTAAGTTACTTTCCGAGATTGTATATTAGGTATACGAAACCCACACTTTGGCTGAATTGTGGATTTCGGCTATACCTCCATAATCTGAGAATACAATTTTTTCGTTACCTTTCCATATGTAAGCCATCATTTTCCATAATGGATATGTATTTTGGTAATCTTAAATCCTTCCAAGAGGGCACTTATTCAACTGTCTCATCTTAGTTAT
>Ga0210097_1000246_pt1 | contig 22468 bp, 23 predicted proteins | sample Joice_CattailNLA_2_FD_185521 | JGI IMG/M metagenome (GOLD analysis project Ga0210097, IMG submission 185521) | Wetland microbial communities from San Francisco Bay, California, USA, that impact long-term carbon sequestration - Joice_CattailNLA_D2... | ecosystem: Environmental > Aquatic > Marine...
CCGCCATAGTCCAGCTTCTTTGTGGCACACTTACGCCCGTCAAAACATATTCATCCATCTGCCTTGCTACCATACGAACTGTTTATAGGTTTGCGCTACACCCGTGCCAAACGGCGCAACCACTTCATTTCCTTCATCTCGCTGATCTCCATGCTGGGGATGGCATTGGGCGTGATGGCATTGATCGTCGTGCTATCAGTGATGAACGGATTTCAGAAGGAGATCCGCGAGCGCATGCTGGGCGCTACGCCGCATATGGAAGTGGTCGCGGATGGCGGGCGGATATATAACTGGCAATCCGTGCTGGCCAAGGTCGAAAAAAACCCGCAAGTCGCTGCCGCGGCGCCCTACGTGGCCGGGCAAGGCATGCTGTCGTTCGGACAGAGTGTGCAAGGCGTGATGGTGCGCGGAATCGATCCGGCCCGCGAAACGGCAATCACCGAACTGGCCAACAAGATCAAGGCCGGTGCTCTGGAAGATTTGCGTAGCGGTGATTTCGGCATCGTGCTCGGCGTCGACCTGGCGCGGGCACTCGGTGTGCGGCTCGGCGACAAAATCATGCTGATCTCCCCGCAGGGCCAGATCTCTCCCGTCGGTATGTTGCCGCGCCTCAAGCAATTCCGCGTGGTGGGCATCTTCGAGATCGGCATGGCGCCCTACGACAACAACCTCGCGCTGATCAACATCAACGACGCGCAAAAGTTGTTCCTGCTCGGCAATGCGGTAACCGGCATCAGCACCAAACTGCGCGATGTCGAACTCGCGCCGCAGGTGTCCCGCGAAATTCAAAGCCAGTTGCCCAGCAATCTTTACGCCAACGACTGGACGCACCAGAACAGCAATTATTTCCGCGCAGTGCAGATGGAAAAGAAGATGATGTTCATCATCCTGTCTCTGATCGTCGCGGTCGCGGCGTTCAATATCGTCTCGACGCTGGTAATGGCAGTCACCGACAAGCAGGCCGACATAGCGATCCTGCGCACGCTGGGCGCATCGCCGCGCAGCATCATGAAGATCTTCATCGTGCAGGGCGTGGTGATCGGCCTTATAGGCACACTGCTCGGCGCCTTGGGCGGCATAGTTCTGGCGCTCAATCTGGATGTGGTCGTTCCGTTCATCGAGCATCTGTTCGGTGTGCATTTCCTCTCCAAGGATGTGTATTACATCAGCGAACTGCCTTCGGATCTGCGCTACCACGAAGTGATGGTGGTGACCGGAATCTCCTTCCTGATCAGCCTGCTGGCAACAATCTACCCGAGCTATCGAGCTTCGCAAACGCAACCGGCGGAGGCGCTTCGTTATGAATGAAGCCATCCTTTCCTGCCGCGATCTGCGCAAGACTTTTACCATCGGCAAGCAGGATGTGCCGGTGCTGAAAGGTATCAACCTGGAAGTGCGGCGCGGCGAGCGCGTCGCCATCGTCGGCGCATCAGGTTCCGGCAAGAGCACACTGCTGCACCTGCTCGGCGGGCTGGACAACGCCAGCGGCGGCAGCGTAAAGATACTCGGGCAGGATATGCAGAAAATGGATGAAACGAAACGCGGTGAAATACGCAACCGCTCGCTCGGCTTCGTGTACCAGTTCCACCATCTGTTGCCGGAATTCACTGCACTGGAAAACGTCTCCATGCCGCTGTTGATACGCGGAATGAAACGCGCCGAGGCCGCACCGCGCGCCGCCGCGATGCTGGAACAAGTGGGACTTGCGCAACGTCTCGAACATCACCCTTCGGAACTGTCAGGCGGAGAACGCCAGCGTACTGCGGTAGCGCGCGCACTGGTGACCGAACCCGCCTGCGTACTGGCAGACGAGCCGACCGGCAACCTCGACCGGGACAGCGCGCAGGCGCTGTTCGATCTGATGCAGCAACTCAACGAAAAACTCAACACCAGTTTCATCGTGGTCACCCACGATGCCGAACTGGCTGGTCGCATGCAACGCCGTTTGCGGCTGTTGGATGGGCTGCTTGAAGATCAGACCGGCTGATGATCAGAAAGTGGCTATCGCTTTCAACGCAACCGGCTTCAACGCATCGATGTCTTTTTCGGTTCCTGCCGCACCGGGAGCGTATATCAACTGAAGAAGCTTGCCATTCTTGATCGTTATCATTACCACACCGATTTTATTCACGCGCGCGAAGCCCCTGTCTCCGAGGCCCTTCAGAGTGACCACCGGGCCTCCCTTGGAGGCATTTTTCTCGGCATTATAATAGGCCATTTCGGCAGCCATCCCTTCTTCGGGAAATTTGGTAGTGATGAGTTTTTTCGGACTTCCGGAGACAGACCAGGTGCAGGCTCCCTTTTTTGAAATGTATGATGGAGCCGAACCCAGCAGCTTGGTCAAGTCATCCGGTTTGAGCAATGCGCACGCGCCGTGGGTGGCGGCGGGCTGGGGAGCCGCCGTCTCGGCATGGACAGCAAACGCGAACAGCATCGCCATGGCGCCAAAAGCGATGTGGACCAGTCGAAATTTCATTGTGGTTTCCTTTCAATAGTTACTTTGATGAATTATTTTTGAAGTATAAGGGCCGGCAAATCAAATATCAAACAGCTCCCAACTAAATATGCGCCATCAATACTGCGTAAGCCGAATCAACGCTTTGCTTGCCCAGCATAAAGCTGAACTTGCTGCCGTCCTCCGCGACTATGGCAATGTATTGCATCAAGTTGTTGTTATGCATTTTAAGCTGTGCTATTCCGGAATAACCTGTCCAAAGCACCGGTTCGTAACGTTGCTGTTTTGTATTCCATATTGCAAACAAAACGCGTTTGTCCGTCAACAACAAGACACCCTCATATGTCGGATATAGCGCCATCTCTCCTTCCATGAAGGTGCCGTCCACAAGTTCGGCCCATGAAGAAAACTGCAGCTGCTCATTATTTTCAAGTGTGCGGCTGTAAGTCGGATCGAAATTAGACGCGCCGATGGGGCCATAGCTCTTGCAACCGGCCAACAATATTGCTGCGCAAAACAATAGCAACAGGCTCAGTCTTGGCATGGCGGAGCAGCGCGTGACCGCGGGAATATTATCAGTTGGATTCATTACGGCCATACCTAAAAGTGGTTATGTAACACGGATGCCAAATTCTAAGGTACGCGCAATATACAGGCAAATGCAAAATGTACTCAGTGGGAGCGGCTATATGACTACAAGCGACCTACTGGTTCCTGCCTGCCATCCGCTTCTGCCTTGCTCGCCATTTGAGCAGCACGGTCACGCGCCATGCAACACGCACCACGACATATCCCGTCACAGCCAAACATACCGCGAGCAAGGGAAGTCCGATGAAAAATGGCTTACCCAGCGTCATCAGCCAATTCCACAAATCGCTGACCCAATTGTGCCATTGCATCTCCGGGAACGACAGTTTCACTGCCGCAATGCTGGTATGTGTGCCGCTGACCCATGCGCCGACTTTATAGGCGACCAGATACAACGGCAGGATGGTGAACGGGTTGGTATACAGCGTGACAAATACCGCCACCGGCAAATTGGCGCGCAGCAACACTGCGCACAGCGCAGCCGATATCATCTGCAAGGGACCAGGTATCAGGCCGCAGAACAACCCTATCGCAACGCCTCCCGCCACCGAACGGCGATGCAGATGCCACAGGCTGGGGTGCTGCAGCCAGTTGCCGAACGGCTTGAGCCAGCGGTGGTTTTTCAACGTATCGTTGTGCGGCAGGAATTTACCGAATAATTTTCGCATGCCCCAATTCTATCCTCATGCGCTACTCTACGCGCATGGTTCTGTACACCCTCTGCTTCACGATCGGCGTGTGGCTGCTGCCCATCTTTCCGCTCGCGCTGCTGATCCCGTCAAAACCGCTGATTCTGCGCGTTGCACGCATATCGCTGGTTGCAATTTTTGCGATCGGGCTGGGTTTCTGTCACACCGCATGGCAGGCCCAAAAGCGCCTTTCCGTCACGTTGCCGGACGAATGGCAGGGGCGCGACATCGAGGTCATCGGTGTGGTCGCGGCGTTGCCGCGCATACACGAACTGGGACAGCGTTTCAGTTTCGATGTGGAAAAAACACTCACGCCGCACGCCAGTGTGCCCGGACGCTTATATCTCAGCACCTTTCGCGATTCGAGATACCCGCCGCCCGGTTTGCACGCGGGAGAACGATGGCAACTCACGGTTCGCCTCAAGCAACCGCATGGCAGCATCAATCCACATGGCTTCGATTTCGAAATGTGGGCGCTCGAGAACAATGTGCATGCAGTGGGGTATGTGAACAACAAAGCAGACAACAAACGCCTGTCTGAAATGGCCTATGGTTTCAAATATCATGTCGAGCATTGGCGTGAAGTTGTTCGCGACAAGTTCAACGCCACATTGGTCAATGCCCCCTACGCTGGCGTGTTGAATGCACTGGCCATTGGCGACCAGAGCAGCATCCCGGCGGCACAATGGCAGGTGTTCACGCGCACCGGTGTGAATCATCTGATGAGCATCTCCGGACTGCACATCACCATGCTGGCCAGCCTGAGTTTCGCCCTAACATACTGGCTGTGGAGGCGCAGCGCTCGTCTGATCCTGCTTCTGCCGGCACGCAAGGCTGCCGCGCTTGCAGCTTTGCTGATCGCGCTCGGCTATGCATTGCTATCCGGTTTTGCAGTACCGGCTCAGCGCACCGTGTACATGGTCGGTGCGGTAGCGGTTGCGCTTTGGCTGAACCGTAATTTTTCGCCCGGCCAGATACTTTGCATCGCACTGCTCGGCGTGCTGATTCCGGACCCGTGGGCCGTCATGTCGCCCGGCTTCTGGCTGTCGTTCGGCGCGGTGGCCTTGATCCTGTATGTCACGGCGTACCGGCTCAAGCCTTCGCACTGGCTGGTGGAATACGGCAAGATCCAATGGGCGATGACCATAGGCCTGATCCCGATGCTGCTCGCCCTGTTCCAGCAAGTATCGCTGGTGTCGCCCATCGCCAACGCGTTTGCTATTCCGCTGGTGAGCCTGGTCGTCGTACCGCTCACCCTGCTGGGTGCGGTGCTGCCACCGACATTTCCCTGGATTGCGCCGCTTTGGCTGGCGCACAGCGTGATGCGCTGGACGATGGCGTTGCTGGAATGGCTTAACAGCCTGCCGCAATCGGTATGGACGCAGCATGCACCGCCGCCCCGGAGCATAGCTGCCGGCATGTTGGGCGTGTTGTGGATATTGCTGCCGCGCGGTTTTCCGGCTCGCTGGCTGGGATTTCTGCTGCTGTTGCCGATGTTCCTCAACACGCCGCAACCGCCCGCGCAAGACTCGGTGCGTTTGATCATTTTCGATGTCGGGCAAGGGCTTGCGGTCGCCGCGCAAACTAGCCAACACGCGCTGTTGTACGATGCAGGTCCGGATTTCAGCGACGGTGCGGACAGCGGCAACCGCATCCTGATCCCCTCATTGCGCGCGATGGGAATAGCCAGGCTTGACGGAATGATACTCACTCACAATGACACCGATCATACCGGGGGTGCGGCATCCGTGATGCAGGCCATGCCGATCAGCTGGCTTTCATCCTCGCTGCCGGATGGACATCCGTTGCTGCAACTGGCAACAGACAAACGGCGCTGCATGGATGGACAAGCATGGCAATGGGACGGAGTAAGCTTCGAGATTCTGCATCCCGATTCGGGCAGCTATGCAGTAGCAAACATCCGTGATAACAACAGAGGCTGCGTGCTGCGCATCAGTGTCGGCGATCAGCACATTTTATTGACAGCAGATATTGAAAAGGACTCCGAACGACAATTGCTCGAGGACCACTTCGACAAACTTCCGGCGGCATTGCTGGTCGTGCCGCACCATGGCAGCAAGACCTCATCCACCGCCCGGTTCATTGCCGCGGTACATCCCGGTTATGCCGTGTTTACAGTGGGCTATCGCAACCGCTTCGGCCATCCCGATCAGCATGTCGTGCAACGCTACACCGACATCGGCAGTAAGTTGCTGCGTTCGGATCAGGACGGTGCGATACTGGTCAAAATGGATGCCCATGGTCTCGAGTTGGAACGATACCGGAATACACACAGGCGATACTGGATGCAATCCGCCCAACCGGCAAATATGGAATGACAGTCATGATTACATTCCATTGTTGACCGAAAATGCATCACCAGATTGCGCGAAAATCACGACGGGAGAATCCGATGAACAAGATCTTATTGCTGATATCTTTGCTTTTGCCCATATTCGCCCCCATACGCGCCATAGCAGCGCAGGAAGACGATATCGGCCTTACGGCGCACAACATGTTCGATAACAGAATTTCCCTGGGACTTTCCACCAAAGTAAAGCACCGCCTGCTGGTCAACATGAGGACACAGTTCAAGGCGACCCAAGCGATCATCGGCTTGCTGGCCAGGGAAAAATTCGAGTCGGCTGCCCAAGTCGCACATTCCAGGTTCGGCCTAACAGATGAAATGAGACAAATATACGACTTGTCAAAAAATGAGGATTTCAAGAACCTTGGTATGGCGTTCCACAAAAGTGCAGCCAATCTGGAGACGGCACTGCAAACGAAAGACATGAAGAAATCGTTGCAGGCATTGCGCGACACGATGGGATACTGCGTTCAGTGCCATAGCAAATTCCGGCAATAAACAAATCGTGCCAGCTATCCTCTACTCATTCAGGCGTTGCCCCTATGCGATCCGTGCACGTTTTGCGCTCTATGCAAGCGGACTGGCGGTCGAGATTCGCGAAGTGGCATTGCGCGACAAACCCGCAAGCATGTTGGCAGTCTCACCCAAGGGAAGTGTGCCGGTGCTTGTGTTGCCGGACGGACGTGTGATCGACGAAAGCTGGGACATCATGCTGTGGGCGCTGCGCCATCATGATCCCGATGGCTGGCTGGGAGAGAACGCCAGCCATGTCGATGCGGCCACCCCGCTCGTGATCGAAAATGACACCACGTTCAAGCGTTTCCTGGATCGCTACAAATATGCCGACCGTTACCCGGAGCACACTAGAATCCATTACCGCGCCGAAGCCGAATATTTTTTGCTGCAGCTGGAAAACCGGTTGCGCGCAACCGGATATTTGCTGGGTAACGCCTTGTCGATTGCCGATGCCGCCATATTTCCGTTCATTCGCCAGTTCGCCGAAGTGGACAAACGCTGGTTCGACCAGGCGCCCTATGCTTCGTTGCAACGCTGGCTCAAGGAATTCCTCGATTCGGAACGCTTTGCTGCGGTAATGAATAAATACTCTGTTTGGCATCCCGGGGATCCAGCAGTTATCATGTCGGACAATATTTACATTTGATAGCTTTGCCCACATGCTGAACATCGTCATTTCCACCATAGTATTCTTTGTTGCTGCCTGGTTTGTTAACCGTTATCTCGATGATCAGGGAATCCCCAAGGGCATGACGCGCGGCGTGCTGGTGTTTTTACTGGCCTCCCTGGTGTCATGGGGCTCGGGTGAGATGGTTGACTGGGCACAGGTCAAGATCGAGGGTCCGCAGGCGGCGGCGCAAAATTCCGCCGATTTATCCCAACTGCTGAAGGCGGTCGGTCAACAGCATCCTTGACCGGTTGTCGGGCACAAAGGGTAATGGACAATATCAATTCTCAACGATGGGTATCATCATGAAACCAAGTACGGCGATTCTTATGCTCGGTCTAACCAGCATGGCTTGTTCTGCCTTCGCGGATGTCGTCGTCCCCTCCGTGGACGACACCCAGTCTTCAGAGGCAATTGTGGGAGCATATGCCAGGCATTCCGGCGGAAAGTTCGTCTACCATTATCGGGTTACCAACAAAAGCCAGCAGAACATCGTCGCAGTCACAATCGGGCAAGATAACCAGAATGACGCGAATCCCGCAAACGATGTCAATGAACTGCTTGGTCTCCCTTCAGGGTGGAATGCCAAACTGGGCATCCCCTCGACCAGCTCCAACTCGCCCACAGGCTGGCGAGCCAGCGTGATCGACCCGGAAGACAACGCCACCCACGCCATCGCATGGGAAACCTTGAATGACCGCTCTCCCCAGATTCGTACCGGTCGCACAGAATACAGGTTTAGCATTACCCTGGATAATCCCGACGACAGCTATTTGAACAGTCATGCGCTGGTCACTTTTGCCGACAATCCCGTCAGCCTTACCGTACCGATCGATCGGCTCGACACCAGTCCGCCCGACCTGTTGGTCATCCTGAGCCCTGACACGATAGCGCCACAGAATGGCAAATATGTAGCCATCAAAGCGTCATTCATCATCAAGGACGATTACGATCGCTTGCCCGAAATCAAACTCGAGTCCATCACCTGTAATGAACCTTTGGAGGCCAGCGACATCCGCGACGCGAGTATCGGTCTTGATGACAGGTATTTCAAATTTCTGGCCGAAAGCAAGAATACTTCCGGACGGATCTATACAGTGACCTATTCGGCAACCGATGCTTCCGGCAATCAGTCGTTAGCTTCAGCTACAGTGACGGTGTTGCCATCGGTTACCGCTCCCGCAACAGATTCTATGTCTTTCGGTGCCCCACAATATTAAGTCGCAAAGATAAACCGGCAACAACTGGTAACCAATGAAACTTTCATATTCATTCATAGTCATGTATCGTGCCCGGCGTTTGAAAGCAAGGTTCACGACAATGCTAACTGGTTCAGATGACGCGGCTGCCTGCGTTTCCGAAGCTGCCGTGTGTTTCCTGAAATCGGTTTCATCGTAAAATCGCCAATGAGACTACCTCGACAGAAAACCCCTTCAAGGATTTTACAGTGAAAAAAATGACTTACGTGCTGATCATGGCAATGGCGACGCCTTTGCTCAGCGGATGCTTTGGCAAGGGATCTTCAGCCGACCCCCCGGCAAATTTCAGCGCCACTGCGGGCGACGGTAGAGTAATGCTCACCTGGACTCCCGCACCCTGGGTCAACTACTGGGTTTTCACCGCGACCGACCCCAGTCTAACCGCTTTCAACTGGGCCAATTTGCCCAATGCGCATGGTTACACTTACGCCAACACGCCGTTTTATATTTGTGGTTTGTTCAACGGCACGCAGTATTATTTTGCAGCCAATGGCCGGACCAACGGCGGGCCCGGCGGGTCAAGCAGCCCAACAATCAGCGCGATTCCTTACAACGCCAGCACTGTCGCTTGGACTCCCGGTTCCACGACTCCGACCACGACTTCCGGTATTCTTGGCGTGGGATATACCAGTCTGACGACCTGTTCAAATAACCCGATCAGCGCTTCCGGTGATTTCGCTGCAGTTGGCGCAGGCGGAACGGTCTTTACCAGCAGCGATGGAATGACATGGACCGCCGCCACGTCGGTGCCAACCGGGTTACCCGACCTCTATGCGGTGACCGGCTATGCAGCGAATCAGAATAATACGAGCAGCCCGGGGTTGCGCTGGGTGGCCGTGGGTGATGGCGGTACTGCCATCTATAGCACCGACGGAATCAATTGGTCTGCTGGAAGTACAGCTACGGCAAATCCGAGTAATTACCCTTTGCGCTCAATCACACAAGTTAATGGAAACTTTTTCGCCGTGGGTGACGCGGGAACTATAATCTCGAGCACAGATGGAAACACTTGGTATTCTCATACTGCCACCTCGGGCACGACCAATGAGCTGAATAGCGTGACTCATGGAAACTATTTTGTTGCGGTCGGCGAGAGCGGTACGATACTCATAAGCAGCGATGGCAATACCTGGCTACTGCGAACATCCATTACTCCGGACATTTCTTCCATCAATCTGCAGCGAGTAGTTTCTTACGGCAACATCTTCGTCGCAGTAGGCGATAGCGGCACGATCGTGACCAGCATTGATAACGGCGCCACTTGGACTTCACAAACCCAGGGAACGCTGGGTTTGGTCGGTGTCGCGGCGGAAACCCAGTTGGCAATCAATGCTGTTCCAGATACTAAATTGGGATATATTTCAACAGTACAATTTGTGGCGGTCGATAGCGCCGGCGATACCTACACCAGCCAGAATGGCATAGATTGGTCTCCCGGGAACAACACTGGAATATCCACGAATGCCCTGGTCAGCAGCGGTTTCGGATATGTCGCCGTGGGGAACAGCGGCGCCACCGCATATGCATTCTGATATCCACGTAAGACTGTTCGCACGGCCATGCTGAACCTGACCATTTCCACCATCGTATTTTTCATCGCCGCCTGGTTTCTCAACAATTATCTGGACGAACAGGGTATCCCCAAGGGATTGACGCGCGGCTTGATGGTATTGGTGCTTGCCTCTCTGATGTCATGGGGTGCCGGGTGGGCGGTTGACTGGGCTCAAATCAAGGTCGAGGGACCGCAAGCTTCGACACAGGCACCGAGCGGGCTCACCCAGCTGATGAAAGATGCCGGCCAGCAACAGCCATGAGCAACTTCCGCACTGTTTAGACCTTCGCAAAACAGATTTCTCTCAGCGGGATAGACCAGGGAATAATTCAAGCATCCCGTCTGCCATGAATTGCACAGCCATCGCGGCAAGTATCAGACCCATCACGCGGGTGGCGATGTTGAGCCCGCCCGTTCCCAGTCGCTTGCCGATCGGTTCGGCTAGGAGCAGCACCACCCAGACGATCGCCGTTACGCCGATTATTCCCAAATTGAACGCGAGCTTTCCCGTGATGCCGCCTGCCTGATGCGCATCGACGATGGCCAGACTGATGGCCCCCGGCCCGGTCAGCAGCGGGATAGCGAGCGGCACGACCGCGATGTCATTCTTCGATTCACCTTCAGCCTGCTCGGCGTCGGTATGCTGCGCCGGACTGGTTTTGGCGCCGAACATCGATATCGCGATGAGCAATACCAGCAACCCGCCCCCAATACGGAATGCCGGAATGCCGATACCGAAGAACGACAACAAACTGTCGCCTGTCCAGACCGAAAGCGTCAGTATCACCGCCACCGCGATGGAAGCCTTGGATGCCGTGCGGTGCATCACTTCCGGTCGGCGATCCGTCATCATGCTGAGATAGATCGGAATGGCACCGAGCGGATTCAGGATGGCAAACATCCCCACCAGATATTTTATTTGTTCGCTCCAAGCTGGCATATGAGACATCATATTCCTAGGCATTTGCAGTTGTTGCAGTCAATGTGTCAGGTTAGGCCAGTGCCGCGATATTGTCCAGCATGGTCCGTTGTCCGGTTTGCCGCAGGCAACGGCTGTGCTACCCTGCTTCCCATGAAAGATTGGCCGCAACATCTCGCTTCGCTATTGATCACAGCATGGGCCGGCAGCTTGTGGGCTGTCGGCTACCTCGCCGTGCCAGTGCTGTTTTACGCTCAACCGGACATGCAAATGGCAGGCATGCTGGCCGGGCAGATGTTCTCTCTGGTGGCTTATCTCGGGATGGTGTGCGGCGCGTATTTGTTGTTGTATCGCTACTTCAAATACGGCAGGATCGCTTTGCGCCAGAATTTGTTCTGGGTAGTCTCAGCGATGCTGTTGTTCACGCTGGTAATCCAGTGCGGCATCCAGCCGGTCATGACCGACCTCAAGGCACAAGCTTTGCCGCTCGATGTGATGCACAGCGCGTTTGCGGATCGATTCAAGATGCTGCATGGTGTGTCCAGCATCATCTATCTGATTGAAAGCCTGCTGGGGATATACCTCGTCATCAAGACCAGGCAGACATGATGGCTTGATGCACCACACCCTACTTCCTTCTTCTCCCGCTTGCGCGAGAGGAATTCAAGGAATGGAATAAAAACGGGGGTCATATCGCTTGGATATGACCCCCGTTCAACAAATAAAATCAGTTCGATTAAGATTTCAACGCAACCAGCACTTCTTCCAGCATCTTCTTGGCATCGCCGAACAACATGCGGTTGTTCTCCTTATAGAAAAGCGGATTGTCCACGCCCGCATAGCCGGTCGCCATACTGCGCTTCATCATGATCGAGGTCTTGGCCTTCCATACTTCCAGAACCGGCATGCCGGCGATCGGACTGTCCGGATTTTCCTGCGCCGCAGGATTTACGATGTCATTGGCGCCGATCACGATGGCAACATCGGTATCCGGGAAGTCCTCGTTGATCTCATCCATTTCCATGACTATGTCGTAAGGCACCTTCGCCTCGGCAAGCAATACGTTCATGTGGCCTGGCATACGACCTGCCACCGGGTGGATGCCGAAGCGCACGTTTACTCCCTTCTCTCGCAGGAACCGGGTGATTTCATACACGGTGTGCTGAGCCTGCGCCACTGCCATGCCATAACCTGGAACGATAATCACGTTTTTGGCTTCGCGCAGTAATTCGGCTGTCTCGACCGCACTGATAGACACGACTTCGCCAGCCGGTTGTGCTCCGCCGCTGGCAGCAGGAGTCTTGCCGCCACCCGTACCGAAACCACCCGCAATCACGCGGATAAAATTGCGGTTCATCGCGCGGCACATGATGTAGGAAAGGATGGCGCCGGAAGAGCCCACCAGCGCACCGGTGACGATCAGCAAGTCGTTATTCAGCATGAAGCCTGTTGCGGCCGCAGCCCAACCGGAGTAGCTGTTGAGCATGGATATCACGACCGGCATGTCGGCACCACCAATGGCCATCACCATGTGAATTCCGAACAACAGCGCAATCACGGTCATAACGGTGAGCGCCACCATCCCCGCGCTCACCGACTCGGCATGCAGGAAGACTCCGCCGAAGTAGATGACGACCAGCAGGCCAGTCAGGTTCATCCAGTGGCGTCCAGGCAGCAACACGGGCTTGCCGCCGATCTTTGCCGAGAGTTTGCCGAAGGCGATGATGGAACCGGAAAAAGTGATGGCGCCGATCAGGATGCCTACATAAATCTCGATCTCGTGAATGGCTTTCTCGGCGCTGGTCAAATTGGCCGCGGCCACTGGGTCGATGTAATTTGCGAATCCGACCAGGCAAGCAGCCAAACCGACCAGGCTGTGCATCAGCGCAACCAGTTCCGGCATTTGCGTCATCTTCACCATACGTGCAGCGATCAGGCCAACGCTGCCTCCAAGGACCATGGCAGCCATGATCCAGGGCAGTCCGGCCATCGAAACCCTTGGACCGAACACCGTTGCCAGCACGGCGATGGTCATGCCGATCATGCCGTAGAGATTGCCGCGACGAGAAGACTCCGGACTGGAGAGACCGCCGAGACTCAGGATGAACAGGATAATCGCGCCGATATATGAGACAGTAGAAAAGCTTGCTGACAACATATGTTTTCCCTTATTTACGGAACATCGACAGCATGCGTTGGGTAACAGCGAAACCACCAAACATGTTGATTGAAGTGAGCGCGATACCCAGCATCGCCAGCCATCGTATCCATCCCTCCGGCCTGTCCATGACACTGCCCAACAGCGAGAGAGGCGGCGCGATCTGCACCAGCGCACCGATGGCGATGATGCTGCTGATCGCATTAGTAACACTCATCAGCGGCGTATGCAAAGCGGGTGTCACATTCCATACCACCATGTAACCAACAAAACAGGCAAGGACGAAAACGGTAAAATGGCCGAGGAATGCCGCAGGTGCATAGGCGCCGATCAGCCAGAACAGCGCAGCACCAATACCGAAGAAGACCGCCAGCTTGGTGCCCGACAACGGCGCGCTCGGCTCACCATGCGCGGGCGGAGGCGTAACCGGCTTGGCCGCAGCAGGTTTGGTTGCTGCGGCAGGCAGCTTGGGTGGGGGCGCCGGCCAGGTGATCTCGCCTTCCTTGATCACCGTCAGTCCCCGAATGGCATCATCTTCCATATTGACGTTGATAATGCCGTCCTTGGTCTTGCATAGTTCCTCGGTCAGACGGAACAGATTGGTTGCATACAAAGTGGAAGACTGTTTGGCCAAACGACTGTTCAGATCGGTGTAACCGACGATGGTCACATCGTGCTTCACCACCACCTGACCGGGCTCGGTCAGTTCGCAATTTCCACCCCTCTCGGCCGCCATATCAACGATGACACTGCCCGGCTTCATGCTTTGCACCATCTCGGCTGTAATGAGCCTTGGCGCGGGTTTGCCGGGGATCAGCGCGGTGGTGATGATGATGTCCACTTCCCTGGCCTGCTTGGCGTACATCTCGCGTTGTGCCTGCTGGAAGCCCTCGCTCATCACCTTGGCGTAGCCACCTCCGCCGCCGCCTTCTTCTTCATAATCGACCTTCACGAACTCGCCGCCCAGCGACTTAACCTGGTCGGCAACTTCGGCACGCGTATCGTTGGCGCGCACGATGGCACCCAAGCCGGCAGCGGCACCGATTGCGGCCAGGCCAGCAACACCGGCACCGGCGATGAAAACCTTGGCCGGCGGTACTTTGCCTGCCGCCGTGATCTGGCCGTTGAAAAAGCGACCAAAGACGTTGGCGGCCTCGATAACCGCGCGGTAGCCAGCAACGCCAGCCTGAGAGGTCAGCGCGTCCATCTTCTGAGCACGGCTCAGCATGCGTGGCAGACAGTCGATGGCCAGCACGGTCGCTTTCTTTGCAGCCAGTTGTTTCATCAACTCTGGATTTTGCGCAGGCCAGATAAAGCCGATCAAGGTAATGCCTTCGCGCATCAGCGCAACTTCGGCACTCGTCGGGGCCGTCACCTTGAACACAATGTCGGATTCAGCCCATAACCGGGGAGCTCCAACGATAATTTCAGCTCCCGCAGTGCGGTATGTATCGTCACTGAAATTCGCTCCATTGCCCGCACCGGATTCGACTGAAACTCCAAATCCAAGCTTGATCAGTTTTTCAACAACATCGGGTACAGTGGCAACGCGCTTTTCACCTGCCGCCGTTTCGGCAGGAATGCCTATACGCATGAACTTCTCCTAAATTTGTGGAATTATCTGATGACTGGATAGGAAAATCGTTCCAAACAAGATTGATAGCGCCGGCGATTATACCTGTACTCAGCTGATAGTGGCTATGTAACCAGCATCGATACTTGATCTTGCCGGAAAATACAATCGCGCCTCATTGACAAATGGCGATCAGGAATACCAGCGCAGGAAGGCAGCCGAGCCCAGAGCGACTGCCCCGATCACCATCAAGACGCGCCAGACCAGTAGCTGTCTATTTTTGGGCCAATCGGAATGCGATTTTATACAGATGACCGCCAAAACAAACCCGACGAAAGCACAACATATTTTGATCAGCAGCGCATCGACGGCTATGCCGTGTATATCCGGCAGATGGCCTTCAAAATAATAAGTTGTAATGCCGAAGAGCGCCCCGCTCGCCGCCTGGAGCGCCCAGGCCGCTGCGGCGAGCATGGCAAGCCGATACTGAACCGCTGTATCGTTGCGCACCGGTCCCGCATCTCTGCGCAATAACCAGAGAGCCGCCGCGGCAGTGCCTACAACGGTTGCAGCACCAAAGTTATGTATTACCTGGACAAGTGCATAAATTAGATTCTGCACGCCCTGCTATTTAATCGTGAATGCCACAGAATCCTGTACTCCGGTCAGAGCATGGCTGACCGTTGCTTCCTTGATCACGACAGTATGTTTCCCGCTACCCAGCACCGGCAAATTGATACTGCACGGGCAATTGTTGATATCTCGATCGATGATCGGACTATGGTCGTCAACATATATATGGACATGATTGCCAGTAGGACTCAAATGGACATTGAATTCCAGCTTGTTGCCGCTGTCACTTGCCAGCATTGCTCCGTTTGCCGGTGAAGTAATAGTGATGGAGCCTGCATCTGCTGCAAAAACCGGGCTGGCCAAGGCAACCAGGACAAAGCCAAAGAACAAACTGATGATCCGTTTCATGACACTCTCCTTAAACTGAATTAAACACGAGTAAACTGGTCAACTACAGAAGCGAATTCAGCACTCTATTCTGAAAAAAGTCAAGCCAGCTTATCTGGCACAGAACATACCCGCGAGTCGATTCGTGCCAAATCCAGCGAAACAGGCTCAAGTTTGTCATATGCGAAGCGATGGCTCATCTCCGTTATAATTCCGCGACGAATTAACGCTGCAACCACACCATGTCCGCCATCCGGTTGTTACCAGACCAGCTCATCAATCAAATCGCCGCCGGGGAAGTAATTGAGCGTCCCGCTGCGGCCCTGAAAGAGTTGCTGGAGAACAGCCTGGACGCGGGCGCGACTGACATCACGGTCCAACTGGAAGGAGGCGGCATCAAGCTGTTGCGCGTCCGCGACAACGGGAGAGGCATAGCCAAAGACGAGCTGAAATTGGCTTTGATGCGCCATGCCACCAGCAAGATCGCCTCGCTGGATGATCTGCAGAAAGTCGCCAGCATGGGCTTCCGCGGCGAAGCTTTGGCGAGCATGGCTGCGGTGGCGCAACTTAACCTCATCAGCCGCACCGAACAAGACGCGCACGGCTGGAAAGTGGAAGCAATCGACGGGCGACTCAGTGAACCCGTTCCTGCCAACCATGCGCAAGGCACCACAGTAGAAATACGCGAGCTGTATTTCAACACCCCGGCACGGCGCAAATTCCTGAAATCCGAAGCCACCGAATTCGCCTGGTGCGAAGAGGCCTTCAAACGCATGGCGTTGTCACGCCCCGATGTCGCCTTCTCGCTGCAGCACAACGGGCGCACGATCTGGCAATTGCCTTCCCTGCAGGGTGAACAGGCGGCAATGAAGCGCGTCGCGGCTTTGCTTGGCGATGAATTCGGAAAAGCCGCGGTGCAGGTCTCGCGCAATGCGTCCAACCTGTCGTTGCAAGGTATGGCCGCCCTGCCCGCCTATTCGCGCGCCAGTCGCGACGCGCAGTATTTTTTTGTCAACGGCCGCTTCGTGCGCGACAAGGTCGCGAGCCACGCGCTGCGGCAGGCATATCAGGACATCCTTCATCACCAGCGTCATCCGGCCTTTGTGCTGTTCCTGGAACTACCTCCGGAACAGGTGGACGTGAACGTGCATCCCGCGAAAAGCGAAGTGCGCTTCCGCGAAAGCCAGGGGATACATCAATTTATTTTCCATACGCTGCAACAAGCGCTCGCCGTTCCGGCAAGCGGGCAGGATGTTCTCGCTTCTGCATCACAGCAGACCGCAACTTTTATGCCGGCCCAACAAAACATCCGGCTGAATGTTTCGCAGTCCGGTTCGGCATACAAGGTATGGGAGGCGTTTTCAGGAAGGGAGGGAAACGAGACCGGAAATACCAAACCCTCTTCTGACTTGTCTTTTGCAACTTTACATTTTTCTCAAAACGAAGTTATCCCGCCGCTGGGTTTCGCCCTCGCGCAACTATCCGGCGTCTACATACTCGCGCAGAATGTGCAAGGATTGATCGTAGTGGACATGCACGCGGCACACGAACGCATCGTGTACGAAAAACTCAAGGCCTCGCTGGATGCCGAACAGATCGCCACCCAGCCGCTGCTAATACCGGTAAGTTTTTTTGCCGACAAACTGGAAGTGGCCACTGTGGAAGCCGAACAGGACGCACTCAAAAAACTCGGCTTCGACATCGCACCGCTTTCTACCACCACGCTGGCGGTGCGCGCGATGCCGGTGATGCTCAAACAATCCGAGGCAGAAGCCGCCGCTCATGACGTGATCGACGAGCTGCGCGAATTTGGCGCGAGCCGCGCGCTGACTGAACGGCGCGACGAATTGCTTTCCACGCTTGCCTGCCATGGCGCGGTCCGCGCCAACCGCATCCTGAGCATCACCGAAATGAACGCGCTGTTGCGTGAGATGGAACAGACCGAACGCTCCGGCCAATGCAATCACGGCCGTCCCACCTGGTTCCAATTGAGCGTGAGCGATCTCGACAAGATGTTCATGCGCGGGCAATAGCTGAATGAAGCCACTCCCGCCGGCGATATTCCTGATGGGCCCCACCGCCAGCGGCAAGACCGGCGTCGCTGTTGATCTGGTCAGGCACCTGCCGGTCGAGATCATTAGCGTGGATTCGGCACTGGTGTTCCGAGACATGGACATCGGCACCGCCAAGCCGGACGCCGCCGCCCTCGCCCGTGCACCGCATCACCTGATCGACATCATCGATCCCACAGAAGCTTACTCCGCCGCTGCGTTTCGCCACGATGCGCTGCGCCTGATGCATGACATCACGGCCAGAGGAAAAATTCCGCTGCTGGTCGGCGGCACGATGCTGTATTTCAAGGCGCTAAGTGCTGGCCTCAGCGACCTGCCCCCATCCAATCCCGAAGTGCGTGCCGCGCTCGATGCGGAGATCGCGCAGCGTGGCATCAGACGATTGCATATAGAACTCTCCAAAGTGGATGCGGAAACCGCGGCGCGTCTGAAGCCGGCCGACACGCAGCGTATCCAGCGCGCGATGGAGATCTACCGCATCACCGGAAAACCGATGTCCGTGCTGATCGGACAAAAGCAAAGCACCGAAATGCCCTGCCGCATCATCCCGATCGCGCTCGTTCCTTCCGACCGCGCACAACTCCACGCTCGCATCGCTGCGCGTTTCAAGGGCATGCTCGAACACGGTTTGGTGGATGAACTGCACATGCTGCGCAAAAAATATACGCTACATCCGAACATGACTGCCATGCGCTGTGTCGGCTACCGACAGGCATGGCAATTCATCGAGGGCGAGATCGACGAAGCGCAACTGTTGGAAACCGGGATTGCCGCAACGAGGCAGCTTGCCAAGCGCCAGCTCACCTGGCTGCGTGCCATGCCGGACAATATCAAGCTGGATTGCCTTGCACCTGACTTGACGACGAGGGTGCATGATTCAATAAAATTGAATCAATAAAACAAAATTCTGTCTAGGGTCAATATCTGATAACCACCATGACTATCCTGCGCGCGATACAAACTGACATCACCAAACTCAGCGTTGATGCTATTGTCAACGCCGCGAATTCCTCGCTGCTGGGCGGCGGCGGCGTGGATGGCGCGATACACCGTGCAGCCGGGCCTGAACTGTTGCAGGAATGCCGTACATTGGGCGGTTGTCCGACCGGACAGGCAAAACTCACACGTGGTTACCGCTTGCCCGCGAAGTACGTGATCCATACCGTCGGGCCGGTGTGGCATGGCGGGACGCAGAACGAGGCAATGCTGCTGGCCTCGTGCTACCGCGAGAGTCTGACCATCGCCGCCATGCAGAAGTTTTCAAACATCGCCTTTCCCTGCATCAGCACCGGTGTCTACGGCTATCCGCCCGATCAGGCTGCGGACGTGGCGATCGCTGCGGTGCGCGAATTTATTGGCTTGCCGTCTTCACTGAGCGAGGTGATCTTCTGCTGCTATTCGAAGAATGATTTGGCAATTTATCAATTGCGCCTGGGAAACATGGAAGGCGGCTGACCTCCGAATCATTCTGCGGCATAATGCACACTTCATTTACTGAACAACTTATAGCGTATATGCCCGCCACAAATTCACTTTTGCGGGATGAAGCGCAAGGAGCCGCGGAGTGAGCGACGAGACATATCACATAGATAGGCGAGGAACGAATGAGCACGCGACACCGCGATTCGCCCGCAAAATGGATTTGCGCTCATGAAAATTGCCGTTGCCGGTACCGGCTACGTGGGCCTTTCCAACGCTGTCCTGCTTGCTCAACACAATGAGGTGGTGGCAATCGATATCGTTCCTGAAAGGGTCGAAATGCTTAACCGCAAGCAATCGACCATTGAAGATGCCGAGATTGAGGATTACTTGAGCCACCGGATCCTCAACCTGAAGGCAACCCTGGACAAGCACAAAGCCTATACTGGTGCGGACTATGTCATCATCGCCACGCCGACAGACTACGACCCGGAAACCAACTACTTTAATACAAAGTCCATCGAATCCGTCATTCAGGATGTTTTGAGCATCAATCCGCAGGCCGTGATGATCATCAAATCCACCATTCCCGTCGGATACACCGTCAAGGCGCGTGCAGAATTCAACTGTGGCAACCTGATCTTCTCTCCCGAATTCCTGCGCGAAGGCCGCGCGCTGTACGACAACCTGCACCCCTCGCGCATCGTGGTCGGCGAACGCTCAAAACGCGCCGAGACCTTTGCCAACCTGCTCAAACAAGGTGCGATCAAGGAAGACATTCCCACTCTCTTCACCGATTCGACCGAGGCGGAGGCGATCAAACTTTTCGCCAACACCTACCTCGCCATGCGCGTCGCATACTTCAATGAGCTCGACACATACGCGGCCACCCACGGTTTGGATACCAAGCAGATCATTCAGGGTGTATGTCTCGACCCTCGCATCGGCGATTATTACAACAACCCTTCATTTGGTTACGGCGGCTATTGTCTTCCCAAAGACACAAAACAGATGCTCGCCAATTACCGGGATGTTCCGCAAAACCTGATCCATGCCATCGTCGAGTCCAATACCACGCGCAAGGATTTCATTGCGGCTAGCATCGTCAAACGCAAGCCGAAGATAGTCGGCATCCACCGCCTGGTCATGAAAAGCGGGTCGGACAACTTCCGCTCTTCCAGCATCCAGGGCATCATGAAACGCATTAAAGCCAAGGGTGTCGAGGTCATTGTTTATGAACCTGCGATTAAAGAGGCGGAGTTCTTCCACTCCAGAGTGGTCAATGACCTGGCTCAATTCAAAAAAGAGTCCGACATCATCGTAGCCAACCGCATTACTGACGACATCCGGGACGTGTCGGACAAGATTTACAGTCGTGATTTGTTTGGCATGGACTAGAGGCGGCGGTGCGGGCGGGAAGGTTGAACCGGATTCGAGATGCTAATCCGGCAGGCTTTTGTTGCTACCCTTCCTGGCCAGCGATATTGCCGCCTCGGCATGCGAGATCAATTCTTTCCCGTTTTCCCCATGATCCGGATACAGCGCAATGCCGAAACTTGCCGTGATAACGAATTTCTGTCCGCTTAGATCAAACTTGAGTTCAGCGATCGTTTGTTCGATGCGGTTCGCAAGGACTTGAGTACCCTGCTCCGACGTGCCGGGGATAAGGACCGCGAACTCGTCACCGCGCAACCGGAAAAATAATTCATTGCGCCTTAGCCTTTTGCCTATCGCCTCGGTCACGTCGGCCAGGATCTTGTCGCCGGCGGCATATCCATAAGTGTCATTGATGCTGTTCATGTCATCGAGACTGAAGGAAAGCAAAGCCACTCTGGTTTCATTTCGTTTGCCCTCCATCAGCGAACGCTCCAGTTCCCCGGCGAAACGATGGCGGTTGTAAAGGCCGGTGAGTGCGTCGCATTCGGCCAGACGCAATAGTTGTTCCGGGGTGCGGCGTGTGTGTGTAACATCTTCGTACAGCCACAGATGTCCCACCACCTGCGCTTCCACATCCCGAACCGCATAACATGTCTGGATCACCACACGTTTGTCTTCCAGGTAAAGATCGGTCTTTTCCGGGACATCCAACAAATGCTGCTCAGACTCTTTCCTATTTGCGAGCAGATGAGAAAGATAACCGGGTATCTCAGCCACGTCCTTGCCGACCAATTTTGTTTCCGGCGGGATCAGCCAAATATTGAAAAAGGTGGGGTTGGCGTAGAGGATCTTGTTATCCCGGCTGACGAACAGTACACCGACGTTCATCACCGCGAGCAACGTCATCAAACGCGCCTGTTCCTCGCGCTCCAGGGAAAGATATTGCTGCTGCATGTCCTCGGATATGCGCAGCGAAATCATCTGCTGCTGCAGCGTTTTCACCATGCGATTGAAAGATGCGCTCAGTTTTCCGATCTCGTCTCCCCCGGTTATCTGCAATGGGGGCATCTTTCCGACATAGCGGGCAAGATCTTCTTCCTTCTGCAAGGCGCTCATCGTGGTTTGCAGATTTTCCAGCGGTCGCGTGATGGTATGCGTGAACCTTCCGATCAGCAAGAACAGTATCAGTTGCAGCGCGGCCTGGCCGCTCCACAACAACCCGCTGATCTTGCTCAAACTTGCATAGTCACTCGTCAGGTCGATGGTGATGCTCGCCGCACCGTTGGCTGTTCCAGCCTGGACATGATGGCATTCCAGACAATTGGTACCGCGGAAATCTGTGCTCACGATGAATGGTACGACGACGCGCAGTTCTGGCGCGTTATTGTCATCGATACGCCGGATTTCTTCCCTGGCGTTGGCGATCACACTCCTGTCCATATCATCGACAGGTTGCTCCTGGGGCAGTCCCGGTCCATACTGATCTTGAACCTGTTTGGCGCGTATGATCCTGAGTTCCTTCACCCCTTCTGAGGCGGCCATTTTCCTGATGTACAGTTCACGGCTCTCCGGATCCTTGATGAATCCCTTGATCATCAGCATGTTCATGCCATTGATCACGCCATCTGCGGAAATCCGCGCGCGGCTCTCCGCTGCTGCCAGTATATTTTCCTTGAAGTGTTGCTCGATCCACATTTGCGACGGGATCAATACCGCTATCAGCACAAGCTGGATGATGATCTGAAGCTTTAGCTGTATGCCTAAGGAATTCCACCAATTCTTCATATAGGAACCTCTAAATTCCATGCCGCCACAGGATCTTGCGCGTTGTCATCGCGATGGGATATTCAAATCAGAAATCGTTTTCAGAAATTATTGGCTATGCGATGCTAATAA
>Ga0210097_1000257_pt1 | contig 21795 bp, 17 predicted proteins | sample Joice_CattailNLA_2_FD_185521 | JGI IMG/M metagenome (GOLD analysis project Ga0210097, IMG submission 185521) | Wetland microbial communities from San Francisco Bay, California, USA, that impact long-term carbon sequestration - Joice_CattailNLA_D2... | ecosystem: Environmental > Aquatic > Marine...
CCATATTGTCTGCCGCAACCGCCAGTTTGCCGACCCGCCCCTCTACCTCGCGCATCACAACCTCGTGATGCGGCAGTGCAGACACATCCAGCGCTTGTAGATATTGCTGCATGGATACCAGTTCATAGCCCTGCGCCTGCCAACCTTGCAGCAACTGTTCGAATATCGGCAGCCATTTCCCACCCTCCAATTCGGCATGCAGGGTATAGACGTGACCGGAAGAGGGCGGGGCTTCGGTCAAGTTAAGGATGTGTTCGGCAATGTTGTCCAACGTGATGCCATCGCGGTTCATCAACTCGTCGAGCGTCGGCAAGGTCGTGGGCAGTTGCGGACAGGCAATGATCTCGGCCTGCCAGGTCGGAATGAAAGGATGCGTGCCGCGCGTGTCCGAACTGTATTTAAAACCCAGTCGTTGCATCAGCCGCAATGCATGGCGGTTCATCTGCCAGCCGGCAGCAGCGTGGGCAAGAGGTGCCTCACCAAAGATATCCGTATAGCGATCCACCGCAAGTTGCAGTTCCTGCCGCGTCCACTCGCCGTCCTTTTCCGCCACATGGTCCTGCCATCGGATATGGTCATAACAATGTATACCGGTTTCAAAACCGGCATCCTTCACCATGCGCATGATGTCCGCGCATTTCCTGCCGATATCCGGCGCAGGCAGCAGCGTTCCGTATAACAGGGTCTTGATGCCATAGTGCTCCACCACCGAGGTGCGCGACACCTTGCCGATGAAGCCGGGGCGGAATACCCGCTTGATCGCCCGTCCGGTGTGATCCGGGCCAAGCGAGAAAAAGAACGTCGCCTGGGCATGGTGGCGTTGCAACGCCTCAACCAGACGCGGCACACCTTCGCGCGTACCGCGGTAGGTATCTACGTCTATCTTTAGTGCAAGTTGTTTCGCCATGCTAGTCCATCAAATTGCGCGCTTCCGCAACCTGGCCACGATACGCATCAAAGATATTGCGCAGCGTGTCGGCCATGTTGATGGTCGGCTTCCAGCCCAGTTCCTCGCAGGTGTTGGTGATCTTCGGCACGCGGTTTTGCACGTCCTGGTAACCCTTGCCGTAATACGCGGCGGAGGTTGTTTCGACGATCTTCACCTTGGCGGCAGAATCACGGTACTCGGCATATTCCTTGGCCAGATTCAGCATCATGTCGGCCAAGTCGCGAATCGCGAAATTGTTGGTCGGGTTGCCGATGTTGTAGATCTTGCCGGTGGCAACGCCGTTCTTGTTCTCGATGATCTTCATCAGCGCGGCGATGCCGTCGTCGATATAGGTGAACGCGCGTTTCTGGTGACCGCCATCCACCAGGCTGATATTCTCGCCGCGCACGATGTGGCCGAGGAATTGCGTGACCACGCGCGAGCTGCCTTCCTTCGGCGTATGGATCGAATCCAGCCCGGCGCCGATCCAGTTGAACGGACGGAACAGCGTGAAGTTGAGGCCTTCCATGCCGTAGCCCCAGATCACCCTGTCCATCAGTTGCTTGGAACAGGAATAGATCCAGCGCGGCTTGTTGATCGGCCCACAGATCAGTTCCGATTCGGCCGGGTCGAATTCCTCGTCGTGGCACATGCCGTACACTTCGGAAGTCGACGGAAACACCAGATGCTTGCCGTACTTCACCGAGGCACGCACGATCGGCAGGTTGGCCTCGAAATCCAGTTCGAACACGCGTAGCGGCTGCTTCACGTAGGTGGAAGGCGTGGCGATCGCGACCAGCGGCAGGATCACGTCGCACTTCTTCACGTGGTACTCGACCCACTCCCGGTTGATGGTGATGTCGCCCTCGAAAAAGTGAAAGCGTGGCTTGCCTATCAAATCGGAGATGCGGTCGGTGCTCATGTCCATGCCGTAAACTTCCCAATCGGTCGTTGCGAGGATGCGGTTGGAAAGGTGGTGGCCGATAAAGCCGTTCACGCCGAGTATCAATACTTTTTTCATTTCTATTTCCTTAATGATTGAATTCAAATTTTGTTGCGCCGTGCTTTGCCGCGAATTCCGCGGCGCTCATCGCAACGCCGCCCAGCTCGAACTGAACCACGCGCAGCATGCCTTGTCCGCAGGTCGCGTATGCCTTGCCTTCCTTGATATAAAACGCGGGCTTTTCGATTTGTCCTGAAGCTCCTTTCGCCACCAGCGTCTGCAGAATGAGCATCGGTTTCCCCATCAGCTTCGTCATTGCGCCGGGATATGGCGGTGCCACCGCGCGCACCAGGTTGTGTATCTGCTGGGCCGACAGCGACCAGTCGATCACTCCATCTTCCGCCTTGCGACCGCCGAAATACCCGCCCTTGCTCAAGTCCTGCTTGATCCTAGGCGCTTTGCCTACCAGCAGCGCAGGCAACACATCGTTCAACGCTATCTCCGCAGCAACCACCACCTTCTGGAAAACTTGCAACGCGGTATCGTTGGGCAGAATAGGCACGGCCTGCTGTGCCACGATGTCACCGTTGTCCGGCTTCTCGGTCATGTAATGCAGCGTCGCGCCGGTTTCGGTCTCGCCGTGGATTATCGCCCAATTCACCGGTACGCGGCCGCGGAATTTCGGCAGCAGCGAACCGTGCATGTTTAGCGCGCCACGCTTCGGGATCTCCAGCAACTCGCTCTTGAGCATTTCGCGGTAATAGAACGAAAAGAAAAGATCAGGCTCCAGAGCGCGGATCTGCGCGACGACTTCCGGCATGTTCGGATTGTCCGGAGTGATGGTCGGAATGCCGTGCAGTGTGGCCAGTTCCGCGACGCTGTCAAACCAGATGGTCTCTTTCGGATTGTCTTTGTGCGTCACGACCAGTGCGACATCAACGCCATGCGCGAGGAGTACACTCAAACAACGGACGCCGACATTGTGATACGCGAAAGCTACCGCTCGGATCATATGCGGACCGCCGACTCAGCGTTCCCCTTTACCCTTATCCCTTGTCCCGAGTCCTGTTCTTCAAGTATCGCCTCGACCAGATAACGAGGCCGGTGGCGCACCTGCTGGTAGATGCGGCCGATGTATTCGCCGAGCAGGCCGATGCCGAACAGCGTGATGCCGATCAGGAAGAACGCGATCGCGAACAGCGTGAACACGCCTTCCGCTTCCGGACCGACGATCAGCCGGCGTATGAACAGAAATACCACGAAGAAGGCCGACAGCACCGCGATCGAGATACCCATCATCGAGAACAATTGCAGCGGCACCAGCGAGAAGCTGGTCATCAGGTCGAAATTCAGGCGGATCAGGCTGTACATCGAATACTTCGATTCGCCGGCGGTGCGCTCTTCATGCCCCACCACGACCTCGGCGGGATTGCGCGCGAAGGTATAGGCCAGCGCGGGAATGAAGGTGCTCACCTCCTTGCAGCTGTTGATCGCGTCGATGATGCGCCGGTCGTAGGCGCGGAACATGCAGCCCTGGTCGGTCATCTTGATGCGCGTGGTCTTCTCGCGCAGCATGTTCACGAAACGCGATGCGACATGCCTCCACCAGCTGTCGCTGCGCTGGCGGCGGATCGATCCGACATAATCATGGCCCTCGTCCATCTTCGCCAGCAGCAGGCCGGTGTCTTCCGGCGGATTCTGCAGATCGGCATCCAGCGTGACGACACGCTGCCCGCGGCTGTGCTCGAACGCCGCCATGATCGCCATGTGCTGGCCGTAATTGCCGTTGAACAATATCACGCGCGTCACGTCGGGCCGCTTCCGGAACTGCTCGCTTAGGATCGCGGCGGAACGGTCGCGACTACCATCGTTAACGAACAAGATTTCGTATGTGATGGCTAACGCATCCAGCGCCGGATACAAACGGTCGAACAAAGCCTGCAGGCCCTGCTCTTCGTTGTAGACGGGGATGACGACAGATAGATTGGGTGTGCTCATAATAAATTCATTTTGCGGGCGAATCGCGGTGTCGCGTGCTCGCTCGTTCCTCGCCTATCAATCCGATATGTCTCGTCGCTCGCTGCGCGGCTCCTTGCGCTTCATCCCGCAAAAGTGAATTTCTGGAGGTTTCCATAGGAGCGGCATTTTACAGTATGAGGGCGGGGTTAGAGAAATCGGCTACCAAGGTAACGAATAATTAAATTTCTCCAGCTCGTACTCATATGCTCGCGTCACCATATCTATACTTGCTTCCGAATAGTAGTCTTTCAGGTTTATTTTAGGCCTTTTGGATTGTTTCAAATATGGCACCCTTTGATGTTGAAATTCAATATTTAGCTTTCTACAAACCTCTTCAATTCCTTCAGTTAGGGATTCGAATCGAATCACATAATCCATGCAGTATTTATCATCAATCATGTATTTATTTCGATCAATCGGCAAAGGAATTGATTTTAATCATTTCTCAAATACAGACTTCAAATCTGCATTACTTTTTATTCTTTCTAATACTCCAGGGTTTGTCAGTGGCAAAAAGAAATGCATGGCAGAAGCCAATTGTTCAAAAGGATTGCGTACTACACAAAATTTGAAATATTGATCCCAAACGGGTTCTCCAAGTAAAGCCATGATTGTCTTTGCTGGCATATGGTTCCACCATATTGATGCCTGTAGTTCAATAGGCGATCCTACTCGAGCTCCAACGATTCCATATTCTGAAATGTATTCCATTCTTGAATGAGAAATCGTCCATTGTTCCTGTTTCATGCAATATGGTTCAAAGTAACTTTCTACAGATGTACCTGCAGTTTTGATTGTTTTTGTATAAATAAAGCGATTCACGTGACTGACCAACATATTATTTCTCCTGAATTTTGCATCTGAATCAGCCTTAAGTGCAAAAGGGCGGCATGATGCTACTTGAAGCTAAATGCGTCTAGGGTGAGCAACTGTACTGGGCAATTTAATCATTGCGTTTTGCGATGCATCGTTTTCATGCAATTAAATGATCACAAAACGCATGTTCAGAAGATGACTGCAATTACAAATCCTTATGCAGCGATTATCTCGTCCTAAAATATATAAATGACGCGCAAACCGCCTCAGGTGTCTTTGACATGACACCATGAGATCGCAACAAGCGCACCAACTAAAGTGCGTTGATAACGCACAAAAATTAACGAGAATTAGTTGACATTGCCAATACCTCGCGCATCGCCGCACACGTGCGCTCCACATCTGCTTCATTCATCGCATAGAACATCGGCAGCGAAACGATCTGCTTGCCGACGCGCTCGGCGACCGGGAACATGCCTTCCCTGAAACCCCTGTCGCGATACAGCTTGAACAAATGGATGGGTGCATAGTGGAAGCCGATGCCGATGTTGTGCGCTTTCATTTTTTCCATGAACTCGGGACGGGTGATGCGATCCGGCAGCACGACTTGGAACAGGTGCCAGTTGGTCGATTCGAAATCCTCTGGCGGCAGCTGCGCGCCGGTCTGCTGCTCGAAATCCTTGCCCAGTGTCTTGAAATAATGCTTTGCAAGCTTGCGGCGCTGCGCGGTGATCACATCCAGTTTTGCAAACTGGCCCAGGCCGATCGCGGCGGCGATGTCGGTCATGTTGAACTTGCCGCCGAGCACATCCACTTCGATGCCGTCCCAGCCGCTGCGCGTGACGCCCTGCAAACGGTATTTTTCTGCAAACGATGTTTCGATCTCGTCGTTCAGCACCAGGCAGCCGCCCTCGGAAGTGGTGATGTTCTTGTTTGCCTGGAAGCTGAACGAGACGAAATCGCCGAACGAACCGATGGGCTTACCCTTCCAGCTTGAACCAATCGCCTGCGCGGCATCTTCGATCACGCGCAGTTCGTGTTTGTCCGCGATCGCATACAGCCTGTCCATGTCCACCGGCTTGCCTGCCAGATACACCGGGATGATCGCCTTGGTGCGCGGCGTGATCGCGGCTTCCATTTTGTCCAGATCGATATTGCGCGTGACCGGGTCGACGTCGGCGAACACCGGCGTCGCGCCGACTTCGATTATCACGTTAGCCGTCGCGACCCACGAGATCGGCGTAGTGATGACTTCGTCACCGGGGCCTATGCCGGCGATGCGCAGCGCGATCTCCATCGTGCAGGTGCCGGAATTGAAGGTGCGCACCGGGCGTCCGCCAAAATAGGCGGAAAGCTGTTTCTCGAACTCCTGCACTTTAGGGCCACTGGTGATCCAGCCGGAGCGCAGTACGTCGCCGACCACGGCGATGGTCGCTTCGTCTATAGTGGGTTTGGAGAAGGGAAGAAATTTGTCGTTCATGACGTTCCGCGTTTTATTTTCAAAATGGATTTCACACATCGCTTATCATTATAGAGCAGGCGCAGACAGACAATTCTGTGACTTCCGGTACAGCCACCACAAACCCTCATGGGCAGCCAGTTCGATCTTGCAGGGCGCTGTCCTGAACAAATATCCACCGGTATCCTCCGGCGCGCGAACGATGAAGTAATCGTACAGATTGCCATCGAATTTTTGCCAGTCGAACCATTTAGGGTTCCACTCAAAACCTTCGAACTTCGCCTTGGGTATATATTCATGCTTGTAACTTACCGGCTGCACAAAAGTGACCGCAAAACTGGGATCGGTCACGCCGGCTTTCAGCGCGGAGTACCAGGCAGGAAAATGCAGGAATGTAGGTGCGATGGAATAACTGTCATCTCGCTTGAAGACCAGCGAGAGGGACCGTTTCCCCGTTTCGGTCTTCGCGATGATGGCATCGAACCTCTGCATGTCCTTGTTGAATTGCAATGCACTGATGGACATATAGCCTATCCATCCAAACCCGATCGCCGGGGCCAGCATGCGCAGATAGCTGTATTGCCTGCTTTCCATTGCCGGCTTGTCTATCATCACCAGAAAAAACGGCATGGCCAGAAAGGTGAAGCGCTGGAAGGTATACATGTTGCCGAACAACAGCGTGGGTACCAGCAACAGTACCAGTGTGATCGCAAGCACGGGAATCAGCCGAACACGCGAATTGGTGATGCGGCCGCCCGATAAGAAAGGAAGGGCAAACATGAAAATACCCAGCATGGTAATAAAAAGCCCGGGGCGCGCACCGAGCAGGCGCGGGATGAATCCGTTGATGCGGCCCCAACCCGGATCGTTTGGATTGGCCCATGTGGCAAAGTTGGAGTAGTAGTAATCACCTGTCGTCAACCAGGACAGGTCCCAGCCGATCGGAAAATTGCTCAACGGGTGGTTGCTCGCCTGAACAAACCAAACAAGAACCAATGGCGCAACCACCACCAGGGGCCAGGCGCATTTGATAAAGTCCCGCACATTTCGAACGGAAAACAGCCAGTACGTCAATGCGATCAGGCTGAAGAAGCCGAGTACCAGCGCGTGACTGAAAAACAATGCGAACAGCAACAACGTGACCAACAGCGAGGCACGCAAATCAGGCTGCGCTTTCATGCGCCATACCAGGGTGAGGAATGCCAAACCGATCGGGGCCGCTATCAAAAAGATCAACAATCCCCACTGATAGGTGAAGCCGTAAAGTACAGGGAATACAAGCCATGACCAGTACGGGTCGGCGCCCGCTTCCCGCAGCAATAAACGTGTAGAAATCGCGAAGGCCGCCAGCGCCAGCCAGATGATCAATTTACAGGCGGCAACAATACCCAGTACCGGTGTGAACGCAGCGATCAGTCCGTAACCTAACAGATAGGGTGTGAACAAATTGAGGTGGAACAATTCGGAGAACGGGAATCCGGGCTTGTCCAGATTCAGCAGTAAAACAACCTGGGCCGCATGCTGCGGAAGATCGACCATGGGCGGAAACTGGGGAAGCCATACAGGCATTCCGCACAACAGGCATGCCAGCAGGAACAGATACCGCTCGATCGGAGTGGCCCGCGGTGTCGGCATCACCGTCAGGCCCGCGAGATGATGATGACACCCAGAATGATGACGCCCATGCCCACCAACTTGGTGGAACTGAAAGGCTCGCCCAGCAGATAATAAGCCGCGATCGCATTCACAACATAGGCCATGGACAGCATCGGGAACGCGATACTGACCGGCACGCGCGACAGCGCGAGTATCCAGATCACCACGCTCAGCGCATAACAGCACAGCGCGAAGAAGATGTGCCACTCGGTCGCAAGTTTCAATCCTACCGGAACGATGTTCTCCATGCTGAACTCGAAATGGCCCACCGCGTTGGTGCCCGCCTTCATCAGTATCTGCGCGGCGGCATTGAGCATTACGCCGGTGAAGATCAAAGCAAAACTGATCAGGTTCATATGAAACCTCTTGGAAATATCGGGCACATCACAAATCTTATTGCCTGATTACAACGATGTATTGCGGATCTTCATATATGATCTTCATGGACAGATCCATTTGCTCCAGTTTTTTGTATGTTTCAACCGGCATGATCGCTAGCGCTTCGGATCGCGACTGCCAGACCTTTGCAAAGCCCGCATAGTCGGGTATCCAGTGCTGCGGTTCCTGCATGATACCGAATGCCATCTCATCCTGAAACTGCACCAGCGTGAAGGTTCGCTTGAGGTAGAACGGCAGGGTCTGTTCGTACATGTCCACCGAATAGAATGGTTCGCCCGCCTTGACGTAGGGACGTATCGTTTCGGCGATATAGTAGGCGGAACGCTCCCTGGCGATGGTGTTGTAACCGGATGTGCCGAGTTGTGCGGCAATCAAGGTGCAGATCGCCAATACCAGCACTGCGGCAAACTTGTGTTCCTCAGCATTCGGACGGCGCAGCATGACCAGCGCTACGATCACGCCCAGCAGCCAGACCAGCGCGGCAACCGTCAGCCACCATGCATATGCACTGTATCCCTGTACTTGCAACGGCGTGTCCGCCAGCCGCGAGGTAAACGGCGCAAAGCTGGCCGCCAGCAGCATCAACGGCAGCATCGGCGCGATCAGCCAGAACAATTTGCGTGTCTCCATTCCGGCCAGCTGCTTGCCCATCAGCAGAGCCAGCGACGGGAACATCGGAAGAATATAGGACGGCAGCTTGGAACCGGAGACGGTGAAGAACAGGTAGATGAACACCGCCCAGACCAGCAGGAAACGCGCGACATTGAAGGCCTTTGCCATTTGTCTGCTGTCTCGCCATGTTCTGAACAGTGTGTCGAACATCAACAGCGTCCATGGCAACATGCCCAACAGCAGAATGGGCACGAAGTAATACCAGGGCTGGTAACGCCCGAGTTCCTTGGTGGTGAATCGCGTGTAATGTTCGTAGATGAAGAATTTCTGGAAGAATTCCGGATTGGCTTTCATCACCAGGTAGAACCATGGTGCGGTGATCAGCAGGAACACCGCCAGCCCCGATAGCCAATGCATGCGCTTGAGCACCGAGAAATCGCGCTGCACGACCATATATATGAACAGTGCTGCGCCCGGCAACACCAAGCCCATCAAGCCTTTGCTCAAGACTGCCAAAGCCAATGCGGCCCACGCCAGCAACATCCAGTTGCGCTGCTTGTTCTTGTCCGCTGCGGATTGTCCGAACAACAAACCGACAATGCCCAGCGTGATGAAGAATGTGACGCCCATGTCCAGCGTGTTGATGTGCGCCATCAGCGCATACAACATGCTGCTGCCCAGCAATATCGCGGCATAGTTCGCAGCCTCGCGCCCGAACAGGCGCAGCCCGGCGAACCACACCAGCAGGATGCCGGCAAAGCCGGTCAGTGCCGCCCACAAACGCGAAGTCCACTGATGCTCGCCGAACACTTCATATGCTGCCGCGGTCGTCCAGTATTGCAGCGGCGGTTTCTCGAAATACTTGAGGTCGTTCAGGCGCGGCGTCACCCAGTCGCCGCTGGCCACCATCTCGCGCGGGATCTCGGCATAACGCCCTTCGTCAGGTTTGATCAATTTGCGGTATTCGAGATTGGAGAACCAGATCACCGCCACGGCAATCACCAGCCACCAGAGTTGCCTGTTGGAAATATGTCCGGCCATCGCCGTCAATGGTCCGTCCAACCGGCACGCAATTCGCGCGCTTCGGTGAATACTTCGTCCAGCTTGCTTACATCGCGCTGATCCAGCGCCTGGTGCAGCATGTAAAGTTCATCGGCATACTGTTTCAACTCGCGCAGCAGAGCCTCGCGATTGGAGAGACAGATGTCGCGCCACATTTCCGGCGAACTGGCGGCGATGCGGGTGAAGTCCCGGAACCCGCTGGCTGCAAAGGAGAGCAACAGATCGCGATTGTCGCGCTGCGCCAGATCGTGCACCAGCGCGAACGAGAGCAGGTGCGGCAGATGGCTCACCGCGGCGAAGACCGCATCATGTTCCGCGTATGTGAGCCTGTATGTTATCGCGCCACAGGACTGCCAGGCGGCTTGCACGCGCGCGACCGCATGCGCGGTGTTTTCCGGCAACGGGGTCAATATGACCTTCTTGCCGATGTACAAGTCATTTCCCGCTGCCGTCGCCCCGCTTTGTTCGGCTCCGGCAATGGGATGTGCGGGGACGAACTGCGCCACCTTGCTGCCCAGATGCGCATAAGCATCGCGAACCACATCGCTCTTGGTGCTGCCGCCGTCGGTGATCAGTGTATGCGCGCCCAGGTGCGGCGCGATGCGCGCCATCAGCTCCGCCATTTGCCCGACCGGTGTCGCCAGCAATACCAGATCGGCATCGCCGACTTCGGCGGCATCCTTGCCGATGCGATCAATGATGCCGAGTTCACGTGCCTGTTGCAAATTCGCCGCACTGCGCCCGAAACCGATAACTTCGCCGACCGCATTGGACTTGCGCAAGGCCATTGCAAATGAACCGCCGATCAGGCCCACCCCGAAGATGACGATCTTTTTGAATTTCGGTGTTGTCATGATTCGCTCTGGTGTATGAGTTTGCCGTCTGCATCCAGCACCCGCACATTGACCGGTATTCCTTTGCGCACGCTGTCGGTCACCACGCAAAAATCCTCGAACTGTTCGGCACAATGCTCGAGCCGCCCGACATTCTGATCCAGGTGTATATCCACGGCAAAGCCGCCCACGCGCAGGCGCCCCTGTTGGTTGCGCACCATCTTTCCGGTTACATTCGCGGTGATGCCCTGCGGATCCTGCTTGAACTTGCCCAGGCAAAACAGCAGGCTGGCAGAAAGGCAGTTCGCCACAGCGGCAGCCAGCAGGCGCGAAGCATTCGGGCCGGCTCCCGCCCCCAATGGTGGCGGCTCATCCAGTTGCAGATCGGGCACGCCCGCAAGATCGAACTGCACATTGAATTGATAATCCTGTTGCCTGGTCAGCTTTAGCGTGAATTCCATGTCCGGCATGACGCGCCCTCCTTATAGTGTGCGGCCAATCGCTTTGGCGATCCCGCCCAGCGTCCCCATCAGATCTTTCAGTTCCTGCGGGGTCAATGCCTGGTCCGCATCGCACCAGGCCTCGCACGGATTCGGGTGCATCTCGACCAGCAGGCCGTCCGCGCCGGCGGCGATCGCGGCTTGCGACAGCGCCGGCACCATCCAAGCCTTGCCGCCCGCGTGCGAGGGATCGACGATCACCGGCAGGTGCGTTTCCTTCTTCAGCACCGGGATCGCGGTCACGTCCAGCACATTGCGGTAGTAGGTCTCAAAGGTGCGGATGCCGCGCTCGCAGAAGATAATGTTGTGGTTGCCGCCCGCTGCGATGTACTCGGCAGCCATCAGCCATTCGTTGATGGTCGCCGACATGCCGCGCTTGAGGATCACCGGCTTGTTGACACGGCCGACTTCTTTGAGCAGATCGAAGTTCTGCATGTTGCGCGTGCCAATCTGGATCACGTCCACATCGTTCTCCATGAAAGTCTCCAGCATGCGGATGTCCATCAGTTCGGTGACGATGGGCAGTTTGAATTGTCCGGCAGCCTTGCGGAACATGTCCAGGCCATCCTTGCCCTTGCCCTGAAAAGTGTACGGGCTGGTGCGCGGCTTGAACGCACCGCCGCGCATCAATCGGCAACCGGCTTCGTGCACGAACCTGGCCGACAGGTCCATCTGTTCCTGCGTCTCTACCGAACACGGCCCCGCTATGACCTGGATCTGGTTGCCCCCCAGCTTAATGCCGCCGATGTCGATGACGGTGTCTTCCTTGTGAGATTCGCGCGACACGATCTTGTACTGCTTGGTGATGTGCATCGCCGACTCCACGCCGGGAAGCGGCGTGAACATTTCCTCGGTCAGCGGACTTTCGTCGCCGATCGCGCCGATCACGGTGCGTTCTACGCCGCGTGAGATGTTGGCCTTCAACCCGGCTGCTTCCAGCCTGTTTACCACTGCGCCGACCTGCTCGTCAGTGACGTCCCTGCCCATTACAATGATCATTGCTGCTCTCCAAGCGCCTGCTGCAACGCAGACAAAAACTTTTCGTTCTCCGATTCCTTGCCGATACTGACGCGCAGATAACCCGGCATCGCATAATTGTCGATGGGCCTCACGATCACGCCCAATTCCAGCAACCGCCGGTAAATAAGTTCCGCATCACCGGCCTTGAAACTGACGAAATTGCCGTATGAAGGGATGTGCTCCAATCCCAGTTTGGTCAGTCCGTCGACTACCCGTCTCATGCCGCGCAGATTCAACTCGAAGGTCTGGCGAACGAAATCGGTGTCCTTCAATGCTGCCACCGCAGCGGCTTGCGCCACACTGTTGACGTTGAACGGTTGGCGCACCCGATTCATCATGTCGGCCACCTGAGCATCACAGAATGCATAACCGACGCGCAACCCGGCCAGCCCGTAAGCCTTGGAGAAGGTTCGCGAGATGATCAGGTTAGGAAATTCCTTTAGCCAGCTCACGCTGTCGTAACGGCATTCTTGCGGCACATATTCGTTGTAGGCCTCATCCAGAACCACCAGAATGTTAGCCGGTAGCGCGCGCAAGAATTCAAGCAGCGCGTCTCCGGACAGGAACGTACCGGTCGGATTGTTCGGATTTGCAACGAACATCAGTTTGGCCTTGTGCTTGACAGCTGCCTTGAGCATCGCCTTAAGGTCATGGCCGTAGTTGATCGCGGGCACACTTATGCCGGTCGCACCGACCGACTGAGTGGCGAGCGGGTACACGGCAAATGCATGCGCGGAATACACGGCCTTGTCGCCCACCGTGAGGAAAGCACGCGCGGCAAGTTCCAGCATGTCATTGGAGCCGTTTCCCAGCACGATCTGTTCTTGGGTTATGCCGTAACGCTTGACCAGCGCGTCTTTCAGAGCGAATCCGTTGCCGTCAGGATAAAGCGCGATGGTCTTGATTGCGTCGTGCATCGCGGCAGTAGCGCGAGAGCTGCAGCCAAGGGGATTCTCGTTGGACGCCAACTTGACGATGTTGCTGATACCCAGCTCGCGCTCCAATTCGGTGATCGGTTTGCCGGGCTGGTAAGGCGCGATGGCACGAATATAGGGTGGAGCCAATTCAGAATAATTCATTGGATACTTTCATAAATTCACTTTTCGGGCGCATTGTGTCGTCGCGTGCTCGCTCACGCCTCGCCTATCTGTTCGATATGTCTCGTTGTTCGCTGCGCGGCGCCTAGCACTGCATTCCGAAAATCTGAATTTCTAAAAGTATCCATTGATTGATGACACAAAAATCAGACTGCAACCGGATATGAACCCAATACTTTGACGAATGCGGCAACCTGTTTCAGTTCAGCCAAAGCAGCTGCGACCTTGGTATCAGACTGATGACCTTCGATGTCCATGTAGAAAACATATTCCCAAAGCCCGGAGCGCGCCGGGCGCGACTCAAGCTTGGTCATGCTGACGTCGTGTTTGGCTAGCGGAACCAGCAGATCATGCACCGCGCCGGGACGGTTCGTGGTGGACATCACTAGTGAGGTCTTGTCGTTGCCCGAAGGCGCGACCTGCTGATTGCCCAACACCAGAAAGCGCGTGGTGTTTTTCGCATCGTCCTCGATGTTTTCCGCCAATATCGCCAGACCGAACAGCGCAGCAGCCTGACTGCCCGCGATCGCTGCACTGTGCGGATTTTCCGCGGCAAGCCGTGCCGCTTCGGCATTGCTGGCGACAGGGACGCGCGCCGCATGCTGCAGATTGCCATTCAGCCAGCCCTGGCACTGTCCAAACGATTGCGGATGTGAATAAATCGTTTTGATCGAGCTTAATTCCCTGTGCTGGCCGGGCAGGCACAACCCGAGCAAACATTGATGGACCGGCAATATCACTTCGCCGCAGATCTGCAGCGTACTTTGCATCAAAAGATCCAGCGTGCGCCCCACCGCACCTTCGGAAGAATTCTCCACCGGAACCATGCCGTAGTGGGCGGCTTCACTCGCCACCGCACGAAACACCTCGTCTATCGTCGTGCACGACAGCTCCTGTATCGCGCTGCCAAAGCGTTTCTGAGCCGCAGCTTCGGTGAAGGTCCCTTGCGGTCCGAGATAGGCGATCGTCAGCGGGGCTTCCAGCGCCCGGCATTGTGAAATCACTTCGGTGAACAATCGCGCAACAGCGGCATTGCTCAATGGCCCGCTGTTGTTATCCATCAATCTCTGCAGCACCTGCGCCTCGCGTTCAGGGCGCAGAACCACGCCATCCTCCTTGAGGTGGCCGATCTGTTGCGCTAGCGCAGCACGCTGGTTGGCAAGTTTCAACAACTCGTCATCCACCTTGTCGATCTGTTCGCGCAGTTGTTTCATTTTTTCGCTCATGATCGTTCAGCGTTCCATGTTCCCGTTCACATCTCTTTCAGCAAAGGCAGATCGCGCACCATCAGCACACCGGGTATCGCGGCGATCTGGGCGTTCAGTTTAGCCGGAATCGCGCTGTCTGTATCCACCAGCGTATAAGCCATCTCGCCGCGCGACTTGTTCATCATGTTGTGGATGTTGATGCCGGCTCCGGCCAGCGTCGTCGAGATCTGCCCCAGCATATTCGGCACGTTGCTGTTGGCGATCGCCAGACGGAAAGAAGATTCGCGCGGCATGCTGACATTGGGGAAATTCACCGTGTTGACCACGTTGCCGTGCTCCAGATAATCGCGCAGCTGCTCCGCCACCATCACCGCGCAATTGTCCTCGGCCTCCTGCGTGGACGCGCCCAGATGCGGCAGCGCGATCACGCCGGGATTGTTCTGCGTCTTGCCGGTCGGGAAATCGCACACATAGTAGCGCACATGCTTGCTCGCCAGTCCGGCCAGTATCGCGTCCTCGTCGACGATCGCGTCGCGCGAAAAATTCAGCAGCACGCTGCCGGCCTTCATCGCGGCCACACGCTTCTCGTTGATCAGGTTGCGCGTGGCATCCAGCAACGGCACATGAAGCGAAACGAAGTCGCTTTGCCTGAGCAGGTCTTCCACGCTGTTCGCCTTCCTCACCTGCGAAGGCAGGCTCCAGGCCGCGTCCACGGTGATCTCGGGGTCGAAACCGATCGCGTTCATGCCGAGGCTGATCGCGGCATCGGCCACCAGACGGCCGATCGCCCCCAGGCCGACAATGCCCAGCGTGCGCCCGCGCAGCTCGGTGCCGGCGTAATGCTTCTTTCCGTCCTCGACCAGCTTGTGCAGCGTCGCATCATCGCCTTTCAGGCTGGACACGAAATGCAGTGCGGGCACGATATTGCGCGAGGCAAGCAGCATGCCGGTGATAACCAGTTCCTTCACCGCATTGGCATTCGCGCCGGGCGCGTTGAACACCGGCACACCGCGTTCGCTCATCTTCTTAACCGGCACGTTGTTGGTGCCCGCCCCGGCGCGCGCAATCGCCAGCACCGTCTTCGGAATGTGCATCTCCAGCATATTGTGTGAGCGCACCAGGATGGCATCCGGCTCGGCAATGTCGTTGCCGGTAACATAACGTGCGGCGGGAAAACGGCTCAGCCCGACCGGTGAGATCTTGTTAAGCGTCAGTATCTGAAAAGTCTTAGGCATGCCGAGCACCTTTATAAATCCATTCCTCGGGCGCATCGCCGCGTTGCACGGTGCTCGCTTCGTCGCCTACCCAGAGGTATGTCCCGGTCGCTGCGCGCCGCGTGTCTTGCGCTGCATCCCGAGTGCATGAATTTCTAAAGTCGCTCACAGTTATCCTTTGCTCTGTGCAAATTCGTTCATGAAGTCCACCAAAGCCTGCACGCCTTCCAGCGGCATCGCGTTGTAGATCGAGGCACGCATGCCGCCGACGGACCGGTGCCCCTTGAGTTGCAGCAGTCCGCGCGCATCCGCCTGCCTGAGAAAATCGCCGTCCAGATTCGAGTCCTTCAGCGTGAACGGCACGTTCATGCGCGAACGGTCCGCTGCCGCTACTGGACAATTGTAGAAACCTTCGCTGGCATCGATCGCCGCATACAGCAGCCTGGCTTTAGCGATGTTGGTCTTTTCCATCTCGGCGATGCCGCCCTTGCGCTTCAGCATCTGGAACACGAGGCCCGCGATATAGATGCCGTAAGTGGGCGGCGTGTTGTACATCGAGTCGTTCTCGGCATAGGTCTTGTAGTCCAGCAGGGCCGGCAAGCGCGGATCGGCATGTCCCACCAGATCATCGCGAACGATCACGATGGCGAGTCCAGCAGGACCGATGTTCTTCTGCGCACCGGCATAGATCAGTCCGAATTTTGATACATCGACTGGACGCGACAGGATATTGGACGACATGTCCGCAACCAGCGGCACCATTCCTGGCATATCTCCCATTGGGGGAACCCAGTTGAACTCGACACCGCCTATAGTCTCGTTCGGCGTGTAATGCAGATAGGCCGCATCCTTGTCCAGCTTCCAGTTCCTGAAGTCGGGCACATAGGTGCAATTCCTGTCGGTGTTGTTCGCCGCCACGTTCACATAGCTGAATTTCTTCGCTTCGCTGATGGCCTTCTTCGACCATTCGCCGGTGTTCACATAATCCGCGGAAAGCTTGCCGCGCAACAGGTTCAACGGGACCATCGAAAACTGCAGGCTGGCACCGCCTTGCAGGAACAGCACCTTGTAGTTGACCGGTATGCCCATCAATTCGCGCAGATCGGCTTCGGCTTGCGCCTGTATGCCCATGTATTCCTTGCCGCGATGCGACATTTCCATCACTGACATGCCGCTGCCATGCCAGTCGAGCAATTCCGCCTGAGCCTGCTGCAACACCTCTTTGGGCAACACTGCGGGACCCGCGCTAAAGTTGTAGATCGTCATCTTAAAGCACTCCAGGAATTCAAATTCAGATCGGGAAACTCAGGTACAAGGTTCAAGGTGAAAGGTTCAAGTAAAACCCGCTGTTCTGCTTTTCCCTTGCACCTTGCCTCTTGTACCTTGTATCTCGTATCTAGTTCTCCTCTTCCGGCTCGGCGATGCGGCTCAGACCGGCCAGTTTATCGCCTTCCTCCACGTTCATCAGCGTGACGCCCTGTGTGGCACGGCCCATCTCGCGTATCTCCTTGACGCGGGTGCGGATCAATACCCCGCTGGTGCCGATCAGCATGATCTCGTCGTCCTTGTTCACCAGCGTCGCCGCAACCACCTTGCCGTTGCGCGCAGAGGTCTGTATCGCGATCATGCCCTGCGTGCCGCGCCCGTGCCGGGTGTATTCGGTGATCGGTGTGCGCTTGCCATAGCCATTCTCGGTCGCGGTCAGCACGCTTTGATGCTCGTTCTCCGCCACAAGCAACGAGATTACCTTGCCGCCCTTGGAGAGATTCATGCCGCGCACGCCGCGTGTGTCGCGCCCCATCGCGCGCACGTCGTTCTCGTCGAAACGCACCGCCTTGCCCATATTGGAGAACAGCATCACATCGTGCTTGCCGTCGGTCAGTGCCACACCGATCAGGAAATCACCCGCGTCCAGGGCGATTGCGATGATGCCCTTTGCGCGTGGATTGGTGAATTGCGACAGCGCGGTCTTTTTCACGGTACCGCCGGAAGTGGCGAAGAAAATGAACTTGTCGTCTCTGAATTCCTTGACAGGCAACACCGCGTTGATCTTTTCGTTTGCCTCCAGCGGCAGCAGGTTCACGATCGGCTTGCCGCGCGAGATACGGCTGCCCTGCGGAACCTCATAGACCTTGAGCCAGTACACGCGGCCGCGATTGGAGAAGCACAAAATGTAGTCGTGCGTGTTGGCGATGAAAAGGTTGTCGATGAAATCGTCTTCCTTAGTCGATGTGGCCTGCTTGCCGCGGCCGCCGCGCTTCTGCGCGCGGTACTCGTCGAGCTTCTGCGCCTTCATGTAACCGCCATGCGACAGCGTGACCACCACGTCTTCTGGCGCGATCAGGTCCTCCATGCTCATGTCCTGGGTGTGCGTGATGATCTCGCTGCGGCGCTTGTCGCCGAATTGCGATTTCACCGCGACCAGTTCGTCATGGATAATCTGCGTCACGCGCTGGGGCTTGGCGAGGATGTCGAGCAGGTCGGTGATCTTGTCCATCACTTCGCGGTATTCGCTGACGATCTTGTCCTGCTCCAATCCGGTCAGGCGTTGCAGGCGCAGTTCCAGTATCGCCTGTGCCTGCGCATCCGACAGATGGTAGCCGGCGGTCTTGCCTTTGCCGATCAGGCCGAACTCGGGCAATAATCCTTCGGGCCGCGATGCGTCGCTGACACGGCTCAGCATGTCTTCCACCAGCGACGAACGCCAGCTCCTTGCCATCAGTTCGCGCTTGGCATCGGCAGGTGTTGCCGCGGCCTTGATCAGCGCGATGATCTCGTCCACATTGGACAATGCAACCGCCAAGCCCTCGAGGATATGGCCGCGTTCGCGCGCCTTGCGCAATTCGAATATCGTGCGGCGCGTGACGACTTCGCGGCGATGGCGCAGGAAAGCATCGATCACTTCTTTCAGGTTGAGCAGCTTTGGCTGGCCGTCGATGATGGCGACCATGTTGATGCCGAAACTGTCCTGCAACTGGGTATCCTTGTACAGTTTGTTGAGTATCACATCGGCGTTCTCGCCGCGCTTCAGTTCGATCACCGCGCGCATCCCGGACTTGTCCGATTCGTCGCGGATCTCGGAGATGCCATCCAGCTTCTTGTCGCGCACCAGTTCGCCTATCTTGATCAGCAGGTTGGCCTTGTTCACCTGATAGGGCAGTTCGTCGATGATGATGGCTTGGCGTTCGCCCTTGCCGATATCCTCAAAGTGAGTCCGCGCGCGCATGATCACGCGCCCGCGCCCGGTACAATAGCCTTCCTTCACACCCGACAGTCCGTAGATGAAACCCGCGGTCGGAAAATCCGGCGCGGGGATATATTCGATCAACTTGTCGACATCCAGATCGGGATCCTTCAACAGCGCGACGCAGGCATCGACCACTTCGCCCAGATTGTGCGGCGGGATATTGGTCGCCATGCCCACCGCGATACCGGAGGAACCGTTCACCAACAGGTTTGGGAAGCGTGACGGGAATACCAAAGGTTCGTTTTCCGAGCCGTCGTAGTTCGGCCCGTAATCCACCGTTTCCTTGTCCAGGTCGGCGAGCAGTTCGTGGGCGATCTTCGCCATGCGGATCTCGGTGTAACGCATCGCCGCTGCGTTGTCGCCGTCCACCGAACCGAAGTTGCCCTGCCCGTCCACTAGCGGATAGCGCAGCGAAAAATCCTGCGCCATGCGCACGATGGTGTCGTACACCGCGGTGTCGCCGTGCGGATGGTACTTACCGATTACGTCGCCGACGATACGGGCCGATTTCTTGTAAGCCTTGTTCCAGTCGTTTGACAGCTCGTGCATCGCGAACAGCACGCGTCTGTGCACCGGTTTCAGGCCGTCGCGAACGTCCGGAAGGGCGCGCCCGATGATGACGCTCATCGCATAGTCCAGATAGGACTTGCGCATTTCCTCTTCAAGACTGACGGGATGTGTTTCTTTGGCGAATTGTTGTTCCATGGATGACCCAGATGTTGTTGCGGGAATGACCCGGCCATGCAGCTGCCGGCGCATTAAATCAAAGCGAGCATTTTAGCACAGCGAGCCTGCGCTGAGCCACCCGACCGGCAACCCTTGTATTTGGCTAATGCCGCGAGATTTGTTAGAGTCGGCACCTCGTCAATCGATAAAACACACCCGCAAATCATGGCAAACGCCGACCCCGTCGAACTGGAAAAATTCTCGCAACTTGCCCACAAGTGGTGGGACCCGAACAGCGAATTCAAGCCGTTGCATGACATCAACCCGCTGCGCCTGGACTACATCGACCGCCGCGCCGGACTGGCCGGAAAGAACGTGCTGGATGTCGGCTGCGGCGGCGGCATCCTGTCCGAAAGCATGGCTGAACGCGGCGCCAACGTCACCGGCATAGACCTGTCCGACAAGGCCTTGCAGGTCGCAAAGCTGCACCTGCTGGAAAGCGGCAAACAGGTCGACTATCGCAAGATCGCCGTGGAAGAATTGGCGGCCGAACAACCTGCCCGCTACGATGTCGTTACCTGCCTGGAAATGCTCGAGCACGTGCCCGACCCGCAAAGCGTGATCACCGCTTGCGCCAAATTGGTCAAGCCGGATGGATGGGTGTTTTTCTCAACGCTGAACCGCAACCCGAAGTCCTATTTGTTTGCCGTGATCGGCGCGGAATACCTGTTGAACCTGCTGCCGCGCGGCACGCATGATTACGCCAGATTCATCAAGCCCTCCGAACTGGCGCAGTCCTGCCGTAATGCGGGGCTGAACCTGGTCGACCTGACCGGCATGACATATAACCCGATCACCAAAGTGTATTCTCTGGGGAAAGATACGGACGTAAATTATTTAGTCAGTTGCCGTCGTGATTAAGGGGGTATTGTTCGACCTCGACGGCACTTTTGCCGACACCGCGCCCGACCTCGCCGCCGCGCTCAACCATGCGCGCGCCACCCGCAACCTGCCGCCGCTTCCCTTGGAAGTGTTGCGCCCGCAAGCCTCACACGGGTCGCGCGGCCTGCTCAGGATCGGCTTGGGCATCGAGCCGGAGCATCCCGGCTACGTGGCGATACGCGACATCTTTCTCGACTACTACGAAAAAAACATCTGCAAGCATAGCCGTTTGTTCGGCGGCACCGGCGCGCTGCTCGACGAACTGGAACGGCGCGGCATCAAATGGGGCATCGTCACCAACAAACCGCACCGCTACACCGTGCCGCTGATGCAGGCGCTGGGTTATGCCGACCGCGCCGCCTGCCTGGTCAGCGGCGACAGCTACGCGCATTCAAAACCGCATCCGGAACCGTTGCTCAAAGCCTGCCAGCTCATCGGTCTCGACACTGCGGACTGCGTATATGTCGGCGACGATCTGCGTGACATGCAGGCGGCCAACTCAGCCGGGATGCGCGGCATCATCGCAAACTACGGCTACGTCGACCACCATGCTTCCGTCGAAAACTGGAATGCGCATGCCAGCATCGATAAACCGATGGAACTTCTGGGCCTGATCGAGCTCTGAATCTGCTACAATCTGCTCCACTCGTGACGGAAAATATTATTTAGAACCGTCACGAGCAAGCCAAGATGCAAGGAGCCGCGTAGCGAGGCCTGAAGGCCTATCTAATGGATGGACAAAGGTCGAGCGAGCACGCGACAACGCAGATTGGCTGCACAGTAGGTTATAAAACATTTCGGGGACGACTTGGCTTCGACGTGGGTTACAAAGCAACGCAGGGCATACCGAGGACCCGCCACCTCGTAAATCAGCTGGAAAAAACTAGTCGCAAACGACGAAAAGTACGCTTTAGCAGCTTAGTCTGCTAGACCTCACACCCCGCTGTCCGTGGAGGGGCTCAAGGCCGCAAGGCTGCGATGAGTGAGGTCATTTACACGGAATCGTGCCGATCAGGGTCACTTTGATCGGAGCTAAAAACAAGGTGACTCGTCCTTTACCAGCCCGCCGGTTGGCGTGTACGGGATCAAATCAAACAGCCTGGCTAAGTATGTAGAACTGCCTGTAGAGGGCTTGCGGACGCGGGTTCAATTCCCGCCGTCTCCACCAACAAAT
>Ga0210097_1000259_pt1 | contig 21672 bp, 19 predicted proteins | sample Joice_CattailNLA_2_FD_185521 | JGI IMG/M metagenome (GOLD analysis project Ga0210097, IMG submission 185521) | Wetland microbial communities from San Francisco Bay, California, USA, that impact long-term carbon sequestration - Joice_CattailNLA_D2... | ecosystem: Environmental > Aquatic > Marine...
CCGGGTGTCGGGAAAGGGGAGGGAGACGAGAGAGGGAAATGAAATTCGACCCTGACAGGTTCCTTACGCACTACGCCGACGCGTTCAACGGGCGGGACCCGGAGAAACTCCGCGCGTTCTTCGCCCTCGACGATCCCCGGTTCGCCGTGTTCGAGGACTTCTCGGAGGAGCTTATCGACGGGGAGACATACAGCATCGTGCTGGAGGGGGCCTTCGACGCGACGAGCGAGATGTCCTTCGATTTGCTGCGCTGCGACCGCTTCGGGGATTTCGCGATCATTCACGCGATTCAGAAGGTCGTGGACGAGGACGGTGGGGACGAAGGCGTGTTCATGGAAGCGAAGATCCGGGCGACGATGTGTGTCCTCCTCTCGGGGGAGGAGGCCCAGGTCATTGCGGCCCACTTCTCCTGTCCTTCGCCCTCAGCCGATGCCGACTGTACCCGGGGCATGTGCTCCGGATAGAGCGCGCCCTTAGCTCAACGGATAGAGCTCCTGACTTCGGATCAGGCGGCTGGGGGTTCGAATCCCTCAGGGCGCGCCAACCATTCCAAGGGGTTACAGTTCAGGCCGTATCCTTTTTCACCCGATTGTAAGTTGCATGTGAGACCGACTCCTGTGGTGAAGTAGACCTTTCCCTCTTCTTTTGTGGACAACTGGAGGGATGGAATTTCACTGTAATTGGGTGGGGAAGTGGCGACCTCGATGGAGGATCCCGGAGCGGTCGCAGGAAATGCTCTCCGGGTATCTCGGGGGACCGTCCGCGTTTTCTGAAACGAAGCCAGGGGAAGGACATCTCACCGGGATGAACGCCAAATAATTGAATTCAGGGAGATCCGCAATGAAGCCAGGAGTGGTTTCCAAAATTGGTAAAGCCATGCTGCTCGTCCTTTCCCTGTCGTTCGTTACGGTTATCTTTGCCCCGCAAGCCCGTGCCGCGAATCCGGTCACCGAAAAGGAAGCCCGCGCCATCGCAGTGGACGCTTATGTCTACGGCTACCCGCTGGTAACCATGGAGATGACCCGGCGGGTGATGACCAACGTTGCAGCCCCTGAAGGGCTGCGGAGCCCGATGGGGACTTTCATCAACGCGCGGGAGTATCCGACGGCGGCCTTCAGGGATGTAACCGCTCCCAATGCCGATACGCTCTATTCGGCTGCGTGGCTCGACCTTTCCAAGGAACCCTGGGTTCTGAGCATTCCGGACGAGCAGGACCGATACTACCTGATGCCGATGCTGTCGGGTTGGACCGACGTCTTCCAGGTGCCTGGAAAGCGCACCACAGGCGACAAGGCGCAAACATATGCGATCACCGGGCCGAAGTGGAAAGGGACACTGCCTAAGGGGGTCAAACAACTCAAGTCCCCCACCGACATGGTCTGGGTCCTCGGACGCACCTATTGCACCGGCACGCCGGAGGACTACAAAGCGGTTCACGAGATTCAGGACCAGTACAAGCTCGTCCCGCTCAGTGCTTACGGCAAGGCTTATACACCACCACCTGGAAAGGTGGATCCGAGCGTCGATATGAAGACGCCTGTGCGTGACCAGGTGAACCGGTTGACCGCCGGCGAATACTTCAAACTCCTGGCAGCGCTCATGAAAGACAACCCGCCTGCGAAGGCGGATGCGCCGATCGTCGCCAGGATGAAGAAGATCGGAATCGTCCCCGGCAAGGCGTTCGACATCGACAAGGTCCCTCCGGTTGTGGCCAAGGCCCTGGAAGACGTACCCAAGGCGGGAGTGGAAAAGATCATGGGGCACTTCAAGAAGGCGGGCGCCCACGTGAACGGCTGGGTGTTCACGACGAAGACCGGACTTTACGGTACGCAATACCTGCAGCGTGCGCTCGTTACCGCTATCGGCCTCGGCGCCAATCGACCACAGGATGCCGTTTATCCGACCTCGGAAGTCGATGCGGACGGCAAGCCTTACAGTGGCAGCAATAAATACGTTTTGCACTTCCCCAAGGGACAGTTGCCCCCGGTGAACGGCTTCTGGTCGCTGACGATGTACGATTCAACATATTTCTTCGTGGCAAACCCCCTCAACCGCTTCACGTTGAGCCAGCGCAATGAACTGAGGGAAAACGCAGACGGTTCGATCGACCTGTATATCCAGTCCGATAATCCGGGTCCCGAGAAGGAGTCGAACTGGCTGCCGGCTCCGAAGGACAAATTCGTCCTGATGCTGCGTCTCTACTGGCCGAAGATGAAGTCCCCGTCGATCCTCGACGGCACCTGGAAGCCGCCGGCGGTGAAGATGGTGCAATAGGAGTTCGAAGGCGATGGTGGTGGGGGGACCCGTGCGCGGTCGGTTTCCCCTTCAACGCCTTGAGGGTTTCCAAACGCAACTTTCCAGTGCCTAAGTCCGGCGTGCAGGCGGGCCATGTTGTAATTCCGATTTAATTCAGGGTAAGGGTAGCGATTCCTCCCAGTAGTGCCCGGTTTCGTCCGGTATGGCGCGCCCTGCCAGTTGAAGATGGGCACTACTGGGAGGAAACTCTTCCTTTACCTTAATTCCTAATCAGAATCGCACCAAGGCTCCACAAGGCGATACGCACCACCCCCGCAAAGGTGATCCGGCATACCTCCTAAGTGGAGTGCCGCTTGATTCAAGGTGAACGGTATATCGAAGCTTCGTTGAGTCCAGCCCTCCTTATCCCGTAGGACGGATATTCTGGTTGACCCGGAACAGGTTCTGCGGGTCGTATTTCTTCTTGATCTCCGCCAGCCTCTTGTAGTTCGGACCATAGGCCGCCTTGACCCGGTCCGATTCGTCATCGGTAAGGAAATTTACATACACCCCGCCCGTGGCGTGCGGCGCCGTGTCGCGGAAGAACCCCCGAGCCCACTCCATGCCTTTGCGATCTTCCGCCGGGGTATCCCAGCGACCGTGGACGTTGCACGCATACATGGTGTTGCGATGGGGGTACGCCGCGGAGTCGGCGGCAGGCCGCATCGTAGCTCCGCCGATCTGACCGAAAAAGATTTCGCAGTGCGGCGACGGGAGGTTGCCTGCGTACTTGATGGTTGTCTCGATGGCTCCATCGCTTAGATCCACGAAATTGTGCGATTTCCAATAGTTGCGCGCGCCCGGGGTCAGCAACGGGTCAAACGCCTGTTGCCAGGAGCGATACGGCTGCACGCCTATGTGTTCCCCGAGCGCCTTTCCGAAATGCCGCACCGGTTCGATCGCCTTCCGTCCGGCTTCAGGGTCGCCGGCATAAAAGAGCGCAAACGCGATGATCTCGGTGCCGTGCACCGCCGGCGGAAGGAAAGGAAGCGGCGGGGCCTTGCGCAGTACTGCCCAGACCGTGGTCTCGTCGCTTTGTTCCTTGGCAAACTGACGGTATTGCTTGAGCGCCGAGGCCGCCTCTTTCAGCGGATACACGACCAAGCCACTCAGCACGCCAGGGCCAAGCGGGTGAAGCCGGAATTCGAATCGCGTGACGATGCCGAAGTTTCCGCCGCCTCCCCGCAGTGCCCAGAACAGGTCGGAGTTCTCCCGCCCGCTGGCCCTCACGAAACGGCCCTCGGCGGTGATGACATCCACGGCCAGAAGATTATCGATCGTCATGCCATGCTTGCGCGAGAACCACCCGAACCCCCCCCCGAGTGTAAGACCGGCGACACCGGTCGTGGAGTTTATGCCGAGGGGGGTAGCAAGTCCAAAGGCCTGCGCCTCCGTATCGAAGTCCCCGAGGGTCGCTCCGGGCTCGACATGTGCGACACGTGCCTCCGGATCGATGCGGACCGATCGCATGCCGGAAAGGTCGATCAGCAGTCCCCCTTCGCATACGGCGCTTCCGGCGATATTGTGCCCTGCCCCCTTGACAGACGTCATCAGACAGTGGGTACGGGCGAAATCGACCGCCCGCTTGATGTCATTCACTCCCGCGCAGTGGACAACCAAGGCCGGTCGTCGGTCGATCATGGCGTTCCACACGGTGCGGGAAACGTCGTATCCAACGTCTCCCGGGAATAGCAAAGTCCCACGCAGATCGGCTTTCAGGCTATCGATTGCCGATCCGTCCAGCGTCACGGAGTCCCCGTCGCTGCGCCGAATGCTCAATGTCGTCATGGCTTGTCGCCTCCTGTGAATATGGTATGGGGTTGGAAACCAACCAGCAAACCGTCAGCTTCCCGCTCCGACAGAGCCCCCAAGTACCGGGATATGCGGATGAGACGGACACACGTTTCCCGATAAGATTCTGCAGGCAATCAATTTGGTTCCTTTCGGGAGAAAAAAAAAGGTCCCGGCACACGGAAAAGGATGCCGGGACGGATTTGCTGGCGCCATGAAAGATTCGATCCGCCTCACGCCCGCCGCGGAGTTCGAATCTTTTTCCCGGGGAGGGAAAAGACTAGCGCGCCAACCCGGATAAATCAGGGCACAATTGGGAAGAAAAGCTCTCCCTGCCCTGAAGTCCGTGCAAAAACAAGCATCATGTCTCGCCTGATCACTGGAGCCCCCGCCCATCGCACGCTCTCAGGCCAACCGACCAGACGTTGTGCCGTTCGTCGTGTCTATTCCACCAGTACCCTCTATAGATCGTATTAATTTACGGGCTCAATCTCCGAAGGTCGCCACTCTTTCGTGAAGAACGGCTCCAGCGGACCATAGAGGCGCAGGATCGTGAACCAGCCCTTGCCGGGAACGGTCTGGATCCAGTTGCCCCGCTTGACCCCGGCCGGTTGCTTCGGACTGAAATAGACCGTCGTGGAACCGTCCGAATTCGGTTCGGCGGCCGGAGACGGATAACTCTGGCTTCCTGCGCGTGGATAGCGCTGCGGCGTGTTAAGCATGGAGCGCGTCTGAGGGTCGTACAACGTGATCGACCAGAAGTTCGCTTCCGGAATGCCTTTCGGCAGAATCACCTTATAGGTCCTGGCACCATCAAAGTGCTGCTTTTTCGAGTCCAGCGTAGCAAAAAGATACTGTGACCCGATCCCGGTAAGGCGCATGGCCATGGCGGGGGTGATAGCAGTGATGCCGTAGAAGAAGTTCGTTCGGGCATCCAACGTCCGGTAACCGGTGGGCGGGAAGGGCTTTGCGCCTTCTGGAGTGATCAGAGGGATCGGCGTTTCAAACTGGTATCCGGTCACAAAAAGGTAGTTCCACCACGCCGACCCTGGATAGTAGAACCAGCTCGGATCGCGCGGGTTCAACAGCAGGCTGCGCGATGTGGCGTTGCCGAGTTTCACCGCTTCGATGAGAATCTTCTTCATCCGCGCATCGGGGGCAAACGGTTTGCCCTTGATAATCCCGATGGCCGCCAGCGGTCCCATGAGCTCCGGGTCAAGCGAGGTGGCAGGTTCCTGTTGCACTATTTCGTTGAGCAACTCGTAGTAGCTGAAGTCGTTGGGCGGTACGGTGTTCATCACTTTGCCGCTGCCTTCGTGAAACACCGTCTGCGGCGGCGGAGTCATTCTGGAAAGTCCTGCCTTGCCGTCCAGAAACTCGGCGATTGGAGTGCCTACTCCGCCGGCATCGTACGGATAGATCTTGGTGAACTTCCGGATCCGTTCGGCTGTGGGTTTAGGGTCGTTGCCGTTCTCCAGGAAGGCGCGGGCGAACCAAATGACGTAGTTTGTCCGGGAGCGGGCCGTGAAGAAGCCCCCCTCCGGCAACAAACCGTCGTAACCCGGCGGGACAATCAGGTATTTCCCGCCTTCCCCCCGGTCGCCTCCGGGCAGGCCGATATCGATGACCCAGCGGAACCAGTAGTCGTCGATGGCGCCGAGAATTTTGGGCGGCACCTCGAGCACCATGGGACCCTTGGTAAGGTCGAGAAAGCCTATCGCATAGACGGTATCAGCGTTGGCCGTAAGGAACAGTGAATCGGAATCCATCAACTCGGAGAAGACTATGACTTCGTTGTTCTTCACGCCGGCGTCAAGAAGACCTTTGTGAATGGCCCTGATGCTGACGCCTTGCATCGTGTCCACGAACGCGCGGAACGCGTGCGTGAAGTCGAGATTTTCGAAGACCTTGTCCAAGGTCGACCTGCTCGGAAATCCGCCCGTGAACTCCAGAGTGCCAATTCGTGTGTCTACTTTGTCGGGCGTGTAGATCGACGCCGGAATTTCTTCATTCGTCATCATTTTCGGTGCGTCTGCTGCGTATGCGCTTGTAAGCGCAAGGGCGCTTACCACTACTGCGGGGAGGAGGTTTCGGATAATCCGGTGCCGGTAAGGGTTTCGTCCCATCACATTCCCTCCTTGGCTGGTTTTATTAAAACGTAAGATGTCCAGATCACCGAACGGGATACCCGTGGGGAAAAATATTCCTGACACTTCTTATAGGATCTCCTTGTCTGCACATGGATTGCAGGGCGGTGCTCTTCTAGTGATAAAGATAAAAGGGGCTACGGCGGGAACCGCTACCCATGGAAAGATCCGGCGCGCCAGTCTTTTCCCGCAACGCGAAAGGGGATTCGAACCCGAGCACGCGCCGACGAACAGGAGGAAAAGCCCGACCTTCAGGAGGGCGTCAGCGGGCGAGGCGGCCGGAAGGCCGATGCCGAAAACGACGAGGCCCATCGGTCGAATCCCTCAGGGCGCGCCAGTATTTTCCCGCAGGAGTTGGCGGAGAAACCCGTGGGGGTTCGGTTTCCCTATTTCCCAAGGAGTTTCTTGACCGCCTCCTCCGCGCCCTTTGCCGCCTCCCCGCCCGAGGTTCCCAGCTTTTCCCGTGCCTTCTCCTCCAGCGCTTTCCTCACTTCTCCCACGTCCTTACCCAGGTATTGCCCCACACCCGCACGGGAGGCTGTGAGAGCAACCTGGTTCAGCAGGGGGCCCAGGACCTGGCCGGCGATCTCGGAAGGGGTACTTCCGCCCTTGCCACCGATGTTCTTCAGTTCCATTCGGGGAAGCGAGGCGGAGAGGGGTTTCCCCGCCAACGCCGCGACCTGGACGGCCACTTCACCTCCCTCGACGACCAGGGACCGGATGAGAATCTTTTTCCCTCCCTCCCCGGCTCCTTTCCCGGCAGCCCCCTTCCCCCCAACGGCCGCCGCAGTTTTCCTCGTAAACGCCTCTACGTTCTTTTTTATCTCGTTTATGTTCGCGCTGCCGGATTTGTTGATCTCGTAGTTGATGCGGGGAGCCGATACCATGATCTTGTCGATCACGACCGGATCCTTGGTGATCGACCCGGTGTCCAACGCGACGGCGATATTGCCCAGGCTAAGCGCCTTCGGCGTGGAGAATCCGCCGGGGTTCCCGACGCTCAGGTTGCTTATGAAGCCTTTCCCTTCCTTCAGTTGTATCCTCACGGAAGAAACCTTCACAGGGGTGCCGGTGGCTTCCGATCCGTACTTTTCTATGGCTCCCGCCACGAACCTGTCGAGATTCGAGAGAAGGTAGAACACCGCAGCGGCGAGAAGCACGCCTACAACCCCCAGAGCGATCAGAACTTTGCCTATCTTCTTCATGACGTCCCTCCCTTCCCGGTTCTTTCGTTGCGGTCCCGAGGGGCTTTTCGAGTCGATTGCTCCCCGGACCGGCGAGGGGAAGCCGGCGTGGTCCACCCGGGCCTCACGAGGGAATCTCCCGGGTGATCCCCTGTCGCCGGTAACCGGTTCCCGCATACACCCGTTCCGGCCCCGCGATCAGGGTTTTGTTAGTCGCGCGCGCGATCCCTTCGAGCATCCCGGAAAACACGAGGCGGTGGAGAGGATCCACGGCGCGCCAGTACAGGATGCCCGCAAGACCCCGGGGGATGAAAACGGAGATCTGGTGAAGGCAGGTGATCCGGTCGCTTTCCGGTTCGACCCGGAACTCCAGCGTGGCGCACCCGGGCAGCTTCATCTCCGCCACCAGGCGAAGGAGACGGCGGGGTTTGACCGCGGCGACCCGAAAGAAGTCGATCGGGTCCCCGGGAGAAAGGTCCTCGTCCTCCCGGCGGCCCTTCCGCATCCCTTCCCCTCCCGCGAGGCGGTCCAGAATCCCGCGAAGTTTCCAGAGCGCGTCACCGTAGTACCAGCCCGTTTTTCCCCCGATCCTTGCGACCGGACGCCAGACCTCCTCCGGAGTCGCCGCCAGGGCGACCCTGAGATGTACGCCGTAGACCGTTCCTCCCGCCCAGGCAGGGTCCCCCGGCAAGATCTCCGCTTCGGGGAATCCGTCGGCCTGCGCCACATCATCCGCGCACGTTTCGTCCCGCCAGCTGCGGCGGATTGCCGCCCGGATCGCGCTCCGGCAATCCAGGAGGTCCACCGGAACCAGGCCCCGGATCCGGTCATCCAGGCACAGGAGCCTGCTGGACAGGCCTTCGGCAAGAGGCCTTGCGAGCGAAGCGGGAGCGGGGGTGATCAGGTCGATCCAATAGGAGCTGAGTCGCGGAGTGAGGACGGGAACGGGGACGATCCGGCGTTTTGGCAGATATGCCTCCTCCGCATAGAGCTCCATCATTCGCCGGTATGTCACCACCTCGTGGCTGCCGATATCGTAGGTCTGGCCGACGGTGGCGGGAATATCGAGGCAGCCGGCCAGATAATCGAGAACGTTACGGATCGCGATCGGCTGCGATTCCGTTCCCACCCAGCGTGGCGTGATCATGACGGGGAGCCGGTCTACGAGGTACCGGAGAATCTCGAACGATCCGCTGCCGGCGCCTATGATCATCGCCGCACGCAGGGTCGTGACCGGGACGGGACCCGAGGCGAGGATATCGGCCACTTCCGCCCGTGACCGAAGGTGCTCGCTCATTCCCGCACCCGGCTCCACCATCCCCCCCAGGTAGAGGATTCGGGAAAGCCCTTCCAGCCCGGCTGCCCGCGCCATGTTCTCCGCGCCCTCACGGTCCGTGGCCGAAAAGTCCCGTTGGCCGGTGTCCATCGAGTGTACGAGATAGTATGCCGCGGAACAACCGGCGCAGGCCCTGCGCAGGGAGCCGAGGTCAAGCACGTCCGTCTCCACCAGTTCGACGCCGGGGTCCGCCGCGAACGGGCGCAGGCGGAGCTTATCAGCCGACCGTCCCGCCGCCCGGACGGGATATCCCCGCTTCCGGAGGCGCAATACCAGCCGTGCGCCCACATAGCCGGTTGCACCGATGACGAGAACGGGGTTCATGTCTCAAAGGGGGGTGCGGTTACCGGCCCGGCACCTCTTTCCTTTGTGTTATCTCGCTGACATTGTCGATAACGGATTTCAGTTCCCGGTTTTCGTTTTCCAGAACGGAGATCCGGGCGTTCAGCTCGTCGATCGTCGACCCGATCTTCTTCCGGTCTTCCGTCTGGTTACCCGCATCGCGTTCCTTCGCCCTTGCCTCCTCCAGGGTACTCTCCAGCTCCTGTTTTTCCTGATAGGCCACCTTCAGCTGGTCCTTGAGATCCTGGTTCTCCTTCCGGAGCGCTTCCGATGCGTTGATCGCCTCCCGGGACGATTCCAACGATCCGGTCAGTTCCTTGTTCTTCGATTCTATGAGGGCCACCTCGTCATTCACCTGCTGTAACAGTTGACGTATATCCGTTTTCCCTTTTTCCGTCGGTCCCCATATTCGATATCCTCCGAACATGCCCACGGCAAAACCCAGCGCGATGAGTCCGACGATTATCTTGTAGCTCTTCATTTCCTGCCCCCTCTGCGCAAGACTTGGCTGTTGCCCGCCGGAATGGTCGATTCGGAAGCCTGCGATCCGCTAGTTGCCGGGTACCAGGGCATCTACTGGCTCGTCGGGACTACGGGCGTGATCACCACGTCGATCCGGCGGTTGATGGCCCGTCCCTCCTCGGTGTCGTTGGTTGCCAGGGGCCTGCTGGAACCGTAGCCGACCGCGAAGATCCGGTCCTCGGGAAGCGTTCCATTGGCCACGAAATAGGAGCGGACCGCTTCCGCCCGCTTCTGGGACAGGTGGTCGTTCAGGGCCTTTGTCCCCGTGCTGTCCGTGTGCCCCTCCACGGTGACGTCGGGTTCCCCGAACGTCCGGATGGCCCGCTGGACCTTGTTCAGCAGTCCGTAGTTGTCCGGCATGATCACTTCCTTGCCCACCGGGAAGCGGATCGCACGCAGGCGGATCACGAGGTGGTTCCCCTCCTTGTATACCTCCGCCTCGTCCGGGGCGAAGAAGGTCCGGACGTCGTTGAACTTGAGCTGGAACTCCCGTTCGGCGGCAAGCTGTTCCTTCTCGGCGCTGACCAGCGCGGCCTTGTCCTTCAAGGCGGCGATCTGCTTCCGCGAGGCCTCGTCCAGTGCGGCGATCTTCCTCTGCGTGGCTTCGTCCAGCGAGGCGAGCTGCCTCCGCGTCGACTCCTGGAGATCGGCAAGTTCCCTCTTCTTGGTCTCGAGTTCCGCCTGCTGGGTCTTCACCTTTTCGGCAAGGAACTTCCGGTCCTTTTGCAGCCCGTCGATCGAACCGAGGATGTTCTCCTCCTGCACGTTGAAGCCCTCATTGCGCATGTCCGGCGCGGCGAGCTTCTCCGTCTCCCGGCTGAGGATCTTCTCCACCCAGAGGGTGATCTGCTCGGGTTGCATGTTCTTCACCCGTCCGCTCTCCCGGGTCACCTGGAAAAGTCGGCGGGCGTAGAATACCGCATCGGAGGCGACCTCCTGCACCTTCTCCTTCTGATATCGCTGCCCGGAGATGAACGCATCGGCTTCCGCCAGTTTTTGCTTCGCCAGACCCAGCGTTTCCGGGGCCAGTTTCTTCGCGCCTTCTTTTTCCGCCTTTTCGATCAGATCCCGGGCTTCGCCCAGGGTCTTCTCCTTGATGGCCCGCAGTTCGAGCTGGTCGAATGCGTTCACGACCCTCCCCTGGTGTCTCTGGGCCCAGCCAAGGTCGTTGTTCTCGATCGCCTTCGTCAGGTCGAGGAACGATTCCTCAACCTCGCTGAAATCCTTCCCGAATTCCGTGGCGCCCGCGGCCAGGGCGAGATCGCGGGCCTTGATGGCGTCGGGCAGCGTCGTTTTGCTCACCCTGGCCATTTCCCCGGCTTTTTGAAGCTGGGCCCGCCCGACCGCGACGTTCTGCAGGATCTCCGACAACGATTCCCCGCGCTCCAGCCCCTTCTTGGCATTGGTAAGCGACGTCTCGGCCTTGGCGAACCAGGTGGGGGACAGCACGTTGATCTGGTTTTTCCGGGCGGTTCCCACGTCGTTTTCCAGGGCATTGATCTGTGCCGTGGGGTTTTCCGTCGTCGCGATCGGCTCCACCTTCAGTTGGGCCGGCCCCGCGCACCCTCCCAGGAAAAGGACGGCCAGGGAAAGCGTGACTAGGAAACCGGGGAATCCTTCTCGTCTCATTCCTTCCTCCGTTGGTCGTCGGGTTCGAATACGTAACGGCAGGGTTGCCGCATGAGGGGTTCTTCCGCAAGTATATCCTTTACGCTCTATTTCCGGAAAATATCCTGGAAGAACGCTTTCATCTCGGCCCAGGACTTCTTGTCCGCATCGGCGTTGTACCCGATCGGCATGTTGAATTTCTTCGCATAACTGTCCGCCTCGGGATTGGTGAAGCCGTGGAGTGCCCCCGGGTAGGAGATGATCCGGAAATCCGCTCCAGCCGCTTTCATCTCCTTCCGGAACGCCTCGACCTGGGCGGGGGGGGCGAACTTGTCGTCGGCGCCGGTCAAAACCAGGATCTTCGCCTTTACGCTTCCCGGTTTCGCCCGGGATTCCGTCGCCAGTCCTCCGTGGAAGCTCACCACCCCGGCGAGATCCACCCCGTCACGCGCCATCTGCAGGACGACGCCTCCGCCGAAACAGTACCCGATGGCGCCGATACGTTTGGGATCGGTGAATTTGAATTCCTCCAACACTTTCCGGGCGGCCAGAAACCGTTCCCGCCCGAGGGGCATATTCTTCCGGATCTCGGCGGAGAACTTCCCGGCGTCGTCGGGGTGCTGGGCCTGCTTACCCTCGCCGTACATGTCCGCCGCCAGGGCGACGTACCCCAGCTCGGCCAGCATCCGGGCGCGCTTTCTCGTGTAGTCGTTATTCCCCCACCACTCGTGCACCACCAGAATGCCCGGTCGCTTGCCCGAAAAACTGTCGTCGTAGGCCAGATACCCCTTCATCGTCGTGTCTCCGGCGACGTAGTCCACCGGCTCTCCCCGGATCTCCCCGTAGGCGGTCACGGCAACCGCCAGCATAAAAAGGATCGTCCCGATGATGCGCACCATACTGTCCTCCTAAAATAGTTTCGTTCCGCCCACTTGAGATGAACGAACGTTCCCGGAGATTCACCTCGCCGCTTGCACGTGGCGGAATCGGCAGGGTGGCACGAGGAAGGGGTTGCGGCCATCCATTGCCGTAGCACGCCTTCCCTCTGTTGACGGTGAAAGTGGGCGGGCATAGCATATAAAGCTTCTATTAACTGGCCCTGCAGGCCGAGGCGTACAATGGAGTCCCGTCATGTCCTGGTTTCCGCGGGCCAAGCGGTTGCTTTTCGGTCCCCCCCGCAACATTTTCGACCCGAAGGTGTTCCATCAGATCTCCCTGATCGCCTTTTTTGCCTGGGTCGGTCTCGGCGCCGATGGCATATCCTCTTCCGCCTACGGCCCGGAAGAGGCGTTTCTGGCGCTTGGGAACCATACGGTCCTGGCGATCTTCGTTGCCCTCGCCACGATGGTGACGGTATTCATCATCTCCGGCAGCTATGCGCAGATCATCGAGGCATTCCCTTTCGGGGGAGGTGGCTACATCGTGGCCTCCAAACTTCTGGGGGAGAAGGCGGGGGTGGTGTCCGGGTCGGCCCTCGTCATCGATTACGTGCTGACCGTGACGATCTCCGTGGCCGCCGGCGTCAACGCGGTTTTCAGCATCCTGCCGCTTTCCTGGCAGTCCCACAAGTTCCAGTCCATCGTCCTTGTCATCCTGTTCCTGGTCTGGCTCAACCTGCGGGGTGTAAAGGAGTCCATCCAGGCTCTCACCCCCATCTTCATCGCATTCCTGCTCACCCACGTCCCCCTGCTCCTCTATGCGATCACGCGTCACTTTTCGGACATGCCGTTGCTGGCCACCCGGGTGTCGACGGACCTTTCCTCCGCCGTTACGGAGGTGGGATGGTTCGGGGTGGCTGTTCTCCTGATGCGCGCCTATTCCATGGGCGCCGGGACGTACACCGGAATCGAGGCGGTGAGCAATTCCATGCAGACGCTTCGGGAGCCCAGGGTGCACACGGGGAAAAGGGCCATGCTGTACATGGCCGTCTCCCTTTCCTTCATCGCAGGCGGGATCATCCTGGGCTATGTGCTGAACGACATCCGGCCGGTTTCGGGGAAGACGCTGAACGCCGTCCTGTTCGAAGCCCTCATCGGGGATTTCGGAGGGATGAAAACAGGCGCGATCCTCGTCGGGTTCGTCATGGCGACGGAGGCGGTGCTGCTTTTCGTTGCCGCCCAGACAGGGTTCCTCGGAGGTCCCCAGGTTCTCGCGAGCATGGCGGTCGATTCCTACATGCCCCGTCGGTTTGCCCACCTCTCCGACCGTCTGGTGACCAAGTACGGGGTGTACTTCATGGGGAGCATGGCATTCCTCATGTTGTACATCACCGGCGGTTCCGTGCAGTACCTCGTCATCATGTACTCGATAAACGTGTTTCTGACATTCACCATCTCCCAGTTCGGGATGTGCGTCCACTGGTGGAGGGACAGGCACAGGGAAAGGAAGTGGAAGCGAAAGCTCGGCCTCAACGGAGTAGGTTTCCTCCTTACCTCTTCGATCCTGTCGGCGACGGTGTGGATCAAGTTTCCCGAGGGGGGATGGATCACCCTGCTCATCACCGGGGTCTTCATCGCCCTTTCCTTTCTCGTTCGTCGCCATTACTGGGAGACACAGGAAGGGACCCGGCGGTTGGATAGTCTCCTCATGCACCTTCCCGCGGAGGAACGGGCGGAACCCCGGGCGCTGGTTCCTCAACGGAATGCCCCCACGGCCGTCATCCTGGTGACCGGCTACAACGGGATGGGGATGCACGTGTTTTTCTCGGTTGCGAGGACGTTCCCGGGCATGTTTAATAACTTCGTCTTCCTGTCCGCGGGAATTATCGACTCGAGCCGGTTCAAGGGGGCGGAAGAAGTGGCAAATCTCGGATCGGACCTGAAGGACCAGCTGCAAAACTACGTCGACTTCGTTACGGCGCACGGGAATTATGCCGAGGCTCGCTACGAAGTGGGCACGGACGTCATCGAGATCATCGACCGCCTTGCGGAAGGCGTGCGCCGCGACTTCCCCAACATCACGATTTTCGCCGGCAAGCTTGTCTTCCGGGAGGAAAAATTATTCGGTCGGCTGCTCCATAACCAGACCGCGTTCCTTGTACAGAAAAAACTCGTCTATCACGGACTGCCGATGTTGATCCTGCCCGTCCGGGTGATGTAGCTCACGTGCGCGGTATGCGATTCCCGTCTTTTCCCATGCCTGCGGCAGGACGCGACGGGCCTGCGAGGACCGGAGAGATCGGTTGAACGACATTCTGCCCTCGATCGCCGAAGACCTGTTCGGCTACCTCGGGAAGGCCTTCTCCGTGTGCTGCGGAAGCGATGAGTTTTACTTTTTCCCCCAGGTCGTTCCGCAACCGGACAGCTGGCCCGGCTGGGACGACTTTTCCCCGGGAAAGATCGAGGAGGTAAAAAAACGGCTTTCTCTTGCGGAGACCGAGATCGGTCACGTCTCCCGAACCACCGGGGACCCCGATCGTCTCGCCGACGCGGAAACCCTCGGGCGGATGGCGAGGACCCTCCGGGAACAGCTTTGCGAAGTCCGCTTCCACCAGACCCAACCGACGTTTCACCTGACGATCCTTTGCACCGCGCTATCCTCCTCCCTGGGAGATCCCGACTCCGGTGCGTGGAACACCCGGGCACAGGACGTTCCCGCGTTCCTTTCCACGGCCCGGGAAGCGCTCACCGATATGCCGATGCTCTTCCGGGACCTGGGCCTGGCAATGGTCCGGGACATACAGGCGTGGCTCAAGTCGCTTTCGATGGACGCGAGTGATCTGGCTCCCGTCGTTTCCGCGATCGGGCGTTTCGAGGATTTTCTGCTGCACGCCAGGACGAGGAGCGATTACCTGCTTCCTCCCGAAATCGTGGCGCGGATTGTGACGGAACATATCGGGTGCGGCGTCGGCCCGGCCGAGGTCCGGGATGCCATCCGGCAGGAGATCGGCAAGACCGACAGGTTCATGGAGGATATGTGCCGCAGATTCTTCCCCGGGAACCGCTGGAGGGAGGCGATCCGGAAGATCCCCCCCCCGGCCATGCCGAAGGAGGGGCCGCTGACGATATACCGGGAAGCGGCGAATGATCTTTTGCGCCACTGCATCGGGGCGGGGATCGTGCCGGAAGACCTCCCCGGAAGGTGCCCCCTGCGAGTTGCGACACTCCCTCCGTACCTCAGGGCGATCCGGGCCGCTTCCGCGTATAGCTTCACTCCCGGGAACCCGAAGCAGAAGGGGACGTTTTACATCGTTCCCCCGGACGGCTCCTGGGATGACAGCCGGGAGGATCTTGCCGATTACCGGATGCTCACCGCCCACGAGGCGTATCCGGGACACCATCTCCTCGACAGCTGGCGATGGCAATACGTCTCCCCGGTGAGACGACCGGTCGAGACGCCCCTCTTTTACGAGGGGTGGGCCTGTTTCGCGGAGGAGCTCATGCGGCTTACCGGGTACTTTTCCGCGCCGGGAGACCTCCTGATGCTCGCGAAGAGAAGGTACCGGAGAGCGGTTCGCGGTCTGGTCGACCTCGACCTGCAGACGGGGGTTCTGGATCAACGCTCTGCCGCCAACCTCCTTGCCGATTCGGGATTCACGAGGGGTGCGGCAGCCGCCGTAGTCGCGAAGTACGCGCTAAGGCCAGGATACCAGGTGTGCTACACTTTCGGACTCGGGAGATTTCTCGGCCTGTACGAACGGTACGGCACGCAGGATGTGAAGAGGTTCGTCGAAACGGTCCTCTCCGGCGGGGAGATCGGTTTTGCCCACGTGGAGACGGCGCTTCGCAGGCGGTTCGGCTGATCTTCCCGTGGCCTGGCGCCGCCGGCAGGGGAGACCATCACACGGTAAGGAAGAGGATTTGGAGAATTTTCTCGGCTACCACTCGGAATGGAACCTGGGAAGCCCCGGAGGATGGGACTATCAACGCATCACCCAGGTGATCGGCAAGGAAGTGTGGAAGAGGCTGAACGAGATAAAGCCGATCCGGGTGGACCTGGACTTCGACCATCCTCTCCTCTATCCCATCGACGGGTTCGTGGAGATGCTTCTCGAGGCGCACCGCGCACGGGAAGGGAAAAACCCCGGAATCATCGCCGTAGTGGCGGAGGCGGAGACCTTAAAAGACGTTACCGAGAATGTCAATCTCGCCAAAAGACTCAACGATATCGATGGAATAACGGGAGTCCTCCTCGCGCCCCACGAGCTGGAGTCGAAAATCGGCAGGGCTTCCTATCGCGGCAGACCGGTCTCCCTGATCTTCCTCGATTTCAACACCGATATCCTCCTTTCCCTGCACCGGAAGCAGGACCTGTCCCCCCTGCTCGCGGCGGTCAGGGAAGGGCGCGTCATCAATCCCCGGGGTACGGAACCGATCAATGTGAAAAGTACGTTCGAGCTCATCACGGGCGCCTTGCGACACCGCTTTCATCCCGAAACCGTGGCGCGCACCCCCTGGACCCGCAAGTTCTTCCCCCGGAAGACGGACGGGCCGTCGGGGGAAGCCATCGGCGACCTGATCGAGTGGACACGAAACCACTGGGACGGACTTGTCCTCAAGCCCGAACGGGGGTACTCGGGGAAGGGAGTCCGGGTGGGAGGGGTCCACAAGAACGCGGAGGAGGCGGTGAGGGTAGCGCTTGCCGGAGGCGACTACATCGTCCAGGAGAAGATCCCTCTCCCTCTCTGGGGGGAGGACAACCCCCTCGTGGACAGGGAGAGCAAGCAGGCCTCCCTCGTGCGGTTCCAGACCGATTTCCGCTGCCTGTTCGGCCCGCAGCGTGTCTTCGGGTTTCTGGTCCGGTACGGCGGAATCCCCACCAACGTCGGAAGTGGCGGAGGAGTACAGCCGCTTGCCGTATTGCGCTCGGATATGACGGTGAGAGACGCGGTCGACCGGATCAACGATACAATCCTCTCTCTCCCGTACGGCGACCTCCTCGAGGTAGTCGAGATGCAGGAGAAGATGGCTCTCGACCACAAGTTCACCTACCTTCTCGGCCCGATCAAAATGGCCCTCCGGCCGAGAGTGATGAGGCCAGGCCATATAACATCCCTGCGTGCCTACTGCGCCGCGGTCTGGTCCGATTGCCTGACCCTCGAGAAGATGTGGCTTTCGGGGGAAATCGACCGGTTCGTGGACATCGAGGAGGAGGAGCTCGCCATCGCCCGGTCGCAGATCTGGGGCGGGTCCCCCGCCGTGTTCGCATCGGACGGGCTCTTCAGCTTCGGGGCGCACCCGGAGGGGGAATGAGTATCGACGTCGATCCCGAATGGTGGAAGGAACTCTTCGACGAAGTCTACCTCACCACCGATGCGCGATCGGTATGCGATGGCGAGGTCACACGGAAGGAGATCGACCTCATACAGGAGTTGATCCCCCTCTCTCCGGACCAGGAAATCCTCGACCTTTGCGGGGGGCACGGCAGGCACAGCAGGGAACTGGCTCTGCGCGGGTTCGGAAAATGCACGGTTTTCGACTTCTCGCAATTCCTCGTCGACCGGGGAAAGGAGGAGGCGAAAGAAGCGGGGGTGGCGATCCGATTCCTCCAGGGAGACGCCCGGAAGACCGGCCTCCCCCCGGAACGCTTCGACCACGTCCTGGTCCTGGGCAATTCCCTCGGATACATCGCCTCGCCGGACGGCGACCGGGACATTCTCTCGGAAGCGATGCGCCTGATGAAAAGCGGAGGGTGGCTCCTCCTCGATATCGTGAACGGCGGGGTGCTGAAAAACGGATTCCAGCCCGTCGCCTGGCACGAGATCGGTGAGGACATCGTGGTCTGCCGGAGGAGAAGCCTGGAGGGGGATATCGTATCCACGCGGGAGCTGGTGGTGAGCAAGACGAGCGGGCTGGTCAAGGACGGCACCTATTCCCTCCGGATCTACGATCCGGACTCGATGCGGCTCCTCCTTTCGGAGCTCGGTTTTTCGAACATAAACGTCATCCGCGATTTCTCCCCCTTCCGGAAAACGGGGGATTTCGGGTTCATGAACTTCCGGATGATCGTCACCGCAGCGAAGCCATAGACGACGCCGTCTTTTTGTCGGGAGGTTTCGCGAATCCAATTCAACCGATGGACATCAAAGAGAAATCCCCGGTAAAAAGGAGGAGATTCCAGTCATGAAATCAAGGGTTTCGGCAATCGACCGCCTGCGGCTTGCGGCCATCTCGTTCTCCGTTCTCCTTGTGCTTCTGCTCGGGGTCCTCTTGCCGAAGGGCACCCATGCCGCAACGGCCCGGGAGATCGACGTGAGCGTGGACGTCGCCCTCGAGCGCTTTAACAAGGAGATAAAGGGTTCCAAGGAACTGCTCACAATCGCCAAAGGCGTTCTCGTATTCCCGAGCGTCTACAAGGCGGGCTTCGTGGTCGGAGGGGAGTACGGCGAGGGGGCACTGCGGATCGGCGGGAAAACGGTGGATTACTACAATACCGTGGCAGGGTCCTTCGGACTCCAGATCGGGGCGCAGGCGAAGACGATCATCATCGTCTTCATCCAACAGGCGGCGCTGGACAAATTCCGGAAGAGCGAGGGCTGGAAAGCCGGGGTGGACGGCTCGGTCGCCCTGATCAACGTCGGCGCCGGAGGGTCCCTGGACACGGAGAACATCAAGGACCCCATCGTCGGGTTCGTGTTCGGGCAGAAGGGGCTGATGGCCAACCTGACGCTCGAAGGAACGAAAATCACCCGGATGAACATGAAAAAGTAAGAAGCCGGGAAACAATAGACCCGGTCATGAGGCAAATCGAAACCGGCATCGTCTATCATCCGTCCTATTCGCGGCGCAGCTACCTGACCGTAGGGACGCGGCTGGCCGATTTCCCCATGGCGCTGGACAGAATATTGGAGAGCGATCGGGTAAGGCTCTATGAGCCGGGGCCCGTCCCGCGGGAATTGCTGGGCAAAGTCCATACTCCGTACCTGATCGAGGGAGTCAAGGCAGATCCCCTTTGCTCCACCGCCTGGCACTCGGCGGGGGGCGTGGTGATGGCGGGAGAAAAGATCGCCGGGGGGGAAATCGGCAACGCCTTTGTCTTCATCGGGGCCGGCGGCCACCATTCGGGGCGGGAGTATTTCGGCGGCTACTGCTGCTTCAACGACGTGGCCCTTTGCATCGTCAACCTGCGGGAGAAATACAGCCTCCGGCGGTTTGCGATCCTGGATACCGACGCCCACCACGGCGACGGCACTCGCGATCTTTTCCGGGACGACCCCGATATTCTCCACGTCTGTTTCTGTGGCACGAATTACGAATCCCCCGACGGAACGAAGGTGGACGTGGCCTGTCCCTCCCCCGGGGGAAGGGGGCAAACCGATCGGTCCATGAACGAACTCTATTTCGACCTGGTGGGGCGGCACATTCCCCCCCGGGTCCGGAAATTCCGGCCCGACCTGATGTTCTGGTATTTCGGCTTCGACACCCACCAGGGCGACTACGGCGACATCGGTCTTACCGGACCGTGCTACTGGGACATCGCTTCCCTGATGCGGGGCCTGGCGGAAGAAGTCTGCGGGGGGAGGCTGGAGGTCGTTCTGGGCGGCGGTTCCCACACGCAACTGGCCACCTACCTGATCCCGCCGATCATCGAACGGTTGGCGGGGATGACCGAAGACCCGCGACCGGGGGAGAGGAAGTGAAACGGCCTCAGGATATTCGGACGTTCTCCAACGAGTCGGTGAGGTAATCGGCTTCGGTCAGTTGCTTCCCGCTGTAGCTGTTGGTGACCGCCAGGACGTTGAGCCCCGCGAGTTTCGCGGACCGGATGCCGGCGGGGGTGTCCTCGATGACGAGGCACCTGTCAGGCGTCGAAACAAGCAGGGGATGCGTCTGCTTGAGCCTGCGGAACGCGAGCGAGTAGCATTCCGGGTCAGGTTTGCTTTTCCGGACATCGTCGGCGGAGATGACGTGGGGAAAGCAGCGGGTGATGCCGAGAATGTCCAGGATGGGGAGGATGTCCGAACGAAGCGCCCCGCTGCTGATCGCCAACGGAAGCCCCGAGGCGTCAAGGGATGTGATCAGGGAGACCGTTCCGGGATACGCACGAACCCCGTTTCTGATGATATCCAGAAATATTGCGGACTTGGAAGCCACCAGCTGCTTGAGTCTTCGGTCGTCGAGATCCTTCCCGTGGGCGCGAAAGGCCTCGAGAAACGCGTCCCGGTCGTCGAATCCCATGTAGGTGTCGACGTATTCCTGCCAGGGGAACCCGATGCCAAGCGGTTCGAGAACTTCCTGGAACGCCTTGTAGTGCAGCGGTTCGGAGTCGACGATGACCCCGTCGAAGTCGAATATCACCGCGTCCGGCCTGGGTAACGTCAGGGTCTCCATCACCGGCCACATTACCGCATTTTTCCCCTCGGGAAAAAGGATGTTTCGTCAATTTCCCGGGCGCGGGATATAAGGAAGAAAGGGAAACCGGAAGGTTCCGGATTCTGACCAGGAGAGACATCGCATGTCCGGTCGATTCCGTCGCGTCGTTCTTTTCCTTTTCGCGTTCGTCGCCCTTCTGGGGTCCTCTGTTCCCTCGTGTGCCTCTCCCCGAACGGTGGAAGGGGAGGTGAGCCGGGTAATCGACGGCGACACCGTCACCCTGGCCACCCGGGAAGGGACGAAGCTCCGGGTCCGGCTGTACGGGATCGACGCTCCGGAGGTCCGGCACGAGAAGATGGCGGGGCAACCATACGGGAAGGAGGCCAAGGAAGCGCTTACGGCGTTGGCGCTCGGCAGGAGGGTGACGGTCAAAATCGTCGATGTCGACGTTCACGGAAGAACGGTGGGTATCGTGCACCGGTCGGGGGTAGACATCAACCTTGAGATGGTCCGGAGCGGGTATGCCTGGGCCTATCGACGCTATCTTTCCGCTCCTTACGCTTCCCGGTACATCGACGCGGAGAGGGGGGCGCGCGGGAGGCGCCTGGGGTTATGGAAGGATGCCAATCCGGGTCCGCCCTGGGAGTTCAAGAGGAGGAACCGGGAAGCTGACGAGTGAGAAAATAACGTCAGCTGCGGTTCCGGAAGAATGCCCCCAGACGGTCCAACGCCTTCCCGATGTTTTCCGGAGAATTCGCGTACGAGAACCGCAGGAAACCTTCCGCACCCTCCCCGAAGTCGATCCCGGGAGTGACGGCCACACCGGTAGACTCGAGGATCTCCCTCGCCAGCGACCGGGAATCTGCGCTTATGTGCCGGGCGTCGGCCAGGACGTAGAAGGCCCCTTCGGGAATTTTTCTCACGCCCAGTCCCAGGTCCCGCAAGCGGCCAACGATCATGCGGCGGCGCCGGTCATATTCTTCGCGCATCCGGGCAACGTAGGCGCCGCAATCGCGCAGGGCGGCGATGCCGGCGAACTGCACGAAATTGTTGGCGCTTATGAGGAAGTTCTGATGCATGCTCTGCAGGACCCGGATGCTTTGCGAAGGGGCGATCAGAAATCCCAGCCGCCAGCCGGTCATGGCGTACGCCTTGGAAAACCCTCCGAGGACAAAGGCATCGGGTGAAAACTCCAG
>Ga0210097_1000260_pt1 | contig 21619 bp, 18 predicted proteins | sample Joice_CattailNLA_2_FD_185521 | JGI IMG/M metagenome (GOLD analysis project Ga0210097, IMG submission 185521) | Wetland microbial communities from San Francisco Bay, California, USA, that impact long-term carbon sequestration - Joice_CattailNLA_D2... | ecosystem: Environmental > Aquatic > Marine...
AGGTCGAGCCGGGCGGCCGGGCTGGCGGCAGTGGGCGAGGCGCCATACAGCATGATGCCGGGTCGCACCCAGTCGGCATGCGCGGCCGGCCAGGACAGCACGGCGGCCGAATTGGCCAGCGTCCGTTCGCCGGCCCGTGTGCCCAGCGCGGCCTGAAAGGCGGTGATCTGTCTTGCGGTATAGTCCGAATCCGTCTCATCGGCGCGCGCAAAGTGGGTCATGTAGCGCACGGACCCGATACCCGGCAATGCGTGCAGGCGATCAAGTACGGCATCGATACGGTCCGGCGTAAATCCCAGCCGGTGCATGCCGGTATCGATTTTCAGCCAGACATCGACCGGCCGGGTCAGACGGCCCTGCTCGAGCAGGGCCAGTTGATGATCCGAGTGTATGACCATGTCGAGCCGGTAACCGCAGACCAGCGCGATGTCATCGGCCGAGAACATACCCTCCAGCAGCACGATGCGCTGGTCACAACCGGCCTCACGCAGGGTGACCGCCTCTTCCAGCCCGACCACGCCGAAGGCGTCGGCCGCGTCGAGCGCCTGCGCGACGCATACCAGCCCGTGACCATAGGCATTGGCCTTGATGACGGCGATGATCCTGCGCCCGGGAGCCGCCTGCTGTACGCGGGTGAAATTATGCCGCAGCGCACCGAGATCGATGTGCGCGCATGCGGGACGCGTCATGCGTATTCGCTGCCGGCGTAGTAGGTATCGCGTGCGTGATTCTCGAAGCGCGTGAACTGTCCGCGGAAGGTCAGCATGCACTTGCCGATCGGGCCGTTGCGCTGCTTGCCAATGATGATCTCGGCCAGGCCCTTGTGCGGACTGTCCTCGTGGTAGACCTCGTCGCGGTAAATGAACATGATGACGTCGGCATCCTGCTCGATGGCACCGGACTCGCGCAGGTCGGACATGACCGGGCGGCGGTCAGTGCGCTGCTCCAGGCTGCGGTTGAGCTGCGACAGTGCGATAACGGGCACGTGGAGTTCCTTCGCCAGCGCCTTCAGGTTGCGCGAGATTTCGGAGATCTCGGTGGCGCGGTTTTCGCGCGAATTGCTCACCTGCATGAGTTGCAGGTAGTCGATCACGATCAGGCCGAGGTTGTGCTCGCGCTTGAGACGGCGCGCACGCGCGCGCAGCTCGACCGGCGAGAGCGCCGGCGTGTCATCGATGAAGATCGGTGCCGCGTCCAGCAGGCTGACCGCCGAGGTCAGGCGCGGCCAGTCGTCATCGTCGAGCTTGCCGGTGCGGATCTTGTGCTGGTCGATGTGTCCGAGCGATGACATCATGCGCAGCGCCAGGTGCTCGCCGGGCATTTCCATACTGAAGATGCCCACAGGCACCTGGTGCTTGATGGCCGCGTTCTCGGCGAAATTCACCGCCAGCGTGGTCTTGCCCATCGAGGGGCGGCCGGCCACAATGATCAGGTCGGCAGGCTGCAGGCCGGCGGTCATGTTGTCGAGATCGGTGAACCCGGTGGAAACGCCGGTAATGTGGTCTTCCGATTGCGACAGCATGTCGATGCGGTCCACCGCGGTCGCCAGCAGGGTTCGGATATTCGTGAAACCGCGCTTGCCGCGCTTGCCCTGCTCGGCAATTTCAAACACCAGCTTCTCGGCATTGTCCAGCAGGGCGCTGGAATCGCGCCCTTCCGGCATGAAACCGCTGCCGGCAATGCGGTTGCCGACATCGATGAGCTGCCGCATCACCGAATTCTCGCGCACGATCTCGGCGTAGGCCTTGATATTCGCGGCACTCGGCGTATTTTGCGCAAGCTTGCCGAGCGCCATCAGGCCGCCCACCTCATCCAGCAGGCGATTCTGGTCCAGCCATTCGGACAGGGTGACGGCGTCCAGCGGATTGTTCTTTTCCGCCAGTTGCGCGATGGCGCGAAAGATCAGGCGATGATCACGGCGGTAGAAATCCTCCTCGCTGACGCAATCCGCCACCGTGTCCCAGGCGGAGTTGTCCAGCATGAGCCCGCCCAGCACCGCCTGCTCGGCCTGCAGTGAATGCGGCGGCACCTTCAATGCGTTCGTATCGGTATGAATGACGTCTGCGGAACGGAGTGTTTCTGCCATGTCGTTTGCTTATGTGTGTAGTGTTGCGTTCAACATGCGGCTGTATAAATATCACAAACACACGGTGATGACACCATTGCGTTGCAGCGGCAAATGTGCCTCCGGAAAAAAGCATGCAGCACAAACAACACAGGCGCCCGCAGGCGCCTGTCTGGTAACTGTTCAGTTACAGGAAGTTGCAACAGACAGTAACCGCGATGTTTATTTTTCCGGTGTGATGCTGAGTTTGATAATTGCCTCGACATCCGAATGCAGGTGCAACAGCACTTCGAATTCCCCGACCTGACGGAACACACCGTTGGGCAGGCGCACTTCATGCCGATCGACCTCGACGCCCATGGCCTTGATGGCATCGGCGATATCCGCTGTGCCGACCGAACCGAACAGCTTGCCTTCGTCACCGGCGTTGGCGGCAATCGTGATGCTCATGCCTTCCAGCCGGGCGCGGCGCGACTCGGCGGTGGCCAGCGCCTCTCCGGCGGCCTGCTCCAGTTCCGCGCGCATGGCCTCGAAGGCGGCGATGTTCTCCGCCGTTGCCGGCTTGGCCTTGCCCTTCGGCACCAGGTAGTTTCTGCCATATCCCGACCTGACCTTTACCCTGTCGCCCATGGCACCGAGATTCTCGATCCTTTCAAGCAGAATGATTTCCATGTTCACAACCTCTGAGTGTAGTTTCGTCAATTCCCGCTGACCCCGTCGCGCCCGAAGCGGCGACGGAAGTCAACCCAGGTGTCCAGCAACCCGCCGCCTGCCAGCAGCAGGCTCGCCTGCGGCAGGAACGCCAGTGCCATATAAACGGCGACCAGCCAGCCCTTGCCCCGCCCGGACTGTGTGACCAGGCTGTGGACCACGGCCAGACCGGCCAGCAGGTAGGGCACCAGCATCACCAGCGCCAGTTGCGCGGCCAGGTCGCCCGCCATGCCCGGGGCGATACGCGCCAGCGCCATCATACCGACTGTCAGCAATCCCGCCAGGTTGCCCAGGCGCAGGCTGCAGAATTCCTTGCGGAACGCGCCCGGGTGCACCAGCAGCGACTGCCACCAGCGTGCCAGCAGCAGGCTGCCGATGACGCCGGTGACCAGCGATGCCAGCACGACACCGGTCATCAGGGCGGCGATCTGCGCTACGAGTTCGCTGTCGGCCAGCGACTGCATGCTGATGCCCGCCTCGCCCAGCGCCGTTTCCAGCGTATGCAGCCGTTCCACCCACCACGGCACCGGGTCACCGTAGTAGCCATACACCGCCAGCAACAGGCAGCCGCCAAACAGCACGGCCGCCAGCAGCGACTGACCCAGCGCCCGGGTCTGCCGCAGCACCAGCGCCAGCAGCCAGCTCGGCAGCCACAGCAGCATTACCAGCAGCAGGTCCAGCACCAGCTCTGCCTGCATGCCCGTCAGCTGATGGAACAGCAGCGTCGCGGCAGCGGCCAGCGCCAGTACCTGCAGGCCGGACACTACGCCGATGTGTAACGTCACCAGCGCGACAGCCGCCGCCGCCAGGTAACTCAGCACCGTAGTGAATGGCGGCAACAGGTAGGTCAGCGCCCCCGCAAGCGCGCTGACCAGCACGGCCTGCCAGCGACCCTTGACGATGAGTTCAGCCAGCGCCTTCATGAAACGGGTTACCGGTGTGCGCCTCCGGAACCCGGCGCATCACCTTCGCTAGTGCGCATCCGTATACGGCAGCAGGGAAAGATAGCGCGCGCGCTTGATCGCGGTGGACAGCTGGCGCTGGTACTTTGCCTTGGTACCGGTGATGCGGCTGGGCACGATCTTGCCGGTCTCGGTGATGTACTGCTTCAGGACGGCGAGATCCTTGTAGTCGATTTCCTTGGTGTCTTCCGCGGTGAAACGGCAGAACTTGCGGCGGCGATAGAAACGGGCCATGGTAATTCCTCTTCGATTCGGTAACGGTGCGTTATCAGGAAGCCTCAGCTTCGACTTCGACTTCGGCGTCGGCATCGGCGTCGCTGTCGTCGTCTGACGATGCCTTGCCGGCATCGTCAGCGGCGTCGTAGTCGCGCGGTTCGCGCTCACGCTTCTCGTCCGGCCTCTTGATCAGCAGTGACGGCTCGGTAGTCGCCTCCTTGCGGCTGATCACCAGGTTGCGGATAACGGCATCATTGAAACGGAAGGAGCTGTTCAGTTCTTCCAGCACGGGCGTGCTGCACTCGATGTTCATCAGCACGTAGTGCGCCTTGTGCAGTTTCTGGATCGGGTAGGCCAGCTGGCGGCGGCCCCAGTCTTCCAGGCGGTGGATCTTGCCGCCGTCACTCTCGATCGTGGCGCGGTATCGCTCGATCATGGCGGGCACCTGCTCGCTCTGGTCAGGGTGGACCAGAAACACGACTTCATAATGTCTCATCAAAGACCCCTTCTGGATTGGCAGCCTGCAGTCGCTGCTGCAGGCAAGGAGTTGGTTTTTCAGCTGATAATCAGCCGTTTGTAAAGAGCGCGCATTCTAAGGAAAGCGGCCTGCCATGTAAAGCGGATACATCGCGCCGGCGGCAGCCGGCTGTCAGACGCGGACCTGGGGCTTGCCGGCATATCCCCCCTTGAAAATCCCGGCTGCTTCGTCATTGCGTTCCGCGCAATGACGGGAGAGACGGATTTACGGGGATTTATATATAATTATGATTATTAATGTTTTTTGTCAGGATCGCGCTGACGCACGGCCTCGAACAGCAGCACCCCCGCCGCCACGGACACGTTCAGGCTCGACACCGTGCCGGCCATGGGGATGGCCACCTCGAAATCGCACAGTTCCCGGGTCAGCCGGCGCATGCCCCTGCCCTCGCTGCCCAGCACCAGTGCCAGCGGCCCGCGCAGGTCGGCCTCATACAGCGTCTGCTCCGCCTGATCGCTGGCGCCGTAGACCCAGATCCCCGCCTCACGCAGCACGCGCACACTGCGCGCCAGGTTGGTGACCGTGAAGATAGGCATCGACTGCACGGCGCCGCAGGCGACCTTGTGCACCACCGGCGTGATGCCCGCAGCACGGTCTTTCGGCAGGATCACCGCATGCACCCCGGCGGCATCCGCGGTGCGCAGGCACGCGCCGAGATTGTGCGGGTCCTGCACCCCGTCGAGCACCAGCACGAAGGCCGGTGCAGCGAGCGCGGCAAGAAAATCCGGCAGCGCCCGTTCGTCCATCTCGCAGCTGCCGCCCTGCACCGCGGCGACCACGCCCTGGTGGTTCCTGCCCGGCAGCATCCGGTCCAGCTCCTGCCGCGTCACGCGTTCGACCGGGATGCCGGCCGCGGTCGCACGCTCGAGCAGGTCGGCACAGCGCCGCTCGGCGCCCTCGGCCAGCATGAGCGCGCTCACCGCCGCCGGCCGGGCGGCCAGCAGGGCGGCCACGGCATGGAACCCGTACACCTGTCCCGGCGTGCTCATGACATGACGGGGCGGCCTGGCCCGTATATCTCACCGGGCGGCGGTTGCACGACATCATGTGCTGGGTTCATGAAAGTATTACCAATCCGGCAGCAAACAGTGTGTAGGCTGGCAGTGCCTGTCCCGGCGGGAATGCGGGCTACTTGCGCGACTTGCGGCGCAACCCGGAGGAGCGGCGCGACTTGCGCTGCTTGCCGCGGGCCGGTTTGCTCTCGCCCAGCTCGAAATCGATCTTGCGGTCGTCGAGGTTGACCTGCACGACCTTGACGGTGACCTCGTCGCCGAGCCGGAAGATGCGCCGGGTGCGTTCGCCGATCAGCCAGTGCCGGGTCGGCTCGTAATGGTAGTAGTCGTTGCCGAGCGCGGTGACGTGTACCAGCCCTTCCACATAGATGTCCATGAGTTCCACGAAGATCCCGAACGAGGTCGTGGCGCTGATGATGCCGGGGAAGGTTTCGCCGATCTTGTCGAGCATGTATTCGCACTTCAGCCAGTCGATGGCATCGCGGGTCGCATCATCGGCGCGCCGCTCGGTCGCCGAGCAGTGTTCGCCGAGGTCGAGCATCGCGCCGGCGCTGTAGTGGAAGGACTTCGCCTTCTTCCCGGCCAGCACGTGACGGATGGCGCGGTGTACCAGCAGGTCCGGGTAGCGCCGGATCGGCGAGGTATAGTGGACATAGTCGTCATGCGCCAGCCCGAAATGACCGATATTCACCGGGCTGTACTCGGCGCGCGGCATGGAGCGCAGCAACACGGTGTTGATGAGGTGCTCGTCCGGACGCCCGTGCACCTGTTCCAGCAGCGCGGAGTAGTCGCGCGCCGTCGGCTTGGCTCCGCCGCGCAGGCCCAGGCCAAGCTCATTCAGGAATTCATGCAGATCGGTGATCTTTTCGGCCGACGGTGCCGCGTGCACGCGGTACAGGGTAGGCATGCTGTGACGCGCCAGCAGGCGTGCCGCAGCGACATTGGCGGCAATCATGCACTCCTCGATGACCTTGTGCGCATCGTTGCGCACCAGCGGCACGATGCGCTCGATCTTGCGATCCTTGCCGAAGAGGATGCGGGTCTCGGTGGTTTCGAAGTCGATTGCGCCGCGCCTGGCACGCGCGCCATGCAGCGCCTGGTAAAGCCGGTACAACTCGTCCAGGTGCGGCACCAGGGCCTCGCGCTGCTTGCACGCCTGCGCATCCCGGTCAACCATGATGGCAGCCGCCTCGTCGTAGGTCAGCCGGGCGTGTGAACACATCAGGCCGTCGAAAAAGCGCGAGCGCAGCAGGCTGCCGTCGCGCTTGATGATCATCTCGCACACCAGGCACAGGCGGTCGACAGCCGGATTCAGCGAGCACAGGCCGTTGGAGAGGATCTCCGGCAGCATCGGTATGACGCGCTCCGGGAAGTACACCGAATTGCCGCGTTCGAGCGCCTCGCCATCCAGTGCCGTGTCGGGGTGGACGTAGTGCGAGACATCGGCGATCGCCACCAGCAGGCGCCAGCCGCCGGGCGTGCGCTCGCAATACACCGCATCGTCGAAATCGCGCGCATCGGCACCGTCGATGGTGACCAGCGGCAACGCGCGCAGGTCCTCGCGCCCGCGTTTCGACCGCGCCGGCACCTCCGCGTCCAGCCCGGCAATCTCCTGTTCCACCGCCGGTGGCCACGCCAGCGGCACGTCGTGGCTGCGGATGGCGATATCGATTTCCATGCCCGGCGCCATGTGATCGCCCAGCACCTCGATCACCCGCCCGACCGGCGGCGAGCGCTTGCTCGGCTGTTCGATGATTTCGACCGTGACGATCTGGCCATGCGTCGCGCCGCCGGTTTCGCCGGCCGGCACGGCAACTTCCTGCGGCAGGCGCTTGCTGTCGGGGCTGACAAAGGTAACGCCGCGTTCGTTGTAGAAGCGCCCCACGATCTTGTGGGTATTGCGCCTGAGCACCTCGACCACCGAGCCCTCACGCCGTCCGCGCCGGTCCATGCCGGTGATGCGCACCAGCGCGCGGTCGCCGTGAAACAGCGCGCGCATCTGGCGCGCCGACAGGAACACGTCGTCACTGGCATCGTCGGCGACCAGGAAACCGAAGCCGTCCTGGTGACCGATGACGCGGCCGGCCACCAGGTCCAGGCGGTCCGCAAGCGCGTAACAGTCACGCCGGTTGCGCACCAGCTGGCCGTCGCGTGTCATGGCATTCAGGCGCCGGCGCAGCGCCTCGAGACCGTCCTCGGTGTCAATGCCCAGCAGCCCGGCCAGATCATCCCGGTTGACGGGGTGGTCGACGTCGTTGATGACCTCGAGGATGTGTTCCCGGCTGGCGATCGGCTGCGCATAGCGGGACGCCTCCCGGTCCGAGTGCGGGTCGCGCTTGCGACGGGTGGAATTCTTGTTACCGGTTTTTCGTGGCATATCGGGGCTCACTCGAGTACAGGTTCATGTGCGTGCCGGAACGGGCAAATTGACAAGATAAAAAGCAGGCGGTAGAGTTCGCGGCTCTCCAGGCAGCTTCAGGCTGTCTTGCATCACGCCGAGGTGGTGAAATTGGTAGACACGCTAGCTTCAGGTGCTAGTGGGGGTAACCCCGTGGAGGTTCAAGTCCTCTCCTCGGCACCACTTATTTCCCGTTCCATCATCCGCACCGCGCCTGGCCTCCCTAGGAGCCTGTCGGGTTTGGGGCTGATCTACTGCGCCGGCGGGACAGCGGCCCCTATTCCCGATCCTCCTCGTCAAATAGCTACGGCTATTCTCCTCGAACGATCGGAAAAACGATCTCGCTCTCCCACCCCGCTCGTTACGATCGCCCAAACCCGACAGGCTCCTAGTCAAAGGGATTCTCCAGGATAATCGTCTCGGCGCGGTCCGGTCCGGTAGAGACGATGGCGATCGGCGTCCCGCACAGTTCCTCGAGCTTGCGCAGGTAGGCCTGCGCGGCGGCCGGCAGTTCCTGCAGCCGTTTCGCGCCGATGGTCGAGTCCGCCCAGCCCGGCATTTCGATGTATTCCGGCTCGCAGCGTTCCAGCACGTCGGCGCCCGCCGGCGGCACGTCGATGCTGTTGCCGTCGAGCCGGTAGGACACGCAGATCTTCAGGGTATCGAGGCCGTCCAGCACGTCCAGCTTGGTGATGCACAGGCCGGTCACGCTGTTGATCTCCAGCGAACGCCGCAGCGCCACGGTATCCAGCCAGCCACAGCGGCGCTTGCGCCCGGTCGTGGCGCCGAATTCATGTCCCTTCTCGCCGAGGTGGTCGCCATCCGCATCGAACAGCTCGGTCGGGAACGGCCCGGCACCGACGCGCGTGGTATAGGCCTTGACGATGCCCAGCACGTAGTCGAGATGGCGCGGCCCGACACCGCTGCCGCTGGCCGCGCCGCCGGCCGTTGTGGTCGACGAGGTGACATAGGGGTAGGTACCGTGATCGATATCCAGCAGCGCGCCCTGCGCGCCCTCGAACATGATGTTGCGCCCTTCCCGGCGCAGGCGGTGCAGCAGACCGGGGATATCCGCGACCATGGGCCGGATCTGTTCGGCCTGGGCCAGCGCCTCGTCGAGCACCTCCCCGTAATCGACGGGTTGCGCCTTGAAGTAGTGCACCAGCGCGTGGTTGTGATACTCCATGACCTCGCGCAGGCGCTCGGTAAAGTGCGCGGCGTCGAGCATCTCGCCCAGCCGCAAGCCGCGCCGCGACACCTTGTCTTCGTAGGCAGGACCGATGCCGCGCCCGGTGGTGCCGATTGCCTTCTTGCCGCGTGCCAGCTCGCGCGCCTGGTCGAGCGCGATATGGTAAGGCAGGATCAGCGGGCAGGACTCGCTGATCTTCAGGCGCGCGCGTGCCGGCACGCCGGCCGCCTCCAGCATGGCGAGTTCCTCGAACAGCGCGCCCGGCGACAGCACTACGCCGTTGCCGATCAGGCATTGCACGTTGTCGCGCAGGATGCCGGACGGGATCAGGTGCAGCACCGTCTTCGTGCCATCGATGACCAGGGTGTGGCCGGCATTGTGCCCGCCCTGGAAACGCACCACCGCGGCGGCCCTGTCGGTCAGCAGATCGACAACCTTGCCCTTGCCCTCGTCACCCCACTGGGTCCCTATGACGACTACGTTCTTGCCCATTACATGTCTCGCTCTGGAAAATATCTTCAATTTTTTGCTGCAGGTATGCACGAACCGGCAAGACTCTGCGGTCTGCGTCTATCGGCACGGCTAGTCAACAGGCACCGCCACTGCGCAGTGCAAACAGCATGGCGGCACGGTTCACCGCCACGTGCCTGGCGCCGCTGCGCTGCAATACATCAGTCGACCGGCCTGACCACCCAGATGCCGGCTTCGCGCACCAGTTGCCGGTCGCAGTCCATGTCGTGCGCGCCGCCGGCCTGGCCGGGCAAGGCAAGTACCACCCGTTCCCCCTGGCTGCGTAATGCCGCCACCGCCGCGTCCAGCCGGGTATCATTGGCCGCGGGGGCGAATATTGCACCCGCGCGGCCATCAAAGTCACGCGGACTCAGGTCCATCAGGGTCTTCAGGTCGGTGCTGAAGCCGGTCGCCGGGCGGGCGCGCCCGAACACCTCGCCGATGGCGTCATAACGTCCGCCGCGCGCGATCTCCTGTCCGCAGCCGGGCACGAACAGCGCGAACACCATTCCGGTCTGATAGCGGTAACCGCGCAGCTCGGCGAGGTCGAAGTCGATCTGCACATCGCCGGCGCGCTGCTGCAGGCGGTCGGCAATGGCGCGCAGGTTCTCCAGCGCCCGGATCACCTCCGGGCCGGCACCGTCCAGCACCTCGCGCGCGCCGTACAGCACGTCCCAGCCGCCGTTGAGCCCGGCCAGCGCTGCCAGCCGCTCGCGCGGGCCGGCATCGCGCACACTGCGCGCCAGCATGTCGTCGATCTCGGCCTCGGCCTTGCGCTGCAGCGCCTCGAACAGCTCGCCTTCCTGTGCGGCATTGAGCCCCGCATCGCGCGCCAGCCCGCGAAAGATGCCCACGTGCCCGAGGTTGACATGCACGTCCGGTATCTCCAGCAACGCCAGCGACTCCAGCAGCAGCAGCAGGATCTCGACATCGCTCTCGATACCGGCGTGGCCGAACAGTTCCGCGCCCACCTGCAGCGGGCTGCGCGAACTGCCGAATCCGTCGCTGCGCGTGTGCAGCACCGTTCCCAAGTAGCACAGACGTGTTGGCGCATTGCGGCGCAGCGGATGGGCATCGATGCGTGCCGCCTGTGGCGTCATGTCGGCGCGCACACCCATCATGCGCCCGCTCATCAGGTCGGTAACCTTGAAGGTCTGCAGGTCGAGATCGTTGCCGGCCCCGGTCAGCAAGGACTCGAGGTACTCGATCAGCGGCGGCATGATCAGGGCATAGCCCCAGCGCGCGAACAGGTCGAGGAGTTCGCGCCGCGCACACTCGAGCCGCCACGCCTCGGGCGGCAGCACTTCCTCGATGCCTTCAGGCAGTAACCACTGGTCCTCGCGGCTCATATCGGCTTCCTGTGTATGACCTAACGCACCAGGTACAGCATGGCAATTCCGCCCAGCATGCTGGCGAGCCCGGCCACGCGCAGCGTCCGGTCGTCCAGCTGTGACGCGGTTTCCAGCATGCGCCGCAGGTAGTGCGGATTCAGAAACGGGATCATGCCCTCGATCACCAGCACCAGTGCCAGCGCCGCCAGCAAATCGGTCCAGTTCAGCCCCACTGTTCAAAAAGCCCCGGGCGGCTGCCCGGGGCATCCCTGTTCATACAGCATGCGACTGTCAGCCTAGTTGCCGCTGGCGCTGCCGAAATACTTGAAGAACTCGGAATCCGGTTCCAGCACCAGCACGTCCTGCTGACTGGACAGCGCCGTGCGATAGGCATTCATGCTGCGGTAGAAATCGTAGAACTCCCGATTCTTGCCATATGCCTTGCCGTAGATTTCCGTTGCCTTCGCATCGCCCTCACCGCGAGACTTCTCCGCATCGCGCTGCGCCTCGGCAAGCAGGATGGTGCGGTCCCTCTCGGCGACCGCGCGAATCCCCTTGGCCGTCTCCTCGCCCTGGGCGCGATGCTCCTTGGCGATCCGCTCGCGCTCCGCGCGCATGCGCTGGTACACCGAATTGGCCACATCCTCCGGCAGTTCTATCTGCTTGATGCGCACGTCGACGATCTCGATTCCGAACTGCTTGACCTCCTCGTTGCCGCCCGTCGTGAGGTTGCCCATCATCTGCGCGCGCTCGCCGGACACCACCTGCTTGATGGTGCGCTGGTCGAACTCCAGCTGCAGTCCGTTCTTGATGATCTGCAACAGGCGCAGGCTGGCCTGGCGCTCGTCGCCCATGAACGAGGTGTAGTAGGTCGCGGGGTCGGCGATGCGCCACTTGATGAAGAAATTGACGGACACGTTTTTCTTCTCGCTGGTCAGGAAACGTTCCGGACGTGTATCCAGCGTGAGTATGCGCTTGTCGAACTTCTGGACATTGTTGATCGGCCAGGGTGCCTTGAAATGCAGGCCTGGCTGGTAATCCGCATTGACGATCTCGCCGAGCCGGAATCTGATCGCCGCCTCACGTTCATCCACGACGAAGATCGAGCTCAGGCCCACCAGTCCGGCCAGCACTAATACGACTATCATGATACGGGCCATGGCTATCGTCCTCCCTCGCTGCGCGAACTGCTGCGCAGGCGCACATCGGGCTGATCGCTGCTTGTCGGACTGACATTGAGCTGCGCGTTGTCATCCGGTGCCGGCAGGTAACTGCCGCGTGATTCCATCATCCGGTCCAGGGGTATGTACATCAGGTTGTTGCCTTGCTTGACCTGAATGACCACCTTGCTGGTATTGGCCAGTACGTATTCCATGGTCTCGATGTACATGCGCTTGCGGGTCACGTCGGGTGCCTTGTCGTATTCCGCGAGTGTTTGCAGGAAACGGCTGGCCTCGCCCTCCGCCTTGGCTATCACCTGTTCCCGGTAGGCATTGGCCGCCTCGCGCAGGCGCGTGGAGTCACCGCGTGCCTTGGGCAGGATGTCCAGCGCAAACGCCTCGGCCTGGTTCTTGTAGCGGACCTCGTCTTCCTGCGCCTTGATGGCATCCTCGAACGCACCCTGCACCTCCTCGGGAGGCTGCGGGTCCTGCAGGTTGACACTGGTGAGGATCAGGCCGGTATTGTACTTGTCCAGCATCTCCTGGGTCAGGTCCTTGGTCTGCTGCACGATCGTGCCGCGTCCGCCGCTCAGGAAGTCGTCCATGGCCATATTGCCGACCACTTCACGCAGTGCGCTCTCGGTGGCCTCCTGCAGGGTGAAATCCGGATCGCGCACCTGGAACAGGTAATCCTCGGCATCCTTGACCTGGTATTGCACGGCCAGCTCGACCTGTATGATGTTCTCGTCCTTGGTCAGCATCTTCGCCCGGTGACTTACGGTACGCAGCCGGTCGACATCGACCTTGTTGACGGTGTCGATGCCGCGCGGATACCAGTGCGGTCCCGGTGCGGTGATGGTGTGGAATTTGCCCAGCCGCAGGATCACGCCGCGCTCGGCCGGCTCGATGATGTAGATGCCGGACAACACCCAGGCCACCAGCGCGACCACAACAACCAGGCTGAAGTTGAACGGTTTGCCGGCGCCGGTACCGAGCCCGCGCCTGCCGCCGAAAAAGCTGTTCATCCGCTCGCGCAGCTTGCGCACCACCTCGTCGAGGTCCGGCGGTCCATCGTTTCCGCCACCACCGCCCCACGGGTCACGCTTGCCACCACCCGGTTCATTCCATGCCATACATTCGCTCCAGTCAGCCAATACGCGCCCTGCATTTTGCAATGCATGCGCGTGGTCAAGTGTGCAAGTTTAAGAAGCTTGCGCTGTGCCCGCAACAATTGCGGCGGAATCAGCAGGATGGAAATCGCCTTTCCCGTGCGATTCGCGAACCAGCCGGTCGATGTTGCGCTGCGCCATGCAGATTTCCAGCCACCAGTCGCCGCGCTCGTCCACGCGCTCGGACAGCACCTGGCCGATATTGTACAGCGAGGAGCGCGTGGCACCGGCCGCGGCCGACAGATGCAGCCAGCCGCGCACCTGGCGACCCTGAAAATGCCCGCTCAGCGCCTCCGCCAGCAGGTCCAGGCCCGCGCCGGTGACCGCCGATACCCACACCCGGCCGGCCAGCCCGTCCTCGCCGTATTCCATGTGCGGCCCGGTACCGGAAAGATCGATCTTGTTGTAGACCCTGATCTGCGGGATATCCGCGGCACCGATCTCGGTGAGCACGGCGTTGACCTGTTCGATATGCGCGAGCTTCTCGTCATCCAGCGCATCCACCACGTGCAGCAGCAGGTCCGCACGCCGTGTCTCCTCGAGCGTGGCGCGAAACGCGGCCACCAGGTCATGCGGCAGGTGACGGATGAACCCGACGGTATCTGCCAGCACCAGCGGCCCGACGCCCGCCACCTCGATACGCCGCAGCGTGGGATCCAGCGTTGCGAACAGCTGGTCTGCCGCGTAGGCATCCGCGCCGCTGAGCGCATTGAACAGCGTTGACTTGCCGGCGTTGGTATAGCCGACCAGCGAGACGGTGGGTATCTCGGCGCGCGCGCGGGCGCGCCGCCCCTGGTCGCGCTGGCGCTCCACCTTCTCCAGGCGCCGGTTGATCATCTTGATGCGTGCATTGATCATGCGCCGGTCGGACTCGAGCTGTGTCTCGCCCGGCCCGCGCAGGCCGATACCGCCCTTCTGGCGTTCCAGGTGCGTCCAGCCGCGCACCAGCCGGGTCGACAGGTGACGCAGCTGTGCCAGCTCCACCTGCAGCTTGCCTTCGAAGGAACGTGCCCGCTGCGCGAAGATGTCGAGGATCAGGCCGGTGCGCCCCAGCACCCGGCACGACAGCATGCGTTCGAGGTTGCGTTCCTGGCTGGGACTCAGTGTGTGGTTGAAGATAACCACGTCGGCCTCGTGTTCGTGCACCGCGGCCAGAATCTCTCCGGCCTTGCCCTGGCCGACGAACAGGCGCGGTTCAGGTACCGCGCGGGTCGCGGTAACTGTGGCAGCCGGGGTCGCGCCGGCGGAGCGCACCAGCTCGGTGAATTCCTGCAGATCTTCCTGCCCGGCTCCTTGGGGAAAATAAACGTGGACCAGAACGGCCCGCTCACCGGTCTCAGGGCGTTCGAACAAACAACTTCACCGTCATAACTGAGGCGTGCCTAGGCATTCCCGGGTTCTGTGGCGCCCGGCTCGTCGGCACCGGCGATACGCACGTTGCGCGCCGGCACCACGGTTGAAATGGCATGCTTGTACACCATCTGGCTGACCGCGTTCTTGAGCAGCACAACAAACTGGTCAAATGATTCAATCTGGCCTTGCAGCTTGATGCCGTTTACCAGATAGATTGATACCGGGACTCGCTCTTTGCGCAGCGCATTCAGAAATGGGTCCTGCAAAGATTGTCCTCTATTCATTTCATGCTCTCCTTTTTGTTGTGCCGCCAGCCGTGCATGGCTCCGTACCGTCAATTTCGCAGGTATATTAGTAGATTGGCCGGCTAAATACTATGATCTGGATCATACCTGTTTCACTTCCGGACCGCAGGCCTGTTTCATCGCTGCTGCAGCCATTCAGCGAGCCGGGCGTCGAGGCGCACGGGCGTGTCCGGCACCTCTGCCGCGAAACACTCGGCATCCCGCTCCCCGCGTAACCAGGTGAGCTGCCGCTTGGCATACTGGCGGGTGGCCACGATGATTTTCCTGACCATGTCATCCCGTTCCATGGCGCCATCGAGATGACGCCACATCTGGCGGTAACCGACTGCACGAAGCGCCGGAAGTTCAGGCGTGAGGTCCCCGCGCACCATGAGGCGTCGGACTTCCGCCTCGAACCCGGCCGCCAGCATGTCATCCAGCCGGGCAGCGATTCGCGCCTGCAGCAGCATACGGTCACCGGGCACCAGGGCCAGCTTCAGCACCCGGTAGGGAAGCGCCGCGCCGCGCCCCCGGGCCAGCAGCGCGCTCATAGGTTTTCCTGTTATTTCATAAACCTCCAGTGCCCTGAGGACACGCTGCGGGTCATTGGCATGGAGCCGGGCAGCACTCGCCGGATCCACGCAAGCCAGGCGGCGGTAGAGGGTCTCCAGCCCGTACCGCTGCAGCGCGGCCTGCAGGGTGGCGCGGATGGCGGGGTCGGCGGCCGGGAGCTCGGAGAGGCCCTCCTGCAGGGCGCGGAAATACAGGAAGGTCCCGCCGACCAGCAGCGGCACGCGCCCCTGCGCGGTGATCTCGTCCATTGCCGCCAGCGCATCGGCCCGGAACTCCGCCGCCGAATAGGGTTGCGAGGGGTCGCGGATGTCGATCAGCCGGTGCGGCGCCTGCCGCAGGATGTCCGGCGTCGGCTTGGCGGTGCCGACATCCATGCCGCGGTAGACCAGTGCGGAATCGACGCTGATGACCTCCAGCGGGTGGCGGCGCACCAGTTCGACCGCCAGCGCGGTCTTGCCGGAGGCGGTCGGCCCCATCAGGAAAATGGCCGGCGGGAGTGTATTAGCAGACATCAGAAAAGATTATCTCGCGCAAAGGCGCCAAGAACATCTTTCTCGCGCAAAGACGCAAAGCCGCCAAGAACATCTTTCTCGCGCAGAGACGCAGAAGGCGCAGAGAAATTCAGAATTATTGCTTCAAAGGTCACTGACACACACAAAGATTATCTTGAAAATTCTGCCAACAGCGCAGCCTGCGTCTTTGACATTTTGACTGGATTTCCGCCTGCGCGGGAATGACATTGATTATCTCTGCGTACTCTGCGTACTCTGCGCGAGGCAGTTTTTTGACCTTCTTGGCGCCTTTGCGTCTTGGCGCGACCATGGTGTTCTGGATTTCTCAGCGACCTCTGCGTCTCTGCGCAAGGCGTTGATCACCGCCCGCGCAGGAACAGCCTGTCGAGTTCCGCCATGCCGATCTGCACCCAGGTGGGACGGCCGTGGTTACATTGCCCGCTGCGCTCGGTGCGTTCCATGTCGCGCAGCAGGGCATTCATTTCATCCGGCGTCAGGCGCCGGTTGGCGCGTACCGAGCCATGACAGGCCATGGTCGACAGCAGTTCGTTGACGGATTCCTGCACACGCCGGCTGCTGCCGTGCTCGAGCATGTCCGCCAGCACGTCGCGCACCAGCGCACCGATGTCGGCGCTGTGCAGCAGCGCGGGTATGGCGCGCACCACTACCTGCTCGCGGCCCAGGCGGTCGATATCGAGTCCCAGCTCCCTGAAAGCCGCCTGCTGCGTCTCGCAGGCATCGGCCTCGCGCGTGCTGACATCGAGCCGCAGCGGCACCAGCAAGGGCTGCGAGCGGATGCCCTCGCCGGCCTGCGCCTGCTTCAACTGTTCGTAGGTGATGCGCTCGTGGGCGGCATGCATATCGACCAGCACCAGCCCATGCGTGTTTTGCGCCAGGACATACACGCCGTGCAGTTGGGCCAGCGCGAAGCCCAGCGGAAAATCGTCAGGCGCGGCGCCATCGGGTGTTGTCGCCACCGCCGGTTGCGGCAACGGCGGATGCAACGCGGCGTAGCGGCTGACCTGCTCGCGAACATCGAAGCGCAGGCCGGACTGTGCCGGTGCCGTACCGCGCACGCCCCCGAACTGCAGCGCCGCGACCGGGTGCGCCGGCTGCGGCCCCGGTTGTTCGGGCGACGGCCGCACCTGCGCCAGCGCCTCGTGCAGCGTTCTGAACAGGAAGTCATGCACCAGCCGGCTGTCGCGGAAACGCACCTCGTGCTTGGCCGGATGCGCGTTGACATCCACCGCGGCCGGGTCGATTCCCAGGAACAACACGAAGGCCGGATGACGACCGTGGAACAGCACATCCTGGTAGGCCTGGCGTACCGCGTGCGTCACCAGCTTGTCGCGCACCATGCGATTGTTGACATAGAAGTACTGCAGGTCGGGCTGGCTGCGGGAAAATGTCGGCAGCGCCACCCAGCCGTGCAGCATCAGTCCGGCAGCGGAATGCTCGATGCGGATCGCCTGTTCCATGAAGGACTTGCCGCAGAGTTCGGCTACGCGCCGTTCCTGCGCATCAAGGCTGACCGCGGCCGGCAGGTGCAGGACCGTGCGCTGGTTGTGCTGCAGGCTGAAGGCAACCGGAAAACTGCTCAGCGCAATGCGCTGCACGACCGTCTCGATATGCTTGTATTCGGTGGTGTCGGCACGCATGAACTTGCGTCGTGCCGGCGTGTTGAAAAACAGGTCGCGGACGTCCACGGTCGTGCCGCGCGGGTGCGCCACCGGCGCCGCCGTCAGCGGTCGGTCGGAGCCGTCGCCCTGAACCGTCCAGCCCGAGTCCGTATCCGCGCTGCTGGAGCTGAGCCGCAGCCGCGACACCGAGGCGATACTGGGCAGCGCCTCGCCGCGAAAACCGAGACTGCCGATACGTTCCAGGTCTTCCAGCGACGCGATCTTGCTGGTGGCGTGGCGCGACAGCGCCAGCGACAGCTCGTCGCGGGGAATGCCGCTGCCGTCATCGCGCACCCGGATGCGCTGCCGGCCGCCATTCTCGATATCGATGTCGATGCGGTGCGCGCCGGCATCGAGGCTGTTTTCCAGCAGCTCCTTGACGACGGAGGCCGGCCGCTCGATGACTTCGCCGGCGGCGATCTGGTTGACCAGTCGGGATGGCAGGACCTGTATGGGCATTTCGGCATGACGGGGTGGCACGGTGAGCCACCGATCATACCGTCAGGGACGCCGGCAGAGTAGCCCGTCAGCTGTCCTGGGTGGGTGGAATGCGCAGGGTGTCGCCGACCCGCAGCGTATCCGACTTCAGGCCGTTATAGCCACGCAGGCTGTTGAGGGAGACGCTGAACTGCTGCGCGATATCGCTCAGGGTGTCGCCGTTCTTGACCACATACTGGCGTGCAACCAGCGTACCGGGCGGCGGATGCTTGCGGAAATAGTCACGAATACCGTGCAACATGGCGGTCGCCAGCTGCTGCTGATGCCCCGAGTCGCGCAACTTCTGCTCTTCCGCGGGATTGGAAATAAACGCGGTTTCGACCAGGATCGAGGGGATATCCGGCGACTTCAGCACCACGAAGCCGGCCTGCTGCACGCTCGTCTTGTGTGTCTTGCCGATCCGCTTGAGCTCGCCTAGCATGTTGTCCGCGACGGAAAAACTGGCCTCCAGCGTCGCCGTCTGCGACAGATCCAGCAGCACCTCGCGCAACAGATCGTCCTTGTCGTCCAGGCTCACGCCGCCCACCAGGTCGGCGGCATTTTCACGCGCCGCCAGTACCCGCGCCATTTCCGAGGAGGCGCCGCGCCGCGACAGCACGTAGACCGAGGAGCCGGAGGCGCGGTGATCCGTGAAGCCGTCGGCATGGATCGAGATAAACAGGTCGGCCTTGTGCTTGCGCGCCTTCTCGATGCGCTGGCGCAGACCGACGTAATAGTCGCCCTCCCGAATCAGCACCGGGCGCATACCCGGCTCCTTCTCGACCAGCCGGGCAAGCCGCCTGGCAATGGCCAGCACCACATCCTTCTCGCGCGTCTTGCGCCGGCCCATGGCCCCGGGGTCGTCGCCGCCGTGGCCGGCATCGATCGCGATCACCAGATCACGCACATCGCCAGCCTGGCTGGCAATCGCCTGCTTTACCTCGGGCTTTGCGGTCGGCGTCGTGGCGGCGGACGCGGTGCCGGATTCATCCCCGTACAGGTCGATGACCAGACGATGTCCATACTGTCCGTTCGGGGTCAGGTTGAAACTGCGCGGCTTGGCGGCCTGCTTGAGATCCAGCACGATACGCAGGGTGTCCGGCTTGTTCCTGGCCGCGCGAATGCCCTTTACCATGCCGCCGGACGTCTGCATATTGGCTTTCGCCTGTGCCGCCGGCACATCGATGACCAGGCGATCGGGATTCTGCAGGGTGAACAGTTTGTGGGTCACCGGGCCGCTGGTATCGAACACGACCCGGGTGTGATCGGGGGCCGCCCACAGGCGCACACTCAGGAAGTCCGCGTCAGCGAACGCAACTCCTTGTCCTGCAAGCCAAAATAACAAACCTGTGAGCAGTTTTTGCACGCTGTCCGGCCCCCCTATACCCTGACCATTTTGGGGGATTCTAGCCCCAAACAGCAGAAAATTGCAAGAAATACTGTTTAATCTCCTTGGGATAGCGTTTAAAGCTGTGCGTCAAGAAGAGGTCACGCGGCTAAGGAGCTAAATCACAACGACTCGAACAAATCCAATATATGCCGTCCATGGGCACTCGCGGACACCAGATCCACGCTCCGGCCACCGTTGTCGGGGGTGATCCTGACGACCAGGTCCGGCGCAGGCAGGCTGCCGGCGCCGCGCTCCGGCCACTCGATCAGCAACAGGGCCCTGGTTTCCAGCATGTCGCGCAACCCAAGCCATTCCAGCTCCTCGGGATCGGCCAGCCGGTACAGGTCCAGGTGATAGATCGTGCCCTGCGCAAGCGGGTATGGCTCGACCAGTGTGTAGGTCGGGCTGCGTACCTTGCCCTGGTGACCCAGCCCGTGCAGGATGCCGCGCGCCAGCGTGGTCTTGCCGGCCCCCAGTTCACCCTCGAGGTAGATGATGCCGCTGTCCAGCACGGCAGCCAGCCGCCCCCCGAGTGCCGCCATCGCGGCGGCATCGGCGACAGCGATGTTCATGCCTGACAGGCCGCGATCACACCGCGCAGCGCGCCAATGACATCACGCGCGAGCATGCCCCGCTCGCCATCGCGCGCCGCGCGGTCGGCGGCACCGGCGTGCAGACAGACACCGCTGACCGCCGCCTCCGGCAACGCCATGCCCTGGGCCAGCAAGGCGCCGAGCACGCCGCTGAGCACGTCGCCCATCCCGCCTGATGCCATGCCGGGGTTGCCTGCCGCGCACACCACCGGCAGCCGGCCGGGTGCGTGAATGACGGTACCGGCGCCTTTCAGCACGGTTACCCCGCCGTAGCGGGCGCTGATCGCCCGCGCCGCGGCGAATCGGTCGGCCTGCACCGCCCCGGTGTCCAGGCCGGCCAGGCGCGCGGCCTCGCCCGGGTGCGGCGTGAGGATGCTGAGCTCGCAGACCACGGGGTCCTGCGCCAGCAGGTTGAGCGCATCGGCATCGACCACCCGCGGCTGTCGCGCGGTCAATACGCATGCCAGCAAGTCCTGGGCCCAGGACGAGCGACCCAGGCCGGGACCGATCACGATGACCGTGGCCTTCGCAAGCAGTGGCTGCAAATCCCGCGCACTGGCCATGCCGTGACACATCAGTTCCGGACAGCCGGCGCTGATCCAGCCGGCATGCTCCACACGTGTCGCCACGCTGACCAGGCCGGCGCCGCCGCGCAGGGCCGCCTCGCCCGCCAGGCGTGCGGCCCCGGCCATGCCGTGATCACCGCCGACCACCAGCACGTGACCGAACCGCCCCTTGTGCGCCGTGCGCGCGCGCGGCGTGGACAGCAGGCCGGCGGCCGGCCCGTGCTGCAGCAGTGCTGTTGGCGCGACATGGCGCAACACGCCGGGCGGCACGTCAAGGTCGGCATAGACGATTTCCCCGGCATGCGCCGGCCCTTCACCGGTATACAGCCCCGGCTTGTGACCGATGAAGGTTACCGTCAACTGCGCCCGGATAGCCGCATCCGCCACGTGGCCGGTATCGGCGTGCAGTCCACTCGGAATATCCATGGCAACGACCGGCGCTGCCACGCCGTTGACGGCACCGATCGCCTCGACCCAGTGCGTATCGAGACGACCGGCAAACCCGGTGCCCAGTACGGCATCGACGATGAGGTCCGCGCCGTCCAGCGCGGCGGCGGTGAACGGCTCCACGCCGCCGCCGGCCTCGAGCCAGGCGGCACGCGCCGTCAGTGCATCACCGCGTATGCGCTGCTCGTCACCCAGTTGCAGCACCCGCACGCTGCGGTCATCCGCGCGCGCCAGCCTGGCAAGCACAAAGCCGTCGCCGCCGTTATTGCCGGCACCGCACAGCACGGCGAGTGTGCGTGCCTGCGGCCAGCGGCTGCGCAGCGCCGCCCAGGCGGCGCCCGCTGCCCGGTTCATCAGGGTGTAGCCGGGGATGCCGGCCGCCTCGATCGCCAGCCGGTCCAGTTCGCGCATCTGCGCCGCGCTGTAGAGCGGGATGCCGCCGGGTGTCGGGGTGTTCGCTGTCATGCCGCCTGCCTTGCAATT
>Ga0210097_1000268_pt1 | contig 21024 bp, 21 predicted proteins | sample Joice_CattailNLA_2_FD_185521 | JGI IMG/M metagenome (GOLD analysis project Ga0210097, IMG submission 185521) | Wetland microbial communities from San Francisco Bay, California, USA, that impact long-term carbon sequestration - Joice_CattailNLA_D2... | ecosystem: Environmental > Aquatic > Marine...
TGGCCAGCTACCGCAAGGCGATCGCACTCAAACCCGACTATGCCGAGGCGCACAACAACCTCGGTACGGTACTGCAGACCATGGGCCAATCCGATGCGGCACTGGAATGCTTTCACAGGGCATTGGAACTGCAACCGCAAGCTCTTCAATACGCCATCTATGCCCGGCTGTTGCTGCCCGTCATCCCGGAATCTGCAGAAAGCATAATCGATTGGCGTGAACGCTACCAAAATGGAATTGCGGCATTAATGGATATACCGGGCACATTGGATGAACCCGGCGACAAACTGAGCGGCATTTCGTTCTACCTTGCCTACCATAACGCCAACGATCGATCGGTGATGGAGTCACTTTGCCGATTGTTTCGTAAACGCGTGCCGGAACTGGCATACACTGCCCCACATGTGCAGGGCTGGCGGCCACCCGCAGAAAGAGGACAACGCATCCGTGTCGGATTCCTTTCCGAATTTCTGTTTGAACACACCATCGGCAAACACTATCAGGGCTTCATTCGCCATCTCGACCGAAGCAGGTTCGAGGTGGTGGTGATACATGGATCAAAATCCAGGAGCGATACTTTTCGCCAGAACCTTGACTCATTGGCAGACAAGGTCATCACGCTGCCCGCGAAGTTAAAAAGCCAGCAGCAGGCCGTGGCGGCGCAGCGACTGGACGTATTGTTCTATCCCGATATCGGCATGGCAGCGTCCACTTACTTTTTGGCTTATGCACGTCTCGCTCCGGTGCAGGCCACCAGTTGGGGGCATCCGGATACCAGCGGATTGGACACCATGGATTACTATGTGTCGGGGATGGGCAACGAAACTGATGTATCGGATGATTTTTACACTGAAAGACTGATCCGCCTGAACCGCTTGCCTTGTTATTACTACTCCACCCCGGCATCTTCCATCCCGGAACTTTCCAAAGCGGAATTGGGCTTGCCGGAAACCGGCATCCTGTATTGTTGTCCCCAGAATCTGTTCAAGATCCACCCGGATTTTGATTCGATACTCGCGGCCATTGCCGAGGGCGACCCATCCGGCTACTTGGTGATGCCGGTCGGCAGGCAGGCCGCATGGACCGGCTTGCTGACAGCACGCTGGGCAAAAACCTTTCCGCTTTTGAACCAACGTGTCGTGTTCCTGCCGCGCACGTCTTGGGATCGCTTCATGGCAATGATGGCGCGAATGGATGTGCTGCTTGATCCGCTGCACTTTGGCAGCGGCAATACGTTTTATGACGCGATGGTGACCGGCACACCGGTGGTGACCTGGCCGGGGCGGTTCGCCCGGGGGCGAAACGTGGCGGCGGCATACCGGCAGATGGGAGTGGCCGACGCGCCAGTTGTCTCTGACCGGAAAGACTATGCGCCATTGGCATTAGCACTGGGCCGAGACACGGAACGACGTCGCGCCTTGCAGTTGGCATCTTTGGAGGCGGCTGGTCTGGAACTGTTCGAGGATATGCAGGCGGTGCGGGAATTCGAAACATTTCTGGAAGCTGCCGTGGTTGCCGCCGGACGGGGAGAGTTACTGCCGGCAAGTGGAGTCCATCTGCGCACCGAGAAAATCTCCCAGTACCTTGACCCATGATTCGCGCATGAAAATGAAACCGTCGTTGTGGCCGCCGGCAAGTTCCAGGAATTGTTTGGGTGGATTGGCCGCAGCAAAGAGCGCGCGCCCCTGCTTGAATGGGATGATTTCATCATCCCGACTGTGGGCGATCAGCACCGGCGCAGTGACTGACTGGAGGTATCCGCGTGTGTCGTAACTTACGCGCGCAAGCCACCGCGCCGGGAGATACGGATAGATCTGCTGCGCAAGTTCGGGCACCGAAGTGAAACCGGAAGCGATCACCAATGCCGCCGGTTTTTCACGGGCGGCCAACCAAGCGGCGATTGCGCCGCCCAATGATTCTCCGAACAGCACGATACTGCAGGCGGGCAGGTGTCTTTGTTCGGTCAGGTATTGCCATGCGGCCTCGGCATCGCGATAGGTGCCCTGCTCGGTGGGCGCCCCGCCGCTGCTTCCATAGCCGCGATAATCAAAGAGCAGCATGCTGTAACCCAGACGATTAAACATCCTCACCGAATCGAGACGGTGCGAGATGTTCCCCGCGTTGCCGTGCAGGAACAGTACCGTTCCGCGCGGATGTTGTGCAGGGATGAACCAGCCATGCAAACCGATGCCGTCGGAAGTTTTCAGTTGAAGGTCTTCGTATTGCAAGCCGATCTGGCCGGGTGTGGCGGTGAATTCGCGCCCGGTCTCCGGATAGAAAATCAGCCTTGACTGGAAGACATATACCAGCAGCACGAGTCCCGCATAGGCTGCAGCAAGGACAAGCAGGGCATGCCATATCATGCGCATCCCGACACCGCACGCTGCCGCCAGATCAAGCGAATCTCCGCAATGCGGCACTGGCCACTGCATAGATCAGCACGGCCAGCAGGATCACTGCGGCAAAGCCGAGATGAATCGCCAGCAGCGTGGCGAGCACGGCGCCGACCACCGAAGCAAAGCCGTTGATCGCCCATGCCCACGGAATGGCATCCGCGTTCGCGCCTGCCAGCCGCATCATGCCGGCGGGAAAGGGGACGCCCATGCACATCGCCAGAGGCGCGATCAATACCACGGAGATGATTATTTTTACGAGATCTGGCAAATGCATCAACTCGTGGAACAGGCCAGGCAGTCCGACCAGATAGAACAGCGATATCGCCCCCATCGCGATCACCGCCGGCATGACTTTGTTTGCGGCCCGCCAGCGCGCGTTTTGCCAATTTCCGGCAAGCCAGCTTCCCGCAGCGGCGAACACCAGGAATGCGCACAGCACGACTGCCACCGCATACAGCGGGTAGGACAGGAACAGCACGAATTTCTGGATGAAAGCGATCTCCATGAACATGAAGGCAAAGCCGATGGCAAGAAAATACAGCGCCACCGGTGTGGCAGGCAAGGTGCGCCGGCATCGCGACAAAGCCAGCGGCAACAGGATCAGCACGATGCTTGCAGCAATCGACTGCACCAGTGTCGCGACCAGCAGCGGATAGCTCCAGTCCAGCAACGGCATGCCCCCCTGTTCGCGCAGCGCGAATAATTCTGCCGCTGAATTCCATTTGAAGAAGCGGAAAAAATGCGGCCGGTCATCGGTCGCCGGCTCGATATAGAATTTGTATTTGTCGATGAAGTCGCCCCGTTGCTGGCTGAGCAGCGCGACCGCTCCTTCGTAGAAATAGGGCTGGGCCAGCAAGTTGTAGCGGTTCGCCTCGTCGCCGCGCATGCCCGGGTAATACGCCAAGTCGAATGAACGCTTGCTGCTGAAATCCTTGATTGCCGCGATTTCCTGCGCGGTGATATCGCTGTTCTTCACCAGCAGGGTGACGGTTTTCCAGCCCCGTATCATCACCAGCCTCGAGGCGGGATCGGGCACGCCGCTGCGTTCCAGCGCAGACGACGCCGTCGCAAGCAATTTCAGCGCTCCGCGCGGCGGCAGCGTAAGCCAGCGCGTGATAGCCAGCATGCCACCCGGCGTTAGGTGGCTCAAATACGTCTGCAGCGCTTCCACGGTGTAGAGATAATTTTCACTCAGGCCGTACAGCCCTGCTGATGCGGTGCCAAACGAATCGAGCAGCGCAACCTGGATCAGGTCATACCGCCGACCGCTGCTGTTAACGAAGCCGCGCGCTTCGGCATCGAATACATGTACGCCGGGCAAGTTGTACAGGTTGCCGGCATATTCACGAAAACGCCGGCTGACCAGATCGATAACTTTGCGATCCAGTTCAACCGCGTCGACCGCGACACTGCCGTGATACAGCGCCTGCAGCACATCGCTGCCAGTACCGGCGCCCAATACCAGCACGCGCGGTTTCTGTTGCAGATGATAAGGCAATGCCGAGGTGAGCTGATCGAGATAGGCCAGCGGCGCGAGAATGCCATCGAACTTCGTCAGCGCCGACGGCCCGTCACCATCGATGTATACACCCAACTGCGGCGGCGGTTCACTCGTCGCGTTGAGGCTCATCCCCGGTGCATCACGCAACGGAACGCGGTCGTTTTCGACCACCGTGATCTGCCCCAAAGGACTGCTGCGTTCCTCGACCACCCGCGCTCCAAAGATGTTCAGGGCCTGGCTCAGATCCTTGTAGGGGGAGAGTTGCACTTGCATGCCAGGAAGCACAGCAGCCAGCAAACCCAGCGCGATAAATAATTCCATCAGCCATTTCGCCCGAATCTTCAACTCGATGATGGCAATCGCGGCAGCCAGAAAGGCCAACGCAGTCAGGACAGTAAGCACATGGCTGGGAGACATAAGGAACAGCACGACGATGATACCCAGACTGCCTATGCCCGCGCCGAGGATATCGAAGGCATAGATGCGCGATGATTGTTTTCCGAAGTGCGCAAAGACGAGGCCGATGCCCAGTCCACCAAAGAAGAACGGCAACATCATCAGCAGATAGACGGCAAGCAGTTTGCCCGGCTGGGTCATGTCCCACAGCAGCTCGAGCGGATTGAACGGAATTTGCTGCGCCAGCATGAACGCCATGGGCATCATGACAGCCAGTGCCGCCGCAGCCATGATATACATTGCACCGAAGTGCGGCTTGATTTTTTCTTTCAACAGCGTCAACGCGGTTCCGCTCGCCCCGTAACCCAGCATTGCCGCGCTGATGATCATGTAGGCGAAATGATGCCACAGCACGATGCTGAACAAACGCGTCAAAAGAACCTCGTAGCCCAGCACACACGAGGACAGCAGGCCGATCGCGATGAACGGCGGGCGGCCCATGGCTAATGCCCGCCGGTCAACGGAACGAAGCGCACAGGAATAATCTGACGGTTGGTAAACGATCCGTCCTGCTGTTTTTCCACCAGCATCAGATACTGTGTCATGAATTGCGTGCCGAGCGGGATCACCATGCGGCCGCCCGGTTTGAGCTGCTTGAGCAGAGGCGGTGGCACGTGGCTCGCGGCAGCCGTGACGATGATCGCGTCAAAAGGCGCTGCCTCGGGCCAGCCATAATATCCGTCGCCTACTTTTGTTTGGACGTTCTGGTAGCCGAGGGTTTTGAGTCGCTCACCCGCCTGTTTACCGAGCGGGGCTATGATCTCTATGCTGTAAACAGCGTTGGCCAACTCAGCAAGAATTGCAGCTTGATAGCCCGAGCCGGTACCGATCTCAAGCACCCTGTCTCCGGGTTTGACTCTCATCAGATCGGTCATCAGCGCGACGATGAAAGGCTGAGAGATCGTCTGACCGTAGCCGATCGGAAGCGGACGGTTGAGATAGGCAACCGTGGCCAACGCATCGGGCACAAAACGATGCCGCTCCACTTTTTCCATTGCCGTTACGACGCCGGGACCAAGTGCGGTGATGCCGCTGTATGCGGATGTCTCGGCAACATCCTGCAACACCTCTTCCACCATCTTGTGGCGCGCCGCGTCGTATATCCCGCCCTGCGATGGCAGAACAACACTGAAAAACAGGAAGAAGCCTAAAGCGAACTGGCGTTCCATGATTTGTTCCCGGCGATTAACCGAACTGTAAAAATCTTACATCCCGAATACTTTTACATCTGCCTGAAGTTTCACCCTGCTTGGTGCCGTTGGCGCACAGTTGCTCATGCAGCTCGCGTTGATTACGTGGATGTATTGCCGGCAAATGTGATGTGACGTGTAGATACATTGCGCCGAGGTGTTCGCAAATCTTATCTCGGAACGCGCAAACACCGGGCATCGCCCGCAGCGGATTCGGTTAGCGCCGCTGGTAAAGACCAATCAGTTCCGATCGGGCAAGCACATGACCTTGCATCGCATTTTCCAACGCCGATTTGGCGGGCCGTTTCAGATCCGGCAGCGTAGTATCCAGCGCATACAGTTTGAAAAAATAACGGTGCTTGCCTTTCGGCGGGCATGGTCCGCCGTAGCCGACCCGGTGCCAGTCATTAAGTCCCTGCAAGGTTCCCGTCGGTAGCATTTCGGCAGTGGTGCCTTCGGGCAAGCCCGCGCTATCAGCCGGGATGTTGTACAGTACCCAGTGTACCCACGTCATCTTCGGTGCAGCCGGATCCGGAGCATCGGGATCGTCGACGACCAGGGCCAGGCTTTTTGCGCCGGCAGGCACGCCTGTCCATTCCAGCTGCGGAGAGACATTCTGGCCATCGCAGGTATGGATCGCGGGTATCGTCCCGTTATGAGTGAATGCCGGGGATGTGATAATCATGGACATATCGCTATTCTCCTCTTCGCCGGGCGGTAAACCGTTATCGGCTGCCGCAACGGATGCGCAGTACAGAAAGGTCGCCGGAACCGCAACCCAAATCCAGCGCGCACTCCGGTACAGAAAATCCATATTTCAGATCAACCGGACATTGCTGCCATATACGTCAGCCACCTTCATTGCCCCGCATCCGCATCATCCTGCATGTCATCCTCATCGAGACTTTCTATCGGGCGCTGTCTGGGCTGGTGTGTCTTGATGTCACCGCGCATTTTGCGCGCATATTCCTCAAGCTGGCGCTTCGCGGAATCAAATCCATCGCGCAAAGCCACATAAACATCTTCGGCGTGATCGCGGTTGACCACGATTTCGCTACCCGGCACACCGATGTCGATGCGCACCTTGAACTGCTTGCCCTGATGGTGGTGTTTGTGGGGCATCTCTACTATCACCCTGCATGACGTGATGCGTTCGAAAAATTCCTCGAGCTTTTTTGCCTTGTCGCGGATATGCGTTTCCAGCGCGTCCGAATGTTCTATGTCGCGGATAGTGATTTGTAACGGGGTCTGCATCGCTGTCTCCTGATATCGATCCGGCCTAACGCCGGTTTATCGTTTCCTTTTTCTGCTCGTGCCTTGCCAGTTTTGCAAGCGCCAGCAATTCTTCTGCGAGCAGCTCCAGCAGGTCATCGAGGGCAAGGATTCCGACCAGTGCGCCACTTTCACTCACTACCGGCATGCGCCGCACCGCTTTGGCACGCATATACTCGATCGTTTCGAATACGCCGGCGTCTTCCCTGATTGTTGCAAGCTCGGGAGACATGATGTCGCCGACGGTGAAGGCCGACTGGTCGACCTCGGGAGCGATGACCTCCACCACCAGGTCACGGTCGGTGACAATGCCGACCGGTATTCGCACGCCGCCGCGCTCTTCGACCACCACCACATCGCCGACATGATGCTGCCTCATCAACCGGGCCGCCTCAAGGATGTTTTCCTGACGTTGCATGACGACGACTTCGCGATTACAAATTTCACTGATAGCCATGATATTTTCTTCTTGTCACAATTTTAATTGATTGATTCATGGGGAATGGCGTTAACCTCCTGCGGTATGCAGCGATGGCTGATGGGTGTGTAGGAACCATCGGTCCAGCACCACGTGGCGGGTGAACCACCTGTTGCCCAGCAATATCCCGGCGAGAAATTTGCGCAGCGATGATGGCTCAGTATTTTCAGCAGGCACGGTGGTACCAAAGCGCGCAGCCAGGCGGCCGGCATAAGGCTGAAGTTTCTGAAGGCGGTAATCGCCATCTGCTTCGATGATGGTGGCGGCAGCCATCAGTCCGGACTCGACCGCTGGCCGTATTCCTTCGCCACTCTGCGGATAGGCCAGCCCGGCTGCATCCCCGATTAGCAGCATGCCGTCATCGAGTTGTTTACGCACAGTGTGACCGTACAGCAGGTAAGCATGGCCATGGAAGGCGTCGGGGATGTCTTGCGGGATCCTGCCGCGCTGTTTGAGAAATGAGCAAAAATCCTTCAGCAGTTTCGAGAGCTGGCGGTTGTCTTCGTGCCCCAGCCCGATGTTGAGGTAATCCCCTTTGCGGAAACACCAGCCGTAACCTTTCAGGTCGGGGCAAAAATAAAGTTCGGGCGTATCGCCGCGCACCTTGCAATCGTCTAGCTGTGCCGGCGACATTTCGAATTCGATTTCCTTGGCGGCGATTGCCGGCTCTGTAGCGCCAAGCTTTGCGCCCATGAATCTGGCCACCGGACAGAAGTGTCCGCCAGCGCCGACGACCAGCGGAGTCGAGATGTTGTCATTGACGATCCACTGACTGCCTTCTCGTTGCAAAGATTCCAGTGGCTCTCCCAAGCGCAAATGCACGCCCGTGCGCTGCAACAGATAGTTGTCCAGTTCGCAGCGGCGTATGCCGTAACTGACCGGGGCCGGGTAGCGGGTTATTACCTCTTCACCGTCGATCAGGCCGGTACGAAAAGCCGTGATCGGCTGTAACACATTCCGGCGGGCATAATCATCGGTATCAATTTGCAGGGCTTCGATCACGGAGGGCGTAACCCATCCGGCGCAGACCTTGTCGCGCGGAAAGTTTGCCTTGTCCATCACGATCACGTCCAACCCATTCCGGCGCAACTGCCATGCGCAACTCGAGCCTGCCGGACCGCCGCCTACGATAAGCGCATCACAGCTTTCCATCGGATGTCACCGGGGGAGAGTTCCGTGATTCGTACAGAAATTGCCGTGTCCATGGTATCTGGTTGTTGACTGTGCGGGCGAAACTTACCTGGAATAGTTGCATCCACCCGGTCTTGAAGCTCGTGATAGACCCCGCGAGGTACAGGCGCCATGCGCGCACAAATTCCGGACCGAACATTTCAGTGACGCGTTCAACATTATCTTCGTAACGCTGCAGCCAGTGTTCCAGTGTCTTGGCGTAATGCAATCGCAGATTCTCCACGTCCAGAACCGAGAAATCGAACGGCTCGAAGATCTGCATCATTTGCGCTAGGCTGGGCGGGTTGGCACCGGGGAAGATGTGGCGCTCGGTCCATGCGTCCATCGGTCGCGGATAATTCAGACCTATGCTGTGGATCAAGCCGCGCCCGTTAACCTTCAGGACGCGGTTGATGACCGCCCCCAACTCCTGATAATTTTCCGTCCCCACATGTTCGAGCATGCCGACTGAGACAAAAGCATCGAACTCGCCGCGTATGTTGCGGTAATCGTCCTCGATGAACTCGACTTGACCATCCAGACCCTCTTCGCGGGCGCGTTGCCTGGCAAGCGCGACCTGTTCCCTCGAGATGTTGTAGGCTGTCACTGTCACGCCATAGTGCTTGGCCATGTGCAACGCCAGAGCGCCCCATCCACAACCTGCTTCCACTACATTGTCGCCAGGCTGTAAACGCAGTTTCCGGCATACATGATCCATCTTGGCAAACTGGGCGTCTTCGAGGCTGATATCCTGACTGGGAAAATATGCGCAGGTATACAGCATGCGTTCATCGAGCCAGAGCTTGTAAAAGTCGTTGCCGATATCATAGTGGTGGTGGATGTTGCGGCGCGACCCGCTGAGATTATTGCGCCGCGCATCGTAAAGCGGGCCCAACAACGTTTCAATCCTGCTCTGGCCAGTCACCGGCCAGACCCGATAGACCGCTTCGAGAAAGTCAAGCAGGTTTCCCTGTACTTCGATGCGCCCTGCGGAATACAACTCGCCGAAGTTGACTTCGGGATCAGCGACCAATTTCAACAGTGCGCCTCTGTCGCGGATCAGCACCCGCGCCACCGGGTTATCGGTATCGCCTGAAACCTCCAGTCCATTCCAAAGCACAACCTGCACCGGTGGATTGCCAAAGACACGCATCGCTTTTTCCACCAGCAGCTTTTCAATTGGTAAGGCCATTTTGCGAAACGCCGGGCGCTTCTTGTCGGCTGATGCCTTGGCCGGCACAGAATAATTGATTACGCCGCTGATCGGTTTGCCGGATGGTCCGGTTTGCTCTCGTTCCATGTCATCGCCCCTTCGCAATCATGTCATGATGCTGCTACCGAAACTGTCAACCATGAGCCGCTAAGTACATACTGGTCAAATCTTATATTGAGTTGCGCGGTCAGGCAATATCATAAACTTGAACTGGACTATACCCGTTGAATTTTCCTGACTGAAAGGGAACAGCAAATACTTTAAAAGGAATTGCGTGGAATAAGCATCAAAGAAATCGCTTAAGTATTTGTTATCAGGAACAGAAAGCAGGAACATATAAAGTAATCCACTCAAGAATCATTAACCTTTGTGATAAAAGTGTTGCGGAACTGGTCTGATATGCGATACTGAAAAAAGTTGCAAAGGGGGGGGCATGAGCAACAAGCAGGAAAAAAATAAAATGCTAATTGCGGGGGCGGAGGCGCAATTCATCCGCAAATTGCGATCTGCCGCCGAAAAGAAGCTCGCAAAAATGCCGCATGCAAAAACCCCGACTCGTCCCGCCGAGGAAATCCTGTACGAACTTCAGGTTTATCAGATCGAGCTCGAGATGCAGAGCGAGGAGCTGCAACGCGCGCAGCGCATGATAGAAGAATCGCGCGACCGTTACACAAATTTCTATGACCTGGCTCCCGTCGGGTATGTCACGATCAGCCTCGATGGCCTGATCGACGAGATCAATCTTACCGGCGCGACCCTGCTGGGAAAAGATCGCGGCAAGCTGATGCATAAGCGCTTCGCGTCTTTCGTAGTTCCAGAAGATCGTGACCGCTGGGATCAATGCTTTGCCAGCGTGTTGCAGTCGGAAGACAAGTTGACCTGCGAATTGGCCCTATTGCGCGGTGACAAGTCGCGTTGTCAGGTCAGGCTGGACAGCCTGCGCATGCTGAAGGATGACAATACACCGGCAGTTCGCGCCGTGTTGACCGATATCTCCGAGAAAAAGCGCGCCGAAGATGCGCTGCGAGAACAGGAAGAGTTTTACCGCATGATTGCGGAGAACATCGACGATTTTGTCGCGGTGCTCGATCTGGAGGGCCGACGCCTCTACAACAGTCCGTCATACAACCGGCTTTTCGGCAACCATGAGAGCATGAAGGGTACGGATTCATTTGCGGAGATACATCCCGATGACCGTGAGCATGTCAGACGCGTGTTCATGGAAACCGTACTGACCGGTATCGGTCTTCGGATCGAATATCGATTCGTTTTGCCCGATGGCAGTGTCCGCTACATGGAATCCTGCGGCGCGCTGATCAAGAACAGCCGGGGACATGCATCGCGCGTGGTCGTAGTATCGCGCGACATTACCGAGCGTATCAAGGCCGAAGATCAGATCCGGAATCTGGCGTTTTATGACACGCTGACAAAACTGCCCAATCGCCGCATGTTTGATGACCGGTTGAACCAGGCAATGGCCGCAAGCAAACGTTCCGGCCACTATGGGGCGTTGATGTTCCTGGATATAGATAATTTCAAACCGCTGAATGACCAGTATGGACACAGCGCGGGCGACTCGCTGTTGATGGAAGTGTCACACCGCATCATCGGTTGCGTCCGCGAAATGGATACGGTCTCGCGTTTCGGCGGCGATGAATTCGTGGTGATGCTTACCGAGCTGGGTTCCGACAAGAAATCTTCGATCGCCCAAACCGGCGCCGTGGCCGAAAAGATACGCGCCATTCTCGCCAAGCCTTACAATCTGGTGATTCAGCATGAAGGTGAACCGGACACCGCGATCGAGTATCGCTGCACGGCAAGTATCGGCGTGGTGATGTTCATCAATCACGAATACCGGCCCGACGACCTGCTCAAGCGCGCCGATATGGTGATGTACCAGGCCAAGGAAAGCGGCCGCAATCAGGTTCGCTTCTTCAACATCTGACTTTCGGCATTCCGCGCGAAGTTCACGATGCGCGGCCAGAGTTGGCGCATCACCACTTCAGCATGACCTTTCCCAACCACAGTCCGATGATGCCGAAAGCGATCATCGGCAGGTAATGCCACTCGATGACATGCATGATCGAGTTGTTCACCTCGTAAAGCCTGAGCCAGATCGCACCGATACTGAATGCGAACAGCAGTGCGCAGCAACCGGCCAGATGATAATGGGTGCTGGCAAATTTGCGCATCACGTAAAACATCCAGGCTGCCGGCAACAATGACAGCATGGTGATACCCAGGGTGCATTGGAAACTGTGGACTGGCAGCGGTGCGGGCGGATTATCGGCGCGCCATGCAAACAGCATCACAAGCACGAACAACGCGAAAGTGACCACCGGTGCGAACGCGATCCGGCGCATCTGGTGAATATCGGGAAACGACAGCAACGAGGCGCTCAGGGACGTGGCGACAAAGATGCCGGCCAGCGCGCCGATCTCGGCGATGAACCACGGGTCGTGGAGTTTGCTTGCCAAGTCTGGGCGAAAACCGGAAAACATCAACGAGACGATCAGATAGGCTGCTGCCCATCCCATCCATTTCAGGCTCAACATATAAGGATGCGGGGCGGGCTTGATCGCTGCGCCATCCCGGGCAAGCTTGTCTATCAGTTCGTCGACATTTCCCATTGTCATTCCAGTTTCTACCTTTCCAGTTTCTGGCGCAATACCTTGTAGGCGCGATGCGCCGCGACTTTTACCGCTGATTCATTCATGCCGATCTTCTCAGCGACCTCTTTGGCAGTGTAGCCCTCTTGATGCATCAGCCGCAGGATCATCGCCTGCTTTTCGGGGAGTTTTTCGACCTCCCTACTGATGTATTCGTATGAAATGTCGGTTTCGGTTACATTCTCATGCAAATATTCTTCCATTTCGGACAAATCGCTGGCATGGTGCAGCTGGTCGGCATAGTGCGCGCGCAGATAGTCCTGCAGCCGGAATCTGGCAATCGCATACACCCATGGCCGGTAGGGCCGGTTGCCGTCGTAAGTGTGGCGCGCCTTGTGGATGGAGATCAGGATCTCCTGCAGCAGGTCATCCACCTCATTGGTGAAACTGAGTCGTTTTGCCAGAAACGGCCTGAGGAATCGCGAAGTTTCCTGGAGTATCTCGGCATAGGCGCGCTTGTCGCCGTCGAGGGACAGTCTCATCAACGCTTCCAGATTGTCAGCTTTATCCGTCACCCCGGCCCCGTGCTTGCATAATGTAACCTTTTCCGGTTGCCGTCCGAATGAATTGGCAGGCAAGGAGAATGATAACTGGTTTTGATGTTTACATTGAACCGAGTGCGGGATTTGCCATTCAAACGATACAACCAAGCAGGAGGCAGGAAGATGCAACGAAGACATTTTTTATACGTGCTGTCCGGACTCACGATGGCTTTGGCGACACGCTCGTTCGCCGGGCAGGTTGCCAGCGACAAAGTGACCATCATGCAATTTTCCGACGACGGCAAGCCTTTGGGACTCGCAACCTTGAGCAGGGTGCGCAAAGATGCCGAATGGAAGAAACGGCTTTCCCCTTTGGCTTACGAGGTGACGCGGGAGCAGGGCACGGAACGTGCATTTTCGCAGCCTGGCTACGACCGGCATGAACCCGGCCTGTACCGTTGCGTTTGCTGCGACAACGCGCTGTTCGATGCCGCGAACAAATATGATTCTGGCACAGGCTGGCCGAGTTTCTGGCAGCCGATCGCGCCCGAGAATGTCCACGAGATCGCCGACCACATGTTCGGCATGATACGCACCGAAGTGCGTTGCACTTTGTGCGATGCGCATTTGGGCCATGTGTTTGACGACGGTCCGAAGCCGACCGGTTTGCGCTATTGCATCAATACGGTGGCTTTGCGCTTCATACCCCGTAAATAATCATGCTGATTTTCGTCCTGTCTTACATCGGGGGCGTGCTGACCATCTTCAGCCCATGTGTGTTGCCGGTATTGCCGTTCATTTTTGCGCGATCCGATCAATCGTTTCGCCGTTCCGGATTGCCGATTTTGCTCGGCATGGCGGCGACTTTCACGGTGCTGGCCAGTCTCGCGGCAGTTGGGGGAGCCTGGCTGATCGCATTGAACCAGTATGGCCGTTATGCGGCGATGCTGTTGCTGTTACTGATGGGCTTGGCGCTGGTCTTTCCGGCCTTGTCGGATTGGATGATGCGCCCGTTCGTCTCTTTTGGCGGCCGTCTGCAACAACGCGCCGACCGGCAGGCCAGCGTCAAGGGTTCGTTGCTGCTGGGCGTTGCGGTGGGATTTTTATGGGCGCCGTGCGCCGGACCGATTTTGGGCCTGGTGTTGGCGGGAGCGGCATTGAACGGCGCAAACATTTATAGCGCATTGCTGCTGCTGGTGTTCGCCGCCGGTGCGGCGACTTCGCTGGCAGTCGCGCTGCTGGCGGGAGGGCGGGTGTTCAGCCTGATGAAACGCGGGCTGGGTGCGGAAGAATGGCTGAGGCGCGGGCTGGGCGTCGCGGTGCTGGTCGGCGTGGTGGCGATTGCTCTGGGATGGGATACACGCTTCCTGTCCCAATTCGAGTTTTTGAATACGGCCGGCACCGAACAAAAACTGATTGCGCAACTGGCCGATCCGCTTGTACCTCAACCATCCACAGTTTCGGAAACTTCCGCGACGCCGCACCTGATGCCACCCATTTCCGGGGCGACCAAGTGGTTCAACTCGCCGCCTCTTACCAGCGGGTCATTGCGCGGCAAGGTCGTATTGGTGGATTTCTGGACTTATTCGTGCATCAACTGCTTGCGCACTCTGCCTTTTCTGAAAGCGTGGAATGAAAAATACCGCGACCAGGGCCTGGTGATCATAGGCGTGCATTCCCCTGAGTTCGCGTTCGAGAAGGATCAGCGCAATGTCGAACAGGCGGTCCACGATCTTGGGATCACCTATCCGGTGGCGATGGATAACCAATACACGATCTGGAACGCATACAAGAACCAGTATTGGCCCGCGCATTATCTGATCGACGCCCAAGGGCGGATTCGCGATCGGCATTTTGGTGAAGGTGCATACCAGGAAACCGAACAGATGATCCAGGCCCTGCTCAAGGAGGCGCATCATGGCGTGCTTGCGGTGGGCGACGGGCTGGTTCAGGTGACGGGGTCGGGTGCGATGGCCGCTGCCGCGGATATGCAACGCTCGCCGGAAACTTATGTGGGTTATGCTCGCCAGCAGAACCTGGTTTCGCCCGAAGCAATCAAGCGGGATGTTGTGGCGCAATACAGTGCTCCTCCCAAACTTGAACCGGACCAATGGGCGCTAAGCGGCAAGTGGCGTGTCACTTCCGAATCTGCAGCCGCACTGTCACCGGGAAGCGCGATCAGTTACCGCTTTCAGGGACGCGACCTGCATCTGGTGCTGGGTTCGCTCAATGGCAAACCGGTGCGCTTCAGGGTCAGTCTTGATGGTGCCGCCCCCGGCGCGGATCACGGATTTGATATCGATGCGCAAGGCAACGGCGTGATCCGCGAGCAGCGGTTGTACCAGCTCATCAGGCAAAGCGGAAAATTCGCGGACCATACTTTCCGTATCGAGTTTATCGATCCGGATGCGGAAGCATTTGCCTTTACATTCGGATGAAAATATGGAGTAGTGTTATGTTAAAAATCATGTCCAACCATTTCATTTTTGCCGCAGCGCGCTTGCTTCTGGTCGCCGCCGCGCTGGCATCCTTCCAGGCAAACGCAAGCGACCGAATGCCGGATCCGGTATCAGCCACTGCACAGTGGCTGAACTCAGCCCCTTTGACCAGTGCAGACTTGCGCGGGAAAGTGGTACTGGTGGAATTTTGGGTTTACGGATGCATCAACTGCCAGCATACGCTGCCTTATGTCAAGGCATGGTCGGCGAAGTATCGTCAGGACGGGTTGCTGGTGATCGGTGTGCACACGCCCGAATTCGGTTATGAGAAGGACAAGAACAACGTTGAACGCGCGGTCCGCGATCTGGGTATCACCTATCCGGTGGTGATGGACAACCAGTACGAGATATGGAATGCCTACAACAACAGATATTGGCCCGCGCTTTATCTGATGGACACGCAGGGCCGGCTTCGCCATCAGCATTTTGGCGAGGGCGCATATCAGGAAACCGAGAAAATGATACAGAATTTGCTTGCGGAAGCACATCAGGAATCAACTGCCACCAAGCGTTGATCCGATACTTGCCAGTATATTACCGGCAGGAAGATTTCTTAAGGAGTATTGCCATGTTTAAATTCGAATTGGGTCGTGATCACCTCGTTGGTGGAAATTTTTGGCTGATATTGCTGATGACTGTCATTCCATTTTCCGCCTCGGCGGCAGACAAGTCCGCTTCAACCCAGCAGACTGCAGTGTTCGCCGGCGGCTGTTTCTGGGGTGTGGACGCGGTGTTCAAGCACGTCAAAGGCGTGACTGACGTGGTGTCCGGATATTCCGGCGGTGCAGCATCAACCGCGCATTACGAGATGGTCAGCGAAGGGACAACCGGACATGCCGAATCGGTGCGCGTCCATTTTGATCCGAATCAGGTTTCCTATCGGCAACTGTTGGAGGTTTTTTTCAGCGTGGCGCATGATCCGACAGAACTCAATCGCCAAGGCCCTGATACCGGAAGCCAATACCGTTCGGTGATCTTCTACACCAGCGAGGAACAGCGCAAAGATGCGCAGGATTACATCCGGCAACTGACCGCCGCGCGCACATTTTCAGATCCCATTGTCACGCAAGTTGTGCCGCTGAAACAGTTCTACCCGGCCGAGGAACATCACCAGAACTATCTGGCGCTGCACCCTTTCCAGCCTTATATCGTTTTCAACGATATGCCCAAGCTGGCTCACTTGCGCGAACAATTCCCTTCTCTGTACAAATAACTAAGCGCGGGTTTTCTTTAGGCAAAAAAAAGGCTTGCAGGGGAGGCAAGCCTAGGGCTTGCGGGAGCAAGCCAGGGGGAGATTTCAGTCTCACTAAATTCGTACATAATAATACATTAATATTTTAACATGTCAACACCCAATCCGGATTTGGCCAGTTCGCCGTTTCATGGTCCGGATACGGGTTTCAACTGTACATTGCCTGCACGAAGCAGGCATTGGCAGCTGCAGAAACGAGAACGCCAGACCGGTTGGATAATGTTCATGGGGGACCGGGATATTTTTTCTCAAATCCTGCATATTTTCATGTAACCTTTTTTAGGCCCTGCCCGAATCAATTGGTGCGTGGATGAAAGGCCTGTGGATCATCAAGGCCGATGAAACTGAATCTGTGCATTTTGCTGTAAAGAAATCATGCTTTCTCTGACCAAGGTTGGAAGCAAGCTTTTCGATATCAATCAACTTTAAGGGGTATTACCATGAACAACAGTTACATACTTTCAGCCGCAATCGGCAGTTTGCTGGTGCTTGGCCTGGCCAGCGGCAACGCAAATGCTGCCGAAAAAAAGATCGAAATGGAAAAATGTTTCGGTATCGCGAAGGCCGGCATGAACGACTGCTCAAGTAACAAGAGCGCCCATGCCTGTGCGGGTCAAGCCACCATGAACAATGACCCGATGGATTTCGTTGCCGTGCCAAAAGGCACATGCAACAAGATCGCAGGTGGGAGTCTGATGGGTGACGGCATGATGAAGAAGGCAATGTAATGAGCAAACCCGCAAGCGATACGTTGCCGTGCATCGCAGGTATCGGCTTGCGGGCGCCTCATTACGGTGAAGTGCTGAGAAAGCTGCCCAAGCTCGGCTGGGTAGAAGTGCACAGCGAAAATTATTTCGGGGGAGGCTCGCCCCTGCGTACCCTGCTCAGGGTGCGCGAACATTATCCTGTCAGTCTGCATGGTGTGGGGATGGGACTTGCTTCGAACGCACCACTTGATAAGGCGCATTTGTCCGCGTTGGACCGTCTATGCGATACGGTGCAACCCGCCGCAGTGTCGGAACACCTGTGCTGGAATGCTTCAGACGGCCTGGTCATCAACGACCTGTTGCCGTTTCCCTATACGCGACAGGCATTGTCCAATGTGGCAGACCGGATAGATCAAGTACAGGAAATACTGGGCCGCCAGCTGTTGGTGGAAAATCTCTCCAGCTACCTGTCGTTTACCCAAAGTGAAATGAGCGAGGGCGAATTTCTGGCCGAATTAAGCAGGCGCACCGGCTGCGGCATTTTGTTCGACGTGGAGAACTTGTATGTGAATGCACGCAACCTCGGCGTGGATACCAATGATTTCATCAAGGCTCTCCCGGCTGAGGCAGTGCGGGAATATCACCTGGCCGGATATAGCGTGAGGGACGGGTGCCTGGTGGATACCCATGACCATCCTGTCTATCCCGCGGTGTGGGAGCTGTATGATTTGGCTTTGCAACATATCGGGCCGCGCCCCACGCTGATAGAGTGGGATAGTGAAATCCCGGCGTTGACAGTTCTGACCGGCGAGGCGGAAAAAGCGCAACAACGACTGGAGAATATCCATGTCTGCGTTGAGTGACGATCTCTCCGGCTTCGCACGAGCTATCGTACGCGGAGAGCAGCCTTCGCCACTGATAAAAGCGAACTATCAGCATTACACTGTCGACGTCGCGATCGAGGTATACCGCAACAATTATCGGGGCAATCTTCTTGACGCGCTTGCCGGCGCATATCCGGTCATCGAACAACTGGTCGGCAAGGATTTTTTCCGGCTAATGGCGCGGAAATATAGCGAGCAGTATCCATCGCACAGCGGCAACCTGCATCACTATGGTGCGGAGTTGGCGGAATTTATCGCGGCATTTGAGCATGCACGAGAATTGCCTTATCTGACTGATGTCGCGGCGCTGGAGTGGGCTTGCCACCGAGCATGGTTTGCAGACGATGCCGAAGTACTCGACATCGCCAAGCTGGCGCAGCTTTCTCCGGATCAATATTCCGGCTTGATTCTTCTCATTCATCCGGCATGCCATCTTGTGTGTTCCCGCTATCCAATCTCGGCGATCTGGCAAGCCCACCAACCCGGCGCAAGCTGTGATTTTCACATCGATCTGGATAGCGGCTCCTGCAATGCATTGGTCAGCCGCAGAGACGATGTTATCCGGGTCAGCGAACTGACGGAAGCCGAATCCGATTGGCTGCAAGGAATCCGGGCCGGCTTTACACTGGGGGAAGCGACTGCCGCCACGCTGGTACGCCATCCGGAGTTTGATTTGCAAACTTTGCTGCTGAAACTGGCTACTCAGGATGTATTGAGCGATTTCAATTTGAGGGCAACGACATGAATTCGTTATCAAGGCTGGCCCGGTTTTATTACACCGCTTCACACCTGCCTGAATATCTGGCACCCATGATGGATATCGGGCTGAGACTTTTTCTTGCAAACGTTTTCTTCAAGTCAGGGCTGACCAAGATACAAAGCTGGGACAGCACACTGTATCTGTTCAACGATGTGTATGCGGTGCCGCTGCTTCCGCCGGATATTGCGGCCTATATGGCAACCGGGGCTGAACTGGGCTTGTCCGTGCTGCTGGTATTGGGTTTGTTCGGGCGTTTCGCAGCTGCTGGTTTGTCGATCCTCAATGTGGTGGCGGTCATTTCCTATGCGGACCTGAGCGAGGCGGGTGTCAATCAGCATATTTCCTGGGGCATACTGCTCGGAGTGTTGTTGATACTGAGCCATGGCAACTGGTCGATCGATGCATGGTTGGAAAGGCGATTTCGCAAAACTGCTTGAGGCAGACCCATCCAGTTCGCAGACAATCCACGTCTTCGATGGTAAAGTGCCTATGCTGACCGCTTAGCGCTGCGCGTCAGCGGATATGCAGCTCAACCTGAAAGGAACACGGAACATGAAAGATCAACACACCCTCATTTCCACCGCCATCACAGCCTTGCTTGCGTTGGGCATCACCGCAACTGCAGGCGCCGCTTACGCTGCCGACGAAGAAGAATGTTTCGGCATCGCCAAGGCCGGCCAGAATGCGTGCAACAGCAACCCGAGCATGCATTCCTGCGCCGGGCATGCAAAAGTCGACAACGATCCCAACGATTTCATCAAGGTTCCGAAAGGTACTTGCCTGAAGGTTGGCGGCAAGCTGAAACCTGCCGGGGACTATTCCGCTCCCGCAATGAAGATGTAGTCTGCGGGTATTTTGCCAACCCGGGATGCCGGGACGCAAGGCGAAATATTTTTGACGGACAGGTAATTTCCAAATGCTTCGGCGCAAGATATGGTGGGCTTTTTTGCTCATATTGGGCGTGGGAATCGCGGTGTCAGTCCGTATCGTCTCTTTGGGCGATTCGGTACAGACAGTGAACCGGATGTTCATCGCCGAAAAACTTCCGCTGTCTCAGCGCATCGGTGAACTGCGCGGCGCAATTGCGGACCAAGAACGCCTGCTTTACGAATACTATTCATTTACCGCGACCAAGGAGGATTTTCAGCTGCAGCGCACGAAGGACCAGGCGCGTTGCAGCAAGATCGTCGAGCAGCTTGAGTTGGAGGTGGGGTCTCGTATACAGATTGCAGAACTGCGCACTCGGCTCGGCGAGCTTGATCAATTGTCCGATGTGCTTTACGCCACGCTTTCCAGCGGTGAAGTGAATTGGGACCTGGCCCGGGCAGTCTTGGCTCAGGTCAAACCCAAGGTCCGCCAAATCGAGAAAATTCTCGCAGACATGACGGTTGCCAACCAGCAGGCAGTGGACAACCTGGGGAAGATTTCCCAGAGCAGCGTTTCCAACATGGTAGGCTGGGTCTTCGGCTTTTCTGTATTGATCATCGTTGTTGCCTTGTTCGTCGCATATTATGTTGTCGCTATCACCCGTGCCGAGGAAAAACTCAAGAACCAGGCGTACTTCGATCCGGCGACCGGGCTGCCCAATCAATACCGTTTGCGTGAAGAATTGAGCGCCGCATTCAAGCAACAACGCTCGGGAACGGTGATGATGATCGTTGCCGACCGGGAGCAGGAGATTTTTGAGAGCCTGGGGGCGGTTGAAACCGAACGCTGGTTGGTCAAGGTTGCCTTGCGCTTGCGCGACGGAATCAACCCCAAAGAAGAGACGCTTTACCGATTCGGGGGGAATGCCTTTGTTCTGATAAGCTGGCCAGGCGATCTTGCCAGTGCGCAGCGGCGCGCCGCGCAGTTGCTCAGTACCGCTCAGCAGCCGCTGCACGTTGAAAGGCGCGAGCTTTTCTCGACGCTATCGATCGGGGCCGCGCTCATGGATAGCAGTGCCGGCAGCGATGCTGAGAACATCGCCGAGGCACATGTGCAACAAGCGGCATCTGCCTGCAATCGGGTGCGCCGGTCTGGCGGCAACGATTTTGCGATTTATGATGAGGCTATGGGACTGGCTGCAGCAAAGACCTTGCGGCTGATCACCGATT
>Ga0210097_1000269_pt1 | contig 21012 bp, 20 predicted proteins | sample Joice_CattailNLA_2_FD_185521 | JGI IMG/M metagenome (GOLD analysis project Ga0210097, IMG submission 185521) | Wetland microbial communities from San Francisco Bay, California, USA, that impact long-term carbon sequestration - Joice_CattailNLA_D2... | ecosystem: Environmental > Aquatic > Marine...
CAACCAGGTCTGTCACCGTCCCACTGCGCATCGGGCTGCAGACCGTAACCGCCTGTACAGCATCTCTCGGTGGACTGGCCGAGTACTTTGCTCGCCCCAGCAAGGCAAGCTGTGCAATGGGTCCCGGAGTCAAGGTGACGTCGCCTGCGAGAGTGCGGACGAAGCAGTCGAGAGCCATAGTAGCTGCGCAAAAACACAACGCGGCTCGTGTGCGCTACCTGGTTTTGGCGACCAAGACCGGTGGCAGACCCTCCGAGGGTGATCCGGTCTATCGGCTGCCCTCTGACGGTGCACCCGCTTGGCTGTCCTGTGGCAATGATTTTGCCAAGTTGAACCTTGTCGGCAGGCTTACTCAAAGGGCAAATGGGCGTACAGGCCCCTGGGTTCTTGGGTACCCGACGCCTCAGATGTGGCGGGAGCACGCAAACAGGATCCACGACTGACAGGAGATGTCTAAATGAGAACGAAACGCCGGAGCACGGATAGTCTTCTGGGACATATCTGGGGGCTGTTTATTCTGCTGAACGTCTGCGTCTACATCCTCCACGGGCTTATCTTCCGCTGATCATGCCAGGCGCGGGCCGGGCCAGGCTCCTGGTCCGCGCTATGCCCTGACTTTCCTTGACTCTGCGACTACCTGTCCTATACTTTGGGTGTAGCAATCAGGAGACACGATATGCCTGCAATCACCAAAGAACAAGCCATCGAGACTCTGCAGCGCCGCCCACTTTACAACCGTGACTTCCAGGTCATCAAGGATTCCCTGAACCGCCAGTTCCGCAATGCCCACGAGCGAGAGGTCCGGGCGCCCTTCTTCCACAACGGGCGCTACCAGACCGTTCCGGAGAGCGTGCGTGAGTTGGACTACCTCGACTGGAGTCTGCATCGGGTCCCCGGGCTGATCAAGAAGGTCGCCGCATGCAAATCGAATGACCCGACTCTCACGGCCATGACCCTTCTCCTGAGGGATTGGGAAGATGTGGCCGTTCTGCTGGCCAAGACAAAAACCGACGTCATCAAAGGGCGTAAGCCTTCGGCCACGCCCCGCAAGACCGAGCCCCGCACCCTCGACAACACGGGTACCTGCCCTTGTTGCGGTCACAATGTAAAGCTGAACGGCGGTCGCATCGTGGACCATGGCTTCACGCTGGAGTTCAACCAACGCAATGGAAAGTGCTTTGGCGTCGGCTACAGGCCCTGGGAGATCTCCCCGAGGGGCAAGGTTGACCTGCGGGCGGCAGTTGAGTCGACTCTCGAAATACGGCGGGCACAGTATGCCAAGCTTCTTGAGGACGAAGCGCCCAAGCCCGGGTCTAAAGAGGCGTCTCTGCTGGCAAAGCTGGCCCATAACATCCGGTACGATGCGAAGACCGTCGAACTTCTCGACGAGGAGATCAACTTCTGGAAGGCCACCCCCCTTCCCGGTAAGAGGAGCTGAGCCGGCGCCGGCGCCGGAATCCACCTTGATTCCGGCGTCTGGTCAGCTACACTTAGGGTATCAGCAGTAGGAGAATGAGATGGCGCAGGTTCACATAGAGGCTACTGGTGTGGTCCTCACTGAGGAAGGCACCAGATACGTGACCATCGATGAGATCGTGGAGGTGGAGAAGGTCAAGAGCCCCGATCGCTACGGCAGCGACGTTCGCTACACGGTGAGGCTCCATGGCGAGATCCTTGGTACCGCCGAGGGATACATGAGCACTTGCCCTTCGCGGATAGGGCGGTTTGCGCACCACAACAAACCTCGTAGAGTCTGGCGCTGGGCCGATCATTTGGGAGACCGCCTTCGATGCTACACGCGAAAAGAGGTAATCGTTCGCATGCTTGAGGATCGGATTGCCAAGATGCTATGAACAGAAATCAGATGTTCCTGAAGGCAGCAGGCAACCTACACGCGGCGTCCTGCCGTATAGTGCGGGCCGAGTTGACCAGGGGGTACTGGCCGATCCGGTGTACGATAGTGGCCGAGTACCGGTGCATACGCGAGCAGTTGGGCTACTCTGAGAGTTTCTTCTCAAGCGAAATCGCTCGAATTGCCCGCGAGAAGCTGGGCTGGAAATGAGAGGGGTATAGGACCGTGGGATACGAAGAAAAGCTACGTGAACGCAGCAACCAGCTCCAGGCGCAGCTCGCCGGTGTGGCGCACTCCTTGAAGGGGCTTGTTGCGGAATCAGACCAGTTCCTGGACCGATACGAAGTGGCCCGAAGCTTCCCGGTCAGCCTGGCTTTTGAGGAAGCGCGGTTCCTCCCGAGGGCCCCCGTGGAGGACGCCCTATCTGACACCCATGTGCTGGGCCGTAGGACGGCAAATACGCCATCCGAGGGTTTCGCCCTGGGGCGTTACGAACGCAGGCTCTTGGACATGCTGGCGCTTCTGCGTGAGGCGATGGTGACCTACTACGAACGCTTCAAGCATGGTAATCTATATCGGCGTGATGTGAACCTGCGGCGCCTCAGGGAGACCCTGGACAACATTCGGCGGGTGCAGCGCAGGCTGAATGCAACGGGATACTGGAATTTTCTGCTGGCCTAGCCTGGCGTCTGTTCGACCAGATTTCATCGCACCTTCGCACACTCCCCGGGGCCCTGCCCCGGGATTTTTATGGCTTCTTAGCCTCTGTGGCTTCGGATTTGTTGCTTGGGATTGGATTCTCGCTGCCGTCGCAGTTGTCACCAAACATGAGCGTGCTGTCAGTCGCCTCGGAATGCCAGGACGGCCTTGGCACGATGAACCAGCCGTCGCTGCCGTATCTGACAAGCCAATGCTTCAAGTCATGATAGCAAATGGTCTCAACAGCCTTGATGTTCAACGTGGTGATGCTCTTCTCGACAACCTGGGGCGGTTGCTGATCTGCTAGGCCGCTTGCGGACGACTCGTGCATCCAATGGGTGAGCTGCATCAGGCTGATCTGGAACAATGCAACTGCGGCAAGCGCGCCCACTGCGATCTTCTGTTTTCTGTCCATGCTTACGGTTCCCGACTGCGATTTGGGACCGTATCAACATAGATCAGAGCTGCAGTGGCGTCAAGCCTAGCGAGTTGATTTTTCCTGTCTTCTGCTTGCAGTTGCCGAGAGATAGGGGCCGACCAAACCGTAAATAAAGCCATGGACCGGACTTTTGAGCACGAGCTTAACGAAATTCTGAGGCGGGCTGGCCTGCCAATGAGAGAAGAAACCAGTCCGGGTCATCTGCGTTATCTCTATCACGGAACCTCCTCCAGGAGGCTCGACAAGATTAAGAAGGCGGGGATGAAAGCCGGTACTTTTTGGACTATCGATCCGGATACAGCCCGGCACTGGGCCGATTATGCCGTTGTGGACGCTGGCGGAAAGGCAGTGGTCATTGAGCTTCCCTTTAGTGAGTTTGATCAGAGCGCATTCGCGCCCGATCGCGCTATGTGGCATGAATGGTCATTAGGTACCCCGATTACACCTTCCGCAGAGTCCAAACCAGAGCGCACATGGCAGAATAGCATTAGGCTTTTCGGCAGTGTCTTTTACGGGAATCCGATATCGGCGGTAGCGATCAGAAACGCGGACGTTTCCTAACGGTTAGTCAATTGTGGCTCGCACGACAGCTTGAACTGCATGAGCAGGTTTCCTATCTTCCTGGCTCTGACTGCGTGCATCCGTGTGGTAGCCTATGGCGTCGATCATAGAGGAAGTCCGAGAGCTTGTCCCCCCGGGCTCCGTGCATTCTGGCACGGACTGGTACAATTTCAACTGCCCGGCGTGCGGCGACAGGCGGAACCGTGGTGGGCTGAAGTTCACGGATGACGGGGGCTTTCGTTATTACTGCTTCAACGGTGGCTGTGAGTACAATACGCAACCGACCGGTTGGTCCTCCGACATGGACGGGTTCGTCGGACGTGTTCGAAGGCTGTACGAAATGCTCGGCGGAGACGTGCGCCGCATTCCGATCGAGCTGCTCATGCGTGGGCGCAAGTACACCTACGACAAGCAGGGCAATGTCAAAGAACAGAAGAAGCTCGAAGTCGCTTACCAGTTCCCGGAGTGCGCGCTGCCCGAGGATAGCCAGCTACTGGTCGATGCAGCAAAACAGGACGCTAGGGCCTTTGAGGTTCTCGTGTACCTGAAGAAGAGAAAAGTTCCGCCGAGCAAAATTCGGGAGTTCGAGTTTGTGTGGTCCCCGCGCTATCCCTATCACCTCATCATCCCCTATGTCCACCACGATGCCATTGTGGGCTATGTGGGCCGGTCCATACGGAAAGCTGGAAGCGGGCGGGATCGGTTTATACAGCAGGCCCCCTCGGATTACATCTTCAACCAGCACCTCCTTCGGACCTACACGTCCAGGTACGTTCTGGTGCTTGAAGCGCCGCTCGATGCCGTGACCCTGGAGTGCTTGGCGGTAAGGAGCGACCGGTTCACGGCCAAACAGGAGAACCTCCTGGCGGTAAGCGGCAAGGATGTGGTTCTCATACCGGACCTCAAGAAGGGCGAGTGGCGTGGGTTCTTCGAGGCCGCCAGGAAGAACAACTGGTACGTATCCATCCCAGACTGGGGCCGGGGAATCTCAGACGTACAGGAGTCGGTCTTCAAGAGCGGGCTTCTTTACACGATCACCTGCGTCATGCGCAGCACCACCAGAAACTACACCAAGGCTGAAGTCATGCTGAGTGCAAGGGCGACCTGATGGCGTATGACGATCCGCTTGAGGAGCTTGATCAGGCCGAGATTGACAACGCGGTAGAGGAGATTATCGACCAGGAGGATTCCGAGGTCGAAGCGATCGATGCCGATCAGCGGTTGCTCCTCACTTACCTGACCGCGAGCGACGAGCTTTGGACCAAGGCAGTCACCATCATCAAGCCCGCGTACTTCGACGGCGAGTACCGCGCGGTCGCCACCTTCGTCCTGGATTACTTCAACCAGTACAAGCGCCTCCCGAACCGTTCGTTCATCAGGGCGAAGACAGGCGTCTCGTTGGACGACCCGACCGACCACGCAGACCAGGAGGTTCAGCAGTTCATCTGTGACCAGTTTGAGGGACACTGCCGTCTGAGGGCCGCAGAGTCGCTAGCTATTCGCATAGCCGACATTGTCGGCGAGGGCAAAAGAGAGAAGCTTCTTGCTACGCTGAAGGAAGCGGAGCGCATAACGCAGATTGCCATGCACCGTGAGCTGGGCTTTGAAGTTCATGAGTCCATGAAAGAAAGGCTTGCGCAGGCCGAAGAGCGCGACAACATCTCGACGGGCTTTCCCTTACTCGACCGGGCCTTTGGTGGCGGCATAACGCGGCCCAGCTTCAACTTGGTTTCAGCAGCTTCAGGAGACGGCAAATCGCTGATGCTTCAAAACCTGGCACTCAACTACATCGAGAACGGCCACAATGTGGTGTTCTACAGCCTGGAGCTGATCCCGTCTCTTATCTGCAAGCGCTTCGCGTCCATGATGACAGCGGTTGACATCGATTTCGTCTACCAGCACATCGATGAGATCGACACAAAGGTCCGCCACCGGGGACGCACCGAGGGGACTTTGTGGCTCACCAGGCTTCCAATGCGGGAAACAACAGCGCTGGATGTTGAGGCCCACTACCACGACGTGACACGCGAGACCAAGACGAAATACGGTATTGCCATCGTTGACTATGTCGACATCATGTACCCGGCCACTGCCGGCATAAAGCTGGGCGATATACACCTGAAGGACAAGTACGTGGCCGAGGAAATGCTGGACTTCTTTCACCGCAACGACCTAATCGGCTGGACCGCATCGCAGCAGGTTAAGGGAGCACAGGACGAGCGAGAAGCGCGGCAGTCTGGCGTGGCCGGTGGGCAGCCCAAGGTAGCAACCGCTGACAATGTGATCATACTCAAGCGCAGCGTTGACGACATGGCCGATGAGCGGATCTGGGGCCATGTCAGCAAGGGCCGCAGCGGGGGTGTCAGGACGAAAGTACCGTTCCATCTGAATAGCCGGACCCTGCGCATGAGCAGTGGCTCCGACCATGACTTCTATGAGGCCAATCCGTGGCTGTTCGGCAAGAGGAGCTTGAAGAAGGATGAGCGTTCCGAGCGTCTCAGTAAAGACCCGCTAGTCGGCTCCATGGCGGCCCGTACGCCCCAAGATACTGAAAAACCAACGCAGGGCAGTGTAAGTAGTAATGACCCCAAGAGCGCCATTATGAAGCGCCTCGAAGAGATGCGAAGCAAATAGTAGGGAGCGGACGATAGCAATGGATGAGTTCGATGATGAGGACATTGTACCAGAGAAGGGCGGTATTCAGGGGACGGTCAATGGCATGTTCATACGCCAGTATCTGCTCGACCCCGTGCAGAAGTCCTTCACGGGTGAAGACCTTATGACCGTACTCCGGCTGCTCAACATAACGTTGACGCCGTCGGTCTTCAAGCGCCTGCCAGAGCATACCAAGCAACACTTCGTCGAGATCAACAGAAAAGGCGAGAGGACGCGGTACGGCAGCGGACGCTGGTAAGTACGTCCATAGGACCGTACTATGGGCAACCCTCTGTCCCAACACAAGAGCCTTTTCGATGAGCTGCGGAAGTTCTCTGGGGCTGATCTGGAAGCTCGCGGTGAGAACGCCTGCGGAGTAGCTATGAAATTCATGGGGCTGCTTCGGGAGCACATAGAGGACGACGAGGCCTTCCGCCGGGTGGCCTCTGCCTGGTACAAGTCCGTGCGCGATAACGACCCGCGCAAGTTCAAGCGCGCTCTAAAGCGCCACGAGCGAAGACAGCAGGAGACTGACGATGAGTGAACAGCAGGGCCTCGGCGATAAGGTTGAAAAATTCGCCAAGAAGGTGGGCGCCGACAAGCTTGCCAGAACAGTCGAGCACATCACAAAGCGCCCGTGCGGCTGCAAGAAAAGGAAAGAGTGGCTAAATCGCCTGGGCGAGCGCCTCAGCAGGAAGTGAACACGGGCCTGCTAATCGGAAGAGGCGCCAGCCTCACCGCGCCAGCGGCATTCCGGGTTTAGGGATAGGGCGAGGTGTAGCAGTACCCATTCGGGAGAGGACTATGGCAGTAGCCCACGAACTTGCCGTACAGGCCCTCTCGAATTCCAGAGACTGGACCTGGATAGAAGTTCGTGGTGTACCCGTTGTCGATGACGCTGTCAACGCGCCCATCGAGGTCGCTGTCGTATTCTACGAGGGCATGGCTGATATCATCATCTGGAGTTGGATCGGTGATGATGATAAATGCCATACGCCCACTTTTTACGATTCGGCCCTGAAGTGCCACCGCGACCGGGACACAGTTACCCACGTTGCCCTTGGGCACCGCAGTCTTTCGCAGATCGTAGGCCCATTTGTGGACCTGGCGATTAAACGGGTTGTCTACGAAGTGTGCCGGCGGAGGGGAAATACCTTTGCCGGCAGGAGTAGACGCTGGCTGGAGGGTGGTGTGCTCGTCCAGCCCGGTACGCAATACGCAGAGTGCCAGGGCCAGCAGGAGCGCGAGTGCGGGTATCTTCATCTTGCTATTTAATGAGACGCGCCGGAGACGGGAACATGCCCCTGGGTTCCTTGATCCACACGATATTGCTGAGCGGTCTATAGTTCACCAGCCGATTGGCGAGCACGTAGACGGCGTCCCATTGGCCCAGATGGATCCGCAGGGGTCTCTCGCGATTTCCGACGTAAAAGACAAGCTCGGTGTCAACCCGCTCCACGTCACCGTCGTGGAAGAAGGCTACAGGGGCAGCTTTGGTCTCGTAGTCGATCAGGTGCAAGATGACGTGCGTGCTGCGGCCCTTGTTGATCACGATCAGCATATCGCTCTCCGCTGACTTGCGCTCTCTGTTGGCTCGTTTCAGGTGGTCTTTACAGACCGTCCTCACCCATAAAGTGTAGACGATTGGCTAGCGATTTCAACCCCGTCTCGGCCTCGGCATAGAGGTACTTGATTTGGGCTTTGCTGAATGGCATCCACGAGAGGCTGCCAGGATCCTCCTCGATGTTTCTGTAGACGACGCCGTCGTAACCGAGCGACCTTAGCAGCTTGATGAGCTGGCGTAGGCGAGGCCCCTCGTCGGGAGCGTATTCGGCATCCCCATAGGTCTCTTCCCATTCGTCGTTCAGTGACTTTAGAGCACCAGCCAGTCTCGTATCGTTGTGCTCGATCGCGTAGGTGTAGATGCCTTCTAAAAGGTGACTGGGGCCATGCTGCTCGCCCGTGTCTGCCATCCAAACCGGGTGCTCGATCCTGAGATAGACGGGATAGACCCGCGACCCTCCAACATCGCCGCGCGGGGGCTCCAACACCTTCAACATGTCATCTCTGTCAACGACCTGCGACGCAGCAGCGAGAGTGCCGAAGTGACTCAGCCCACGGAGTCCGGCAAACTCTTTAGCGGCTCTGGTGCCGTGATAGACCACCATAGGGCGACCTCGCGCGTTGACGACTTTCGATTTTCCAAACCACTGTCGGAATTCTGGTGAACGGATATTGACCAGCTCGTTCAGAACTGGGCTCGTGCTCTCAGCCAACGTCTGACGTTTAGTTCGCACGTCTTCTACGATGTTAATAAGCTCTACAAGCCTCATCCTTTATAAATCCTTGAACGCGTTGGTCCCCGCCTCACGAACCGGAATGTTGTATTTTCTGGCGTACTCGTCGATTATTCTCCCGAGTGCGAAATAACCACTCTTGTCGTCATAATCAATCCGTACGAGATACTTATGGAGGGGCGTTATGGGGCCGAGAACGAATTCTTCTGCGAAGTCCGAGTAGGGTGCGCCTTTGCTCACGGTTCTGGTACGCATGGCGCTCAACTCTTCCGGGTTCATGCGACCAAAGTTTTTGGATAGCTGGCGTGTGCGGTGGAAAACGTAATCGGCATCGAGAGGAATAATTTTGTTCGTTTGAGCCAATCGTGCCTGATCGAAAACCAACCGCGTTGCTTCGGGCATAACCAAACGGACATTTCTGCTCATTGAATTGCCGTGCATGTCTTCGCCGGTGAGTGGATCATTATGTCGCCATTCTGGGTGCATAGAGTCGCGCTTGAGTGCATATTCCAGCTTAATAGGATTGATCCAGTGGTACAAGAGCCCTTCACGCGCTTCCGTTATCTGACTCTCGCTGTAGACGTACTTGACCTGATTGGGCCTAAAGACGACCCAGGCATCAGAACCGGCGTCCTCGTAGGCGTTGGTGTAATGGATGCCGTCGTACCCCAGGCCTCTGAGAGTCCGGGCCAAATCGTGGAACACGTCCGCTCTGTGCGCGGGTACATAGACGAGGTTGCCCCAACTGTCTTCATCCAGCCAGCCTTCCTCCAGCCAGGATTCTTCCATGGCTTCAACTTCGCCTTGACCGAGAATGCCCATCTTGACAAACAGTTCAAGCCAGGTTTCGATGTCGTGATGTTCCCCGTGGTCCTTGATCTCGATGGGATGCCTGATACTGAGGTAGGCTGGATAGATTCTGGGATTGTGGCCTGGCTTGTGACTTAGGATGGCTGAGGCTGCCCCGAGGCTGCCAAAGTGGGTCATGGGCTGAACCTCAAGGAACTCGTTCTCGACGGAGGTCCCGTGGTAGACGATCGCCGGGGCACCGTTGGCATCTACGACCTCCGAACCATTGAACCACTGTCGAAAAGCCGGACTGTTGACATCAACCAGCTCATTGAGCCGCCGTTGGCGCGTGGGCTCGGCGCTTTCGGCATAGGCGTACTTGACCTGGTCCTCGTGAAAGGTCACCCAGGATGTGGTACCGATGTGTTCCTCCTTGTTGACGTAGACGATGCCATCAAAGCCGTTGCGTTCCAGGACCTGGATGAGATGCCGCATACGCCTTGCCTCGCCTTTCCATGGCCGCCCGTCCTCAATGCTGTTGCGACTGTATCCGTAGCTCTCTGCTTCCTCGACCCAGTCGCGCAAGAGCGCTCTCAGTGAGTCCGCAAGGGCGGCATTGCCCCGGTTGGCCTTGGTAATGTCTTGCGCGTACGTGTATGCCGTGTGCTGCCTGGCAGAGTCGTACATTCGAACAGGGTTTTCGATCCGAAGGTACACTGGGTAGATGCGCGGGCCGGCCCGCGCGGTCGGATCCTGGAACCAGGCGTAGGTATCTGCTGCTTTCAGGGTTCCGAAGTGGCTGACGCCCTTGAGCTTGTCGAACTCTTCGGGATGGGCTGTCCCGTGGAAGAGCATCAGGGGTTGCCCCTTCTTGTCGACCACCTTGGAGTTTCTGAACCACTGGCGAAAGGCCGGGCTGCTCACATCGACGAGTTCATCGATGCGATGTTTCTGTTTGGTAGCGGAAAGGAATTCGAGCAAGCGCATCATCGGATCCTTTCAGCCACCTGGAAGAAATTGCTGCCATCTGGTTTCAGATCAACGGTGCGTCGGCGATCCAAGCGCCAGATTTGACTTGGGATGAGTGGTCCTCGGACGGACACGTGCGCACCGTTTATGAGGAACATTTCTTTCAGCTTGTCGTCCATTTTGCGTAGCATCATTTTGCCCAGTTTAGCGAACCAGACGTACTCTCCGTTTTTGACGTAGCTGAGCGTTTTCGGGGAAGCGACGCTACGTCCGAGACGGTGTACGTAGCCCCCGAAGTTGTCCCACCCCTCGGAGTTGTAAATGGCCCTTGCTAGAGGATTGCTCCAGTAAAATTTTCTCAGATCTTCTTTGTCGCCCTGCGCAGCCATATCAGCGAACATCCATGCCTCTCCAACGCTGTCTTCATCTGGCTGTACATCGTCAAGAATCTCACTGCGATCGATGACAAAGACGTAGCCATACGGGTCCTTTTCTGGAACTCTGGGATCCACATGTCCTGCCATTTGTCCTCCCATGGCGTAGATCATGGCGTACTCCAGAGTCTGTGAGGCGTATACCCTCCCAGGCACAGGCGCTAGATGTGTTCTGGGCTGCATCACTCGCTGAGCGTTGATACCATCTTTCATGATCTTTTCAGCTTTTTCAGTGCCTACTGTTCCGTGGTAGACCTTCTCTGGTAAGACGTGCGCATTCAAGGCTTCCTGGACAGTGGCTTGCTTGGATCGCTCTATGATGCCTCGGCGCTTGAGGCTCTGGTATAGTCCCTGGCCTGATGGGGTTGTTCCTCCCATGAACTCCACCGGCATGTCTAGCCACTGTCGCACGTAATGGACCATCTTTGTTGCGATAGCCTGGCGCTGGAACTGCTCATCCACCCGGATCCACTTAATACTCGCAGTACCCTGGTAGATGGACAAATCGATTACGCCAATCACCTTACCCCAGAATGACGCAGTCACACTGCCGAAACATTCACCAGAGTGACAATCCGTAATGGTGCCCTGCATGTTCGGACTCAGCGAGGTCGGGGGCGGTCCGGGCTTTCTGTACATGCTGGCGTACATCGACAGGTCGAATCTCTTGTTGCGCCCTCGGTTCGAGATAAAGCCGAATCTGCGATAGAACCTCTCCAACCGTCCCCTGCTGGTTGTTTTCTTCCAGCCTTCCTCGGGCGAGTGTCCCTTTTCAGCAAGGCTAAGCGTTAGAAGGACCTGGTTGGCGTCGGCCCATTCCGTGAGTTCTTCCATCGCCTGCGTTCCCGTTCCTGGAGCGGCCCTTCTGCTGGTCTGGATGTTTTCCAGATCCACAATTTTGCCCCTTGCGCGAAGGTCAAACACGATCGAATAGCGCTCCCTGACGTATGCCGCGAACTCGGATGGTGTGACGATCCATTCTCCATCCTCGGTAGCCTCTTTGACGGTAGCGTGCTTGACTTGGCCCGGTGTCAGGTTAATGTAGCTCCATGTGCCCCGGCCTTCGACCCGATTCTTGTACTTAATGCCGTCGTGGCCGTGCGATCGTAGGAAGGCTGCAATCCTCTTTCTCCAGGGCCGAAAAAGTTCGCGTTCAAGTTTATCGCGGTTTGCTCTTATCGTAGGTCCGAGTATCTTCGGGCCGATGCCGCCTCCGTTGCGCTTTAGCCATTCGGATGCGTCCTTCTCGTACTCCGTGATGAGTTCGCGTAGCTCTTCCGGGCTGAAGTTGTTTGGATTCGCTCCTGGCTTCAGGCGATAGAAGTCCCGCGCTTTGTCGTCGTTGGTGAAGAGTGCAAGAAGGCCGTCCAAGTACGCAGCCGGATTGTAATGCTCCTCTCGGGTGTCGTACATGAGAGCCGGATTTTCCATCTGCAGCTTGACCCGGTAGGTGCGGGTACCTGGCGTCGGGCGCGTCTTGAAGTAGTGTCGAGCGGCGCCTGGTGTACCGAAGTGCGTCATTGGTCTGAAGCGTTTGATGTCGCTCGGTGTGGCGTGGTAGGCTGTGATAGTTTCAGCCTCCACGCACCAGGCCTCATCCAGAGGAATCCCAGCGTTGTCGATTTCTCGGAAAAACTCCAGCAGTTTCATGTTACCAAGCCATGATAATCTTGGCGTACTGTCGCCAGTTTTCTTCAATCCAGCCCGTCATATCTTCGAAATTTTCGGTGCGGAAAATACAGTCACGCAGACCGCGTTTGGATTTCGAACGCCAATGTTTTTGTAGACACCAACCGTCATCATCGCGTGCGATATAGATAATGCTTCTTGGATCCACGTTGGCACCCCAGAATATAACCTGGTGCTCTTCGTCACCAGAATGCCATGCTCTAACTCCAGCATTGGTGAACATGACAGCATCTTTTCCGTATTTTCCTTCTGCTGCAGCATTGTTTGCCTCACGGCTCCCCGCCTCAAAGGCGAAATTGTATCCACCGTATTCCTTTGCTTGATCTCCCAACCAGGTGGTCAGGCCCAGTTGGTCCATCTGATCGACGCCGTACTTGAATCCTTTTTGGGATATGTCAAATGCGTTATTGGAGAAATGAACCAACCAAGTTGGACGCTTGAGCAACTGGATATCTGAGTAATAAACGGTAGATGGGGCAGAAGACGGATCGTGGTTCAGCAGGTAGTTGATATAGGTTTCCTTTGCCCCCTCTGTGTACTCGTTGCGCACTTCTTCTGGCAGCTCGTGCCAGATTTCGTATGCTAAGCCCTCGTCGAGGTCGTTCGGATCGTCGACGCCTTCTTTTTCCATCCATGGCTCTATCAGATTCGGATAGTTCTCCCATAGCCAATCAGCCATACTGGGATCAACGGGAGATCTCTCGTTGCTCCAGAGATGGTATGGGTCCAGATCGACGTCCCCACTTTTCAAGTATTGCTTGAGGTAGGTCACTTGTGGCGTGTACAGCTCGTTGAGGCGCTTTGCTGACTCACCCAAGGGACCAGTCTCTGGTAGCGGCGATTCCGGTGGTGACTGTTGCGACCATAGTGGTGGGCGTGGGAATGGGTACATTTTCATGCCTCTCATACCCGCCCTATCCATCACCGCTTTCTTCTCTGCGCTTGGAAGGCTGTTGACCAACTGCGGTTTGCGTTCTATCAGGGATCTGAGCGTCTCAATGTCCAGGTCATAGAGATGGAAGTTGCCCTCTGGCCTGTAGTTGACAGGGCTGAATCCCTTGACTCTCGGGTCCATCAACAGTGGAACAATTAGAGGGTGCCATGCTGGATTCGGCTTAGTGTTCGCCGGCCCGCGCATTTGGCTCAGAAGTCCAGTCTGTGAGTTCCAGACGAACGTTAGACGGGCAAATGATCTCGTCCGGTCTGTCCCTTCGATCGGCTTGATCTCCCTCAGTGACAGCAGGTGATCAAAGGGGCCTATAGTCACATCTCTCAGTCCACCACAGTGGCCCATAGCCTTGGCTTCTTTGCGACAAGTACGCCCTAGCAGCTCCCAGCGCCAGTGGGGTGAGAGTTGCAGGAAGACTTCTCCCTCCGCTACATCTCCGGCGCTGTATTTGCGCTCAAGTGGTTTGGCGAGTCTGCTGAGATCACGCTTGACTTTGTCATACGACTGATCGCTAAATCTGTAAGCCAGCACGGGGTTGTTCGGTTCTATATCACTATGCGCCTCTCCAACACCGATGTAGTGGCCGATTTCGCTTAATAGGCTTTCCAGTGCGCTGTAGGAGTGGTAGTAGAACTCATCCAGATTCGTTTGGTACAATTCTGCTACAAGTTCGGCGTTGCGTTTATAAGCTTGGTTCCTCTCTTTCTTGTCCTGGATCCACCGCACACGTGGCTTGTATCCTCGTTTGCCTAGCTCAGTTTTTTCGAATTCTGAAAGTGAGCCTCCGTACGTGCCGGCAAGTATAGGGGAAACGGCATTTGGAACATCAGAGACTTGGATATCGGACAGTTTTCGTAGCTGCTGTTCCATCCCCTTCGTCCATGGCCAGCCTTCCTCTCCCATGTCGATCGATAGTTTCTTCAGTTCGAGTAGAAACAACTTCTTGAATATACGGAGAGCCCACAAGATGCGGTCTTCTCGACGCAGAGTCTGAATTGTCTTATTGACAAGCGCTCGCACATGGGCGTCGACTTTTTCGTCCAGATGGTCAAGCAAAGCGGTAATACCGCTGAACATGGCCTGGTATTGCTCTTTTTTGCCCTCGACGAGGACGGGCTCTGCCGCCGGCGTGCGCAGTCCGCTAAATCCGTCCGTGCGGTTTTCAAGCAGCCTAAGTGTGTGGAAAGAGATCTCGTTGGCATCTACGACCAACTCGGCTTCTTCCTCTTTGCCGCGCATAATGACGGCCTCGGCAGGAACCTGGAGCGCAATCGTTCGTAGGTCGTTGCGCCCGTGGCCGGCGAAATTCTTCATGCCCTCGGCCATGCGCCGGCTCGTTGTTACGGCTACCGGTCCAATGTCGGCCCCGTTCTCCCAGTCTTCGAGCTGCTGCGGCGAAATGGCCCGGTATGCCGTGAAAGGATCACCCAGGTTCTGGGCAACTGCACTGACGAGGACATTGCGGTAATCACGGTACCCTGGAAGCGCCTGTATCACTCTGGCTGCCTGGGGGTCGCCGAAGTCCGCCAGTCCGCCGCGCCAGACGTCCTCAATTTCTTCGAAACGGGGATCCCGACGAAACGTCTCGCTGAGTTCTACGGCTCGGTAGACATCGTCAAGGCCAGCTTCCAGGAGCGGAACAGACTGAGATACGATGGTCGATTCTGCGTACTCGTCTTCCTCCTCATCTTCCTCCTCGTCCTCGCGGCGCATCTCCTCCAATTCGTCCTCTAGGCCCGGATACCAGTAGCCGATATCGTGGTAGATCTCAAGAGCGCTGAGGAACTCGTCGAAGTCGGTGCCGAAATCGTACATAGGCTTTCCATCGTAGAGATCGGTAGAGACGAAATCTTCTCCGCTGAAGTCTGCCTCGATGCCTACGATGAAGCTCGCCGGAATACGCCCCCGGTAAGAGAAGACGCCAGCGTGCTTCCACATGTTTTGGCCGCTTTTGGCTAGTATGAGCTTCTGCTGGTCGGATATCCATCTTGAAGCTGTCTGCCATGCAGGTGAACCGGAGTAGCCCATGATGTCCGCCAGTTCTGGATTGATTCCCATGGCCATTGCGACGTCATAGTCGGGACCTATCTGATCCTTGTCCGGGATTTTCACGACCAGAACGATTGGGGCGGCTCCGCGTCCAGATTTACGGGCTGACTCATAGGCGTGGTGCAGAGCGCTGTTGTAGCGCACCGTGAGGAAGTTGATGTCAAACTTACCCACCGGCGGGCCCCCGTAACTGCCAGTCTCCCAGTTGCCGGTGCCCCGGGTCGGATCAAGCCCGTATTTCAGGATGCCCCGAATAGCGCTGGTATTGGTACCATGGAGAGCAATGTCGGGTACTCCTCGCCCTACCTGGTGCATCTCAAGCTCGATATCCTGCCCTTCGTAATCCCCGCCGTACTCGGAGTACTCCTCGCTCCGAACGCTCGTGACCCCGAGAAACTGTGCTACCTTCCTGATGTACGAGGACACCCTGGGATCGAGACCGACCTCCTTCTCGTCCACGTACAGCTCATCATCTTGCAACATGCCGGTGAGGATATCTGGCCGGTCGTGGAGATACTTTGGTTCAGAACCGGTTTTCTCTTCTATGTCCTTAGCGACCTCGGGTTCCACTTTATCCAGGTCGCCCACAATCCAGATAAACTGCTTGTAGGCTACCACTTGGGCATTATGAACGTTCGGTTCCCTGTACCGGATGACCATCTCATCCAGCCGGGCTTCGTTTACCTGCTTAAGGAATTCTATCAGTTTCATGCTCTCGATCCTGGATCAGCGCTCTTCTGGCTGCATCACCATCTCTCCCTGGGGATTTACTGCGCCAGGGAAGGTACCTATGCGCTCGTGGTACTGCCTGAGGTATTCTTGCGTGAGCTTGCCATAGTAGAGAATGAGCGGATCCCTGTAGTGTGCGCCCTCGCCCACGATTGCTATGACGCGGTTAGCTCCCCGAAAAGTTACCGGATGTGTTGTGCGCAGTGTGTGGTTGTAGGCCTCGGGATTGAAGTAGGCAGTTTTGCGGTACACCCTGGTCAGCTTCTCGCGCAAGCCAAGCAGCTCATCTTCCAGATCCTGGATGTTGCGAAGCGGTGGTGCAAGACCCTTCTCTGCCTTGGCCTCGTAGTCAGTCACGTGAGCGTTACCCCAGGAGCTGCTGTGCTTCTCGAAGGCTATCGCGCGCTCCAGGAGATCTTCAAGAATCTGGCGGATCAGCCCCCTGTCCACTGGTTGCTTTGACGGGTTGATCGATAGCTGCTCATGCACAAGGTTAGTGTAGGTGTCGGCTATCAGATCCTGGAGTCGAACGTCCGCTGGTAGCTCCTTGCCCATGCTGCGCGCTTGCCAGCGAATATGTGCGTCCTGGTCTTTGCTTCCCCAGTAGATGCCGGCCAGTAGCTTTGCTGCAGCGTCTGCCACGACACCGCGTCCAAAAATCTTCTGATAAGTCTGGGGTACTGCGTTCAGGATGATGCGGGTCGTATCGTCCTCATCGGCAAATGCAGCCCCCTCGGAAATCATACCTATTACCACGATGCTGCTTCCGCCGAACTTACCGGTCGCATTTGTGGCAGACGAGATTGCAGTCATGAGGTTAGACGTCCAGTAGGAGCCCTCCAAGCTGACCCGCGACAGATCGTACGAGGAGAGAAACGGATCCTCGGACCACTTTTTCTCCTTCGGGTAGGGGACCACACCTTGCTTGAGAATGGAACGCAGGAACTTGGATGTCGTTCCGTGGTACATCTCGATCGGCTTGCGAAATTTTGCTTCCGAGAGGCCAGATTCTGCGTAGGCGTACCTGATCTGCTTGCGGCTGAAGGGAACCCAAGAGAAGGATCCGGGATGCTCGGAGCGATTGTAGTAACCGATTCCGTCATAGCCGAACTTCTGCAGAAGCCTAATAAGCTTCAGCATGCGCACGTGTTCTCCTGGCACGTGCTCTCCCGGCGTGTGGGTGCTGAGCGTTTTGCTTCCTCCGTAAGTGTTGATCCACTTATGGATAAGAGCATCGAGTGCATCCTTGAGGTGAGTGTCACCGAGTTTTCCTACGTGGAAAGCAATGTCTCCGGCCAAGTGGAACGCGTTGTGACTCTGCCCCGAATCGGCCATGCCAACTGGGTTCTCTATACGCAAGTAGACTGGATAGATGCGATGTGGTCCCTGCCTTATGTCTCTTGGGCCTACGAAGGACGTGGCGGCCCCCAGTGTCCCAAAGTGGCTTAGCCCGCGCACAGATCGGAACTCCTTTGGGTCTGCTGTTCCGTGGTAAACCAGCATGGGTTTACCATCCTCATCGACCACCTTCGACTTTCCAAACCATTCGCGGAAGCTCGGAGAGTTGACGTCAACAAACTCGGTCAATTTTCGCTTCGCTGGCTTACGAAACTTGGCCTCGCTAAGCGCACCTTTGCTGCTCCTGTGCGCAGACTCTTCGCCTTTCCAGCCGGTGTCGGGTGGAATGAAAGGATCGATGATCACGAGCTGGGGGCCGTGGCCGGTCAGTCGAAGCATGAAGTTGGCACCGTGCAAGTCCGAACCGTAGTGCTGAAGGTCACTCTCCAGGACGTTCATTGCTTCCACGAATTGCGGGCTCTTGGACGCACGCTTCAACTTGGCGCGGCCTTTGGAAGTCGAGAACAGGTTTGCTATATCGACGACGTAGCCTATCTGATTTTGATAGCGTTCCTCCGGCAAATCGACTCCTATCTGGCGCATGATGTGAGGCAGTGCGTCGATAAGATGCTTATCATCCAGTTCGTGCAATCTCTCCATTTGCACTACGAGCAGTATGCGCTTCTTCCCTGGGACGCGGTAAAGTTTGGCGTGGAAGACCCTCGGGAAGAATGGATTGTCCGGATGTCGTCTTATCGTGCGCAGAAAGGCCAGCACAGGATGGAACGCATCAGGGATCCAGACTCTTTTGGTAACGGTCCCCGGTGGGCCGACGTCGTAGGTCGTCGTTCGTAGCCCTCGCAACCCGACAGACTTCTCACTGGGGAACTCCGGTTCCTTCTTGGTGAGGTACAGGTGACCAAGGTCGACAACCTCACTGATACTCTCGGCTGCCCTGGCGACAACGGGCGGGACAGGGCGACGCTGAGCTGGCGCGTCTTTGATGAACTCGTGCGTGGGCCTCAAGCGCAGGGGAATGCCGTACCTGCGGCTGTACTCACGGGCCAGTTCTATGTAGGTCGATGTGCCTCCCTCTTCGTACCGAAGCGACTCGGGGTCGATATCTATGGCTACGAGATAACGGTGTGTTTGTGGTATGTTGCCCAGCACGAATTCCTCTGCGTACTGAAACTCTGGCTCGTAGACGCGAGATATCTTTGTCCTTGCCTGGTCCAGTAGGTCTTTTGCTGGACCTCCATAGTATTTCGGATCTACGCCATAGGTGTATACATAATCGGCATCGAGTGGGATTATTTTGAACCGTTGTGCCAGCTTGGCCTCGTCAAAGACTAACCTGGCCGACCGATGCACGTGCTTGAACATAGGGTTCCTGCTCATGGACGTACCGATCATGACTCTCTTGGTGAGAGGATCCCTGTGCGTCCACTCGCCCTTGAATGAATCTTCGGTGAATAGCATTCTCAGCTTAGACAGATCCACCCAGTAGTAGAGGAGTCCCTGGCGGGCCTCTCGCAGGCTGGCGCCGTACCCCTCGGTGGAGTGGAGAAGCTCGATAAGTCTCACGCCTTGGTTGCTCCCAGAAGTCGGGTCGCCTTGTATTCCAGGGCGTAGGGACTGCAGATCATGATGTCGTGCTGATCGTGGCCATAATTATTCGGTACAATCCAGCCGTCGTAGCCTTTGGCACAGACGTCTTCCGCGAACTCATGTATGTCGTCCGTGTTGAAGCCCCAGTATTCTTCAACTGCTATAAAGTCTGCCCGAGATGTCAGCTTCAGCAAACGCAGAGGCTTGGCCGCTACATAGGCGATGATGCGCGGTGCCGGGCGTCCGCTGTCCCATTCATTCCATCCACTGAAGCGCTCCGCCACTGCCGGTGCGTTGCTCACCCAGAACGGTGTATCATTCGAGTCTTCGCGCTCGTCCCAGGTCATGTAGGGCACCTGGGTTCCGTGGTAGAGTTCCTCACCGACCGGGATCTCGGCGGTCTCGGGTTCCCAGTCGTCCTGCTCATCGTAGTCATCGTATTCGTACTGCTCCCTGATCGATGCGGGAGCCCTGGAGAGCATCTGCCGCACGAATTCTGCTGGTTCGCCGTGAAGGTTGCCCAGCATGTATATGGCAAACAGCTCGGCCCACCACTCATCTGCATTTGTCTCACTGTATGGAGTGGGGAACCATTTGTCGGAGGTGAGGCGAGCTTTGAAACCCCCAATGTCGGATAGGTCCGGTAACTCTGGCGGAACCCGGTCGGGATTGAGCAGCTTCCATGTCTTTCGGTCAAGCAGGCCCACTACCGGTCCACTGATGCCACCGGTGCTCATCAAGCGACCGTCGTCGCCTATCCTTGCGGCCTGGAACCGCTTGGTAGCTGTGTCTTTATCTATCCAAGGGATGACCCTTACAACCTCCCAGGAGGCACCGCGCGTCATACCCCTTGTGTTGCGTCCCAATTTCTCTATCCGCAATCCGGGCTTAACGATTTCTTCGGCTGCCTGGCGCACATTCCTGAGGAGATCCAGGCGCTCGTGGTGATGTCCCGCCTGTATGGCCCTGATGAATTCGCCTTTAACCGCCTCTTGGCCACCCAGCTCGGTATCGAGGAACTTATGCCCGTACTCGTGCAACAGGGTAAAGAGATTCGACCTGTCGTTGGTCGTGTCGGGCTTTATGCGCATCTGCCCCGTATCGGGGTGCCAGTTGCCTATGTGTTTGCCGCGAAGAGGAGTGAAGACGATCTGCCCGGCGAATAGGTGGCCCAGTCCGTTGCGCTGAAGGATCTCGTGCGCTGTATGGAGAAACTGCCGTAGCATTTGCTTGCGCTTCGGGCGCATGTTGGCGGGAAAGTAGACTGAAGCATTGTCAATCTGCTCGGCGTGCTCTTCCGATTTCTCTGGTACTGAGCCAAAGTAGTCCTTGAATACCCCGGCTGACATACCCTGGGTTGAGAGATAGTGGAAGAGCTTGGCCTTGGTCGGTATTTGCACTACCTTGAAGATCTGGGGAAAGAGTTCCAGTCCCCCAGAGCCGAGCAGGCGCTTCATAGCTAGCTCTCCGCCGATGCCAATCATCGGCATGACTGCCTCCCAAAGCCGCACGAATAGGCTCTCAGTTGTGGTGAGAGCGTGCACCCCGCCCCTTTGTGTGATTCCACGTAGTTGTTTGTACCATTGCTCGCCTACGCGGGCGCGAATGTGCACTGCAGTGAACTGCGTAGCTGTTAGCCGGTCGCCGTTCATCGGCAGAATGATCAAGGTGGGCGCTGAAGCCTTCTGTGAGGCATAGAATGCAACGCCGGCGTCGCTCTGCCGGTAGTTGAGAAAGCTCGCCATTTCGGTGAGCGGACGTTGGCGGATACTTTCGAGGCGCATTGAGGCATTCCGAAGTCGGGTTGGACCTAAATATTTATCGAAAACGGGGTCCTAGACACTGATCCCGACTGAGGGAGTAAATATCCATGACAAGACGAACCTTCATCCAACTGGTGAAGATCGCCGAGAACGCAATGGCGGGTGCTGTATCAGCCTCGGCTATGCCCGCCG
>Ga0210097_1000274_pt1 | contig 20847 bp, 15 predicted proteins | sample Joice_CattailNLA_2_FD_185521 | JGI IMG/M metagenome (GOLD analysis project Ga0210097, IMG submission 185521) | Wetland microbial communities from San Francisco Bay, California, USA, that impact long-term carbon sequestration - Joice_CattailNLA_D2... | ecosystem: Environmental > Aquatic > Marine...
AAAAAAAGGGCCATAATAGCGGGATGAAAAGCGAACCCATAATCAGCACCAGCAAATTTAGCGGCATTCCCAGTTTGAAGAAATCGCTGAAGCGATACCCGCCGGGTCCATATACCAGCAAATTCGTTTGATACCCGATCGGTGTTGCAAAACAGGCGCTGGCACCAAAACAGACCGCAACGATAAATGGTTTGGGATCGACCCCCAGGCCCTGGGCAGCCGAAATCGCAATGGGCAGCAGCAGGATTGCAGTTGCATTGTTGCTCAATACATGCGTGCTGACGCTGGTCAGCAAGAGCACCCCGCTTAAAACATAAACCGGGCTTAGCCCGCTGAACAGGCCGAGAAATGCCCGGGCAAAAAATTCCGCGGCACCCGTTTTTTCCAGTGCGGCGCTCATGGCGATCATGGCAATAATAATTAAAAGAACCCGGCCCTCCATCGCACGATAAGCGTCACGCAGTTGCAGGCATCCGGTCAAAACCATAAGAAATGCAGCCGCCAGTGCACATACTAAAATATCCGCCAGCCCAGTGCTGGCAGCTACAACCATTGCCCCGAATATCAGAAACGCGCGACTTGCCAGTCTTTTGTGCTCAATTTCATGATGGACGTCTTCGACGATGATAAAGTCCGTCTCCCCGCGCAGTCTTTCCAGCGATGATCCCGGTAGACGCACCAGCAGAATGTCGCCGATCTTTAATCTGATGTCTTTGACTTTTGGCTCGGCATAATGGAGCTCTCGGCGCTTAATGGCGATGATATGGATATCCGGATCCCGTCGCAGACGGCTTGTGACTAGCCGTTCACCCAAAAGCGACGATTGGGGCGGTATGATCAGTTCCACGATTAATGCTTGCTTTTCTTCGGCCTCAAAATTCAGGCCCTGCTCGGCCATCGGTAATTTAACCATATCATCGTGAAGTATTTCAACCAGATCATTGGCCGATCCTTTCACCAGCAAAAGGTCATCCGGTGCTATTTTTACCACATCACGGTCAGGGTAAAAAACATGGGAGTAACGGATGAGCTCAAGTACTTCCATGCCTGGATATTTTTGTGAAAAATATGACTCCGGGTTTTCTCCGATGATCCGGCTGCCGTGGGGGACCTGCAGCTCGGCCAGGTACCGGCGATGTTCATCATCCTTTAACTCGCATACCGGATTGTGCATGTTGGGCATCAGTTTCGGGGCGGCAAAAATCAGAAAAAAAATACCCAGCAGGGCGATGGGTACGCCGAGCGGTGAAAGCTCGAACATGCCTAAAGACCCGAATCCATGTTTGGCACTCAAATCACTGATAATGATATTGGTAGAAGTTCCAATCAAGGTGCAGGTGCCGGCTAGAATGGAGGCGTAGGAAACCGGAATCAAAACTTTGGACGGGCTGAAATCCAGCTCGCAGCTGAGGCTCAAAATGATGGGGATAAAAAGAACCACCACAGGGGTGTTGTTAATAAAGGCTGAAGCCGTGCCCACGATCACCAGGATCAAAAATACGGCCAGGGTAGGTCGGCCCCGGGAATATCTATTTACCATTTGACTGATAAACCCCACGGCCCCGGTGCGAATCATGCCTTTGCTGATCAGAAACATGGCCCCAACGGTTATGACCGCCGGGCTCGCAAAACCCGCGATGGCTTCGGTAGGGGTTAAAATTCCGGTGATTGTCAATACAACGACGATACCAATTGAAGTCAAATCCACCGGCAACTTCTCGGTTATCAACAAAAGCATCGCCACAACTAAAATAAGGGTCACCAGCCAGATCAACATATTTTTACCTCACCGCTGCGTTTAAGCCTAAAACTTTGTACAATAAATACGTTGTCAAGATTTTTGACTGGATTTTTAAATTGGCACCAGATATTCTATCCGGACCTGGCGAGGTCATTCATTTGAATTGTTCAGGATGTTTTTATATGGGTGGATAGGGTTTTTGGCACCAAAACTTCAAAGTATGTAAAATAAAATGATAAATTTTTTTAATAAGCTGTTTTCACTGTTTAAGATAGGCCTGAAGAAACTGGCATATCTTATAGGGGAACGCCTGGATATGATAGAAGTGAAAATTCTGTTGCTCGGGCTTGTTCTGACGGCCCTGACCGGGATCTATTTTCTCTATCTTCTTTTTACAGACCCGGGCCTTTACAGGGTGCTGCTTTCAACGGCCATTATTCATATCATGGGGGGAAGGGCCTTGGGAATTGTCACCTGTCTTTCTGCAGGCATTTCCCTTTTTTATACGATTTTATACAATTTTTTCCTTGAAATCGTTATTGTTTTGATTGCATACGCCATTGTGGTCCTGGTGATGCGAAACATCATCCAGCCGAAGCTTTTTGACAGTGCTGTCCGACAGGCGGAAATTACCGCCCAGAACCAGAAGACCAGGATTAAAAAGTATGGTTCTATTGGGCTTTTCCTGTTTGTCATGTTCCCCTTTTTCATGACAGGACCGGTGATAGGAGCCATCATCGGGTACTTGCTGAACTACAGGCCGATCAATAATTTTCTGATCGTGTTCGGCGGAACCCTATCCTCCATTTTGATCTATGCTCTTATCGGCAACAATCTCATCAACTTTATCAACCAGTACATTCATATTGACGTGCTGAAAAAATGGGGGGGAATCATCATCGCTGTGCTGATAGTGGTCTTTTTGATCTACCACTTAAAAACCGTAATGGCCTTTCTTTATTCGGGTGACGATGAGAAAGAATAATGTTCACAGGCCCCGTCATCCGCAGCGGCGGGTGAGCGACTGACTCAGATTTATTCAACTCAGGAAACAACGTCCCCCATATCCCGTCCCTCTCTATCCCCTTTCGCAATTGTTTTTAAACCGATCGCACAAAAATTTGACGGTGAATGGACAACCAATTAGCTAAATGGGGTTGGGCAGCCGGATTAAAACCAATTCTTCAAAATTAAAAATTTTGCCACTTTTTTTCTAACATATTGATAATATGTCATTTTTTTATTTTTACCACGGCGGCCCAATTATCTATTAATATTGGCGCAGAATATGCAATATGCTTTCCATCAATAACGGTTTTTGGGCGGCTCATATTATTAACCTCACAAATCCGTTCGAGGATTAAGTCGAACATTTATGAATCTTAACTTATGAATAAGGTGTGCATAACCTCTATAGACCCAGGAGATAGATTATGAAGACAAAGGCAAAAAAAGCTGTAGTTGTTTTGCTGATCCTGTTATTCCCATTTTTCCTGTTCGCCTGCAAAACCGGCAGCAGCGACAACGGAGCAGTTGCTCTCTCTGATGCTGCTCCTGATGCTGCTCCTGAGACCGTCGGCACATTCACCATCAATACATCCGGGGCTGACGGTGGCCCGGACGGCGGCTCCGGCGGTAATGGCGGATCCGTGGACATTTATATGGACTATGGTTCCCTGGGACCGTTACAAGTCATGGCAAGTGGTGTTGCGGACGCCAGCTTTACCCCCAGAGCATCTGCACCCAACCTGGGCGACAACCCGCTCATCCTAACGGCGGATACCACCATAACCAGCATACCTGTGCCAGGAGCGGAGCCTGCTGCGGGGACGCCTTATTTGGTTGAGGGCAGCTCTGATCTGCGAATTTCTGACGGGGATGGTGATTTGTCGAATGAAGACGCGGTGACCGGCATTTCAGTGGTAGCAGGCGTCACCCTGACCCTGGAGTTGAACTATATTCTAACTGCCGAAGTTCTCCTGGATAATGATATTGACAACGACGGGACAATTACCACAGTCGATAGGGATGGAGATCAGCGCGGGAATCTGAGCTTAGATCTTTATTCATACCACGGCAACGGCACCATAGATACAAGCGGCACCCTGGATGGGCAGAGTGGCGGTTACGTTCAGATCAATTCCGGCAACTCCTTTTTTAACAATGGCAGGATTGACACCTCTGGGGCGGACAGCACCGCAAGAACTGCGGGTAACGGCGGATACGTGGAGATTTACGCCTATTACGGTATCGAGAACACGGGAGATATTACCACCGACGGCGGGGCAGCGACAGGTGGCGGTGATGCTGGCGGTGATGCCGGTTACCTCGACTTCGCAGCAGATTTCAACCTGAATAACTCCGGCAATCTCAGTTGCCGTGGCGGTGACGGTGTGAACGGTGGCGGTTATGGTAACTGGATCCAATTATACGCCGGTGATAGTGATTTTGGCGACTTGCATAACAGCGGCAACCTGGATACATCAGGCGGTGATTCAGCCGCTGATGATGGTGGCTCCGGTGGCGATATCGAAATGTATGCTTATGGCGGTTATATCGTCAACAGCGGCAACCTGACCACAAAAGGTGGTGACAATACTGATCCATCATCAGATGCTGGTGACGGCGGTTCTGTATACTTAGAGGTTTCTTTCCAAAATTTACCTGCGCGGGACGTCCTGTTCTCAGGTAATGTAGACGCCTCCGGAGGCCTTGCCGTTACAGAGACCGGGGCCACCGGCAGGGGCGGATCCGGCGGCAATTTTGAGATTTATGCAGAATATGAAAATTATCCTTTGGGTCAGCGAATAGCCCTGCTCGGCTACTCCGGCATCGACGCAAGCGGCGGTGACGGTAACTTCACCGGAGATGGTGAATCTGTGCAGCTATATTGCTATCCGGGCTATGATGATCTGGCAGGCTTCGACACCGCCGGCTGCAGCATCACCAACGAGGCTGATATAAATACCGCAGGCGGAAGCGTGGTGGTTGCTGCCACTAACATTCCGGCCAATGGCGGTAACGGCGGTGATGTTTACATGGAGACTATCGATGGCGACGATTACGGCGAGTTCTATCTGGACATCGAGAAGGTGGTCAACAGCGGTGACATTGACACCTCGGGCGGCGACAATCTGGAAGCGGACTCTTCGGCGGGAGGTGCCGGCTCTGTTTGGATCTGGGGCTATAACGGCGTAACCAACAGCGGGAACATCACGGCCAGAGGCGGGGATGATTTAGGCACTGACGGCGGTACAACGGGCTTCGGCAACGATGGGAATGACCTTCAGCTTTACGCGGAGCTGGGCCCTGTTAGTAACTCCGGCGCTCTCAGCACTGATGGTGGCGATGGTGAATACAGCGCCGGAGATGCGTCTGTCATCGAGCTTTTCGGCCCCGAGGTCAGCAACAGCGGTGCCCTGGCAGCAAACGGCGGAAACGCCGATCCATCTCTGGCGGACTCCACAGGCGGTGACGGTGCTGAGGTGAACTTGGACTCGCCAGACGGGCTAGGCATCACCCAGACCGGCACGGTTACCAATCACGGCGGTACCGGTACCACTGCGGGATCTGACGGCGATTATTATTTGGGTGGAGTGCTTCAATAGGATTCAGGAGACTGAGGGCCTTTAACCTGCAAAAGGTGGCGGGGCCTGAATTCTTGCCGCCGCCTTTTATAGCAACTATGATAGACCATTGCTGGAGGAGAATATGCTGAAGAACCGCATGGAAATAAGATGGCTACGGCCAATTTTGTGGGGGTTGGTGCTGGTCGCGTTTATGGCACCGACAGCGTTTGCAGGGGGGCCCGAGGTCACTTACGACAAGGCCACTGATCGGCTGTCGGTAGGGACCGACAGGGTCTCTCTGAAGGGGCTGTTGGCCCGAATTTCGCTTCTGTCCGGAGTGGAGTTCCTGGTGGATCCTGAAGTGGAAAAGCCGGTCTCCATCACTCTGAAGGATAGGTCATTAGAAAAAGGGCTCAAGAAGATAATGCAAACCCTCAATCTTCGTTACGCCATGATTTATGAGAAAAAGACAGGACTGGATCAGTCGGCAGAACCCTTGTTGATCTCGATGAAGATCGTGCCGGAGGGCAAAGAGAATAATCCGAATTTAAATCTTGCGCCGGTTGTTGATGTGAACGGCGAGGCTGTTATCCGCTCCAAATCCCGGCGTCCCCGCCGCGGGGGACAGACGTCTTCGGCCAAATCCGGTTACGCTGAAAAGCGCTGGCAGGCCCGCCTGGACAGAATGCCCGAGGAAAAGCGTAAGCAAATTGAGGAGGAAATAATGCAGCGGCAGGAAAAGCAGGCAGCCCGCATGGAAAAGGTGGAAAACCGCAGGGCGGGGCACAAGAAAAAAGTGGCAGGGCACCGAGCGAGGCGGCAAGCTGCTGAGGAGAGGCTGAGGGCATCGAACCCTGAACTTTATGAACTGCGTCAGCAGCAGCGAGAAGGGATTCGGCAACAGGTGATGGAGGATCGCTCCCAGGAATAGGCGATCCATTTTCGATTTGTTGAGCTGGTCAAATGACTGGATTTAAAATCTTGATCCGCAGACCAATTGGTATTATGTTCGATTGTAATCTTGGTGAACCTGCTATTTGGGGATCATATCGCTTTTGAAAAATACGTTCCAAAATACGAAAGACTGGTATAAGTGGTTGTAGAAAAAACCTCGCATAACGGAACGTTTTTTTTGACAACCGCGATAACCGTATTAAAAACCATGGGGGGAGGGCGGACATGGAAGAGAATTGGGAGAAGCAACTTGCCTGTGCCGTGATTTGCCAGAGATGCAGCAAGCCTCTGGGCAACAAGGACCGGCGGCTTTTGTCGGTTTATGACCATCAGCCTATTTGCATGACCTGCAAAAAAGAAGAAGAAAAAAAGCCGGATTACGAGGACATGACACGGCAAATGATTTCAGCCTGCATGGAGACTGAAAACAGACCGTATGGAAATCCGGCCGGTTATTGCTTTCATCACTTTTGTCCCTTCAAGTGTAAAGATTGATGCTGCCGCTGCATTTTTTTAATCCAGACGCTGTTCAAATTCTGCGGCAACACCGCAGTCGGACCCTAAGGCAAAACCTCGTTGCTGAAATGTGATAGCATTTGGCATCAAATCCTTTCGTTCGCTAGATTATATTGATCACGCTCAGAAACTTTTCCAAATCCTGCCAGAATTCATTCCAATCAGGCGGACAATCATTGTGTCCGGCATTATAGGCTATCATTTCTCCCCGTTTCGCTGCCTCGAACAATGCTTTTCCATGGGAAAATGGTATGACGGTGTCCTGCTTGCCGTGCATGATCAGCACCGGATTGGGATAGTTTTTGACCACTTCAAGATTGTCAAACGGGTCCCGTACCATAAAGGGGGGTACTAAAAAATTTTTGGCAAAAGATCTCACACTGGTAAATGTCGACATAAGAATCAGCGCTGCAGACGGCCTATGGCGGGCCAGGGCACAGACAGCACCTCCGCCCAGAGAACGACCGAATAGAATGATGCGGGCGGGGTCGACATCTTTTCGTGATGTCAGCATATCGTAGGCGGCAACATAGGATTGGGTGATGCTTGCTTCAGAAGGCTTTCCTGCCGAACGCCCGTATCCGGGATATTCCACCAGCATTAGGGCGATACCCAGGCGGGCGAATTTTTGAAGCTCTTGGGGCCAGAAGTCGATCAATTCGCCGTTTCCGTGACCAAAAATCACGGTCGGAGCGGGTGTTTCAGCCCGAGGGTTGACCGGCGGAACAAACCAGGCTTCCACCTTTCCGCTATCGGTATTCAGCCAGAATTTTTCCAGACCCGCAACTGGCTGCTCGGCCTGTAACGGTTGTGGAATCTGATTGCGGGGAAACATGATCTGGCGCTGCAGGAGAAAAAGGAGGCCACAGTATGCCGTATACAGGAGCAGGGGCCAGAGAATATATTTTAGCAGAGGAGGCACGGAAATTTTCCCTCAGTTCAGCCGATAGAATAAAGACTTTTCTTGCTTTATATTGCTTTTCATAAAAACATTCCGGCTGGTATAAGTGGTTGTAGGAAAAAACGTTTGAATAACGGAACGTTTTTTTGACAACCACTATATACCGCCGCTATAGCAGTAAGAATAGTTTGCAGTAAAGGAAAATAGTTCTAAAGACTATGACAGGGCTATAATAATCATCTGTAAAAATGCGCAATATGGACAATAAGAATGGCTTCTGATATGTAAAAACACAAGCGTTAAGTGCCCCAGGGTTCAGATTTTAAAGCCCCGTTTCACCAAGGATAGAACGATGATTTTTCAAAGTATTGCCGGATTGGTGATCTTCGCAGCCATTGCCTGGGCGATGAGTGAGAACCGCCCACAGGCCAGATTGAAAATAGCCATCATGGGCATCGTCCTGCAGTTACTGGTGGGGCTTGTTTTATTAAAGCTGCCCCTTTTCAGGGATTTTTTTCTATTGCTGAATCGAGCGGTGCTGTCCCTGGAGGAGGCAACTGCGGCGGGAACATCTTTTGTTTTCGGATACCTGGGCGGTGGGGATCTTCCATTTACCGAGAAATTTCCAGGGGCAAGCTTCATCCTGGCCTTCAGGGCGCTTCCCCTCGTATTGCTGATGAGTGCCTTATCAGCCCTGTTGTTTTACTGGAAAATCCTGCCGGTGGTGGTAAAAGCATTTTCCTGGGCTTTGCAAAGGACCATGGGGATAGGCGGCACGGAGGGATTGGGTGTCGCCGCCAATATTTTTGTCGGGATGGTGGAATCCCCGCTTTTTATCAGGCCCTATCTGAAAATAATGACCCGCAGTGAGATTTTTACCCTGATGACCTGCGGAATGGCAACCATAGCCGGTACCGTCATGGTGCTGTATGCCAGTATTTTATCCAAAACGATTCCCGATATTATGGGACACATCCTGACGGCCTCCATAATCAGTGTCCCGGCCGCCATTACAATTTCCAAACTGATGGTGCCCGAAACCGGGGAGTTGACATCCGGTGAGTTAACCGCGCCGGAACCGGCTTCGGGATCTATGGATGCCGTAACCAAGGGGACCCTGCAGGGTGTCGAGCTGCTGATCAACATTATCGCTATGCTCGTGGTTCTGGTAGCCCTGGTGTATCTGGCGAATTTAATTCTGGGATTGCTTCCGGATATTGGCGGCCAAAAAGTTACCCTGCAGCGCATCATGGGAATAATCATGGCGCCGGTAGTCTGGTTGATGGGAGTGCCCTGGCAAGAGGCTACAACCGCCGGCGCTCTGATGGGAACGAAAACCATTCTCAACGAATTTCTGGCTTATCTGGAGTTAAGTCGTTTGTCTCCCGGTGCACTGAGTCCCCGAAGCATATTAATTATGACCTATGCCATGTGCGGTTTTGCCAACCCCGGAAGTCTGGGAATCATGATCGGCGGCATGGGAACCATGGCGCCGACCCGCAGGGGGGAGATTGTTGAACTGGGATTTAAATCCGTTATTGCCGGAACCCTTTCAACCTGTATGACAGGCTCCGTTGTAGGGATCATAGGCGGTTGACACCTGCCCGGAAATTCAACTCAGCGACCAGTTTTAATATTCCTTCAAAGTCAAAGTCTTCCGCCAGCTGTGTTATTTTATCACTGAATGCGGCATAAGATTCAGATTTTGACTTCAGCTGCTCGGCAATTGATTTTAAATCGGTTATATCTCCCATATCAACGGCAGTTTGAAGTTGTTCGATTATCTGGCGTGCCAGGTCAGGCGGCATGGACACCGAAGATCCGCCGGTGGAGATTCCAGCCTTTTTGTCGTCGGATCGTTCAAGGGTCTGACACGACGCCAATGCTTCCTCAAGAGCTGTTTTCAGTTCTGCAAACCTTGAATCCAAATTTCCCGGTACCAACTCTCCCACAGAAGAAAGTGCTTCTTTCACCGAACTGTCCATTTTGGCGGCGGCATCTTGAAGCCTGGTCGCCGAGAGGTTGCCGGCCAGACCCTTGATGTTGTGGACCAGACTGTGTACCTGGCTAATCTCCTTGGCAATCAGTGCGTTATGAATATTCTCTGAGGTTTCCCTGTAGCTGTTGCCAAAATCCAGCAGGAGTTTCCTGTAGAGTCTGCGATTACCCTGTAACCTTTTCAGTCCGGCCTCAAGGTCGAAACCCGGTAAAGATGGCGGCAATTCTTCATTTTTTTCGCCCGGAGACGGAATAGGGGGTCCGCCCGAATCTTCGGCCTCCGGATTTATGGACACCTCAGCCCCCGGGGACCGGTTGTCGTCTCTATCCGCTCTAAGCTTAATCCATTTCAGCAGGGTGGAAAAGAGTTCTTCGGGGTTGATGGGCTTTGCGATGTGGTCATTCATACCGGCTGCCATGCTTTTCTCGCGGTCACCGGCCATGGCATGGGCCGTCATGGCAATGATGGGCAGGTTCGAGGTTAGAGGTTGGAGGTTAGAGGCTTGGCTGTCGGACTCTGGCTTCATTCCGCCTTCCGCATGCCTAATTCCACATTCCCACTCGCGTATTTTGCGAGTGGCGGTGTATCCGTCCATCACCGGCATCTGGATGTCCATCAGCACAACATCGTATGGGTTTTGTTGGACTGCGTTCACCGCTTCCTGACCATTGTCAGCCAGCGTTACTTCAAGGCCGGCGCCTGATAGAATCTCTCTGGCTACCTGCTGGTTGATTTCATTATCTTCTACCAACAAAATGCGCGCCCCTCTGATCCCCTTCAGGGCTTCTTCACCCTTGGTTTTTTCGGTGCGGATGCGCGGGCCCCTTTCCACCTCTTTGTTAAAAACCTCCATAATCGTATTAAGCATCACCGAAGGATTTACCGGTTTGATAAGAAAACCGTCCAAACCTGCCGCCTCGGCCTGACGCATTACCTCCTGGCGGCCGTGAGCCGTTGCCATAATGATTTTAGGTTGTTGGGAAGATTCGAAATTTTGCTTAATTCTGCGGGATACCTCAATGCCGTCCATCCCTGGCATTTTCCAGTCCATGATTACCAGATCGTAGCCGCTTTCCATTTCGGCAGAACGTTTGATTTCCCTTAAAGCCTTCTCTCCGGAGTCGGTGATGGTCACGGTGAAGGAAAATGATTCAAGTATTTCTTTGAAAATATTCTGCGAGGCGGTGCTGTCATCGACAACCATCACCTTCAGATCTTTCAATTCGCCAACCAGACGGCTCCTTTTTTCCAATTCCTGGGAGGCCAGTCCGAAAACAGCGGTAAAATGAAAATTGCTTCCCTGGCCGGGTTTGCTGTCTACTCCGATCTCACCGCCCATCATTTCAACCAATCGCTTGCAGATGGTCAACCCCAGTCCGGTGCCGCCGAATTTGCGGGTGGTGGAAGTGTCGGCCTGGGTAAACGGTTGAAACAGCTTTGCTGCCTGCTCAGCAGTCATGCCGATACCGGTATCCTGCACCGAACAAGCAAGGGTTACCTGATCCTCGGTTTTGTTGACCAGTTGCGTGCGAATTACTACCTCGCCATGCTCTGTGAATTTAACTGCATTGTTGGTAAGATTGAGAAGGATCTGGCCGAGCCGCAAAGGGTCGCCGATCAGGGACAGAGGCACATCCGGTGACGTGGCAAATAGAATCTCCAATCGTTTTTCCTGGGCTTTGACCGGCACCATGTTGGCCAGATTTTCGAGAACATCCTCAAGATTGAACTCGATGGATTCAATATCCAGTTTGCCGGCCTCAATTTTAGAAAAATCCAGAATATCATTTATGATTCTGAGCAGGGAATGGGCTCCGGACTGTATTTTTTGAATATAATCTTCCTGTTTGGCGTTTAATTTTGTCTGCAACGCAAGATGGGACATCCCGATAATGGCATTCATCGGGGTTCTGATTTCATGGCTCATATTGGCCAGAAAATCGCTTTTGGCCTGGTTGGCTTCATCGGCTGCTTTTTTGGCATCGATTAATTCGGCCGTGCGTTCATCAACGAGATCCTCCAGATTATCCCGATGTTTTTTCAGCTCCTTTTCCGACGCTTTTAAGGCTGCATCTGACTGCTGGATGGTGTTCATCATTTTATTGAACGATAGGGCCAGATGTCCGATTTCATCGCTGGATTGAATTTCCATGCGATGGTCCAGTTTGCCCGTACGGGTAATCAGATCGGTGCCCTCTCCGAGTTTTTTTAAAGGTCTGATTACAAATCGCTGCAACCCGATCATCGTCAGGATGCTGAGCATCAGGAGCCCGGCACACAGCGTCAATATAACCGGGGCAACCGCTCCCGTGACTTCATTGCCAATTTCATTCACGGGAACGACCATTGCGAGCTTCCAGCCCAGCAGGGGTGAGGTGTAATGGATGAAGTATTCTTCTTCCGCATGGCTCGCAATTGTTGTGTAGCCCTGTTTGCTTTGGAAAATAGATTGAAGATCACGCGGGTAAAGACTGGCTATGTTTTTAAAAAGCGTTTCTTTTTCCCGGCTGGCCAGCACGGTACCATTGTGATCCAGCAGCACCATATAGCCATTGTGACCCACCTGGACACTTTGGATATAATCGGTAAGATTGGCGAGGGTGACATCAATGCCTACCACACCATAGACCCGATCCTGTTTATCGAGCAAGGCTTTGACAATGCCGATATTGACATCCGGCGAGGTGACGGAGCGATAGGGATCGGTGATCATCACTTTCCCCGGATTTTCTTTGGCGAGAACATACCAGGGTCTGAGTCTTGGATCGTATTGCGTCGGTTTGGTCCTCTTGTGGGATCTGACAAAACTGCCGTTTTCCCGGCCCATATAAACCGAATTCACGTGATCGTGAGTAATTCGGTAAGTGTTAAGAAGGTTAATTATTTTTTGTTCCAGTTCTCCGATATTGTACTGGAAAGTTGCCGGGTCAGCGTTGGTAAAGCTGGTAAAGTTCCCATCATTTCTTGAGCGTACCAGATCGGTTGCGGCAATATACGCCAAATCCTTCTCGGCACTTTTGATGACGCTTGATAAGGCAAAATCAATGTGCGCCAGTTGACTCTGGAAATTATCATATATTTCTTTATAGGTCGCTGCCTTGAGTCTGCTAAAAAGAAGGGTCCCGATGGTGGCCAGGATTAAAACACTGACGCCGACATATAACAGCAATATTTTATATTTGAGCTTCATAAGATTGTTTCAGAATCAAAGGGTTGGCAATTTGTTTCATTGTTTCAATGGATCCTGTCGGCAGAGGATTGGTTTGTTCAGAAATGAGAGATAGATCCTATATGGCGTAATATTGAGTAGTTGTCAAATTTGAACCCGGCGGTAGCCGAACATGCTTGACATACCGCCCGCAATCCCTTATTTTAAAAAAAAATATATCACGGATCAATTTAAGGGAGGAATTCATGGCAGAAAAGATCACTTTCGAATGTGTGACTTGCGGCAACAAAACAGAGCAAAATGCCGACAACTCGAATATTCCGGAATGCTGCGGTAAACCCATGCAGGTTGAAGGACTGGATGCCTGTGGGATCAGCACCACGGCCGAACACTCCCGGTTAGACAACCTCGATGAGCCCTGCGATGACGGCAGAGCCGGATCCTGAGAAAATCTGCTTCAGGGTTCTTCACACCCATTGGAATAGACCAAAGCCCATTTAATAATTCGAGGCCACGAATCTTTATAGTGGTTGTCAAAAAACGTTCCGTTATTCAAACGTTTTTGCCTACAGCCACTTATACCAGCCGGAATGTTTTTGTGAAAAGCGGTATAAATGGGCTTTCAATAAAATTGCACCGCAAACTTACTATCCAACCCGGCCATCCCCAAGAATTGATCCGCCTGCGGCGGAATTATTGAAAATTGTGGATGCATGTATCCTGTCTATCTTAACCTTTGAACTCTGAACCTTGAACCCTGAACCCACAATTGGAGATCGAACATGGCATACGTTGAGATTAACTATTCCTCCAAGGGACCCGTTGGCTATCTGACCTTAAACAATCCTTCAAAAATCAACGCCCTGTCCAAGTTGATGATCAGCGAAATAATCCATGCCCTGGGTGTGATTGCTGCCGATGAAGCGATAAAGGTGCTGGTTATTCGTGCGGCCGGCAAACATTTTTGTGCCGGCCATTTTTTGGCGGAGATGGTCAACGGCGATGTCAGTGAATATAAATTGATTTTTGATCAATGCAACCGGATGATGCAACTGATACACGACATTCCCCAGCCGGTAATCGCACAGGTGCAGGGAATTGCCACTGCCGCCGGCTGCCAGATGGTTGCCTGGTGCGATCTGGCTGTGGCCGAAGAGGGCGCAAAGTTTGCAACTCCCGGCGTCAAGATTGGTCTGTTCTGCACAACACCAAGTGTAGCTGTGGTGCGGGCCATCGGACGCAAAGCGGCGATGGAAATGCTGCTAACCGGGCGCTATCTTTCAGCCCGCGAAGCAAAGGAACGGGGGTTGATAAACCGGGTCGTGCCGCTGGATGAACTGGAAACAGAAACCGAAGCACTCGCCAATCAGATCGCCGAAGCCAGTCGGTTTGTTCTATCGATTGGAAAACAGGCCTTTTACGCCCAGGTTGACCAGTCGGACAGCGATGCCATGGATTTTGCCAAACAAACCATGACCATGAGCCTGGCGGCAGAAGATGCACAAAATGGTATCAAAGCCTTTTTAAATAAACAGACACCCGTTTGGAAAAATCGATAGAATCATAATCCGGTTTTGAGCCGAAATAACAAATCTCAAATAACAAATCTCAAACAAATTCCAATGACAAAAATTCAAAATTCAAAACCAGCATATGACCTTGAAGAGAGGACGTTTCAGTTCGCTAAAGCGGTAAGGCTTTTCGTTAAGACATTGCCGAAAACAATTGCAAATATCGAGGACGGTAAACAACTGGTAAAGGCATCTGGTTCAGTGGGTGGAAATTATATAGAAGCGAACGAATCATTAAGCAAAAAAGATTTTGTCATGCGGATTAAAATATGCCGTAAGGAAGCAAAAGAAAGCGCCTATTGGCTCAGGTTAATTAAAGAGACCAATGATCTTAAAAATGCAGAAGATGCCCAAAAATTAATTCAAGAAGCAAATGAACTAAAAAAGATTTTTGCATCGATACTCGAAAAGTCAAAATGACACCAATCCTTGCCGTAACGTTTTGGTTATTCAATATTGTGATTTGTGATTTATTTGTAATTTGGTGCTTGTTATTTGTTATTTTAATATTGAATCAACTAAATCAATATCTAAAAAAAACACAACTGTGGATTGATTGTTATAAATTTGCAGCAAGTCTAGCTCCTTGATCAATGGCCCGTTTGGCATCCAGCTCTACAGCGTGCTCTGCGCCCCCGATTAAATGAACCGGCATCCGTTCGTTTTCCAATTCATCTTTGAGATCTCTCAGTGGTTCCTGTCCGGCACAGATGATGACGGTATCGATTTCTAAAATCTTGGGTACATCCTTGAGGGTAATGTGTAAGCCCCGGTCATCTATCCTCGCATAGGTTACGCCATTGATCATGGCAACGTTGCGTTGTTTAAGCGTGATACGATGAATCCATCCGGTGGTTTTCCCCAAGGTTTCACCGATTTTATTTGTTTTACGCTGCAAAAGGTAGACCTCGCGCCCGGTTGCAGCAATTGTGGGGCGACTGGGTGCCAAACCTCCAGGAAGTTCATAGTCTTTGTCCACCCCCCATTCTTTTAAAAATGCATCCCGGTCGAGGCTGGTGGATAAATTTTGTTGGGTAATATATTGGGCAACGTCAAACCCGATTCCACCGGCGCCCACTATGGCAACTCGACGGCCAACCGGTTTTTTGTGCAATAAGACGTCCACGTAACTTAGCACATTGGGACGATCGATGCCTTCAATCTCAAGCTTTCGAGGTGTTACACCGGTGGCCAAAACCACTTCGTCAAATTTTTCTTCCAGCAGGTGTTTGGCTGAGGCTTTTGAGTTTAAACAGGTTTCAACCCCTGTCAGGACAAGCTGTTTTTTATAATACCGGAGGGTTTCATTAAATTCCTCTTTGCCCGGGACCTGATTGGCCATATTAAACTGACCGCCGATTGTGCCATTTTGCTCGAACAATGTGACCGCATGACCCCTTGCGGCGGCGACCGTTGAGCAAGAAAGACCGGCCGGCCCAGCACCAACGACGGCTATTCTCTTTTTCTTTGCTGCCGGCAGATATTGAAGTTCGGTTTCATGGCAGGCCCGTGGGTTGACCAGGCAGGAGGATATTTTGCCCAGAAAAATGTGATCGAGGCAGGCCTGGTTGCAACCAATGCAAGTATTGATTTCATCGCCCCTGTCTTCCGAGGCCTTTTTGACAAAATCGGCATCCGCCAAAAAGGGACGGGCCATGGATATCATGTCGGCATCCCCCCGCGCCAGCACCTCTTCGGCCACCTCGGGCGTATTGATGCGATTGCTGGTCACCAGGGGCACGGAGACCAGTCCTTTCAGTTTAGCCGTTACCCAGGTAAAGGCCGCCCGCGGCACCGCAGTGGCAATGGTCGGTACCCGGGCCTCGTGCCATCCGATGCCGGTATTTATGATCGTCACGCCGGCCTCTTCAATTTTTTCGGCTAATTTGACGACTTGCTCCCAGGAACTTCCATTTTTTACCAGATCGATCATGGAAAGCCGGTAAATTATAATAAAGTCAGATCCAACCTTTTCCCTGACATGGCGGACAATTTCAACAGGAAATCGAATTCGATTCTCAAAACTGCCGCCCCAATCATCGGTGCGATTGTTGGTTTTAGATACAATAAACTGGTTAATGAGGTAGCCTTCAGATCCCATAATTTCGACACCGTCATAGCCTGCCTGGCGGGCTAATAAGGCACATCCGGCATAGTCATCGATATGTTGCCTGATTCCCTTTTCGTTCAATGCCCTGGGCTTGAAAAAGTTTATCGGTGCTTTGATTGCCGAGGCGCTCACCAGATCTTCATGAAAAGCATATCGCCCGGCATGCAGAATCTGCATCGCAATTTTGCCGCCTGCCTGATGAACAGCCCGGGTTATGACCCGATGCTGCTCAGCTTCCTCTGCGGTGGTCAGTTTAGCTGCCCCGGGGGCAACACAGCCAACTATATTGGGCGCTACGCCCCCGGAGACAATAAGGCCCACATCGCCTTTGGCCCTTTCAGCATAATAAACTGCCATTCGTTCAAATCCGTTGGGAGCTTCTTCCAGTCCGGTATGCATAGAGCCCATCAGGACCCTGTTTTTTAGTCTGGTAAAACCTAAATCCAATGGCGCTAATAGGTGAGGGTACTGTAAATTTTCCATGGATAAATTCCAGTCATAGATATTGAGATGCAAGCACCAAAATTGTTTAAATCCCAAATAATAAGCACTAAATAATAAGCACCAAATAACAAACAAATCACAATCCAATATACAATGACCAAAACATTTGATCTGAACATTATTTAGATTTTTCTAAAATTTCGGATTTTGAATTTCGGTCATTGGTTATTATTTGATATTTGGTGCTTGTTATTTGTGATTTAAGGTAGCGGAGAACCATTAAAATGCGTTACAACCTGTGTAGACGTTTGGCCAGAGATTCAATCACTTTTTCTATGTACCGCTATCATCGTTATATCATCAAACTGGGGGGCATCACCTATGTGCTTGAATATGTCTGTTTTAATCTGCTCGATTTGCCGGGACGCTGTTGCGGCAGGTTTTTCCAGAAGAGATAGAAACCGTTTTTTGGAAAACAATTTGTTTTCAGGCGACAGTGCTTCCGTCACACCATCCGTATACCCGATTAAAAAGTCATCGGGTTCCATTTGAACCTGTCGCACCTTAAATTCCATCGGGGTCATGTAACCGACCACGGGTCCGGTTGCTTTTAGGCGCTCTTTTATCCCGGATTGATTGAAGAGAATAAGCGGTTCATGTCCGCCGTTAACATAGGTCAGCTTTCCGCTTTGCGGATCCAAAACCCCGAAAAAAAGGGTTGCAAACATTCCCTCCGCACCGTGTTCCTGGGCGATATAATGGTTGGTAAGCGATACCGCGTGCAACGCTTGGTAGAGAGGATCACCGCTTGAATCAGGACCGGGGCTTTCGCTGCCGGGCACCGAAACCCCCTGCAAATTGATCTGGCCTGAAAATACACGGATTAAACTGCGAAACAGCGCCATGAATAAGGCTGATCCAACGCCCTTGTCGCAGACATCGGCGATTACCAGCCCAACCAGATCCCCGGGCAGTAAAAACACATCATAAAAATCGCCGGAAACCTGTCGGGCAGGATGGAAGTAGAAGGCGATTTCCCAACCCGGAAGTTCCGGGATCCGGGTGGGCAGGAAATCCCGTTGTATTTTTCGGCCCTTTTCCATCTCAGCATGGAGGGCTTTGGAATATATTTCGATTTCATGTTTTGCCTGTTCCAGGGACCGGTAGGATTCATCCAGTTTCGAATAGAGACTGGCGTTTTCGAGGGCACTACCGATTTGACCGGCGGTCAGCAGCATTAAATCCGCGGTTTCCTGGTTAAAATGGCCCGGCTTGTCATCTATCAGGGTGATTATGCCGAGCAAATTGTCTCCCCTGAGAACAGGCACGGCCAGTGCCGATCCGACAGTATAGGGCTGATTGGGAAGGCTCACCCAGCGTTTATCGTCACTGGTATCAACAATTAATCCGACCTTCCGATTTCGTCTGACCCAACCGGCGAGACCTTCGTCGAATACCTGGCCGATAATTTTGGAGCGTTGTTCCGATGTGGTGTCGGCCCGGGTTAAAATGCTGTCGGTAACGGCCCCATTTTCATCCACTAAAAATAAACTGCCTTTTTCCGCACCGGTTAATTCAGCTGAAACCTCAAGGGTTTTTTGTAAAAGCCTGGCCAATACGTGTTCCTTGGCTGAAGACCTTGCAAAGGTCACAAAATTTTCAAGCAGTCTGCTCTGGACTTGAAGGGCTGACTTTTCGCTTTTTAGCCGGGTCAATTCCTGTTGTAGTTTATCCGCTTCTTTCACGATAATCCTCTATTCCATAAAGTTGGCTAAACCAGGCCCTCATAACATTTGCTATTGTACATTGTTGTAGAATTACAGCGGCAGTTTATTTCTAATATTTCGGACTATCCAAAAGTTTAAAAATTTTCATTAAAAAAACGGTAATCACCATAGCGGCAGCGAAGGCTATCAAGGTCAGACCAAGATTCCAGTTCCACCAGACAGGGGCATTGACAAGCACCAGGAGGCCGGCAAGGGGAACCAGCATGATCACGTTCATCACCGCAATTTCGATTACGGCCGGGGTTTTGAAATCAGGATCAACGATTCTCAGCAATAACAGACCGCAGGATACCGTGCCGGTAACCGTGCCGAAGATAACCACGGTTCGCTCTAAATTATAGGACCAGAGCCGTTTGCCCAGAAACAACATGGCTATCGTCGTTAAAGCGCCGCAGGACAGGGAGATAATTGAAATTGGCAATATATAGGTCCAGACAATGGTCAATTGTATTGCCATTATGGTGGCCACAATCAAAAAATCGATCGACCAACCGGTAATTCTCCGTTGAATACCCGGATCGATCAAATAGTCCACGCCGAGCCTGCCCATCAGCCATCTTATAATAAACGCAATGATGAGACCGAAGAAAAAGAAAAAGCCCCACAACAGCGATGAAACATCCGGTGGCAAAAAGCTGCCGGCAGATCTTACAAATGCATAGGTTAAAACATACACCAGCCCGACCATCGCGGATTGAAAGGCGAGGGTATCTATGTTTGCCGAATGCAGTGTTTGAGTGCCGGCCGGTTGATTCAATTCTTTGCTCCCCATAACACCGGTCAAAAAATCCCGGGGCAGGTTTTTGGGAGCATTAACGGCCAGACCGCGCCTGATTCCCCAGTTTGCAAGGGGAACCCCGACAAAAAAAGCAAAAAAGTAGCCGATGGCGGCAAAGGTCAACCCTATTGTAGCTGCGTGTTCGAAGCCTAAACCTTCCCAGACTTTTCCGAAGGACAGCGCCTGTCCCGGTCCCTCCTCAAACCCCAGGGGTGCGAAAAATCCAAAAGTTGGAAACAATTTAAATCCCAAAACACCGAAACCAATCACACAAAGGCCACCAACAATGGCTTGCAGATTAAAAACGATGACCTGGGAAAGCGCCATCCACAGGGGCCCTTTAACAAATCCCTTTTTTTTAATTGAATTGTCCGGTTGATTGGCGCTGTTTGTCAACCCCACGGAAATAAATGAAATATTGAAGAAATGATAGGCAAATGTTTCCAGGTCGGTTGCGGATAGTTTAATAATACCGCCATTTATAATTATCAAGCCCAGCACACCGCCGATCAGACAACTCGGGATGAGAAAGCGTTGAAAAAAGGAAATTTTAGCCCTCAGAAGCACTCCCATCAAGAGCATAATTGCCAAACTGCCGAATAACAACATCGAATCAAATGGGAAAGGAATTTTCATATTCACCCTCCGGCGAAATATCGTTTGACTTTGGTTGCTCGAAAAGGGTATAAGTCGGGGACAGTTTTACCGCACCATACATTAGATGGCGTGATAAGACAACTCTTTCTCCTCCGGTATCTTAAATGCCGCGCACACTGCTGGATTCATATTCTGATCAAAGTTGCACTACAGCCCACACGCCAGATCGTTAAGAGCCCTGATTCTGATTCGAGGCCGTTTTGAGATGGCTTCGACATACAATGGGGAATAAAAGATGTTCGAACGAATTCTTATCGCGTTAAAATTCGGTCCTGCAAGCATGTATGCATTAAATATGGGCATGGAGGTTGCGCGGCTAAACAATGCCGAACTCCACATTTTTCATGCCCTGGACTATCTTTTGCAGGATCTTGAGGAGAGCGATCCCAAACTGCTTGAAGTCAAGCATGAAACAGAACAGCGCTTTAAAACCGAAGTTGAACCGCTCCTGGGGAACTTGAAAAATGTATACTTTAAGTGCCGGCCGGCGGATCCCGCACTGGAAGTTTGTAAAATGGCGCGGGATATTAATGCTGATCTCATTGTTCTGGGTTGCCATCAACTCCCGGAAAAAATGTGTATGGGCCGGATCGACTACGTGGGGATGACTATTCTTGAAAAAGCACCTTGCCCGGTAATACTGGTGCCTCT
>Ga0210097_1000276_pt1 | contig 20745 bp, 32 predicted proteins | sample Joice_CattailNLA_2_FD_185521 | JGI IMG/M metagenome (GOLD analysis project Ga0210097, IMG submission 185521) | Wetland microbial communities from San Francisco Bay, California, USA, that impact long-term carbon sequestration - Joice_CattailNLA_D2... | ecosystem: Environmental > Aquatic > Marine...
CCTTGGGGGTTTTGGACGCGGATGGTGATGGGCGGTGTTTGCTCGACGTTGTAGTTCCAAACGCCGCGCTTCGTTGCGCTAGCAATTTTGGCATGCATCAGTCCGCGGAGATCTCCGGCCGTTATCGTTCCGTCCTGGTTGACGTCGAGTCCTTTATTTTTGTCGTAGGCGACGCTCCCCGCAGTCGCTAGGACCTTGTCGTTCGGGGAATTGGGAGCCGTGCCCCAACCTGCTAGATAGTAGTCACCTGGGTCTTGAAACGCGCTAGGACCGCCGAATTTGGCGTAGTAAGCGGGGATCCATTTGACCTGTTGAGCAAAGGTCATCTGCTCCAGTTCCGCGGTCGAGGTTCCCATGGACTGCGCGGTATCCGGGGAAAACTGGATGAGCCCAACCGGATACCCTGGCGCCATGCTAAATACCTTCGGTCCGCGGATCGCTGGATTCCACGATTGCGCGGACTCGAGTTCGACGACCGAAGCGACCCCGACGGGGTCGTAGCCGGCGCCGGCAATAGTGCTGACGAACGTTGCCCGATCCGCCTCGGTGCGGTGCTTTTCGAGGCCGGGGAAGCGGGGCAACTGAATCATGTGCTACCGCCTACGGGCGCGCTTCTTGCCGGTCTTCTTTCGGCCTTTTTTGCTGGTCTTCTTTCGGATGACCGTTGCGCTACGCTTGAGCTCCATCAAGGTCTTGTGATGCGTTGCACCAAGGTGCGCTAGCCGATCTAGCTTCGCTTCGCACACCGAAACGCGCCTTCTTTTCGAAGCCTTCTTGCTGGCCTTCTTACGTCGTTTGGTCATCGTTCCTCGATTCTCAGGGCGTACTATCGCCCGGCAACACCATGTAATTGACATGCATAGGGTTCGCCGCGAAGGGCGCCCCTGAGTAGAAGAGATTGATCTCGATTTCGCCCGCAACGCCTATACCGCCCGAAGGTACGACGAAGCCATATGGGAAGTCTCCAGTGACATCATCGATGGAGACGACAACGACGTCTTTGCGGTTGAAAACATGCCCAGGTGGCGCCGCAATGAGTGTCTGTTGTGATAAGAAGCCGGGATCGGGATTGAAGACTACGGTACCGCTCACTAGATCCGGTTCGGTTGAGTATTGTCTTGGTCGTTTCATGGTCAGACCTGAGAAATGAAAATGTTGCGGCCTAGTGGTGAAATCTGCCAATCGACGACTGATACGTCTAGGACGTTGGTCGACTGAATGCGAAATCCGGTATTGGTGCGGTTTGCCGATGGACAGGAAATGACGCCAGTCGTTCCGATGAGATCCTTCACCGAAACCGTGAGTCGTTGGGTGGTCGGGTCCCACCAAGGGACGGTCACGTCAACGTATCCGGCGCCAGTCGCGCCGAGCGTGGCCGTACCGCTTTGGGCATAGTCGTCTGGTTGGAGGAACTCTGCCCAGGTCAGGTCAATGCTTGGTGCATTGGTCAAGCGGCATGTAGCGATACCAGCTTGGAGATTGGCAGTCGATGGGAGTTTAGCCGTGCTGATGTTCTGCGCTCGAAACGCGATACCCGCATTTCCGTTGCCACTGATGCCACTGGTACAGGTAAAGCGAGCTGAATTGAGCAAATCGACGCAGGCACTAGTAGCGCCAGGTACGTCGAATATTTGCAGATTATCCCCGACCCAATCTCGCGATATAACGCGAAGTTTCGCGGCCTGGCATAGCTGGTAGCTACCGCCACCAAATGTCCCGTCATATGCGTCGATGCGGACCGTGTTTCTGCCGTACAAAGTGGCGAAATGGACCCCTGATTGCCAGATGGTGCCGGCTGCTGCGGCATTGCCAACTGCATCGAAGAAACAACCGCCCTGCGTGGTCCAAGTGGCGGACTGCCATCCAGCGACACCAAATTTAACCTGCGATAGTTGGCATCCAAACACAATGGCTCTTGCTGGACTCATCATGCTGGAGCAATCGACATCGAGGAAAGGGACCTCAATGTCGCGAATACTCCACTGGCGCAGTGGAAAATTAGCGGTTGTCGCATCAGACAAAGGTCCGTCAATTCTTAACGTGATATTCTCGACATGAGGCAATGAAGCAATTTCTATTGTCTCGCCGATACCGGGTGTCGCGGTTTGAATCAAGCTATTGAGAATTGTTTCGCCAATTTGGCACCATCGACTAGTCCTAGCAACCGCGACCCCGGACCCATTTGGATCGGCTTTCGCAATCCAACAGACCGACTTTGCCGCGGCGCCCGTCGTTTGTGTCACGCGTAACCATTGATAGCCTGTCCAGTCCGCTAGTGCAGTCGCCGTCAAGAGGGAAGCCTCGGGCGTAGTGTGGCTGAGCGCGACGTATGTCGCTATCGTATCGGTGTATACCGTAGTTGGCGTTCCCACAATATCTAGATGAGTGCCGGCAAAGGCCATAATGCCGACAAGAATCAGGGAGTCAGGGATCCCGTTGGCAAGCACGTGCACCGTTACCGACTGACCCCACACGGCATAGGCTCCCAACCTCCGCCGTAGCTCGGCTCCTGTCTGCAATGGCGTCAACGCGCTTGTGCCGTCGTTGGCATCGTTGCCGGTGACTCCGTCGATATACCAGTCAGTCACAGCCCAATTTGCCGCGTAAATGGCTGCTATTGCCGCTGGTGTTGGTCCGACCTCGAAGCGCGCAGATCCCTCCATAACTACCACCCCGGCCCCGGGGCCATATACTCAATCAGGTACCCACTCGTGCCCGCGAAGGTCCAAGTCGATACTGGCGCGAGAATGCCCCTAGCATTGCCGCTCACCTCTCCATTCACCGGCACTGCGATGGGCCCGAACCCTGCCGTCGGGGGCGCTGCTACGGTCACTGTGGCCCCTGCAGCCGTGGCATACGCCGCCCAGCCCCAGACCTCGCCAACAATTTGGACGACGGCCGCGGTTCCCGTCGCGACGGTGTAGGACTTACCGAATGCGACGGAGTTGCCCGGGACGGCATGCACGCCGAATGGACCGCAACACGACTCCATTCCCTCGAAATGGATCTCCAGTTCGTCGGTGGCAGTCGTAGCGCCCTCGCCTTCGACCTCCCAATACCGAGCTCCCGGCATGGAGCACACCGCTACTATCCGGTGGTCGCGCGACGGAAAAATCCGCACGGCCCCGGCGTAGGCGCGATTGCTTCCTAGGTGAGCCCAGAAGCGCAGAACCCACGGAATCGTTCCGCCGGCAACGATACACGCGACGGTGTTTTCGTTCGGGTGGTCCTCTTGGGGCGAAGAGAGGATTGACCGCCGAATTCGGTTCTTCAGGGTAAACATGACTAGCCGATGTCTGGCGGATCGCCGTAGTAGTCATCCCGATACGGGTAGCGCGCGCCAAAAACGTGAAGGCGTTTCTGGACGATCCCTATCATGAGGGGATTGTCCACGCCCTCTTCGCCATTCAGCGTTGTCCCCTCGTCGAGGGGTCCTATTTGGGAAATGTTGGGGTTTCCCAACATGCCCCATGGCATGTACCATTTGACCGTCGATGGTCCCCTATCACTCGCCAGGACAGCGATCGCCCGCATGCTCTTGACGTCGAGGTAGCGGGTCGGCTGAGAGATCTTCAGTTGGACCCATGCATTTATCGCGGCCGCGACCTTCACCGCGACCTGGTCGGCCGTGTCGAGATCCCCGACTTCACAATCAATCGTCCAATCCTCGGTGCCCGTGCCACCGCCGCTCGAGAACGCGTAGATCTGCAGTTCTAGCGTCGAATAGGGCAGAATTTCGTATTCGTCCGTCACTTGGACAAACATGTAGTCTTCGGTTTGCGCGATTTGCCACGCGAGCAAATCGGGACCGCTCGAGACAAGGATATCGAGTTCTGCTTGGCATGAATGCATTGGCCCGCAATGAGGGGCCTGGTGGACAATCCTCCGGATCGCGCGAAGGGGAAAATGGATCGGTACCTTGAACATCGGACCTCCCGCTTATTGGAAATTGCAGTGCATGACGAGACTGACGAAAACGTCGCGATACCATGGACCGCCAACCGGGCTCCGCTTCCAGGCGAAGACCACCTGAATTTCTGGGCGTGAATCCGGCGCGCCAAGCTCAAAATTCATGACTCGCGCGCCCCCGGTTGTGTCTCGGAACGACCCCAGAGTGACATCGAATAGCGAGCCAACGCCGTTCGGCAATACGGCGTCGTACCGCGAAGTCAGCCGGCGCTCGAACCCCGTGTCGATTTCAATTTTCACGAGGACGTCGTCAAGCGTCGGAGTGTCCAAGTTTGCGGCGCCGCCGGCAACCGAAACGCTCGGATACATCGACAGAACGACAACGGGCCGCGGGAAACTGACTTTTACCGTTCCCGTCGTTGCGTCCGTCGCTAGCAACGTCGTCATGGCTTCCCAGGAGAAGACCGCGGCGCGCTGCACCATTGCGTAATTGGTAGATTCCATTCGCGTTTTCCTCAAGGAGAAGAGTGGTGGGGACGGCGGGCAGCGAACCCGCCGCCCCGACTTGTGTTAGGGTTTCAGAGGGGTGGCCGCGTCAGTTGGAACCCGGGACGCGCAGCAGAATGCCGCCAACGCGCATCTGAATCTCAACCCATACGTGTTGCAGCAGGGGGTGGGCGCCGGTAATGGGTGCCGCAACCGGCGCGTACGGAATGACGACGTCGTTCTCCAGTTTGCAGACCACCTGCATTTGGGAGGCCGGCTGCGACTCGCGCGCCCAGATGAACCCCTCGGGGATCCGGAACTTGTTGTTCGTCGACGGATCGCCGTTCGCGTTGAGGAACGACGCGCCGCCGCCCTCGACGAACTGGTCACAAGTCCCCATTTTCTCGGTACGATCTGCGTTGTCCCACTCAAATCTCGCCGTAATGTGTGGCGCGACTGACTGGTAGAGGACATGTTGCAGTGTCGCGGATGATCCGACGTCCGCCGGCAACACGAGTCCGAATGGATCCAGAATCGACGTCATACCGTCGAGTAGATTGATGATAGGATCGCCGTTCGCCATCGCTGGAGCGACGAAGTCCGGAAAAATGGATGGTTGTGGCGGGTCAATCGTCGGAACACTGCGAGGGTATTGCACCTTGACCGCACGAGGATGCATCGTGATCCATTCGATCGCGAGATCCGAGCTCGCAGTGGTGCGGCTGCCGGTGTTGAGACTCGTATCGGCCTCATTGGCGCGGTGATTCAGCTCTCCGGAGAGCTCGATCGAGTCGTTGATCGCGTAGTTGAAGAACGTAATGATCTGACCCTTTCGGGCCACGAGATAGCCGATCGAATTGGTAGCGACGTCAACGTCAACGGCATCGAATTGGATGGACCGTGTGGACTGCAGACCGCGCGTTGTTGCGAGGAATGGAACGCCGTTCTTTCCATACAATTCGAGAAGATCGGTTCGCTTGGTGTTGAACAGGGTTGGGGCGCCTTCGGGCATGATATTTTATCCAGGTTTGGGGAAATGGGTTGAAAGGTTCGGAGCTTGGTGCCCCAATTAGACGGACAATCCCGCGGCTTCGTGCACTACATTGCGGTAATGCTCGGGTGGTTGATACAGCGCGCCGACGCCTGTTGGCGAGGCGAGTTGCGGGGCGGCACGAACGTCCCCGGGCTCGAGCAGGGCACCGACGCCAGAGGTTCCTGCCGCGGGTTGTCCGCTTGCGGCCTGGTTCTTCTTGATGCTGATTGCCAGCTGGATTTGTTCGGCGCCGATGGCGACAGCACCCCCGACAACGCCAAGGCCAACCGACGAGATTTTCGGCGCCATCGTCAGAAGCGCGCCACCCAGAATGCCGGCGGTCGGCACGATCCAGGCTCGTTTCGGGATGTTCGCGCTGTCCGAGGCGTAGAGGCTCGGAGTGATAAGCGCGTGAGCGCCGTAATACACGAGACCGCCGCCGGCGGCCAAACCCGATTGTGCTGCGGTGCTAGCGAAACGCCGACCGGCTCCTCGAGCACGCGAAATGCTGTCATCCATGGTATTTCCTCTTCTTTACTTGGTACACGATTATCGCGGTCACGACGGCTAGCGTCGTCAGTCCAATGGTGGGTACTGCCCACGCGGGAAAACCTTGTTTGCTCTCGTTCGAGAACGCCTGCTTGACCAGCGCTCCGACACGCGATTGCAGCCCCGACACAGCAAGCCTTGTTGCATCGTCGAGCGGCAACGTTTTACCGGCGGCCTGCTCTCGCTGGACGTGCAAATTGGTCAGCTTCAAGACTTCCGCATCGGCGCGCTGGATCTCGGCGCTGGCTGCGTTCCTGACCAGTGCGCGATCCACCACCGTCGCGGCTTTTTCGGCGACGTACATCACCACGTAGGCCTCGGCAATCACCACGGTTACGGCAACCGCACCACCGACGATCAACACGGGGATCGGGATCGCGCCAGTATCGGCTGCCGTACTCTGAAAACTCAGTCCGGCGATATCGGCGTAGACGCCAAGGGGTGCAACCAGAGCGCGGGCGACTTCGAGCCGCTCCGGAGGCGCCGATCTGCCATCGAGCTCGACCTTGAGCATTGTGACGCCGTCGACTCCAACGGATTTTTCGACACTGCCAATCAGGTAGCCCGCTAGCACGAGCCGCAACGCGAGAACCGCGAGAAATTCCTCGGCAGGGCGAAGCGCGCCGGTCCAATCGCCCGCTTCGAGGTGACGGATGCCTTCCGTTGCCGACACGGACAGAACGCGGTCCTGGATGGAGATAGTCGATGGCATTACGCGATCAATCGAACCAAAATGCTGATTGTGGTACCCGCCGCCATGCTCCCGAGCCCCCATTTTTGGCTTTCCGTCAGCCCCGTCTGTTGCTGTGGTGCTGACGTTGCATCGCTGGCGACCGTCGTTGGCGCGACCGTTGGCACGCTGATAGTCGAAGGGACGACTTGCGGGAGTACTTGGGGAAGAACGTTCGGAATCTGCCCAGGAGTCGAAACGACGGTCGGAACCGTCAATTGCGTCGGCGCCGGCGTCGTTGTGGCGACGGGCGGAATCACCACACCACCGGAGGCAATCGCGGTATTCGTGACCTGATTTGCCTTCTGCTGCGCCCAATTGTTGAGCGCAGTCGCGAGAGAATCAGACCATTGTCCATTGTCGACCGATGGCGGTCCACCGTTGCGGCGCCACCAATTGGCGAAACTGTCTCCTTGCAGAACGTCACGCGCCGTCCATGACGTAGCCATAAGTTCTGCCTGGCTGCCGTAATCCGGGACGCCCGCTTCGGTCGACCCGTCCGTCTTACCCCACGCCGCGAGGATTGTGCGGGCCTGCCCTTGCGCGGCTAGATCTCCACCGGGCATCGATACAGGCGGAGGGGTCGCCGCCGATGGAGTCGCAGGGGCTGACGCAGCCGGCGTTTGTGCGGTGCTCTTGATCCAGGTCGCGGGCAAATTGACCAGGTCTCCAACGTAAATCGGAAACCCGTACTTCTTGACCAGGTCGGCGCCGCGACCCATGATTTTCGGATTGACCGATCGGAGCTCTGTCCATCGGTTGGCGTTCCCGGTCAATTTCAGCGCGATTTTGGAGCCGGTATCGTCAGATTCGACGATCCATTGTGCCCCGGTCTCGCTCAATCCGGACACCTCGGATCGCATGTGAGGCAATCCTCGCACGAGCCAATTGCGCGTGTTCTTGGCGAGCGGTCGGAATGACGCCGCGCGTTGGAAACCGGGCATTACGCGCCCCGAAACACTTGGCCGGGTGAGCCCAACAAGGCCTTGCCGTACCCCGCGCCGGACGTTCTCAGGCGAAATCGATCCCGGGATTCCGTAGGGCGGACGCGAAAGATTCAGTCGACTGATTTGCATGGGCACACCTGGGAACCGTGAAGTGACGGTTGACGCGACGTTTCGGAGGTTTTGCGGTACGGACGGCACCGGGACTTGTGATCGGGCATAGGCGATTCCCTCGCGCCCAATCGAGCGCACGATATTTCGGCCTTGCGCGACGTTCAGGGCGACGTTCAGGCCACGTTGCGCGAGCTCGCCCCCGGGTAGGTTCTGTCGGGCGTACGCGATGCCTTCGCGCCCGAGAGTCTTGGCGACGTTCTGCCCGCGTGCGATGCCAATGCCCGCCCGAACGGCGCTCCTAGCCAGCTGCCCGCCTGGGATAGCCCCTAGGGCCGCGGCTTGACCTATCTGGGCTAGGCTCTTGCCCTGACTGAGAGCTGAGGCAGCCGACAATCCAGCTCCCAACGCGGTACCGGCCCCGGGCACGACCGAGACGATGGATGCAGCCACGGGCAGCGCGGCGCGAGTGTCGGCTACCACCGACTTGCCCTGTCTCACGAAGGACTGAGCGACGTTCTTGCCATGGGCAATGTCCGACACCAGTCGTAGCGGCGCGAACGCGGTCGAAACCCCGGGGAGTTTGGTAACGGCTTTGGCGACGCTCCCCACCGCCTTACCGACTTTCTTGATCAGTTTCGAACCAAACCAGCCCGTTTCCGAGTAGTATTGGCCGGTTTCCGGGTCGTATATGAACGTCTGGGGTTGCTGCCAACCGACTTCGGCACGATTGCGGGCCCGGACCAACATGCCCTGAGGCTACACTCCCTAGTGTGCCTCTAGTACTGAAGCCGAGTTTGACAGTCATCGAAAAAGAGGATACGCGCGCGCGCTTGTTGCGATGGGTTTGCATCGGTTGCGGTCATGAGTGGCGCGGCAAGAAGATCCCCCTGCGGTGTAGGCGTTGCGGCGTCAAAGGCGGATACGCGCCCGAAGAAATCGAGCTCATTGGCACCCGCTCCGACGAACTGCCAGAACTCCAGTACGACGTGGTCGTGCCCGAGTGGACGCCGCTGCTGCCCCGCGGGTTACCCCTCGGGGCAAGCATCTTGCTCCGCGGCAGGCCCGGTGCGGGTAAGTCACGTACTGCGTACCGCTTGGCAGCCCAACTAGGCACCGTCATGGCCTTCGGGATTGAAATGGGGACCGTCCTGTCGCTCGATACTGCGCGCAATGCTGGCGCCAATGTCGAGCGCATCATCTGGTACGGGGACATGGAGGGACTTGGCGAGCTCGAGATCATCGATCCGGCGGCGGTAGTCATCGATTCAATCCAAAAGCTACGCCAGGCGCGTCGACGCACGGTTGACGCGCTCATGGGCTGGGCCAAGAATCGAGGCAGGAACCTAGTGCTGGTCTCTCAGTTGTCCGCCGACGGCAAAAGCCGGTATGGGGAGGACGATGACTTTGACGTCGACATGACCGTCGACGTTTCGCCTGGCCGCACCGACCGCGGCCCCTGCAAGGCGTTGCACGGACTCGAGGAAACGAAACGACCTTGCGCGCCCGGCTGCTGCCACGCCTACGTCGCAAAGTCTCGAGTATGCCCGCTGCTGGCGTGCGATATCCCGATTGTCGCGGGGTACTAGGCCACGGCGGAGGTGAAACGATCGGAACGCTGCTTCTCGAAGGATTAGAGCTTCAATGGGGCCGCCGTGGCCGATCGAAGCCTATCATGGTTTGACGGGAAGGGCTTCTGCAGTTTTCGAGTCGTAATAGTCTGCCAGGCCATGCCGTTCGAGCCATTGACTCAAGGGCTCGAGTGTCTCACGCCGAAAACGGTCGTCAGTCGCGCAACAAGGATGCTCATCATTGCGATGGTTGTCACACTCGAACCATTGCATTTTCCCGCCCCACGTGCATTCAGGGCCGCTCGCAACGAACAACGCCGGAACTCGCTTACGCGCCATCATGCAGATATTGCAGACTCGGTCGGCCATTGAAGTTCAACGGCGGCGCGCACAAGCATTGTCAGATGTGCCGGTTAGGCGAGTCTGTTGGAGGTCGTACGCGCCGCCAGTGGAGGTATACCACAAAAGCGAAACGGACGTGAGGGGGGGGTTTCACGTCCGTTGACCCCGTCATAACTCAGGGCGCCCAAGATCTACCGCGACATGACGCGACTTGCAATAGTCAGTTGCGCAATTTCGCAACTAACCGTTAGAACAGCCATTTTCCCGTCTCAATCTCCTTCGGCACGGCTTCCGCGACGTCGCCAAGTCTAGCCCGACGGAGGATGGTCTCGGCTAGATACCAACGCGGAGCCGTCTCGCCGGGCCCTCGGCAAAAAACACGAGCATAGACGTGCGAGAGTTTGGTTCCCGATTTGCGAGGGACCATCTCTGCATGGAGCCCGGCAGCGAGACAAAGCGCGACGAACAGTCGCGCCTTAGCATCGCAGTCGTCCACGCCACGCGTGAACGGGAGGATGGGGCTCGCGTAGGGATCGGTGTATCCGTCGATTTGCTCTCGGCCGACTCGGTCATTGTCGAGTTGATACGTCACGCAGTCGCGCACTAGAGCGAGAGCCAGATTGCCGAAACACCACTGTGGCCATGGCGACGCGCCTGCCACGAAACTGAGCGATTGAGCAATCGATCGTAGTTGGGCGTCTATGGCGTCCCGTTGCGGGATATCGCGTAGGAACTCCCATTTGCGTTGTTCTTCAGGTTCGAGATCTGCCATGCCTTAAGTTCCTCCGATTGATTTGCGCGATCCGTTGTTGAAGCATCTTCAAATCGCGACGATTGTCAGGATGCAACGCCCGCACCTCCCGCGTTGACATTGCTCGGATCGTCAGATCTTCCTGAAATTGATTCACGCGTCCGCAACGAATGCAGACAGTCGGATCGCCCGGTTTTGGGGCGTGTTTGCCGTGTAGTGAGGTGCAAAGATCGGTCTCGTGGCCACATTCGCACAGGCTTTTAGGGACGGGCGTTGTGAGCATTGGATCACCCGATCGGACCCCCTGGTGGAACCACCGGAGCGGGTGGCGGCGCGGCGCTCGCAGTAGTCTTCGCCACTTCGGCGAGCGACTGAAAGCTCTTGAGCACGTTACTTGTAATCGTTCCCCAATCGGCCTGGCCTGCTCCATTCTTGGCCTGGTCGACTCCCTCTTTGAGCGCCGCCATGATTTCGATCCCCTTGAGGAAACCCGCTTCGCTCGACCCAGGTGCCGCAGTAGGAGCGCCGGCATGGCTCGCTAGCACTGGCGCGAATGCCGTAGCAAGAGTCCCGATCAGTGACGTAGTCGATGCCTGCGAGGCTCCCATCATAGTCACGATTTGCTGCATTTGGAATTGCGCTTGCTGCTGCTGCGCTGCTGCATTCTGCGCGTTTTGCTGATTCTGCAAAGCCATCATGCTGATAATCATCGCCGTCGTCGGGTCCATGTTCGAAGGAATGAGCAGACCTCCCGCCTGCATCGGTGTCGAGAACACTCCACTTGGTGAAGGCGCGTTGGCAGCCGCAGGCGGCGCCGCTGCTTGCGCGGGACGCGCCGCGCCCTTCGGTACTCCTAGCGTGAGGTACTGCCGGTCGACAACGCTATGCTTTGGTCCGCGCCCGATCAGCTCGTAGGTCCCCTCCACTCCGCCTACCGCCTCCAGGACCTGCGCGGGCGTCAACAGCTCTTCCGGTTCCCATTGGTTCGTGAGCGTGATTTTCTTCTTGCCCGGCTCGCAGTACATGATGTTGATGTACGCGATATTGCGTTTTCGCTTTTCAGCGTCGTCGGGATTCTCGAAATTGAACAGCGGATGGTCGATCATTTGGACACCTCGAGGGTAGCGCGGGAAAGGATAAATCGGCTGCGGCCATCGTTCATGCTTTCGTCTGCGGCTTGCACCGCAGCAGCAGCGAACGCGGCCGCCCCGTCAATTGGCAACGCCAAGACGAAATTCGCTGTTCCACTGCGTCCGGAGATCACCACCATACTGCCCTCGCGTTCAAATTCGAGTTCTACCTGGGCCATCGATGGTGGTGTCTTTCGCGCACGGGAAAAGAACGACTTCGTGAACGTTGCCGGCCTCAATCAACGCCTCCGATTGAGGAAATACCAACGAGCGAAGGTGGTTTGCTCCCTTGAGTTCCAGCCGGTCGGCTTCAAATCGGGCATGCCGCGTTTGGCTTGCTCGATGAACCGCCCCCGTTGGCTGGACGGGATTCGGTTCAGCAGCGCTAAGATCTTCGGATCCGTGGCGTTGCCCATGAACGAGACGAGTACCGACGCTGGCCCAGCCATCGTGGTTGTTTTCTGCTTCGTCTTCTTGGAGCCTGGTGGACGTCCGGGCCCGCGTCTGGGCGAAAGTAGTTCACCCGTCCTGGTGTCTTTTGTCGTTGTTTTCTGCTTCGTCTTCTTGGAGCCTGGTGGACGTCCGGGCCCGCGTTTCCGCGAAAGTAGTCCGCCCTTCTTTGTGCCACTCCGATTGGCGCCAGTCGCGTACGTTGATCCGATAGGACGCCCGATCGTCGGCTTAGATAGCTCTTCCAGGTCATCATCGTCGTCCATCGATGGCGTAACGCGCGCCGTTGCGTTTGCCCGCCGTAGCCCCTCGATGTTGCGTTGTTTCTTCTCTCGTAGCGCTCGGTCCTTGCGTCGACGACTGGCTAATTTTTCTTCCTTGTCGACCTTCGGTTTGGCGGTGTTCACGTTCGGAAGCCTTGACGCCTTGAGGCGGCTTAGGTCTTCGTTCACCGCCATACGCTCGTTCTCGAGTACCTCCAGTCGCTTGATGATTCCATCCATGTCGCCCAGTACACTCTCGTACAAATTCGCGCTTGTCTTCCTCACGTGCTCGAGCTGCTCGAGCGGCGGTACCGTTTCGTCGCCCAGGCGCGTTTCAATCTGCTCGAGCCGCGGCTCGATTTTCTGGTTGATGTAGTTAACGATCTTCTCTTGAGCTTCATCGAAATGGATGAATGCGTCCGAGTTGAACTGTCTGAACCATTGGGCTAACCCCTTCATGACGTCTCTTCGTTGCACTGCTGACAGGAACGCGGCTACCGCAGGGCTCGTTGTCGTGAGTTCCTTCATCGCTACGACCGCCGACGCGGTCATCAATCCCCCATCGAGCAACCGGTAGACGTGGCTAGGTGCGACGTCGAGCGACGTAGCTAGATCATCGCACATCGCTGCAATGCTCGCGAGACTGGAGACCTCGACGGTTCCGGCCGCGGGATCGCGCAATGCCGTGGGATGAAGCGACGGGCGTTCGGTTGGCATGGGTGGATCTGCCGCCAGTGCCTGGGCCACCCATGGTGGTAGCTCGCCCACCCTATCGAGGAACTGAAACGTGCCATCGAGAAACTTTTCAAACGGAGCAACAGCCCGCACCCGACTTCCGTCTGGGTAGAAAATCACGACGGCGACGTCGTCGACGTTTGCTCGACGGACGACGTCTTCATTGATTTTCTGGACGCGATACACCGCGCCGGTTTGGGGGCTCGGTAGCTCTTCGAGCCACCATGTCCCGAGGATAGGTACCCAGCTATTGAGAACGTTACTCTCGCGAAGTCCGCGCTTTTGTGGCGCGTCCAGCACCGGATAGACACTACGAGGCGATCCAAACCCGAGTTTGGCTTGGCCAACGAAATAGGGTTTCGTCAGAAATGGGGCTAAATCACCATTCGTAAAATGGGCTAGTCTTACGAGGCATTCCCATTTTTGAAACCCGAGCGACTGAACATCGTACTGGATTTCGCATAAAGCGAAGCCCTCTGCGGCATTTACTCCGGTCACATGGTAGCAGTGCACCCATACCTCAAACTCATTTGGTTGAGCCCAGCATGAATCGACCGCGGGATGTGAGTCGACGAGATAGTGTGCGCGTTCGGCGGAGCTCAATAGCAGGCGGGGCAAAATGATTTCGTTCGCCGTTGGTAACCCGGAATCATCTTCGGTTACCGGGCTTTGTCCCTCCTCGATTTCCGGGAGTGTCTCGCCCGCCATTGCTGGCGAGTCGTTGGCAATCGGCGTGGGCGCCGTATTTTCTGGGATTTCGTTGTGCGGTTCTGTCGGTTCAACCACTGAAATGTTCTCCTCTTTGGCAGAATCCGAGCTATTCTCGATTCCGCCGCACGTCATTTCGGGATGGGGCTGGTCACTGGCGCGATAGGGATAACCCGGGCAGTCCGCGGCCGCGCAAAAGTAGCTTGCGTCGGCTATTTCAGCGTTTTCGCCTATCGGGAACGCGAAACCGTCGTCAGTAGCTCGTGGCTCTGGCGCGAAATTCGCGAAAGTGGCGTATCGCGCGCCATGCTGTCGTAGCAACTTCTCGACATTTGACTCGTTTTCCGCTGTTTCTGGTGCCAAAATTGCCAGGTTTTCTGGGGTTGTGCGCGCTTTTTTCGTTCTCTGCTTGGGTTTGGACAACGTAACCTCCAACCGACCTTAGGCCGGCATTTACGCGCCATCCTGCGCGCCAATCAGCAGGGTTTCAATTCATTTTCTTCGCCCTGTTCGTCGGCGATTTTCCGGAGCTCGTCGGCACACGAGGGGCAGAGTTCGATTTTTACCAGCATGTCCGAATAGTATACTATCCGGACCGACGGGCAATACGTGTCTTCGCAATGCCAGGATGCCGGTCTTTATAGTGACCTTTTTCGGACAGAGCATCCGCAATTGTCGACCGCGGGATCTTCAACGCAGCCGAAATCTCCCGAATGCTCTTTGCCTGAACGATGAACATCGCCTTTGCAGTCGCGAGCGTGCCGGGATCCACGCGCCGCGGCCGCCCCCAACGACCGCCCGAGGCCTCGACGCGAATGCGCGCCGCGGCAATTCGATCCCCAATGGCTTGTCTCTCCATCTGGGCCGCCCACGCGATTGCGGCAATTACGATTTCGCCGACGGGCCCCTCCAGCGGGAACGTTTCGGTAACGCTTGCGAGCTCGCAACCGTTCGACCGCAACTCTTGGACGACTGCCAGGGTGTCACGGATCCCCGACCGTCCCAATCGGTCGAGCTTGAACACGTACAGCTTGCGGACGCGGCCCTCGTGCACGGCCTGCCGAAGCGCGCGCAATTGTGGACGCGCCAATTTCGCGCCGGAAAGGCTATCCTCGAACCACAGTGCGACTCGGTCACCCCGGGCGCGCGCCATCCGCTGGATTGCATCGCGCTGCGTTGCCACGTCTTGACCGCGGCTGCTGACTCGCAAATAGGCTGCAATCGTCGACACGCCTCATTTTTAGCCGGTTTGGACTGGCCGCGCTAGCGGCGCCGGAGCTCGTAGAGCGATTCCGTAGCGGCGTGCAGCCGCGTGCGGCGCTGGCGCCGCGCCTTACTCTCCCAACTTGGCAGTCGCGGGGATCCTACAGACTAGGTCTTAAGTCAGATGAACATTGATCGGACTCTAGCTGGCCAGATCCGTCCAGTAGGTACTGGACATCTAGGCTCCGCGGCCGCGTATTTGGCCAGTTAGCCGTATGTGGCGCGTTACTGTGACGTTGTAATGCGGACCCGTGCGGTAATCTGCCTACATGCACGCACCTTATGGCGGGCAGATCCGTCCCCTGCGGTAGCCGCGAGGAGGACGTCGTCGATGCCCATGCGCTAGCTCGTGTCGGTCGTCTCTGGGGACCTTGGGTCCGCGACTGCCTGATGAGCTAGCTCGGCGTCTATCTCTTCGGGCGTCCATCGACGCGGTTGGGCGTCCTCCGCCGATTGAGGACGCTTCGCTGGCGCGTGACTCTTCTGGTGCACGATCGATCCTATGATCGCGCCCAGCTTCGTGCGTGTGACTCGTTCTTTGCGGGAGGCTTCGAAGCCATCCCTCCAACGCACATAGGCCTCTTTGGATCCCGCTTTCACGGCTTGCCGTAGTTCGGGCAAGCCGATCGCCCATTTGTACCACGGACGAAACGGCAATGGCTTTGCACAACCAGGATGGATTACGCCCAAAGGCGCCGGTTTGTTGACGATCAAGCCAGCATCAACGAGCTCTCGGAAGTATCGAGTCACCTGTCGCGTCGAAACGCGGAATAGCTCGCTCAGATTCTTCCGTAACTCCCAAAAGGGCCGGCCATTGAAGGAACACAGACGACCAAACAGTAGCGCTGTGTTGCCGTTCACTCCCGCCGCCAACGCGGCCTTCACCGCGGCCGCACCCAACATGCCGTTGGGACCCTCGAACAGCAGCGCGGAGGCCTTCAAGTTCGACCTTCCGCGGGCTGGGTTGACAATTGGTGGCCCCCCATGGCAGCTTCACTTTCAGTTGGTAGCGTTTTCAATCGTCCGAACGCTCCTGATTAGCCTTCGGTCCCGTTTCAGCGGGATCCGTGGGCGTTTTATGGAAGTTCGCACCTAGATCGGCTGGCCGTCAACTTAACTTCGTCCGACATGGATGGAATTTTGGGGCGCGCCGTTTCCGGAACGGCTAATCAGATGGCTCCGGCACGTTGCCGGGAATGCGCATGGGCATCGAGGAAGTCTTCCTCGCGGTCACCGCAGGGAACGGATCACTCATGATGGAAACAACGCATTCCGTTGTATCGCCCCGCTGGCTTCTCGCGGTCACCGCAGGGAACGGATCACTCATGATGGGTCCGATTTCCCAAGCGAGCTGGCAATTAGACTGAACGCCGCCAAAATCGAGCGATATTCTGGCGGGGCAACATGCCCTAGGCTCAGTTTGGCGACAGTTTCAATTCGATCTGTCGGAATTCCTGCGTCAAGCGCAATGCACAGACTAGAGCGCAATGCACGCAGGTAGCGAACGTGCAGCGCAACCAGGCCATCGAAGAGGTCGAGCTCCATGCCATCGAGCTCGGGTCGGCCATCACGCGGCATGGTTCGGCCTCCAATCGCCATAGGCAATCTGCAACAAAATGTGCAACGCGAACGTTGGCCCCTCCCGTAGGGCATCGACCAGCGCATCGCCGTAGGTCGAGGCCTCCGGCGATGCGCTGATGCCAACCAGCAACAGAACGAGCTCGTGTTGCAGGGGATCGATCCGTGCGACGTCGCTCTTTTCCCAACGATAGACGGTGGTGTCTGCCACGTTCAGGATGAGGGCGAGCTCAACTCGGCTCAAGCCGAGCCGGCGTCGTGCCCGTCGCAATTCGTCACCATTCATTGAATTTGCCGTTTCTCCCCGCCGCCCATTAGGTCGTAAAATTGGCCCCAATCGTGAGCATCTATGGCCGAAATCAACCCGACGATGGGCGGCGCGGAATCCAGAATAACCTGGATCTCGTTCTGCAATGTCTTCGCCGCCGGAGATTGCACGAAACATTCGGCCGACGAAATCTCTTGCAGACCTTTCGCGTACGTCTCCAGTCGGAATGAATACCCGACTTGGGCCATCAGCGCGACACGGAACGCATTGATTTCCTGCTCGCACTGGCTGTTCGTGTCACGGACGAGGTTGACCTCGTCCGTCAGGGAGATCTCCTTCTGCGAGCGGTGCAGCGATTGGCGACGTCGCTCGGAGTAGACACCCAGATAGTACGATGCGATGGCCAGAACGACCCATAACGCGCCAGAAATGAAGTCCATCATGGTTCCACTTCGACTTCCTGGACGACTTCGACGTCGTCGGTCCGGAGCATTGCACGCACGAGCTCGCGAGCTCGCCACCATGATTCGGCCTCGACCGTGCAACGTTCTCGCACGTCGGATTTCTTCCAACCGACCCACGTCGTTGGTTTGAGCTGCGACTTTTCGTGTGGATTGACACCTATGAGCATGATTTGGGCTCCTTCGGTTTGCCTTCGCTGGATTTAGTGGCTCTCGCACCAATCGCATCGAGCCGCCAACGACGGAGCTCATTTGTGGCCGCACGTAGCTGATTGACGCTTTCGGCCGATACTTCCAGCTCCAGTTGAGCTTTCGTTTTGGGGGTCCTCATTTGATCCCCCGAGTATGCTCGACCAGGGTTTCAATTCGGCAAATGGCGGCCAGGGTCCGCGGCAGAGGGATCCCGCTCATGCGTCGGAGCTCGCTAGCGCTCGTATCGAGGCCGGCAGCTACGAGCATCGACAGAGCGATGACAGCGTCGTCCCACGCTGTACGACTGACGAATGTTCGGACGGGCTTCACGGATTCGATCGGCGGGCAGCAGACCCGGCAAAATGGCACTCTCCCTTCGGGGAGGGGCGGACAACTAGGTGCGTAGGGATACGGTTCTGACATCTTGGGACCTCCACATTCGCAAGCCCGCCCCACCATGACGTGGGTTCGGGCGGGCCTGCAGCGGACGATGCCTAGCTGTTCGTTGGTGGCTCCTTTGGCGTAGGCGGAAATAGCCGGGCCTTGGCAGCAGCCAATGCCGATTTTTTCTCTGTCGCCGGCAGGGCGGACAACGCCTCGACTATCGCCATGACGGCGCCATCGATCGATGCTGCTGCCATGGCCCGTTTGGCTTCGCCGGGCGTGCGGATGGTATAGACGAGCGCATAGAGCTGTTTTCCGTCTGCGCTCAAGTCCGGTATGTCGCGGAAATTTCCCATCCAGGTGGCATTGGGATGATCGGGGCAGGGGTCCTCGGATGAGCTCTCGCGCCCACATTCCGAGCATTCTCGATAGTACTGGCGAATCGTGAGAGCATCGCCGCGTTCCGCCACGACCACGTCCTCGATTCGCTCGCCTGCGCCGAGTCGCTTCGCGATCGCCAGGGCATCCTCGCAGTCACTCATCAGCACGCGGAGGCCGTCTTTCCACGGTAGTACGAGTTTGTAGGTCTTCTGCTTACCGCTTTTCGTGACGTCGCACACTTCGTACAGACCGGTTTCGTCAGTCTCGTACGACGTTGTTTCGTCACGTTTTCCGACCTTCCATCCGCAAAATTCCCTATCAAACTGAACTTTTGGCGCTCGCCCGACCAATTTTGCTATGTATTGCCCATGAAATCCGTATTTCGATTCTGCTGAGAGTCTGACCGTTAATGACATTTGCTACCTCCACCTTCGCAAGCCCGCCCCAACGTGACTCGGGTTCGGGCGGGCCTGCGTCAGGCGGTGCTATTTCCTGCGGATCATTCGGCGCAACGGGCTCTTGGCACGTCGGATTGATTCTTCCGCCAGTTCGATAGCCTTCAACGTCTTGCGGGCCTGATCTCTCGATTCCGTACCCGCATTGAGCATGCCGGCCAACGTCTGGACCTGCAGCGTGGCATTGCTGATCAAGACATGGAGCACGGCAATTTCCGTCCCGTCGGTCATAGTTGCCTCGCCCATGCATCCGGTAGAAATCCGCCCTGGACGATCCATGAGTGCAAGGCCTCGACCAGTTCTGCGAGCCGATCCAAGAGCACGACCAGGTCGTCTTGACTCAATTTCTTGTTAGGATGGCAAGAATCTTGCTCGGCAACCAGCCGGGCTATTTCCAATTGTTCTCGCAAATTGGCGTTAGGATCCATCGTAAGTCCTTTCGGGTTGGCGGCGGTTCGCAATTGCTAGCTCGACCCTCGCCACAAACTCTGGCCCTGGCATGCTCCGGATATCGAGGAACAGCGAATGAGCGTTCAGGTATACGGCCTGCGGATGAAAGTAAATGGTTGCTCCGTCCTTACAGGCCTGTGGGACTTTCAGGGTTGGCTTGGCTGACCAACCCTGCAGCACCAAATGGGCGAGGATGCGCCGGCGAGCGACTAGGTAGGTTTCCCGAGGCACGTCAACCCCCCACCAGTACGAGCAGGCAATCGACTAGCGCTAGGCGGCTTGAGAGGTCGGCGTATCGCCGTTCCAAGGTTGCCCGTCCCTCTCGCCAGGGCGGGCAGGCTCGCAACTCTAGGCCGCAATTGTGCCGCACGAACCGCAGCCTATCGCTGAGGCGTTCGAGCCGGCGCAGTCTGCGACGGGTTTCCCGGCTCATGGCTGTTCACCAATTTCTGGGCCGAGTAGCTCGGGGTAGGTGCGACGCATCGCACTGGTGATGCCCTCGGATTTGCCGTCGATCAGGCGGATAGTCGTCAGAATTGACATGGCCCGATAGGCATCGGCCAGATCATTCCTTAGATTTTCTAACTGGACATTCGTGCACGAAGCCCAAATCTCATCGTAGCGCTTGCTCGCCCTGAGATAGGATTGCAGCGCTTCTTCTTGCGCTTCGGTTCGGATTGTTTTGGCTGACATGCTTGACCTCCGCTGTTATCTACAACAGAAGCCTAGCCGATCTTCCGTGCATATGCATTCTTTTTTTGCATATGCATGCACCTACATCATCTTACTCAATCATTTCGCAGGTTTGGACCTCATCCGGCAGAGTGTAGGTGCCCGTCCTACCTCGAAACTCGGCCTCTACTTGGTAGCCCTCCGGTATTTCGGTCACCTGGCCAAATAGCTGCCAACGGGCGAGCTCGGTAGCAATCATGCCATCAGTGATGACCGACTTTGCTGCCGGGTCGATTGCCACGATCGCCCGGTATCGATGCAGGTATTCGAGGCTAGTTCGCACGAACCCTCCCGGGCCATCGGAGGCAATCAGACTTACAGCGCGCCAACTCTTCGGGTGCCACTAGGCGGCGCATCAATGCGACCTGAGCGAGCTTGTTGCGTAGCACGGAGCCTTTCATCGACTGGCGCTGGAAACGCGTTCTGAGGGCATCAGGATGCCGCTTGCGAGCCCAATCGGCGGGTAGCAGCAGGAACGGCTTCTTGATTTGCGTCCAGACTGCGATCCGGAGCGACGCATCTTCGGGGCCGTATCCATCGAACATGCCGGCGGGGATCTGCTCTAGCCCAGCCCACAGTGCACGGAGACTGCAGACCAGAAAGCCGAGATCTTCCCGCGTGCCGGTACCGCACATACCAGCGTTCGAGGGGTCAACGGCCGCGAGGACCCTCCATGTCCGATCGTTAGCCACCGTGTCAGCATCGAGCAATGCCACCATGTCGCGCTCGCCGGCTCCGATCCAACCGTGGGTTTTGGCCACTCCGTCGCCAAAACTTTGGCCCCTGGGGGCAAAGCCGGATGCCGCGATTTTGGCACCGAGACGGATTGCCTCCATCTTGTTGAAGGTCTCGCCTTGGTTCGTTGACAC
>Ga0210097_1000283_pt1 | contig 20459 bp, 16 predicted proteins | sample Joice_CattailNLA_2_FD_185521 | JGI IMG/M metagenome (GOLD analysis project Ga0210097, IMG submission 185521) | Wetland microbial communities from San Francisco Bay, California, USA, that impact long-term carbon sequestration - Joice_CattailNLA_D2... | ecosystem: Environmental > Aquatic > Marine...
CAACCCCGCAACAAATTCACGGCTGACGCTGTCGGAAATCAAATGATCATAAATTTCCCCCTGGGGTGTTACCCCTCTTATCCGGCCGTCATGCAAGAATTTTCCAAGAAGCTGTTTGCCGATTTCAATTCGGTTGTCGGGGTCATCTATCCGGCTGGTTGCGGCGGATGCATTCGGGATGGGAGTTCCCGCATCCAGCAAGGATTTCATAAAATTAAGGATTCGCGCCAGCCTGAGCAACGTGGCCGCCTCTTTTCTGCTGGTCGTGTGGGACAAGGGCAGGGCGCTTGATCGCATGCAGGCAAAATGATCCGGCAGGAGCCCGTGCTTTTCGCACAATTCAAAATCCTTGCTGCCCGGTGCGGGGTAGAAGACGGACACGCCCGCCAGCACCCTCCTGCCGGCCAAATAGAGCAAATCTGCAATCGAATCTTTAACGCGCTGAAAAGGAGCAGCGCAAATCACATATCCAACGGCGCTCAGTTCATAGCTCTCGGCCAGCTTCAGGGCCCTGTCAAAGTCGGAGCTTACATCGGCCCGGTTAAATTGATTGAGCTGTTGCTTGCCGGTTGAACCTAATGAGAGATTGAGCGTTTTGAAACCGGCTGTTTTCATGGCGCCGACGACCTCTTCATCAAGCGATGGCGGATACAATCCATTCATGGCCCGGAGTTCAAACCGGGCTTGGCCGAAGCGGCCGCTGATCTCGTTTAAAAGCCTTAAAAACCATCGGCGGTCCAAAGACAGGTTCTCATCCTCAAAGTCGATAAAGCCGGTATTGTTTTGATCGGCGAAGCGCTCGATTTCCCTGATAACGGTATCAACACGTTTTATGCGGTAGCTCAGATCCGGCTGGTTGCCGAAACTGCAGTAACTGCATTTCATCGGGCAGCCTCGACTGGCAACAATAACCGTACTTGCACCGTTTTTACGACTGTAAAATTTTTGATTTATAAGCCCGCTTGCCGGCAGCGGATAGTCATCCAAATTTTGCATCCGGGCGGCCGGATTGCTCTGGATGGTGCCATCCCTGTTTCGGAATACAAGGCCGGGAATGGCATCATACCCGCTGCCCTCTGATAATGCGTTAGCCAGCAACGGCATGGCGACTTCGCCCTCCCCGCAAATAACAAAATCAACGGCCGCCGATTCCATTACCGGTTGCGGCATGGCGCTCGGGTGGTGACCGCCCAGGACGACTTTAGCTTGCGGCAGCTGGGCTTTAACGGCTTCAGCCATTCGGATGGCTTCCTTCGCATAAGGCGTGAATAAAGATGAAATGCCCACCAGAAAGGCACCGGACTCTGCGGCTTTTTTAGCGATGGTGTCGAAGCTGTAGCCATAGTGCCTGAAGTGATGAAACAGCGCAAATGGTGACAGGTCCGGACGGCCGTAGTAGGGATGCAAATAGCTCATTTCATCCGGCAGTTTGCGAATACGCGATTTCGATGTTGCCAGTCCATCCAGGATGGCCACTGAAAACCCGCTATCCATGAGCGCGGAGGCAATGCAGGTCAGGCCATAGGGAATGGTTCGTTTGGCAGTCAGATAAAAGTCTCTGATGGGCGGCTGGATGAGAAGAATGTCGGACATGGCTCTCGTTGCTCGCTACTCGTCACTGGTTTCTGGATGCTCGATACTCGATGCAAAGCGCATAGGGCATGGAGCAAAGCGTTAGATTTTTCGGAAATTTCAGAAGGTTCCTTCTTTACGCTATGCGCCATGCCCTATGCGCTTTGCCCTAAAGGCCAGGCGCTTACAATCCGAAATTCACAAGGGTTTATATTTCTTCAAATCGTCAAAAAATTTATGATTGGCTTTGGGAAACGGGTAATCGTCGAGTTTTTGCAGGTGGATCCAACGATGATCAACCGGGCCGTTTAACGCTACTCTGCCGGAAACATAAGAACAGCAAAAGACGTCCATGACGATTTTAAAATGGGTGTAGGCGTGCTTGACCCGGCTGAGATGCGAATCCACCCGGATAATCAGATTGACTTCTTCTTTGATTTCTCTGATACACGCTGCCTCGGGACTTTCATCTTTTTGGATCTTTCCTCCCGGAAATTCCCACAACCCACCGAGCAGCCCGGATGGTTTGCGCCGGGTGATTAAGACCCGGCCGTTTTTAAAAACCACCCCCACGGCGATGCGATATTGAGGGGTTGTCGACTTTCTCAGTTTAATGGGGTAATTTAAAACCTGGCCCGATTGATACGCCCTGCAGATTTTTTGTACAGGGCATATGTCGCACAGCGGCTGTTGAGGCCTGCACACCACCGCCCCGAGTTCCATCATTGCCTGGTTGAATGTCCCCGGTTTCTTCTGATCCAGCAACGTGCCGGCCACTTCCCGAAAATCATCAGCTGTCGAAGCTTTGTTAACAGGGGTATCCATGACCAGCAGGCGTGCCAGCACGCGTTTGACATTGCCGTCCACAACCGGGTAGGGTTTTTCAAAGGCCAGACTCAATACCGCTGCGGCAATGTAGTCCCCGACTCCGGGCAGTCTGCGAAATTCTGACCAGCGCTTGGGAACATCGCCGCGATGTTCCTTTAAAACAATGCCGGCCGCCCGGTGCAGGTTCCGGGCCCGGGCGTAATACCCCAGGCCTTCCCAGGCTTTTAAAACTGCTTGTGAATCGGCCCGGGCCAGGCTCTTGAGATCCCCGAAGCACTCCAAAAACCGGTGGTAATATGGCACCACCGTAGCCACCTGAGTTTGCTGCAGCATCACCTCTGAAACCCATATGCGGTAAGGATCTTCTGAATTGCGCCACGGCAAATTCCGCTTATGGGTCAGGTACCAGCCGATTAAAGCCCTGCGAAAAGTTTGAATTTCTTTTTTATTCATTTTAATGCATCAGCTTTTTGAGCACCTTGAGTTTGTTCTGGAAGGGCGGTATCCGTGCCCATGGTTAATTGGTCGCGTGTTCCGATCACATTTTGAGGGCCCGGGTCAGGGCCCGCATGTGGGCTTTCTCTGCCTGGGCAATCGATAGAAATGTCGACCCGGCCTCGGCGTTTTCGGCGTGCTCCGCCATGGCCCGGTAGAGGTCATAGGCGGAATATTCGATGGTCATGGCAAGATCAATGACAGCCGGGCTGCCCTGATGGGCGGCCCCCTCCAGAAGACCGCAGGCGTCCTCAAAGCTCTGGCCGCCTTCCAAAATATTTCCTTTCAGATCCTGATACAACCGATCAAAGGCCGGCGGGTTTTTTTGAAATTTTTGCCAGAAACGATAAATCAGGGTGGCGTGGGCTTTTTCGGCGATGGAAACCTGCTCGAGAACCGGGCGAATGGGATCGTCCGGATACCTTTCCATGACATATTGATAAAATCGCCAGGCGCCTTTTTCCAGATCCATGGCAGTTTTCAGCAGTTGCTCGAAATTCTGATCCTTTTCAAAAATCTGCACTTTGGGATAGCCCGGCAGGATCTTGTCTTCCCAGCCCAGTATGCCCTTCATCAGATTGTAGACGGTTTTTTCACTGACTTCGGCTTCGCCGGCCAGGGAGGCGGCCCATTGAGAGCGCCCGCCGTTCTGGCAGTAAAAAATTAAATCGCGATCGGAGGGCAGGGTGAATAACCCGGTTTCGACCTCCGGCAGCGGCATCAGCCGGGCGCCTGGGATGTGTCCCTGTTCGTATTCCGAAGGCTGCCGTACGTCAATTAAAAGATAGCTCTTTTCCGGTTGAGTTTCTCTAAGTTTCCTCAATTCTTCTGCGGTCAGGTTTTTAAATTCCAGATTGTCCATCTTCCACCTCCCGCATTCCCTATTCCGCTTTCACCCCTGTTTTCCCAGAATCTTATCAAGCATGGTCTGGGTGTCCGTGGTCGAGCCGGTGCAGGAACCATTGCGGCAGATGTGCGCCATGGCCATATCCTTGACGACTTCAAGGCCGTCGGTGTAACCCGCAAATTTGTTTAATTGCTTGGCGTTTTGCGCGGTCTTAACGATCGCCACTTTGTTGGGGGTGAAATTCAGATTCAAGGCTGCCAGCATTTCCCGGGTGTTTTCTGCCTGGGATTCGCCCGTGATGACGATTTCCTCCCCCGGGCGCAGGGCAAAGTCAAGCGCACACAAAAAATAGGTAAAGGCCGTGGGCTGAGATTTAACCGTACCGGCAAAAGCACGGATCTGAGCCTGGGCGCGGTCCTCCCACTGCGGATTGCCGGTTAGGCGGGACAAAAATAAAAGGTTGAAGAGCGCCACCGAGTTTGCCGATGGAATCGCACCGTCATACAGCTCCTTGGGGCGCACGGGAAGCTCAACATTTCCTGCGGGTGTGGAGAAAAATCCGCCGTTTTCATCATCCCAGAAATTGGTCGTCATTTCTTGCTGAAGTTCCCGGGCCAGCTCGGCGAATTTAAGATCAAACGTTGTTTGATAAAGGCTTAAAAGCCCGTGGATTAAAAAGGCGTAATCCGCCGCATGAGCTTCTACCGCCAGCTCACCGTCTCTAAAACGATGATACAGGCGGCCTTGCGCGTCCCTCATTTTTTGCAGGACAAAGTCAGCGGCCTTACGGGCGGCAGTCTCATACTCGGGTTTATTTAAGATCCGGGCCCCCAATGCCAGCGCGGCTATCATCAGGCCATTCCAATCGGTTAGAATTTTGTCGTCTTTTAAGGGATGAATCCGTTGCTCCCGCACCCGGTAAAGCCGATGGCGAATCCGGGCCCACTCGGTTTCAAATTCTGCCTCGGGCACCCCTGCTTTTTGGGCCCATTTTTTAATTGACGCTGTCAGGTGGACAATATTGGCCCCTGTTTTTTTGCGGGTGGCCTCATCCGTGAAATTTCCTTCAGGGCTCAACCGCAAAATTGACTCCCACCTTTCTGAATCCTCTCCCTCTAATACCCGTTGAAATTCCTCCGTCGTCCAGACATAGAATTTGCCTTCCTCTCCCTCGCTGTCGGCGTCTTCGGCGGAGTAAAAAGCGCCTTGCGGGGCGGTCATGTCCCGCAGCACATAAGCAAATATTTCTTCGGCTGTTTTTGCAAACAGGGGCTCTCTGGTAATTTGAAAGGCTTCCAGATAGGCGGTGGCGATCATGGCCTGATCGTATAGCATTTTTTCAAAATGCGGCAGAAGCCATCTGCTATCGGTGGAATAACGATGGAAACCGAATCCAACATGATCCCAGATTCCTCCCATACGCATGGCAGTCAACGTTTTTACGACCATATCAAGGGCCCGGGCGTCAGCGGTGCGGTGGTAGCAACGCAGCAAAAAAAGCAACCGGTGAGGGGTCGGAAACTTGGGGGCGGGCTCAAAGCCGCCGAACTGAAGGTCAAATCCGGATTTGATCTGGCTATAAGCCGTATCGATAAGGGTTTCATCGGGGTCATCGGCCGCTTTAAAAACAAAGGCCCTGTGAAGGCTGTCGGCTATGCTGCCGGCTGAAGTGGTGATCTTTTCATGGTCGTCCACCCACAGTTTTTTGACCTGGCGGCAAATATCAATCAAACCGGCACGCCCGCCACGGGTGTTTCTGGGCAGATAGGTGGCTGCGAAAAACGGCTTCTTTTCCGGGGTCATAAATATGCTGAGCGGCCAACCGCCGCTTCCGGTCAGCATCTGGCAGGCGGCCATATAGACCGCATCGATGTCCGGGCGTTCTTCGCGATCCACCTTGATGCAGATGAAGGTGTCATTCAGATAGCCGGCGGCTTCTTCATTCTCAAAGGATTCTTTCTCCATGACATGGCACCAGTGGCAGGTGGCATAGCCGATGGACAGGAAAATGGGTTTATTTTCCGCTCGGGCTTTTGAGAAAACCTCGTCGGACCAGGGATGCCAATCAACCGGATTGTGGGCATGCTGGATAAGATAGGGGCTTTTTTCATTAACTAGCTTATTGGGCGGCATCATCTTCTCCTGCGTGTTTTGAATATCGAACAAGAAATATCGAATATCGAAGTTTTCTCGACCTAAAATTAAACTGGTTTAAGAGTTATTACGCTATCAAACAAGATAGGTATTCAAATAGTTATTTGCAATGTATTAAATATCAAAGGCAAACGGGTTTGAGGTGGTGGTAGGGCGGATAGGTGGTGAGGCGTTGGTCTTCGACCGGTTTTCCGATGGTGAAGTGGTACAGGCTCTGATATTGATTATCTGCCAAACCCAGAATTTCGTGAACGGCATCGTCAAAGAAACACCCGATGCCGGTGCCCCGAAACCCATGGGCTTCTGCTGCCAGATACAAAACCTGGCCGATCATACCGCTTTCCCAGAAAAGCTGCCGGTAGGCAAAGGGGTTGCCGCCGACCGGGTCTTTGAAAGCGGCGATCATTCCCGTTGAAAAGGAGCTGTGCCCGGCGATCTCCTGGTGGCAGCTGACCATCATGGCCTGCTGTCGGAAAGTGCCTTTTTCAAGCAGAAACAAGGGGAAATTATTTTCAACCGGTTCCCACACAAACTTGGACCGTGTCAGGCTCTTGATGGGGCCTGTCGCTTTATTATTGCGGATAAAAAAATAAAGACCGGGGCTGAGCCCCTCAACCTGGTGGACGAAAATGAGCAGATGCAGCGACGGATCCCCGAGTTCAACGTCAAAGGGGGCGCAGTCGCTGCGGGGCAGGGTTTTGTCAAGGATTGCCAGAAATTGTTCTCTGGTTACCGATCCGCTGCGGTCAAAGGCACTGGCGCTTCTTCGCTGCCGGATGATTTTCGCAGCCGCCTTGTCAATGGATTCCTCCCGGAACCGGTATGAATCGGTGAATTCGTAACGTTGCTCAGCGGTCGCCGGTTTGCGTGTCAAATTCGCCGTGTTATAGATGATTTCCCAGTTGACGGGCTGCTTGCTCAGCCTGTTCGGCCGCCCCTTAAATGAAACATCCCTAAAGGCAGAAATTATGCTGTCCGATAATATGCGGGGAATATCCGGGGAGGGATAGGGATGCACCCAACACATGAGATCCGGGTGCTCTTCTTCCAGGTGAGCAAACCCGGTTCTGTCAAAACCCAGGATGGTATCCAGCTCCTGATCTGCAAGGCCGCTTAAATAAGAAACTTTCCAGCCGAACAAATTTGCTGAAAAACTGACGGCCGCCAGGGCGTGACCGACATCATGGTTGCAGTAACGAAAGGCGCGTTCCCCGTATTTCCAGGATTCGCGCCAGAATATGCTGCTAAACCCGATGAGAAAGCCCTCACACCCAAAGTGGAGCGTAATATTTTGGCAGACATTTTCAGAAACTATTGCCCGCTGCTCCAGGGCATGGAGCAACGGATTGTAATGATATATTCCCGCTTCAAGCCCTGGGACCCGGGGTAGAACGAGGTGGGCTTCGGTTGGGTGGAGATTGCCGCTGGACGGGTTTATCCGCAGAGACCACTGCGAGTTCCCAGCCGCCTTCCAGGCTGATAACCCCAGCGATAACTCAAGAAAGCCTGCAATGGTTGCCAGGGTAATTGCCCGGGCGGGATTGTTGCCTCGCTGGTATAGATCCGCATACAGGGCAGCGGGATCTTTTTTTAGGAAAGGCAGGCCAAAAGATTTGGTGTCTTCATAGAAGCGAAATGGATTGGGCTGGTTGTCCCAATCCATGTATGCGGCCGATCGGGCGTAGCGTTCAAAACGGTGCTTGGTTTCTTCGTGATAGCGAATGATCTCTTGCGAGATGCGGTCCCCATCAAAATGTGTCATGATATCAAAATTCGCTGATTTTTCAGATAAATGTTGTCAATCCACTGGAAGCTGTTTCGAAATTGTAGATTACGTTCAAGGGCAAGGCGTCACGCGAATTAAAAGCGGAGCGTACACGTCAGTACGTGAGCATTTTAATTCGCGGGATAACGCAGCCCTTGAGCGTAAAATGCATTTTTGAAACAGCTTCTAATAAAAAAGGCAACACCTTACGGTGCTGCCTTTTTTATGCCATTATTCTTAAATAATCAACCGCAGCCGCTGCTGCCGCTGCCGCAGGATGAACATCCTGATGCCTGTCCAAATTCGATGCTGGAGCTGATTTTAAAGCCATATCCCAGAAAATCCACCGTCACGGGTTGGGCTTTTTCATAAAAATCCTTGTCAACAATAAACTGAAATCCGTTAACGTCGTATACATTATCCGTATCTTTGGGCTCATCCAGAGCCATTGCCAATGACGGACCGCCTCATCCGCCCTCATTTAAAAAAATCCGGATGGGTGCGGCCTCCCGATCCTTAAAATATTCCGCGATTTGCTGGCTGGCTGCTTCGGTGACTTCTACCATAAAATCCTCCTTGGACTGAAATATGATCAGCGCGATTCAACCGGCAGGGATCGATCTGATCGTCGAAATTATCCTAATGTTAATATCGGGGACCTGTTTTGTCAATGGGCAATATTTTCGCGTTGCGTGTTACGAGTTACGGGTTGCGGGACCTTCGATCAACCAGTGACCAGGCACCAGAAACCGGCGACCGGCAGCCAGTCGCCAATAGCCTGACACCTGATCCGCCTTCGGAGGAACACCTGAAACCTAATTGTCACTCGTTACTTGTCACTTATCACGCTTTTTTCAGGCTTTGGATAAAATTTGCATAAACCCTTAAATCCCCGGGCGAAAATAGCACAAATATCACCCTGGTAATTGAGGGTTTCGTTTTAAGAAAGAGACAGGTGGTGTCCACGGCAATTTTGCAGGCCTTCTCAATGGGATATCCATACACACCGCAGCTTATGGCCGGAAAGGCAATGGATGTGAGATTGTTGTCGGCGGCAATCTGCAAACTGTTCCGGTAACATCCGGTCAGCAGGGTCTTGTCCCGGGGTTTTCCGCTATAGACTGGTCCCACCGTATGGATGACATGCCGGGCAGCAAGGTTATAACCCCCGGTAATTCTGGCTTCACCGGTAGGACACCCACCCAGAGTTCGGCACTCTTCGAGAAGACCCTTGCCCGCCGCTCTGTGAATGGCGCCGTCAACCCCGCCACCCCCCAGTAGGGACGTGTTGGCCGCATTGACAATGGCGTCCACATCGAGCGTTGTGATATCGCCTTGAATAACTTCTAATTTTTCTGTTATCTTTTTGTCCACTATTATTCCCTCCGAATTAGTTAATTGGTTGATTGGTTAAATAGTTGATTAGGTTAGAGGATTTCAGTCTATTTGACCAAGCGACCTCCTTGCAATCAACTCAATCAACTCAATTAACTCAATCAACTCAATCAACCATATATCGATGCCTGACACCTGAAACCTTATAGTCACAGATCGTAAAGTGTCTCATCCCTCCTTGGCGCTGCCCGTTTGGCACCTTTTGTACCTCCTTTTTTCTCAGGCATCAAAAAAGGCTCTTCATCTTCCAGCAGGTCCCCCATTTCCGCTTCGATGGCATCGGGGTCCTCGCCGGCCTCCATGCGCTTGAGTGCTTCCTGCATCCCGGGCCCCAGTTCCATGCCGGTCATATCTGTCAATTTTCGCATCAGGTTGGCCGCCTGGCGGGGATCATCTTCATTCATATTTTCAGCCTCACCGGCCAGCATATTCATGGCTTTTTCCATTTTGCCTTCGTCAAAGGGCAGGTCGTCCATATCACCGTCTTCTTTGGCTTTGCCGGTAAACGCAAAAGCCGACATTTGCCTGGACAGCGTTCTGATCTTGCATGCCGGGCACTTCGGTTTTTTGGTGGTGTTAACGCTCTTTGAGAAAAAATTAAATATCGTATTGCAGTCTTCGCAGTAAAATTCGTAGATTGGCATTCTCGCTCCTAATCGATCAAATAAATTCGTTTTGTTTCTTTAGAGGATACGATCACAAAGTATTCGGAATTTTTCTATGGAATGGATTCTAAATAATAAAATTTGAGCATTTCTTTGTCAACTGGATAAACACAATGTTCTTGGCCAAGTTGCCGGCTGCATCATAAGACCTGGCATGCGACGAACATCAACATCGGACCATTGAGGATTATTGACTTGCTACCCGGCATCTGTTATGCCACCGGAAACCAAAACGAAAGGATTTTTGTATCATGGATCGAACACTATCGATTATTAAACCCGATGGGGTAAAACGCGGTCTTATCGGCGAAGTCGTTAAGATGCTTGAACAAAACAATCTGGACATCGTTGCCATGAAGATGCTGCACATGACCAAAAAGCAGGCCCAGGGCTTTTACGCGGTGCACCGCGAGAGGCCTTTTTTTGAGAGTCTGACCAATTTTATGAGCTCAGGTCCGGCGGTTGTTATGGTTCTGGAAGGAGAAAACGTAATTGCCAGATACCGTGAGTTGATGGGAGCCACCAATTACAAGGAAGCCGCCGAGGGAACGATTAGAAAGGCGTTTGCCACCGACATCGAGAAAAACATCGTTCACGGCTCCGATGCACCGGAAACGGCATCATTTGAAATATCCTATTTTTTTAATCAATTAGAAATTTTATAGTCTATACTTTGCTCCAGTACTCAAGGATTGAGACTCTCGAGAACTTGTGACAAACTTAACGTTACCTTTTTATTGGTTATAGTTCTGTAAAACAATTATTGGCGCATGCCTGACAAAATCAACCTTAACAATATAGCCATCGTTTTGACCGGGACGCGGTATCCCGAAAATATCGGGGCGGCGGCCAGAGCCATGCTCAACATGGGCATTGAGCGGCTGATTTTGGTGGATCCTCAAAATTATGACCTGGCCCGAATCAATAAGATGGCAACCCACGCGGCATCAGTGGTGGTTGAAAAGCTGCAGGTCTATGATACCTTAATAGAGGCGCTGGCCGGTTTCAATTATGTGGTCGGCACCACGGCCCGATTGGGCGGTCAGCGCAAGGTCATCAGTTCTCCGGCCAAATTGGCCCGACAGCTTGTTCCCCTGTCCGATCAAAATCGTATTGCCGTCCTGTTCGGTCCTGAAGACCGCGGTCTTTCCAATGTGGATATCCGCTCCTGCCATATCCTGATGAATATACCCACGGCTGAATTTTCTTCCCTTAATCTGGCTCAGGCGGTTATGGTCACTTGCTATGAGCTGTTTCGCTTCAGCCTTGATAAGCCCGGTGAATATGCCCCGCGACTGGCCAACCAGTATGAGCTCGAAGCCATGTATGACCAGCTAAAAGATGTGCTGATGCGAATCAGCTTTATTAATCCGGACAATCCGGATTATTTTATGAACAACCTGCGGCACTTTTCAGCACGCATGCAGCTCAGAGCCAAAGAGGTGCAAATAATCCGGGGTATTTGTCGCCAGGTTAACTGGTATGGGAAGAAATGCTACGAGGATGGACTAAAGCAAAGGCAAGAGGATTCAGGGGAGTGAGATACTAAGAATAAACAGAGAATATTTCGATATTTAAAATTGCTCAAAAACCTACTATTAGCTTATTGACATCTTAACCAGATTACATTTCAAGAATCCCACCCAAGATCGCATCACCCATTGCGGCCGTTCCGACGGCCTTGCCTTTATCGACTGCGATGTCTTTGGTATGAATGCCGGCGTCGAGCACCCCGGCAACCGCCCGCTCAATGGCAAGGGCGGCATCCTCATATCCAAAGCTGTACCTCAACAGCATGGCGGCGGACAGAATCTGAGCAATCGGGTTGGCGATTCCCTGTCCGGCAATGTCAGGAGCAGAGCCTCCCGCCGGTTCAAACAGCCCGAAGCTTTTTTCATTGATGCTGGCCGAAGGCAGCAGCCCCATCGACCCGGTCAGCATGGCGCATTCATCCGAGATAATGTCTCCGAACATATTGCCGCATAACAAAACATCAAACTGGTGGGGATCTTTCACCAGTTGCATGGTGGCATTGTCGATATATAAATGCCTCAGTTCGACATCGCTGTATTTCTTGCCGACCTCGGTGACCACTTCGCGCCACAGCACCATGGAGGTCAGCACATTGGCCTTGTCTATCGATGTGACCCGCTTGCGCCTGATTCGAGCGGAAGTGAAGGCCACATCGGCAATTCTTTCAATTTCCTGTCTGCTGTAAACCATGGTGTCAAAGGCTTTTTCATCGGCCCCACGGCCCTCCCTGCCTTTGGGCTGTCCGAAGTATATGCCGCCGGTCAACTCCCTGACACAGAGGATATCGAATCCGCTGCCCACAATATCGGAACGCAGGGGACTGGATCCCACCAATGCTTTAAAGACCTTTGCCGGTCTCAGGTTGCAAAACAGTTTGAAATGCTTACGCAGCGGAAGCAGTGCGGCCCGTTCGGGTTGCTCTTGCGGAGGCAGCGCTTCCCATTGGGGGCCACCGACCGAACCGAACAATATTGCATCGCTGGTTTCGCACAATTTTAAGGTCTGATCCGGGAGGGCACTCCCGTGCTTATCGTAGGCCATTCCACCCACGTCGCCAAATTCATATTCCAGCGGCAGGCTAAATTTCCGGCCAACCACGTTGAGTATTTTAACCGCTTCCTGCATGACCTCCGGACCGATGCCGTCACCGGGAAGAATTGCAATTTTTTTCATAATGTCCTACCTAATTTATAAGCAAAAACTTGATCTTGTAACTAGAAAAAAGCCTCTAATACCTATCATCTGCGTATTCCAGCCAGCCGCCTGCGATGACCAGGGCAAGGTCAAAGTCGGCAAGCTCAAAGGGGATCTCTTCCGAAAAGCCGTCTGCTGTAATTTGAAATACACGCCGTTCAATATCAGTATTTACAGTGGTGCTCTTGTCCGCACAGCTTTCAAACAGGTGATCGATGACCCGGCCGGGCAGTTCCGCTGCGATCATGCCGCAGTTGAACATGTTCTGTCGGAATATTCTGGCGTAGCTTTCTGCAATGACCAGATGGATGCCGTTGACTTCCAGCGCCCAGGGGGCATGCTCCCGGGAGGAGCCGCAGCCAAAATTAGCACGGGTAATGATTATATTTTTGTCGCTGATATCTGTTCGCGGATTGAAGCCGTCGAGTTTAAAATTTTCGAAAAGATAGGGTTTTAGAGCCTCTTTTGAGACTTCGGTAAGATATCTTGCCGGGATTATTTCATCCGTATTTATATCCACCCGGTCTATAAACAGGGTTTTTCCACTAAAATTTTTCATTCATTTTCCTTTGAACCTGGAATCCGATGGAGGCGGGCAAGCCTCTGCGCTAAACAGCGTAGAATTGGTAATACGCCCTGCGATGGCGGAGGCGGCGGCAGTTGCCGGGCTCATCAAATGGACCATGCCGCCTTTGCCCATCCGGCCGTTGAAATTTCTATTGGTGGTGGCCGCGCAAACTTCCCCCTCGGCCAGAACACCGCCGCTCATGCCCAGACAGGCACCGCAGCTGGGATTGGTGACACAAAAACCGGTTTCCATAAAGGTTGCGATGATACCTTCTTCAAGCGCCTGCCGGTAAATTTTGGGTGTTGCAGGCGTTACAATGCCCCGGACCGAGTCGCTGATTTTGTGCTCTTTCAGAACCCGGGCGGCAATTCTAAGATCATCCAGGCGGCCATTGGTGCAGGATCCAATAAATACCTGATCGATTTCGGTGCCCTCCATTTCCCTTACCGGACGCACATTGTCCGGTTTAAACCCGTAGGTCACCAGCGGCTCCAGCTTTGAGATGTCATGATCGATCTCTTCAGCATACCCGGCATCCGGATCCGGCAGATAGCGGTGATATGCCTCCAGAGCCGCTTCCCGGCCAGGATAATCGTCGCTTATAAACTCCCAGAGGTAGTCGACGGTAACGGCGTCGGGATAACAGATGCCGCAGGTCGCGCCGGTTTCCACCGCCATGTTGCATAGCGTCATACGGGCTTCCATATTCATTTGAGCGACGATCGGACCGGCAAATTCAATGACCCGGTTGGTAGCGCCATTGACGCCGATTTTGGCGATGATTGAAAGGATAACATCTTTCGCAAATACACCCTGGGGCAACGATCCGAGGACATTTATTTTCATTGTCTGGGGATAATGAAAGGCACAGACCCCCTTGAGGATACCGACTTCGAGATCCGTTGTCCCCACGCCGGCGGCGAAAGCGCCGAAGGCGCCGTAGGTGCAGGTATGGGAATCGCCCATAATAATAGTATGGCCCGGCCTGACATAGCCTTTTTCAGGAAAGAGCGCATGACACACCCCATTGGCACCGATGTCAAAAAAATCGCCGATATTGTGGCGCCGGACCCATTCCCGCAGTATTTTTCCCTGGGTTGCCGTTTTGGAGTCTTTGGCCGGGGAGACATGATCGATAACGGCCTTGATTTTGGTAGGATCAAACACTCTGTCTTTACCCCGCGCAACCAGATCGTTGATGGCTACCGGAGTCGTAATTTCGTGGCAGAATACGGCGTCCAGGCGCAGAACATGAACATCTCCTGAAGGATTGTCGACGAAATGCGAATCAAATATCTTTTCAGCTACTGTTTTTCCCATGGTGTTCAATTAATCCCATTCTAAGTGTGGTGTATTTTTATTGTGCCTTCTTCAAAATCGTAAACATTCCAATTAATCCGTATCTGACTTCAGAACCGCCAGAAAAGCAGATTGGGGGATCATGACCTGTCCGACCATCTTCATCCGTTTTTTACCTTTTTTCTGCTTTTCCAGCAGTTTTCGTTTGCGCGACACGTCTCCGCCGTAGCACTTGGCGGTAACATCTTTTCGAAAGGCCGAAACGGTTTTGCGGGCAATAATATTACCGCCGATGGCACCCTGGATGGCAATTTTAAACATCTGTCTGGGTATTTCATCGCGCAGTCTTTCGCAGGCCTGGCGCGCCCTTGCCACGGCATTTTCCCTGTGTACCAACTGCGACAGGGCATCCACCCGATCTCCATTGATCAGAATATCCATTTTAACAAGGTCGGTCTCCCGGAAATCGATGATATCGTAATCAAAAGAGCCGTATCCCTGGGTGACGGATTTAAGCCTATCGTAGAAATCATAGATAACTTCCGCCAGCGGTATTTCAAAGATCATTTCGAGCCGATCACTGGTGAGATACTGATAATTCTTATTAACACCTCGCCGATCGAGGCACAATTTCATCACAGCTCCCATGTAGCGCTGCGGCACGATGATGGCGGCACGAATAAAGGGTTCGCGGGTCAAGGCGATCAGGGTCGGATCAGGATACAGCGACGGGTTGTCGATGACCGACTCCGTCCCATCGCTCATGGTCAATTCATATTGAACCGAAGGGGCGGTGAGAATAAGCGAAAGATCGTATTCCCGTTCGAGTCGCTCCTGGACGACCTCCAGGTGCAGCAGGCCCAGAAAGCCACAGCGGAAACCAAACCCCAGCGCGACGGACGTATCTTTTTCATAGATCAAGGAGGCATCATTTAGTTTTAATTTTTCAAGAGCGGTTACCAGATCTTCGTAGCCGTCTGAAGCCACCGGGTAGATTGAGGAGAAGACCACCGGCTTGGCTTCTTTGAATCCGGATTTGGGCGCGGCACAGGGTGCTTTTTTTAAGGTGATCGTGTCCCCGCAACGGGTGTCGCTGACAGTTTTGATTCCGGCTGTCAAATAGCCTACCTGCCCGGCCGAAAGCTGTTTTTGTTTGATCATCTCGAGCTGGAATATACCGACTTCCTCCACTTTATAGACCGCTTTGTTGGACATAAAGGTGATGACATCCCCTGGGCTGATTATTCCATCAAAAATTCGAAAGTGCACAATGGTGCCCCGATAGGAATCATAGTGTGAATCAAAAATCAGCGCCTTGAGCGGGTTGGATGGATCGCCGGTCGGAGGCGGTAATTTAGTCACAATCGCCTCTAATAAATCCCCGATACCAATCCCTTCTTTGGCGGATACTTGAATGGCGTCTTCCGGATCGAGACCCAGGTCCTCTTCGATTTGTTGGTTTACCCGATCGATATCGGCAGATGGCAGGTCTATTTTATTGATGACGGGAATAATCGCCAGATTATGTTCCATGGCAAGGTACAGGTTTGCGAGGGTCTGGGCTTCAACCCCCTGACTGGCATCGATTACCAGCAGGGCCCCTTCGCAGGAAGCCAGAGACCGTGATACTTCGTAAGTAAAGTCCACATGACCGGGGGTGTCGATGAGATTTAAATAATATGTTTTTCCATCTTTAGCGGCATAGGGCAGGCATACGGTCTGACTTTTGATGGTGATGCCGCGCTCCCTTTCAATATCCATGGTGTCGAGAATTTGATCCTGGAATTCCCGATCAGATATGATATCCGTGGTTTGGATGAGGCGATCTGAAAGGGTGGATTTGCCGTGATCTATGTGAGCGATGATACTGAAGTTTCTTATATTTTGCATGTGCTGGAAAAGGTTCAGAGGTTCAGGGTTCTGGGTTCAGGGTTTCGAGTCATTGAGAACCGGGATCTGATATTTTCGTCTCAGCCTTCAATTTCTTATGCCGGATTCTCAAGGTAGTGATCAATTATTAGGCATAATCCCGCAAAAGCAAGAGCCAACCGTTTTTAACCTCTGAACCCTGAACGCTGAACCCGGAACCTTTGAGTTTAATCCATCTGATCGTTGAATCTCAATGGGTTATCATTATTCAATATAATTGTGCGATCTTATCCCGCCAAAAGACGGTTGACACTGGGTCAAATTCCAGATATACTTAGCCATTATAATTAATAAATTTAGCCTTTTATCAATTTTTAAGAGTTACTGTCAAGCCTGCGTCCATTTCTTATAGTCAGATCGGAATTTCCTATGTCCTCAGCAAATAAAAGAATTCAGATCCTGATCGTCGATGACGATGTTGCTGTGCGCACTACAATGAATGAGTACATCAACTCTGCAGGCTATGAAGCCGAATCTGCTTCCTGCGCCGAGGAAGCACTGGACCTGTTAGAAAAAAAATCATACCATGTCGTCATCACCGATATCATCCTGCCTGCCATGGGCGGCCTCGATTTAACCAAAATTATCAGAAATGACAAGGATTCCGATGTCATTGTGATGACCGGATACAGTGACGACTATTCCTATGAAGAGGCAATTAACATAGGCGCCAGCGATTTTGTCATCAAACCGGTTCGTCTCGAAGAGCTTTTGCTGCGATTAAAGCGCGTGCTCAAAGAGCGCGATCTCACCAAAGAACGAATCCGGATGATGGAAAAGCTGCAAAAGCTTGCTGTCACCGACGGCCTTACCAAACTTTACAACTCAAGATCCTTCTACTCCCAGTTGGAGACGGAGGTTGATCGCTTCAATCGTTACAAACACCCTCTCTCGCTGTTACTGCTGGATCTCGATCACTTCAAAGATTACAACGATAGTTACGGTCATCTTGAAGGCGATAAGATTCTGGTTCATTTCAGCCGGATAATAAAATCCTGCCTGCGGGCCAACGACACCGCTTACCGTTACGGCGGAGAAGAGTTTACAGTAATATTGCCGGAAACCGGCGGCGACGAAGCCGGAACAGTTGCTCAGCGTATTCGAGCCGCGCTGGAGGCCGAGCGGTTTTCACCGGTAAACGGTAAAAAGGTTAAGATTACCATCAGTATCGGTGTTACCGAATATCAACCCAAGGAAGAACTGTCCACTTTCATTCAGCGAGCCGACAGAGCCATGTATCGTTCCAAACAAAAGGGCCGCAACATGGTATCCATGCTGTATGCAGACGCCCCCCCCGATTCATCCCCTCCTCAGGAATGATGAATAATAAGTGACAAGATCAGGCTTCAACTTCTTTTATTTTGTCCAAATTTGCCTGAATTTTCTGCTGTTTTTCAAGTAAAGCGCTTTGCTTCTGTCTTACTTTTTCAATCACCTCGGCCGGAGCATTGCTCAAAAATTTTTCATTCTCCAATTTTTTTGCCACGGTTGTCAGCTCGGCAGCCAATTTATTGATTTCTTTTTCCAGGCGATTGGTTTCTTTGGCAAAGTCGATGATTCCCTTCAGGGAAACAAAAATCGAGGCCTTGCTGACCACCGCCGTTGCCGATGATTTTGGCCGCGGACCGATATTCTCAATCGCCAGCGAACTGAGCCGTGCCAGGTTGATGATCAGATCCTGGTGGTTCGTGATAATCTGCCTGGTTTGCTTATCTTCGGATTGGACCTGGACCTTCAGGGCTAAAGACGGCGCAATGTTCATCTCACCCCGCACATTTCGGATTCCGGTAATCATTTCCATCAAAAGGGCCATTTCAGCCTCTGATTCCCGGTTCTGGAAGCTATCAGCGGCATCCGCCGGATGCGCGGCCTTCAAGATCGAGCCGTCTGTACCGGGCATATGCTGCCAGATTTCTTCGGTTACAAACGGGATAAAGGGGTGCAGGAGCAGGAGGGTGTCACGCAAGACCCGCCATAGAACGGCTCGGGTTGCCTCTAATGTTTCTTTTCCTTCTTCATTGTAAAGAACCGGCTTGATGGCTTCCAGGTACCAGTCACAAAATTCATGCCACACAAAATTATAAATTGCACCGGCGGCTTCATTAAAGCGATAGCTGTCCAGAGCTGCTGTGACATCGGCGGTGACCTGCTGCAGGCGGGATAGAATCCACTTGTCCGGCAAAGAGAGGTTTTGAAGATCGATCTCTTCATACCCGCGATCCAGATGCATCAGGGCGAACCGGGCGGCATTCCAGAGCTTATTGATAAAATGCCGGTAGCCGTCGACCCGTTTTTCAGACATTTTGATATCCCGCCCCTGGGCGGCAAAAGCAGCCAGGGTGAAACGGAAGGCGTCCGTGCCGTAGCGGTCGATGACGTTCAACGGATCGATTACGTTGCCCTTTGATTTACTCATCTTCTTGCCGGCTTCATCCCGCACCAGGGCATGCACGTAGACCTCTTTAAACGGTACATCCTTCATGAAATGGATGCCCATCATCATCATGCGAGCCACCCAGAAAAACAGGATGTCGAATCCGGTAATCAGCACCGATGTGGGATAAAAGGTTTTCAGCAGCGGCGTTTCTTCCGGCCAGCCCATGGTCGAAAACGGCCATAATGCCGAACTAAACCAGGTGTCCAGCACGTCGGTTTCCTGCACCAGGTTTCTGCTGTCGCATACCTTGCAGGTCTGCGGGGCGTCCATGGCCACCATGATTTCGCCGCAGTCATCGCAGGTCCAGGCCGGAATCTGATGGCCCCACCATATCTGGCGTGACACGCACCAGTCACGGATGTTATTCATCCAGTCAAAATAGGTGGCGGTCCACATATCCGGTATGATTTTGGTTTCACCGCTCTCAACCGCGGCAATCGCTTTTTTCGCCAGGGGTTTGACGCTCACAAACCATTGCCTGGACAGGTTGGGTTCAACAACTGTCTTGCACCGGTAGCAGTGCCCCACACTGTGCCGGTAGGGTTCAATCTTAACAAGCAGCCCCTGCTGCTCGAGATCTTTTACCACAGCCGTGCGGCATTCAAATCGATCCAGCCCTTCATAGGAGCCGGCTTCAGCGGTCATATCGCCGTTATCGCTGATGACTTTTATGCTGGCAAGGTTGTGGCGGGCGCCGATTTCAAAGTCGTTGGGATCATGGGCCGGGGTAATTTTCAGTCCCCCGGTGCCGAAGGACCTGTCCACATAGCTGTCTCTGATGATGGGGATTTCCCGATTCATCAGCGGCAGGATGACCGTATCGGCTCCAATGTTCTGGTAACGTTCATCCTCGGGGTGAACCGCCACCGCAGTATCACCCAGCATGGTTTCCGGTCGGGTTGTTGCCACCACGATGCCGCCTGATCCATCCGGGTAAGGATAACGTATATGATACAGATTCCCGTCATGATCTTCGTGTTCAACCTCAAGATCCGCCAGTGCCGTATGACATCGATGGCACCAGTTGATAATGTAATTGCCGCGATAGATAAGGCCCTCGTCGTAAAGCTGGACAAACACCTTGCGCACGGCTAGGGACAGTCCCTCATCCATGGTGAAGCGTTCCCGTTTCCAGTCACACGACGCCCCCAGGCGCTTTAGCTGATTGATGATGGCGCTGCCGTATTTTTCCCGCCATTGCCACACGGACTCAATAAATTTTTCCCGGCCCAGTTGATGACGGTCGGTGCCGTCCTGGGCCAATTTTTTTTCAACTACGTTTTGGGTAGCAATTCCGGCATGGTCCGTACCCGGCATCCACAGGACGTTGTCGCCTCTCAGCCGCCGATAGCGGCATAAAATGTCCTGCATCGTGTTATTCAATGCATGTCCCATGTGCAGGACGCCGGTAACATTCGGCGGCGGAATAACAATGGAATAGCTCGCCTGCGGGCTTTGGTCTTTGGCGGCAAACAGTTGCTCTTTTTCCCAGTACTCATACCAGCGTTTTTCGACTTCGTGCGGTTCGTAAGCTTTGTCAAAATGCTTGTTACTCATTTGCCTAACGCTCCTTGATCCTCTTTTATATCTGATAGCGCCTGCCAAAAAAACTTTCCGCTATTCTAACGCTTTTTCCACACTCCCTTATCTTTTTATCGCCAGCCGCAAATAAAAAAGGGGATTATAAACAAATCCCCATAATTTTACCAGTGCTTTTTAAGGATCTAAACCAATAATTTAAAACCAATGAATAATTGCTGCTATTCAAAGACCACTTC
>Ga0210097_1000286_pt1 | contig 20386 bp, 15 predicted proteins | sample Joice_CattailNLA_2_FD_185521 | JGI IMG/M metagenome (GOLD analysis project Ga0210097, IMG submission 185521) | Wetland microbial communities from San Francisco Bay, California, USA, that impact long-term carbon sequestration - Joice_CattailNLA_D2... | ecosystem: Environmental > Aquatic > Marine...
TTCAGTTTTTCAACGGCGGTTTCGATCAGGTCAAGTCCCCAGGCCTTCTGCGCTAGGGATTCAAAAAGCGGGTCAAGCCGGGAGGGGGTGCCCCCAACGGTGCTGCCAAATTTAAATCCGAAGCTTTGATCTTCTCCCAGAGGATCAATGTGGACTGCCGGGCAGTCAAAGGGCCTTACCGCCAGTACCTCATTGTGCCGCAGACCCAGCGATACAACCAGATCGGCCTGCGGCATTATGGCTGTCTCAGGGGCCAACGGTCCACCCACAGCTGTGAATACGCCTGCCGCCTGCGGCAAGCTTTCATTGACCACGCCCTTGGCAGCTGCCGTGCTGAAGACGGGAAGGGTCAGGCGATTGAGATAATCACACCAGTTTTGGCGGACAGCCAGGGTGCCGGCAATAACCACCGGCGTGCTGGATTTCTGGATCAAGGTGATTACCCGCTCAAGGTCGGTGCCTTTTGCAAATGTTTCTTGCGGGGAAGATCGAGAAATAGTGCCGTCCGCGGGTGATGCGGCAATATTCAAATGCACCACTCCGGGCACCTCGGATTCCGCCCGTTGGCAAAGGCTTTCAAAATCAGGTCCGGTGTCCGATAGATCGGCCTGGGCTTTGGCGATGCCCGCCAGCAGTTTGTCATGCGCAATGCGTTTGTGGCAGGACTCAGGCGGTGTTCCCGGCAGGTAGGCTTCCGAGATACTGACCACCGGGAAGGCATCCAGGCAGCAGGCCGCCAGACCCGGTAGCATATTGGTCAGACCGGGACCCTTGATGGAGACGGCCACACCGCTTTGATGGCTGAGCTTACCAAAGGCACCGGCCATCAAAGCGGCGCTGCCTTCAAAATGCGTCAGGTGAAACCGCACACCCAGTTGTTCCAGCTCATTCAGTAAGTGCAGGCTGGGACCGCTTCCCGGAATACCAAAAACGTGTTTGGTGCCGCGGGCGGCGATCTGTCGGGCTAAATTTGTCAGGTGTTTCATAGATCCAAATGCTCAATGATTTTTTCAGCCGCCCGGCGGCAGACGACCTTTACGGCATCGTGGGAAAATCCGCCACAATGGGGGGTGATGATCAGATTGTCATGGGCCCGGGCATATTGATACAGGGGTGATTTTTGAATATCAGGTTCATCGGCCAGCACATCCAACCCGGCCGCCCCCATTTGATTGTTTTGCAATGCGCTGAGCAGACCCTGTTCATCGACAACAGCGCCCCGGGAGGTATTGATTAATATTGCCCCGGGTTTTACCATTTCGCAATGCTTTTTTGAAAACAGACCGGTGGTATCTGCGGTGAGCGGCACATGAATCGTTATAAAATCACTGGTGCGTGACAGCTCTTCCAGGGATACGGGTCTGATATGCGGTGGATAGTCGGTCAGCAGAGGGTCGTAGCCCACTATCTGCATCCCGAAGGCCCGGGCATACCGGCTCATCCAGGTGCCGATGCGGCCGCAGCCGATGATTCCGATGCGTCGGCCGTTGAGCATGACTCCGGGGAATTGTTCCCGGTTCCAGCCGCCGGATACGACATGTTTAACTGCAGCCGGCAGTTTGCGTGCACAGGCCATCAGCAGGGCCCAGGAAAGCTCGGCCGCCGGAGTCAAGTTCAACAGCAGCTCCCTGTCCTCCATCAGGGTTCTGACCGGGATGCCTCTGCGGTCCAGTTCCTGGCGATCGATATGATCGGAACCGGTTGTGGCACATGAAATTATTTTCAGCCCGACCGCCGATTCAACCATGCGATCGGTAATGCGCACTTTCATGGATGCATCCAGCAGGGCGGCACATGTTTTGATATGCGCCTTGACCTCTTCGGAATCGGCGGAAATCCTGCGGACTTCGGCCCGGTTGGCGACAACTTCTTCAGCAGCTTTTGCTCCCACCTCGGCACCCAGATACAGAATGGTTTTCATAAAAGCGGCCCTCAAGTTGGGGCGTTGCCCAATTGGAATGCTGGAATATAAGTTATAGCAATTCTGAAACGGTTAGCCTTCGCTGCGTTTAACCAGCAGGTATAAATAATCACCACTGCCTTTGGATTCCAGGTAGTTTTTCCAGAATTGATTCAGCAGCCGATCATCCATTGCCGGCAGTGTTTGATCACCGGTCGGTTTGCGGTCTCGCAGCCAGGCCAGTGCATTTGAGATTCCAAAACGCTGCACGCAACTTTCCTGAACTATATCAAAACCGCAGCGTTGGGCCAGGCCGGAGAGTGATGGCATGTCAAAATACCAGCGGTGAACCGTGCGGTAAAAAAATTTTTTATATTCATCGCCCAGCAAATCCATCAATATATCCTGACGATTGGGGGTGCTGACCAGAAAAAGACCTCCCGGTTTGAGCAGTTGACGGACCTGTGAAAAAAAATCCCGGGGGTGTTCTACGTGTTCAATCGTTGCCAGGCTGAAAGCGACATCCACCCGATCCCTGTAATCTGAGTGGGCCCTGGGGACTGAATCATATACCTCGTAGCCGCGCCGGCGAAGGGAGGGATGATATTCCCGGCAAGGTTCAACCGCCAGCGAAGTAGCGGCCAATCCGCTGATATGATCCAGGAAGCTGCCGGCGGCACAGCCCACATCGGCCACTATCCGGTTGCGAAGGGAATGGGGCCACAGCACGTTCAGATTTCGCAGCTGGTGAATATCGTGCTTGGCCCAAAATCCCTCGGCGTCGGATGATTCTCCCAGCAGCTCTCGATATTTTTTACCGGCATAAAAACTGTCATCTTTGCAGGCCGATTCCTCCAGGCGTTGCACCCCGCAATGCCGGCACTCATATATCCGGTGTGCAGCAGATGTTACACTGCCGAAGGATCCATCCCTTACCGGGCCGTCGTAGACCGCTGTCCAGTCACTCGAACTGCAAATTTCGCACACCTGAGTATTTTCCGAATTTTTCATGAGTACATCAGCTTTTTTTGAATGTTCATATCCACATCCGCCAGTATATCAGCAATCCGCTCACCGGCCTGGCCGTCTCCATAAAGGGTGTCTGACGGATAGCGCCCATTGTTGATGTGATGACGAATCGCATCTTCTATCTCCTGGTGGTTGTAGCCGGTGTTGATGCAATTATTCGCCTGTTCGCGGCCGGCCTGGCGCGTGCCGGTATTAACAGCCGGCACACCCAGAAACGAGCCTTCCCGGATGCCTGAGCTGGAGTTGCCGATCAGGCAGGCACAGTTGCCGATCAATTGGGCATAGTGTTCGACGGAGAAATTCCGGTAAAAATGAACGAAATCCGGATTCTCGTTTTCCCGAAACATGCGCAGGCCTTTGGATATATCATCGGATCCGGCATCGACATTGGGCCACAGCCAGATAGTCTGCATGTGCAGTGCTTTGATGGCCTGCAGGGTCTCATTGATCTGGGCCATGCCGCCGCCGAACTCTGTGGTCACCGGATGCTGCATTACAACCAGGTAGGGTTTGCGGATATCCAGACTCGGGCCGACACCCCCGTAGCGCAACAGAAGATCATCGGGAAGTGTTAAATCCAGATCGGCTACAATATCAATGGACGGACAGCCGGTAAGGAACACCTTTTGCGGGTCTTCACCCATTCGAATAACATTTTCCCTGGCCCTGGCCGTGGCCGGGAAATGAATATGCGCCAGTTTGGTGATGGCATGGCGCACACTCTCATCAATGGAGCCAGTCACCTCGCCGCCCTGGGTGTGGGCCAGGGGGATGTTCATGTAGCTGGCGGCAATGGCGGTGGCCATGGTTTCAAACCGGTCGGCCACGGTGATGACGATATCCGGTTTGATGTTTTCAAACTGGGTGGCCAGTTCCATTATACCCATGCCGGTGGATTTGGCCATGGTGGTCGGGTTCTCGCCCTCGACAATGGAATAGACCACGGCGTCAACCTGAAAACCATCTGTTTTGATCTGTTCGGCAACGTTGCCAAAACGCCACAGCAGTGCCGATGCGCCGGCTATTAGTTTCAGCTCGAGATCCGGATGATTCTGAACCGCCCTCAAGACGGACTTTATTCTACCATAATTTGCGCGGCTGTTGACGACCACGCATATCTTGCGTTTTTTCATTAATTTCTTCTCCTGCGCAATTGAATGGACATCCATTGAGCGGTTCCCGCTCAATGATGACCTGTCAGTTGCTGGATGAGTCGGTCTTTCAAATTTGTGATGGCACGCAGCGATTTTTTCTTTCTCTGGGCCAGTTGCTGCATGTATCTCGATGAAAACTGGGGTTCGATAAAGGGATTGGGATTCAAAGACCAGTCATTGCAATCGTAGCCGATAACTTCCATGTAAGGCAGGAAGGCCGGTTTATACAGCTCAATATCGGTCTCTGTAAACCAGTGGCGCCAGTCTCCGGTCGCCTTTTTGCGGATGACTTTGGCTTTACCGGTGGACACCGGGACCTCTGCTTCGTCACGAACATTGAATCCAAGATAAGTGTCAAGGGCCTGGTAGTTCTTGGCGATCATGTCCTCATAGGTAAACAAAAACCAATCGTCTGTCAGACTCTTTACAAAATCGCTCATGTGACGGTACCGCACGCGCTCTTCTTCGATGATCGCTTCGACAGGCCGGGGCCACTCGTTATAGCCGGCATAGCGGCATATCTCGGCAAAGGACACGGAGCCAGGATCCTTTTCCTTCTCCAGGATCAACTGCAGATGGGCCTGATAATGCTTTTTCTCGCCTTTAAACCCTTTTTGCCAGCGATAGAGCATGCGGCTGACGGCAACATCCCGGGGGTCGCGCGCGATCCAGACCTTGCGGTCATAGTGCTCTTTTTTCAGATGCTCCCGATAAAGCTCGAAGCTTTTGCCTTTGCTTTCTTCATAGGTGTGCTTGTAGACGGCATTCTCATAATCCCCGATGTATTTCCCGGGGTGGCCTCCGGAAAACGCCTTGCAATTCGGTAAACCACCGGCCAGTTTGTAAACAAGGGCCGTTGTTCCCGATTTTCCGGTTCCCAATATTAGAATTTTCATTATGATTTCATCCTTTAGACTAATCAATTAATTGTGGCGCTGTGTATAACAACAAATAACTGGTAACGGCTATTTGCCCTGCCGGCTGATCCGAAAGAACTGGTTCGCAAATTGGGTTACTTTTAATTCTTCATGGTGACCCAACAGCTGCTGAAATCGGGCGACACGCCGGCGCATTTCTGCCAGAGAGATATTTGGGTAACGGTGTTTTAAAAAATCCGCCCTGTTATGGGACATGTTGGGGCGGTATCCTCTCAAGCGTTTTTTCAACCGCCGCCGGTGGGACCACACTCGGGTTTTTAGCCTGTCAAGCATTGTGGGCCCGGGTGCCCGGGACATGTCCTGGATTATTTTTTCAAGCACATCAATGATGCGCTCACAGGCCAGCGGACCGCTCTGGGCTGATAGATTGCGATTCATTAAGGCTTTGCGGTCATCACTATTTACGACGCCTAGCTGGCCGTCAAGAATTTTTTGCAGGGTGTTTCTAAGCTCCTCGAAACTGAAACACTCGTGACTCAAGGCATTCGGTAGTTGATGAAAATCACGGTCGTATTGTTCCTGAACGCTCGTTCTGTATGCCAGGGCAGGGATGTCCAGTGCATAAGCCTCTATCCCGGTTGTGCAGCCGTTGTGAATCAAGGCCTTGGCTGCCAGCAGCCAGGGGACAACGTTGCCCTTGTTGATAACGCGCACGTTTTTACTCGTTTCTCCCAGGCGACGATACACTTCCTGATTTTCAGCCGGATGGGGCCGAAGCACAATGGTATAATTCGGGAACTCCCGGGCCAGGGCCGGTACAAGCTCTTCAAAGCTCTGGAGAATGGCTTTCTTATAAGCGCTAAAACCTTCGGCATATTCCCGGTCTAACCCCAGACTCTTTGAACGTCGGGAAAGAACCAGCCCATCGCCGGGATTCGGGCCCGGCATTAAGAGATTCATGTCAGCATGGTAAGCGTTTACCAGATGAAAATTGGAGTTGACGAGCACGAAATCGCCATACTCCTCACGCAGCGCCCGGACATCATCCTCGTAATAGCCTCGCAATTCTGAACGCAGCATGTCGCCCCGCGGGTTACCGGTGACATGGATCGGAATGCCATTGGGCAAATTGGGATACTGACGCCACAACTCCGCATTTTGTTCGCCCCAGGCAAACAGGTGCGAGACATAGTTGATAGACTTAGGCGACAGTCGGTGGCGGTAGTAAAGCCTGGGCGGCAGTGCAACCAGCGCTTCCTCGTCCCAGACAGCAATTTTAGATCCCATTTTTTCCAAGTTTCGAAAGACGTTTCTGCTGGCCTTGGTGGTACTCTTGGAAAGATATATGCTTTTTGGAAAGGTATGCAAGTGAAAGTGCATTTCCCGGCGGGGTCCGATCATAGCCGTAAAACCGCGCATGGCGGCGGCACAGGCGAGCAAGAGCTTGGGTTCAAGCTCGCGTACCTGAAGTTCCACCGGTATCAGAAGTGTTGATGGGGTTGTTTTCATAATTTAATCCAGATCATCCTCGGAGATCATGGCATCGGCAGCCACCGCACGCTTCAGCCGGCGGCCGACAAGCTCCCCCAGCCGGGCGGCGGGTAATCCGGTACCCGGCTTTTTGAGCGTCAAATCCTCTAATTTCAAAACCGTGCCGGCTTTGAGGCTTTTTTGAGCCACGACACTTTTGGTGAACATATCCCGCAACGGCCTTAAATCCCTGGCCATGTTCTCTTTGTTGACCGGATGGCTGTTCATCGTCTCAATAAAGCGGATACCCTTAACCAAGCTTCCTAATTCGTCGATGGTGATCGAGGCCGGTACGTCGGGTCCGAACATTTTACGGCTAAACGTAACGTGTAACTCCAGTATTTCAATGCCTAAGCTTGCCGCTGCCAGGCCTGGATAAATGGTGCCCGAGTGGTCCGATAATCCCACCGCACAGCCGTAGCGCTTGCGAAAGTCGGCTATCAAATTAAGGCCGATCTTCTCCGGTGGGCAGGGGTACTCTGTTGTGCACTGCAGCACTGCCAGAGGAACTTTCCGGGACCTGATTTGCTCCACGGCGGAATCGATCTCACCCAGCGGGCTCATCCCCGTAGACAGAATCACCGGCAGGCCGGTTGCCAGCATCCGATCAAGCATTGGCATGTTGGCGGTTTCGCCCGAAGGTACCTTCCAGGCGGACACCCCCACCCGTGTTAGCAGATCGACTGCTTCGAAGGAAAAGGGAGAACTGAGAAAAATGAGCCCGCATTCATCGGCATGGCGCTTGAGGCCGTTCCACTGTGCCTCGGTAAACTCCATGCGCTTCCAGTAGTCGAAACGAGTGGCGTCCTGGAGGCTGAATTTGACGCGCCATGGTTCGCCCGCTGTGCTTTCGGCCGCAGCGATATGGGTCTGAAATTTGACGGCATCGGCACCGGCACCGGCAATGGCATCAATGAAAGCATGGGCGGTTCCAAGGCTGCCGTCGTGTGCCTGAGCGACTTCGGCTATAATCAGGCACGGCTTGCCCGGTGCAACAAGTTGATCACCTATTTTTAGATTCTCAGTCATGGTTGACTCCCGGGTTTAGTATGCCGGTAAATCCTGTTCGATTTTGCTGTGCAAAGTGGTGCCCAATCGTATAATCTCTTTTATACTCGTTGCTCAGCCCCGCTTTACCAGTTTCTGAATTACCGGATCGATATACCGCAGGATCTTATTTTTAGCAGCCTTGCGGGGCAGGCTCTGCATGTAGACCGAAGAGAACTCGGGTTCAATCACCGGATTGGGGTCGAGCTTCCAGTCATTGCAGTCATAGCCGATGAACTCCATGTAGGGAGTAAACACCGGATTGAAAACTTCCACATCTTCTTTGGTGAACCAGTGCCGCCAGTCTCCGGTGGATTTTTTCCGAATCACTTTGGCTTTGCCCGACGCACTGGGAACGCTGGCATCGGCCTGGACTTCAAATCCCAGATAATCATTGAGCGCATCAAATCTTTTTTCGACCATTTTCTCAAAAGTGAACAGAAACCAATCACTTCCCAAATCTTTTACAAATTTAACCATTTCTTGATAACGATACTCTTCCTCTTCAAGCACTTGATCGATGGTCCGGGGCCAACCGGTGTATCCGGTATAGCGGCAAATTTCGGAAAAAGGAACGGAGCTGGGGTCTTTTTCTTTATTCAGGACCAGATTAAGATGGGCTTCGTATTGCTTTTTGTTTCCCTCAAAGCCCTTATGCCATCGATATAACATTCGGCTGACGGCGGCATCCCGGGGATCACGGGCCATCCAGATTTTACGATCGTAATGTTCTTTACTTAAATGTTCCCTGAATACCTCAAAGTTTTTACCTTTGCGTTCTTCATAGGTATGCTTGTATACCGCGTTTTCATAGTCACCGACATATTTGCCCGGGCGCCCGCCCGAAAAGGCATGGCAGTTTGGCAGCCCCCCGGAGACTTTATAGACCATGACCGTGGTTCCTGTTTTTCCTGTTCCTAAAATCAAAACTTTCATTTAATGCCTCCAATTTCGAAATTCGACAACTAATTTCGAAACTCAATCTTTTCTAGAATTTTGTCAGATAAAGGGCCCTTTGGGTTTAGCTAAGGGCCCATCTGGAATATCTGATCGGAAATTTTTTCGGCTTTTATGCAGCGGGTGTCGCCGAGCACCTGTTGAAATATGGATATCCGGTTTTTTAGCTCTTGAAGCGAAATACCTGGATAACGATGGCGATGAAACTCCAGCGGCGCATGCTTGCCCGGTAGATGTTTGCGAACATATTTAACCAGACGCCGCCAATCGGCAAAGCCTTGTCCTAAAAACCGATCGCTTAGAGGTGGTTTCGGCAGAACCGGTTGATGTTCTATCTTCTTCTCGAGAACGTCAACAATCCGCTCACACGCCAGCGGGCCGTCCTGGGCTGCCAGATATTGTTTGACAAGCGCCTGGCGCTCGTCACCATCGGCGGCACCAATTTCTCCCTTTATTATCTTTGTAAGCGTTTCCAGCAGGTGGTCAACATCGAAACACTGATGACTGATTAAATTGGGCAGCCGGTAGAATCCCATGTCGTAAGTTTCATCGATCTCTGCCCGGTAAGATACTGCCGGAACGTTCATCATATAGGCTTCCACACCGGTGGTACAGCCGTTGTGAATGACAGCGTCGGTAGCCATTAACCAGGGTACCACATTTCCTTCGTTGGTAACTTTAACGCGCCGGCAGTCACTGGCGATGTCTTTGTAAACCTGCTGGTTTTCCGTCGGGTGCGGGCGAACAATTATGGTGTGATCCGCAAAAGCCTGGTCAAGGGTCGGAATCAGCTCTTTGAAGGTCTTAAAAACGGCCAGCTTGTGATCCCGCAATCCTTCAGCATACTCACGGCTCATACCCACCGCCGCTTTGCCGAATTGAGGCTCTGCACCCGCTTTTTTTACCGGCCGGAATAGATTTTGGGCCGGGTAAAAAGCATTCACATGGTTAAAATTTGTATTTACCAGAATAAAATTTCCATTGGCTTTTCGTATTTCTTCTGCTTCCGGCTCGTAAAAGGACCGCAACTCCGGGCGCAGCATATCGCTGCGCGGGTTGCCGGTAACATGAATCGGCATGTCAGGCGGAAGATCCGGATACTGCCGCCATAATTCGGCATTGTCTTCGCCCCAGGCAAACAGGTGCGAGTTATATCGAATTGCAACCGGGGAGAGTCTGCGGGAGTAGTAAGTTTCTGCCGGGAGATGAACCAGGGCCTCTTCATCCCACGTCAGGATTTCGTGGCCGCTTTTCTTCATAATCCGAAACATTTTGAGATTGCGTTCCGTCATACTTTTGTTGAGATACAGACTCCTGGGGAAAGAGGTAATACGGAAATCTATCTCGCGATGAGAACCGATAATGACATCAAACCCGCGCTGCACTGCGATGCAGGCTAACAGTAGCTTGGGGTCAAGCTCCCGCACCTGGTTTTCAACCGGTATGATAATCGACGCTCTGGCGCCTTTTGTGTTCATGGGTTTTTCCTTTTTCCTTACCCGGCCCTGTCATTACCGGAAGGATTCCCGACCGCAAGCGGCCCCAGGGCCTCGGAATGCTTTTCTCTTTTCAGACAGATATTCGAAAGATCACATCGCTGAGCCGCTCAACTTTTAACCTGCTGGTATCTTTTAGGATATTTTGTATGCGCCTGATTTTTTCGTTCAAGGCCTCGAGGGATATGCCAGGGTAGCGATGGCTCTGGAATTCCGGTTTATTATGAGAACCGGGCAATTTCGGTTTCAGCCGCTTGTATAAGTGGTAGCCCCCGGCAATCATCCGGCGTTGCAGACGTTTCACCGCAGAAGGCCCGGAATTTTCGCTTCCGCCGCTTGACAGGGATTCAAGAACATCTACCATCCGCTCACAGGCCAAAGGACCGGATTGGGAAGCCAGGTAATGGTCGACCACCGCTCTGCGCTCTTTGCCGTTGGCTGTCAGCGGTTTGCCGGCTAATATTCGATTCAGCATATCCTGCAGTTGATCAAAATTAAAACAATGGTCGCTGACGGCGTTGGGCAGGCGGTAAAAGCCGCTGTCAATTTTTTCGCTGATGGATGCCCGGTAGCTGATGGCCGGCACGCCCATCATAAAGGCTTCAATGCCGGTGGTACACCCATTGTGCAGAACAGCCCTGGCAGCCAATATCCAGGGCACAACATTGCCCTGGTTGGTTACGTGCACGCGCGAGCATTTAGCGGCGATATCGTTATACACATCGTGCCGTTCTGTCGGGTGAGGGCGGACCACAATGTTCAGCTGCGGGAAGGCCTGTTCGAGTCTGGGGATCAGATCCTGAAAATCCTTGAATACAGCCTGTTTGTGGTTCCATAAGCCTTCGGCGTACTCCCGGCTCATGCCCTTGGCGGCCCTGCCGAATTTGGGGATCTCGTTGGAATTATTTACCGGTTGAAACAAATTCATGTCCGGGCCAAAGGCATTGACGTGATTGAAATTGGTATTAATCAGCACGAAATCCCCATAGGTGTCACGCAGCACCTGGACTTCATCTTCGTAAAATGAATGCATTTCAGGGCGCAGCATATCGGTGCGGGGGTTGCCAACGCTGTGGATCGGCAATTTATCCGGTAAATGCGGGTACTGGCGCCACAAATCGACATTGCCCTGGCCCCACGCAAACAGGTGCGATACCTGTCGGATTGCCCCGGGATGCAAACGTCGGGAAAAATAAGTCTCCGGCGGCAAATGCACCAGGGCCTCTTCATCCCAGGTCACAATTTCATGATCAAATTGTTTTGCCAGACGGAAAAAGATAAGACTGCGACGCGTCATACTTTTGGAGAGATAGATGCTTTTTGGATACGAATCAATTCGAAACTCCAGTTCACGTCGCGATCCGATGACCGACGAGAATCCGCGCCGGGCCGCAACGCAGGCCAGCAGCAGCTTGGGGTCGAGCTCCCGCACCTGGTTTTCCACCGGTATCAGCAGCAGTCTCTTACGCGTTGACATTTTCCTGTCGCTCCCTCGCATATTGAACTTCTATGCTTTGTTGATTTCGCCGGCAATTCGCTTGGCCAGGCTGCGGCCGTCCAGTTTATGGTATCCAAGTGTTTCCTGGGGGGTGCCGCAGGCCGGAAATTCATCGACGGCATATTTTTTCAGGCGCCGGGCCCGCAATGCGGGTGACGACATCAGCCCATTCAGCAGGAGATCACCCAGGCCTCCGTACCCGGAATGATTGTCCAGGGAGAAAAGAAACTCGCAATTCCCACTGACCTCCTCCAGCCAGTCGAGATCAACCTTGTTGAGCCAGGGCAGATTGATAATTTTAAGGGAGATGCCTTTTGGCTGCAAAAATTCGGCTGCCGTCAGGGCTTCATTGATCATCACCGGTCCATAGGAAAACAGGATCGCATCCCGGCCCTCATTGACAACCGCACCCCGGCCAAACGTAAATCGATAGTCATCCGGCAGTGCTATGTTACGGGGTGACGGCGAAATTATCAGCCGCAGCATACAGTTTTGTTCAGCATGATTTACGCACCATTGCAGAGCCTGTTCAGTTTCGGCACCGTTGCACGGTTCGATGATCGTGCAGTTGGGCAGGGCACCAAATAAAGAGATATCCCGCAGGCTTTGATGGGATTTGCCGGGACCGGCCGGAATGAGACCGGCGTAATGACAAACATAGATGATTTTTGTTTTTTCGGTGGCGTTATTGTAAATTTGTTCATTGGCGCGGGATGCCAGAAATACACCGAAAGAATTGACAATCGGCAAAAACCCATGCAGCGCCAGGCCCCCTGCCGTAGATACCATATCCTGCTCGGCAATACCATTTTCAATAAATCTGTCCGGGTAGGCTTTTTCAAAAGGCCTTAAACCGCAGTCGGCAGACAGGTCCGCATCCAGGACGACAATGTCTTTTCGGTGGGCCCCGATTTTTACCAGGGCCTCGCCGTAGGCGCTGACAACCTTCTCGGCGGTGGCTTTCAGCGAAACGCGATTTTTCTCCCGGGTTGCCATGACCCGTGTATCCAGCGGCGCCAGGTCCAACTCTTCGAGCCGGGCATTGATGCGGTCAACAATTTCACTGTACCCGGCTTCAAAGGTGGCGTCGTCCGGTGCCCCGGAATGCCAGGGGTAAAGCCCGTTGCCGTCCTGCAGGGCCCGGGGTCCTTCCATAAAGGAGACACCTTTGCCTTTGATGGTATCGGCAATCAACACCTTTGGCCTGTCGTTGACTTGCTTGAGCCGGGTGAAGGCCTTTTCCAGATCTGCAAAATCATGACCGTTACAGGTTTGCGCATGCCAGCCGAACACTTCGAATTTTCTGGCCAGATCGCCTAAATCGATAATCTCTTTGACAGCTTTGTCGGTCTGAATTTTGTTAAAATCAACAATGGCGATGAGATTGTTTGCTTTTTGATAGGCAGCGGTCTGCAGCGATTCCCAGATCTGGCCCTCCTGGAGCTCTCCGTCTCCGGTCATCACGATCACGCGGCCCTTGGCGCCGCTCAATTTTTTCGCGAGGGCCATCCCTTTGGCCTTTGAAATACCCATTCCCAGAGACCCTGAATTGGCTTCAATTCCAGGGATGCTGACATCCGGATGGCCGTGGGTGCCTTCAAGCCGTCGCAAATGCTGGAAGCGCTCTTCGGAAAGCAGCCCCAGAGAATGCAGGACCGCATAGTGTCCGGGGACATCATGGCCTTTGGATGAAAAGTATATATCGCGGTCAGGGTGATCGACACCCAATTCGGCAATGTTCATTTCAAAATGGTATAGATAGGTGACGATGTCCAGGGAACTGAAGCTCGATCCCAGATGTCCGGACCCGGCGCGCTTTACGGTGGCCAGCGCATTGGCACAGCACATGTCGGCGAGCAAGGCCAGCCGTTTATATTTGTCGATGGTCGCTGCGCGGACCCGCTTGAATTCATTTTCAGAAATTAACCTAATCTCAATCATTATTGTATCCAATGTCCCTTTTTAATTTAATACACTCAACTTCGTACCTAGTTTTGCACAGCCGGTTACATATTGCCTCTTGAGGTCCTATCGATAATTTGATCTCACCACAGAGGCACAGAGAGCACTGAGATGATTTTTTTTGTTTGCCGTGAGACGACGGCAAACGAAAAGGATCAATGCTGAAGCCTAAAGAAAATCTTAGTTCTAATAAACAGTGCTACTATTACCGAAAGTACAAGCTTTTTTTTTGCCGATCGCCGTCTCGCGATGGGCGAAAAGAATCCGCCTGCGGCGGACTGTGCCCTTCGTGCCTCTGTGGTGAAATAACTTAGCCGATATACGTCTCCGCTGTTACGAACAGCTGTGCTTAGTTAAAGTATGCCGGTTGACTGATTTCGGGCAATTTTGCCTCGCCCTTTGCAACCATGTTTTCTGCCAGCTGCCAGTCATATTCATTGTTGACATCAAAGCCTTCAAAATCTTTTGTAAAAAAAGGCATCAGGACGTTCCCGGCAATTGTTTTCTCTTCAAAAACAATACGTGTTTTCGCAATTTCCAGGCTGGCGTTCTGCACATACACCTCAGGCAGCGTCGGGTACTGGCTGCTGTGCCAGGGCTGTTCGGCAGGCCCCATGGGCAGAAGCGGCATCATGCGGTTTCCCCGCACGACCCACATCTTGCCGGGATGCTGCTGGCATTTTTCCACCGCACGCAGGGAATCGACCCCTTCCTGGGCCAGAAATTCCTTCCATGCCCGCCGGATGGTTTCCGGCATTCGAAACGGACTGGTCGGCCGCAGAATGCTGAAGTTTTCATAGTCCTGTCCGTTGTTGCGCAGCTGGCGGAGTGTATACGTCACCCATTCAATATCCGGAGAGGTGTCGCCGGCAATTTTGGCCGGGCGCAAAAAGGGGACTCCGGCGCCGTAATGTCTGGCAATGTCGGCATAGCGATCGGAGTCCGTCGATACGATCACCGCCTTAAATATATTGCTCTGCAGAGCGGCCGCTATGCTGTAAGCAATCAGCGGGTGCCCTGCCAGAGCGCGGATATTTTTGTCCGGCACCCGCTTGGAGCCGGAGCGCGCAGGGATTAAGGCAACGATTGTCTTTTTTTCTGCAGGCATTCTCTATTGTTACCTATTGTGTCAGTTTAAGGATCCTAATTATGCCCGGTTCCCGGGCTAAGTTCTCATTAAAGTAAATCCGGGTCCACATTGATCAGGATGTTTTTCAAATCCGAATACACATCCAATGCTTCCGTGCCGGGCTCCCGCCACCCGTTGCCGGATTGCTTCAGCCCGCCAAAGGGCATGTGAGGCTCACTGCCATAGGTTCCGGCATTGACCACCGCCACCCCGGCTTGAACTTTTTGTGAAAATTCGGTGGCGCGGTGAATGCTGCGGGTGTGAATGCAGGCCGTCAATCCGTAGGGAGAATCATTGGCCATCTGCAACGCTTGGGTAAAATCGTTGACCCGGTATAGACAGGCGATGGGCCCGAAAAGCTCGGTGGTCGAAATGCGGCTGTGAGGGTCGGCATTTTCAACTAACGTCGGCGCCATATAAAATCCACCGGCATGGGCAGTATCTGTCAAACGGTTACCGCCGATCAATACTGCCGCACCTTCCCTGCGGGCCTGCGCAACGGCGGCCAGCATGTGAGTGAGCTGCTTTTCATTAATGACCGGGCCGAGGTCATCAACATCGGACGGGCCCAGTGTCAGCTTGCGGACACCGTCAAGCAGCATGTTTCGGAACCGATCATAAATGCTGTCAAAAATAATGATACGACTGGCCGCGGCACAGCGCTGCCCGGCGTTACTGAAGGCCGACAGTATGACCCAGCGGGCGGCATTTTCCAGATCGGCGTCATCGCAGACGATCAGCGGGTTTTTACCACCCAGTTCCAGGGACACTTTGGCAAGGCGCTGGCCGGCGATTGTCGCGATCTGGCGTCCAACGGCGGTTGAGCCGGTAAAGCTGATCACATCCACGTCCGGGTCGGCTACCAGGGGTTCACCGGCTTCCCGTCCGTAACCCTGGATAATATTCAGTACACCCGGCGGCAGACCGGCCTCGTGCGCAATCCGACCGAAATACCAGGCCGTGGCCGGTGTATCTTCAGCGGCTTTGAGGACGGCGGCGTTACCGCACAGCAGGGCCGGAAAAACCTTCCAGGCCGCATTGGCGATCGGTGTGTTGGCGGCTATGATCAACCCGGCGACCCCCAGCGGTTGTCTCACGGTCATGGCATACTTATTTGCTACCGCGCTGGTGGTGGTGCGCCCGAAAAAGCGCCGGCCCTCACCGGCCATAAACTCTCCCTGGGCGATGGCCCCGCCGGTTTCACCAAGGGCGGCTTGAAAAGACATACCGGTTTCGCCGGCCACTATAGTCGCGAATTCCTCACGCTGTTTGCGCATGAGCAGGGTGATATCGTGCAGGATATCACCGCGCTGCACAGGCGGAATTTCCGCCCAGGCCGTCTGAGCGTTTCTGGCCGCCTGAATGGCGGCTTTGACGTCCTGGCCCTCCGACCGGGCAACCCGGCATAGCTCTTTGCCGCTGTGCGGAGACAGCTTGCTGAAAGTCGCGCCTGAAACAGCTGCGGTTTCCACGCCATTGATCCAGTTGGGGATGGTCTCCGGTATATTATAGGAATTCATTTCTGCTCCAATTTAACGAAATTACCATGCCGTGAACCCGCCGTCCACGACCAGTTCGATGCCGGTGACATAGGATGAGGCCCGGGAGGCGAGAAAAAGCAACGGTCCCGCCAGGTCTTCATCTGTTGCCATTTTGCCCAGCGGTACCCGATCGCAAAATTTGCGCTTAAATTCCTCATCCTGGCCTCCCAGCACACCGCCCGGTGACAGTGTGTTTACGCGCACCCCTTGCGGCGCCCACAGGGTCGCCAGGTAGCGGGTCAGGTTGACCACCGCGGCTTTGGAGGCTCCATAGGCCGGCGGTTTTAGAAAGGGCGGGTCGCATTTGATGTGGTCGTAAAAACGCCCATCCGGTGCCACGCCGGCGTACAGGGATCCAATATTGATAATGGAACCCCGGGACGCTTGCACCATCGGCCGGCCAAATACCTGGGTAACCAGGAAGGCGCCCAGGGTGTTTACTTCGAGAATCTCCCGGTTTATCTCAAAGGGGATATCTTCAAGACGATATCCTTTGCCTGTTTGGCCGGGCGGCTGATCGATGCCGGCGTTATTCACCAGGATGGAAGGAACCCCAAGAGTCTGGCAGCAGTTTTGACATGCCGCCTCCAGGCCCCCGCGGTCCCTTACATCGGCGCGATCCAGCATCAAGCGCGATTCGTCAAAATGTTCCTGCAGCTTTTTATAGTCCGGGGAGATTTTAGCCTGCGGAAGATCGAGGGCAAAAACCGATGCTCCCCCGTTCAGCAGGGTCTCAACCCATACAGGACCCAATTTGCCCAGGGCGCCCGTTACAACGGCCACTTCACCATCTATGCGAAACAGGTCTCTCACGATGCAGCCTCCGCCCAGTTTTCGGCACCGTTTAATACCTCGTAAGTAATATTATCATCTTCCTTCAATTCCTGACGGGTGACCCGTCCGATGACTTTAGCCAGTTCATAGGGCGGCAGGCCGTCGCCGGGTGACTTGAGGGCGATATCCTCCCGCCGGATGCTATGACCGGCCGGCAAATCACGGGCTGCCACCAGCTTTTTTCCCATTTTAATGATCGGGCTTTTCTCGCTCTCATAAGTCTGTTTGACGCCGTCACCGATGGCAACTTTAACCCGTTCTAAATCACGGACCATTTTACGAAAGCCGATGGGCTCCAGGGAAAAGGCATGGTCCGTGCCCTTCCAGGTATGGTTGAGGGTAAAATGTTTTTCGATAATCCGGGCTCCCAGCATATAGGCGGCCACTGCCATGGCTATGCCGTTGTCGTGGGACGACAAACCAATGGTAAGGTTGGGAAACCGTTCGCGGAAGGTTGTAATCACCGACAGATTCAATTGGTCGAAATCGGCCGGGTAGCCGGCCGTGCATTGCAATATGCACAGCTGCTGGTTAATCGGCATAACGGCATCATAGGCCCGGTTGACATCTTCCATGGTGCCCCCGCCCGTGCTGAGGATCATCGGTTTTTGAAATTGGGCAATATAGGTAAGCAACGGGATATTTTTCAGATCTCCGGAAGCGATTTTAAAAGCCGGCATATCGAGTTTGGCCAGAAAATCCGCGCTGGAAAAATCAAAAGCAGTGGCAAAGAACGTAACGCCGATTTCATCTGCGTACTCCATCAGCTCCTTATATTCAATCCCACCGAACTCCAGAAATTCTCTATGCTCCCCATAGGTCGCACCATAGCTGTTGGGGTTATCGTAAGGCTTTCCATACCCCGCTCTGGTAAACAGCTCGCGATTGTTCCGTTTTTGCAGTTTAACGGCATCAGCCCCGCACTCTTTGGCTGCTTTGAACATCTCCTTGGCGGTTTCAAGTTTTCCCTGATGGTTGTGCCCGATTTCAGCTATCACATAGCAATCGCCGTCATCTTGAATGACTTTTCCATCGATGGTAAGTTTCCGCATAACATACCTCCTTACGAACGGCTATTTATTTACGAAAATATAATTTCCAATTAGTGCTACTATTTGGGATTTTTTTCAGAACTCATAAGTCATCGGGTTGGATTTGTCTTGAACCCTGAACCTCTGAACCCTGAACTCCTGAACGATACCTTACAAACAAATCACAGACCTCCCGCACGGCGCCGTGTCCCCCCGAACTCCGGGTCTGATAGCGTGCGACCGCCACCACATCCGGGTGTGCATCCTGCACCACAATGGGAAGGGCAACACAGGTCAGACAGGGGAGGTCATTAACATCATTGCCCACAAAAGCCACCTGGTCCAAAGAAATTCCGATCTTCACGGCAATATCCTCTAAGACCCCGCGTTTGTCCTGGCAGTCCTGAACGCAATTAATTTTAAGTTTGCGCGCGCGAGCTGAAACCACCGGGTTGGCTTCGGTGGAAATAATAACCGTTTTAATGCCGATGTGCGCAAGTTTTTGCAGGCCGATACCATCGCTGCGGGAACATCGCACGGCCTCAGAACCGTCTTCAAATACATACACCATATTGTCTGTGAAAACCCCGTCAAAATCAAAGGCCACCAGGCGGATACGACGAATGATGGGTTTAATATCATTTATTTTTTTTAACTGGGGCAAACTTTATTCCTCCCCCGGTCCAGGCCGGAATCCTGCTCCCAGCGCTTTTCCAGGGCTGATGGCCACGCGCGGCTTGCCGGCAGGTTCAGCATCGCTATCTTTGCTATGAAAACCGTCTCCGGAGTGATCCTCCGTGGTCACAATTTTTCCATCCTGCAAATGGTAGGCCTTATCGGCTATCTTTACCAGGGCCTCCTGGTGCGAGATGGCTACAATGGTAAGCCGTCCCCGAAGATTTTGCAAAGTTTCGCAGACGGCCGCCTCGCTCTGGGGATCTAAGGCGCTGGTGGCTTCGTCAAGGATCAGCAACTCGGGCTTTTGTACAATTGCCCTGGCGATGGCTATCCGCTGGCGCTGGCCGCCCGACAGCTTACCGCCGCGTTCGCCGACAATACTCTGGAGCCCTGCGGGCATCCGGCTGACAAATTCCCAGGCACCGGCGGACCGTAATGCATCCTCAGCATCTTTCGCGCCAAGCTCAGGATCTCCCAGGGTAATATTGTTTAGGACGCTATCGTGCAGCAAGATCGTATCCTGGGGAATGTAGCCGATCTTTCGTCGCCAGCTTTTCAGATTCACCTGTTCCAATGACTCATTGTCGACTCTTATTTCTCCCTTTTGAGGTCGCAATAATCCGGTTACCAGGTCAACGATCGTTGTTTTGCCCGATCCCGACGGCCCCACGATGGCGGTAATCTGGCCGGCCGGAAAGGTCAGTGATACGTTTTGCAGTGCTTTATGGTCATCGTAGGCAAAATCCACATGTTTCAGGTGAATCGCGTGTTGCAGTTCCGCAGTCCGGGAACCGGTCAGAGGTTCGCGTTCAAGGTTCATGGCCGCAATCGTATCTTTTATCGACCAGTAGGCACTCTCAGTAATGACCATTTCCTGGTAACGCTCCTGAACTTTGCCCAACTGCTTTAACAGCTTTGAGACCAGCATAGCAAGGACCAGAATACTGGCCAGGGGCATCTGCCAGTAGATCATCATTATATAAAGGCCGACGGCCAGAATGATCGTGACCAGTAGCTCCTGAAAGGATTTCAAAAGTTCCTTGTTCAGGACCTGTTTTTGCAGTGCTTTGTTAAGCCCGGTGGTCTTTTTTTCCAGCAAGAAGTCAGACACGTTTTCACGGGCCATGGCCTTCAGCGGTTTGATCGATTGCAGGGTGTCGGTCAATAACGACAACAACGCTTTTAACAGCTCGGTTTGACGGTAACCGGCACGGCGGGCTTTTTTCACAAAACGGTTTAAGACATACAGAAGGCCGCTGCCGGCTATCAGTGACACGAGCACGACTTCCCAGGAGACCAGCAAAGCAATAATGCCGTAAATCAGCGCCTGGATGAGTTCGGATACCATAATGACGCCGTGCATAAAAGCTTTGGAGGCCCGATAGGATTCGGTCGCCATGGAATTGGCCAGGCTGCCCAGGGGCTGTTTGAGAAAGTATTGCCAGCGGCTGACCAGCAAGGCCCGCAGCATTTCGAGTCGTAAATCAGTCGCAACCCGGGCGACGGTATAACCGACCTGCTTATTGGCCAGCAGCATCATGATGCATTTGAGGGTGATGGCAGCAATAAAGATGATCAGCAACACCCCGATCGTGGGTGAAACCCCCACGGCTGATAACCCCTTTGATATCAGGCGTTCCAGCGCGGGGGCGGCGGCAGGGGCGATTCCGGCTGAGGCGGTCCCGGAAAGGGACTGCGTCTTAACCGCGATACCCAGCAAGG
>Ga0210097_1000289_pt1 | contig 20289 bp, 18 predicted proteins | sample Joice_CattailNLA_2_FD_185521 | JGI IMG/M metagenome (GOLD analysis project Ga0210097, IMG submission 185521) | Wetland microbial communities from San Francisco Bay, California, USA, that impact long-term carbon sequestration - Joice_CattailNLA_D2... | ecosystem: Environmental > Aquatic > Marine...
AGGATTCGGGGAACAGGGAGCGATGGTCGAATTGACGGTGAAATACACGCTGTTATCCACCACGCGCAACATGGCGGTCTGGTTGTTCATCACACTCAGCTTGGGGCTGGATAACACTTTGACTTTACCATAAGCTTCAAGCAGGGAGATCGAAGCGGCAAGATTGCCAACCCGTGACGTGGGATTGATATAACCCAGGCTGAACATGCTGCCGGTATTTTCAGCAGGCAAACCAGCGCCCGCCTGTTTCATTGAAAATCCCTTCCCGCCAAAAGCGATGGCTGACCAGTCTATGCCTTGCTGGTAATTATCGCTCAGCCGCACTTCAACGATGGTCGCCTCTATCATGACCTCGCGCTGTGCATTGGCCATGACCATGTCAATGAATTCCTGGATTTTTTCTTGCTGTTTTCCCGTGGCCCGCACCGTGATGATGCCATTCTCAGGGTTGGCAATGACCGAAGCAGCCTCGCGGAACGTGCTCCGTTCTGTAACAGTCTGGTTCCCTTCTTCAACGTTGACCGGATTGGGGCTGTTTTCGATGCCACCCTTCGGGGCGGACTTTTTGCCGCCGCTGGCAGGCTGAACCCCGGTCCCGGTGCTGCTGGCCGCTCTGACTTGCTGTACAGATGTTACGCTGGATCCCGCGGGCAAGATCTTGTCGGTCTCGTGCAGGATGTCCTTGATATTCTGGACTAGGGTTTCCCAGAAATGATTCCTGGAAGTGTTCTTGATGGTGACTGTGGAGTTGTTGCCGCCACCGCCACCGCTACCGCTACCGCCCGGGACCGTGCCGGCGCCGGAACTGGTATTAGACATCGAGGCTTCCGAATCGCGCGCCATGTTTACATAATCGATCTTGTAGCTGTGCAGGTAAGGGGTGTCCGGCATCACGGTCAGGGTGCCGTCGTTTATCTCGTAGCGCATATCCACTTGGTTGGCGATGCGCGTGAGTATCTGCGGCAGGGTCTGGTTGATTGCATTAACAGTCACCGTCCCCTGAATGCCGGACTGGATGTCGAGGTTGATCTTTGCGTCGCGCGCCAAGGCGAACAAGATTTCTTGAGCCGGCACATTGGTGACTACTACACTATATGTGGCGACCTTACCGGCGGGCTTTGGGGGCGGCAGCACGACGCTGTCCTTGATCGGCTGCGGGATGTTGCTTACTGTTCCGGGCTGGACATCTGATTGTTGAAGGTGCTGTTCTGCAGGCTTGATCGGTTTCGTTCCGCAACTGGACAGCATCACCGCGATGGCACATAGATACACTATGTTGCTAGAACGCATGCTTGCTCCTCCATCCTTATATAATAGATAAGCTAACAGTAACAGCTTTAATGTTATTTCTCAATACGCCACTTTAACTATATCAGCTCAAAAGATATATGTGGATGTGGCGAAAGCTTCCTGATAGCGTGCAGGAAGATCCTTGAATGCGCTGTGTGCCGCTTGAACAGACGGGTATGCGCCGTATATTACCCTCAGACCATCTTTGCCGCTAATTTTTGCGGGAAGCAGGTAAATCTCGGAAAGTACACCCAGCGCATCAGCGCGTTTCAGAAATCCTTCTATACGCGCTTGCTTGATTTCCGTGTTGTAAAACAACTGGATACTGGCGACGGCCTTTTTTTGTTCGAGCAATTGTTTCCCTGCCGCCAGGCGCTGTTCAAACAGGCTGGGAAGCGATACAGCAGTGTTTTTTGCAATTGGCGCAGATGCAACCAGCGCGGTCTTTTTTGCCACGTTGGCAGATGCCGGCGCAGGCGAACCGGCAGCTTGCGCCGCAAAGGGTTGAGCTTTCACGGCGGCCGCAGCAACAGCAGGCGACGGTTTTTCAGGTGACTGGTCCTGAGCAAGCGGTTTATCCCGGGATGGTTGAACCGGTATTTGCTGTTTATGCAGCATCAACCAGGCCGCCATGCTGAATAAAAGCAATGCGGCAGTTGCGCCTCCCCACAGCAGTTTTTTGCGGGACAATTTGGGCACTGCATTGAGTTCGCTATCGCGCATTGCCGCCTGCACATGATTAGCTTCGATGTTGTGTGTGTCATCAACGAAGGCGGCCAGAAGCGACTTGTCCGCCAGGATGTTGACGCGCCGCATCAAGCCGTTGGAAGCGGAGGCGATAAGCTTGATGGCATTCGGCGAGAAGATGTTCGGGCCGTGGTAGCCAGCCGCTCGCATCCGGAACATCAGGTAGCTTTCCAGGATGTTGCGCGACAGCGGCTGCATGTTGAAATGATGCACGATGCGGTCCTTGAGTTGACGCATGTTCGGTCGATCCAGCTTGGCGTTCAATTCAGGCTGTCCGAACAGGACGATCTGCAGCAACTTGGCGTTGCCGACTTGCAGGTTGTAGAGGAGGCGCAATTCTTCCAGCGTATCGGGCGGCATCGCGTGGGCCTCGTCCACCAGCACGACGATGCGCTTGCCCTCGCGCGCTTTTTCCTCGAGCTTGTTCTGGATGTTCTGCATGATGATACCGACACGCTCGCCCTCGATTTTCAGACCGAGGCCGTCGGCGATCGCGTACAACATCTCTTCGCGCGACAGGCTGGGGTTGGCCAGATAAATGGTTTCGATATTCTCGGGAAGTTTTTCCAGCAACATCCTGCACAGCATGGTCTTGCCGCTGCCGACTTCGCCGCTGACCTTGATGATGCCCTCGACTTCGGAAATCGAGTAGATCAGCGCGTCGAGGATTTCACCGCGATTGGCCCCGGAAAAAAAGAAAACCGTCACGGGTGTAATTCTGAACGGGGGTTCGGCGAGTCCGAAGTGCTCTAAATACATGGGTTAAATCCTAAGCGTTGGGTTTTTCATGCGCGCCCATGCGACTGTGCAGCGTGGTGCGATTGATGCCCAGCAGTCTCGCGGCTTCGCTGATATTGCCTGCGGCGATTTCCAGCGCGGCGGAGATGTATTGACCTTCCAGTTCGTGTAAATGCTCATCAAGACTGAAGTTGCCTTGTTGCAGCAGCTGTTTGATGGAATCCGGGGAGGTGCGTTGTTGGCTATCTGCGGCCATTTCCATCGGGTCGAATTCTTCCTGCAATTGCTCCTTGCTGACAGTATTTCCAGGATATTTCGTGGCCAACCGGATGACGATATTGCGCAATTCCCTGGAATTGCCGGGAAAGCTGTATTGTTCCCAGCACTGCAACGCATCCGGCAGCAATTCAAATGGTTTTTGCTTGATTTGCTCTGCATAGAAGGCGCGGAAATGATTTAGCAGAACCAGTTTGTCCGGGCCTAGTTCGCGCAGTGGCGGGACCGAGATCGAGAATACATTCAGGCGGTAATACAGGTCACTGCGAAATGTGCCGGCTCTGACCGCGTCGCGCAGGTTTCGGTTGGTCGCTGCGATGATGCGGGCGTTGCTTTTGCGCGTTGTAGTTTCGCCGACGCGCTGATATTCACCGTTTTCCAGCACCCTCAACAGCTTGGTTTGGAGTTCCAGCGGAATTTCGCCGATTTCGTCCAGGAACAAAGTACCATCGGTCGCTTCTTCGAAAAAACCGGATTGTGCGGCTGTCGCCCCGGTAAAGGCACCCTTGCTATAGCCGAACAGTGTGGGTTCGATCAGCGTGGGGGGGATTGCAGCACAGTTAAGCACCTTGAACGGCGAATCGGGTTTGCTGGCCAGTTTTTGCAAAGCAGAGGCGACCAATTCCTTGCCGCTTCCTGACTCTCCCTCGATCAATACCGGAAAGGGAATGGCAGCGTACATCACGATCTGGCTGCGCAGGGCTTGCATAGCGGGACTTTGCCCGATGAGGCCGAGCAGGGAATCATCCCGGTCTTTGTTGGCGGGTTCGCCATCCTGAACCTTGAGCGCATCGTCAAGATATTTCCTTATCTTTTCCGGTGCGCAGGGTTTGGAGATGAAATCGATTGCTCCCAGTGAGCGGGCATGACGCGCATTGCTTTGGTCGTCCTGCCCGGACAGCACGAAAATCTTCATTTTCGCCGAATGTGCCAGCAGTTCCGCGATCAGATGAAAGCCTTCTTCGGGACGATGCGGGACGGGAGGCAGTCCCAAATCGATCAGCGCCAGTTGCGGGGGGGCGGGCAATTTGCGCAACAATTCGATCGCAGCAGCGCGTGATTCGGCTTGATAGATCTTGAAATGGTTGTCGAATGAGACCGCCAATCCTTCGCGAATCAGCGGATCATCGTCAACGATTAGCAGGCTGGGTAATGTCGGCAAGGAGCTCATTTGGTTCTCTGATACCTCATGGGTGCGGAGCATAACGGCAAGTGCACTCAAGCTCAATAGCCAAAGCGCACGGATATTGACATTAAGCTCAATTAGTTGGGGATTTTTCTTCTGTGGTTTAGAATGCGCGTTCTCGATTTTTTGGGTTTCAATTTTGTCTTTACCAAACTTGGTCGAAATTCGCGACCTCAATTTCGCCTATGACAAGCGCCCCGTTCTGGAAGGCATCAACATGTCCTTCCCAAAGGGAAAGCTGATCACCATCATGGGGTTGAGCGGCTGCGGCAAGACCACGCTGTTGCGCCATATCGGCGGATCGCTCAAACCGATCAAGGGCTATGTCAAGGTAGATGGACAAGTAATCCATGATTTGGATCAGGATGGTTTGTACCTGATGCGTCGCAAGATGGGCATGTTGTTCCAGTTTGGCGCATTGTTCACGGATATGTCAGTGTATGACAATGTGGCTTTCCAGATGCGCGAACACACCGACCTTCCGGAAGACTTGATACACGACCTGGTATTGATGAAACTGAACTCAGTGGGATTGCGGGGCACGCACGACCTGATGCCTTCCGAACTGTCGGGCGGCATGTCGCGGCGGGTAGCATTGGCTAGAGCCGTGGCGCTCGACCCGATGCTGATCATGTACGACGAGCCGTTTGCCGGGCTGGATCCGATTTCGCTGACGGTGGTGGGCGATTTGATCCGCCGCCTGAACGACGCGCTGGGCGCGACCTCGATCGTGGTGACGCATGATGTGCAGGAATCGCTTAAGATCGTCGATTATGTATACTTCATGTCACATGGCGTGATCGTGGCTGAAGGGACTCCTGATGAAATACGCGCTTCCGATAAGGCTTATGTCCGCCAGTTTGTGCACGGCGAGATAGACGGTCCGGTGCCTTTCCATTATCCGGGCGGCGATTACCGCCAGGATTTGAATTTGCGTGCATGACACTATGATCCCATTTTCAAAATCGATCAGGCTGGTTGGGCATCGCACCATCAATGCGGTCTGGCGCATCGGAGTGGCGACACGCTTTTTCATGCTCACGCTGATGTATTCGGGCAACGGGTTTCGCCGTTTTCATCTGATCATCAAGGAACTGTTCTCTACCGGTGTGTTGTCGCTGATCATTATTATCGTCGCGGGTCTTTTTGTCGGGATGGTGCTGGGCCTGCAGGGTTATGAAACGCTGAAACGATATGGTTCCGAATCGGCGTTGGGCAGTATGGTGGCGCTGAGCCTGGTGCGAGAACTGGGTCCGGTGATTGCAGCATTGCTGTTTGCCAGCCGTGCCGGATCGGCCATGACGGCGGAGATCGGTCTGATGAAAGCGACCGAACAGATCTCCGCGATGGAAATGATGGCGGTGAACCCGATCGCGCGCATCGTAGCACCCCGCTTCTGGGCCGGCGTGATCTCGATGCCTTTGCTGGCCGCACTGTTCAGTGCGGTGGGCGTATTCGGCGGCTATTTCGTAGGTGTAGTACAGATCGGCGTCGACGAAGGTTCGTTCTGGTCGCAAATGCAGTCGGCAGTGGATTTTCGCGATGACATATTGAATGGGGTGATCAAGAGTTTCGTGTTCGGCACGGTGGTGACGATCATCGCACTGTTCGAAGGCTACGATGCCCCGCCCACCGCGGAAGGGGTGTCCGGGGCAACCACGCGAACGGTAGTGACGTCATCGCTGGCGATTTTGATGTTGGACTTTGTCTTGACTGCAATCATGTTTAGAGGGACTTGAATTATGGAACGCACGACGCTGGATTTGTGGGTGGGGGCATTCGTGGTGGCAGGTATCGCCGCACTGGTGATGCTCGCGATGAAAGTCGGGAACCTGGGCACTTACAATATGTCCGATACCTACCAGTTGCATGCATATTTTTCCAATATCGGCGGTTTGAAGGTCAAGGCGTCGATCAAGAGCGCGGGTGTGCTGGTGGGGCGCGTGACGGATATTTCATTGAATACGGAGCGTTACGAAGCCAATGTGGTGATGAGTCTGGACAAGCGCTATCAATTTCCCAAGGATACATTTGCGGATATCCTGACTTCGGGGCTGCTGGGCGAGCAATACATCGGTCTGCAGCCGGGAGGGGACAGCGAGATGCTTAAAAACGGTGATCAGATCAAGAAGACCCAGTCTGCAGTGATTTTGGAGGACTTGATCGGCAAGTTCATCTATAACAAGGCTACAGAACCCGCCGCTTCAAAATAAACCAATCCTGATAAAACAAACGACATGGCAGCAATGCAAAAAATGATACTGGGCGTCTTTATGTTTTGTGCACTTGGTGTGGCACAAGCCGAAGTGATCGCGCCCGACGCCCTGATCAGAAATACTGTTGATGAAATCATCGGGATCATCAAGCAGGATAAGGATATCCAGGCTGGCGACCAGAAGAAAATCAATGCGCTGGTGGATGCCAAGGTGCTGCCGCATTTTGACTTCCAGCGCATGACCCGATTGGCGGTCGGGAGATATTGGCGTACTGCGACTCCCGAACAAAAGCAGTTGGTGGTGACCGAATTTCGCAATATGCTGGTGCGCACATATACCAAAGTATTTACCGTGTATCGAAATCAAACTGTAGAGATAAAGCCGTTTAGGATGATGGCCGGCGACACCGAGGCTACCGTCAAGACCGTCATCAACAAACCGGGCTCGCAGCCCGTTGCCGTGGATTATGAAATGGAGCTGGCCGCAGACGGCTGGAAGGTGTTTGACATCTCCATCGAAGGGGTCAGCATGGTGATGAGCTACCGTGGCACGTTCGCGTCGCAAATTCAGGAAAGCGGCATCGATGGATTGATCAAGACGCTTTCTGACAAAAACATCAGTGCGGATAAAAGCGACGTGGTAAAAGCGGGGACGAATTGATCAAGCGCGAGGGAGAGTGGATGGTGGTGCAGGGTAACTTGACCATCGATACCGTCCCGGCAATATTTGAAACCGGGCTGCAGCAGCTGGCCAGCGAAGACCTTTGTGTTGATTTCTCCCAGGTCGAATCGGTTGATTCCGCGGCAGTCAGCATGTTGCTTGGCTGGGCCAGAGCCGCACAGCGTGTCAAGCAAGGGTTGCGCGTAAAGGGCCTGCCTGAAGACTTGCTGAACCTGGCGCGTTTGTATGGTGTCGCCGAATTGCTGCCGCAACAGGCCAGTTGATCTTTCCAGGCGGGCGGCAAGTTCTGTCCGCGCGCATTTCATGTCGGTTTTTTAGTATCATGCGCAACCCCCGGTTTCGGGTGGCGGGATACATTTTTATCCCGAATTTTAACGAACAATGGAATTCACTATGGTCACCCCGGAAAGCATACGGCTCAACATCGCGCAGGGCATGGCGACAGAACATTTAAGCGTTGAGGGAGATGGCACCCACTTCGAAGCGGTGATCGTCAGTGAGGCGTTTGCGGGCAAGAATCGCGTGCAGCGCCACCAGTTAGTCTATCAAACCTTGGGCGACCGGATGCGCGAAGAGATACATGCATTGTCGATGAAGACCTATACGCCGCAAGAGTGGCAGGCTCAACAATAACCAATGCAAAAATTGGCGATACAGGGCGGATTTCGTCTCAACGGTGAAGTACGCATTTCCGGAGCCAAGAATGCGGCGTTGCCCATCATGTGCGCCGGACTGCTGACTGCGGAAGAATTGCACCTTGGCAACATGCCGGATCTGCACGATGTTGCCACGATGCGCAAGCTTTTGCAGCAGATGGGCGTGAGTGCTGACGTGGCGCAGGGTACGATGACATTGTGCGGCGCGAAAGTGGACAAACTCGAAGCCCCTTACGAAATGGTGAAAACCATGCGTGCCGCGATCCTGGTGTTGGGCCCGCTGTTGGCGCGTTTCGGAGAAGCACGTGTTTCACTGCCCGGCGGCTGTGCGATCGGTTCGCGCCCGGTGGATCTGCACATCAAGGGCTTGCAGGGGATGGGTGCGGATATCCAGATCGAGCACGGCTATATCCATGCTCAAGCATCCCGAAGTAATGGTGGCGGGCGACTCAAAGGTGCGCGGATTTTTTTCGATATTGTCAGCGTTACCGGGACCGAGAACCTGATGATGGCCGCAGCGCTGGCGGACGGCGTGACCGTGTTGGAGAATGCGGCGCGCGAACCTGAAGTGGTGGATCTGGCGAATTGTCTGATCGCTATGGGCGCAAAGATCGAAGGAGCGGGCAGTGATACCATCAGCATCACCGGCGTGAAAAAATTGCACGGCGCCAGCCATCGCATCATGCCGGATCGTATCGAAAGCGGCACGTTCCTGGCGGCGGCGGCGGCGGCGGGCGGCGACATCACACTGACCGATGCGCGCGCCGACATACTTGAAAATGTGCTGGAGAAGTTGCAGGAAGCCGGTGCGACGATACAAACTGGGGACAGCACGATCAATTTGAAAATGAACAAACGTCCCATGGCGGTGAATGTGCGCACGGCGCCTTATCCGGCATTTCCCACCGACATGCAGGCGCAATTCATGGCGATGAATTGCATCGCCGAGGGCAGCGCGATGGTGGTCGAAACGATATTCGAGAACCGCTTCATGCACGTGCAGGAATTGCGCCGCTTGGGCGCGCAGATCGATATCGAGGGCAATACCGCAGTCATCAAAGGCTGCACACAGCTGGAAGGGGCGACCATCATGGCGACCGATTTGCGCGCCTCGGCATGCCTGGTCATTGCCGGATTGGTTGCGCAGGGTGAAACGATCGTTGACCGGATATATCATCTGGACCGCGGCTACGAACATATCGAAGCCAAGCTGTCTGCGCTGGGCGCACATATTCGCCGCATCAAATAAACTGGGATATTCGAATGATCACCATTGCACTATCCAAGGGACGTATCTTTGAAGAAACTTTACCGCTGCTAAATGCGGCAGGCATCTCTGCGCTGGAAGATCCCGAATCGTCCCGAAAACTGATACTGGCGACCAATCGCGCTGATGTGCGATTGATCATCGTGCGCGCCAGCGATGTGCCGACCTATGTTCAATACGGCGCGGCGGATATCGGTGTGGCAGGCAAGGATGTGCTGGATGAGCACGGCGGTACCGGGCTTTACCAGCCGCTGGACCTGAACATCGCGCGCTGCAGGATGATGGTCGCGGTGCGCGATGATTATGATTACGAGTCTGCCGTGCGCCAGGGCGCGCGTTTGCGCGTGGCGACCAAATATGTGCAGACAGCCAGGGCGCATTTTGCGGCGAAAGGCGTACATGTGGATTTGATCAAGTTGTATGGCTCGATGGAATTGGCTCCGCTGGTAGGATTATCGGATGCGATCGTGGACTTGGTGAGCAGCGGCAACACACTCAAGGCGAACCATCTCAAGGCGGTCGAGCACATCGCCGATATCTCATCGCGCCTGGTGGTGAACCAGGCCGCACTCAAACTCAAGCATGATGCGATCCAGCCGTTGCTGGATAAGTTTGCCAAGGCCATAAAGAAGTAGAAGAGCGAATTTTATGGATATCAGACAACTTTCTAGCCGGACTCCCGGATTCGACGCAGAATTAAGCAAACTGCTGGCGTTCGAGGAAACGGCGGATGAAAAGCTCGAAGCAACGGTGGCCGGTATTCTTGCCGACGTGCGCAAGCGCGGTGATGAGGCAGTGCTCGAGTACACCCGAAAATTCGATCGCCTGCCGTTGGCCGCTGCCGCGGCGATGGAATTGCCGCGCGACGAATTGCGTGTCGCGTTTGATGCCCTGCCTGCAGAACAGCGCAATGCGCTGGAACAGGCCGCGCAACGCGTGACTGAATATCACAAGAAACAAGTGCAAGCCTCGTGGAATTACACTGATGCGGACGGCACACTGCTCGGCCAGCAAGTCACGCCGCTCGATCGCGTCGGTCTGTATGTGCCGGGCGGCAAGGCGGCTTACCCGTCTTCAGTGCTGATGAACGCTCTGCCTGCCAAGGTGGCCGGCGTCGGCGAATTGATCATGGTAGTGCCGACCCCGGACGGCGTGAAGAATCAGTTGGTGCTGGCGGCCGCATATCTGGCGGGTGTGGGTCGCGTGTTTACGATCGGCGGCGCGCAAGCAATAGGGGCATTGGCTTACGGAACCAAGACGATACCCAAGGTAGACAAGATCGTCGGCCCGGGCAACGCCTACGTCGCTGCGGCGAAACGACGCGTGTTCGGCGTGTGCGGCATCGACATGATCGCAGGGCCGTCGGAGATTCTGGTGATCTGCGACGGGCAGACCGATGCTGACTGGATCGCGATGGATCTGTTTTCTCAGGCCGAGCACGACGAACTGGCGCAAGCGATCCTGCTGTCGCCGGATCAGAAATTCATCGAGGCGGTGGCACAAAGTGCGGATAAATTGTTGGGGCAAATGTCGCGCCGCGGCATCATCAGGGCCGCGTTGGAGAACCGCGGCGCGCTGATCCATGTCGCAGACCTGGACGAAGCCTGTGCCATCAGCAACCGCATCGCGCCGGAGCATCTGGAATTGTCGGTCGCCGACCCGCAGGCATGGTTGCCCAAATTGAAACACGCCGGCGCGATCTTCATGGGCCGCTATACCTCCGAAGCGCTGGGCGATTACTGCGCCGGACCAAATCATGTCCTGCCGACATCCGGCACCGCGCGTTTTTCATCCCCGTTGGGTGTGTACGATTTCCAGAAACGCAGCAGCCTGATCCAGGTATCCCAACACGGCGCGCAAAAATTGGGAGATATTGCCTCCACTTTGGCGTTTGGCGAAGGCTTGCAAGCTCACGCGCAATCGGCGTTATTCAGAAAGAACACGACATCCTGACGGGTGGTGTTCTGAACTGTTTCGAGCGTCCCGGTTTGGGATGGAATGCGGATATATTGAATTTTCCTGAAGTTGACAAGGAGCAGTGAGTGTCGGCCAACGATTTCGAGCAAAGCCAGAAATATTTCAAGAAAGGGCTCGGTAAACACAAAGAACGGAATTTTTCCGCCGCGGAAGATTTCTACAAGCGCGCGCTCCGGCATGACCCCATGCATCTCGATGCGAATTATCTGCTCGGCACGCTCTATGCTGAGCAGCGTGAACTGGCCAAGGCTTTGAAGTTCCTGCAGCTGGCGGCGGAAATCAATCCGCGCTCGCATATGATCCAGAACAATCTCGGCAACATATACCAGTTGTCCAGGCAATACGGAAAGGCGATAGACTGTTATCGGCGTGCGCTGCAGCTTGAACCGAACATGCCCGAAGTGCAAAACAATCTCGGCAACATCTATAAAAACAATCGGCAGTTTGCGGAAGCGGAGGAATGCTATCGCCGGGTACTTTTTTTCCGTCCGGATTTTGCCGAGGGCTACTGCAACCTCGGCTTGGTGTTGCAAGGCCAGAAAAAATATCAGGAGGCGATCGAAAATTTCAACAAGGCGCTGGAATTGTCTCCTTCGTTAAAAGAGGCATACGAAGGGCTGGGCACTTGCCATGCGGAGACGGGTGAACGCGAGCAGGCCATTGCATGGTTTAACCGCTATCTGGAACTGGATCCCGGTGATGACAGTGAAGTGAAGCTGAAGCTCGCGCGTTTGAACGCGGGTGAGATTCCGGGCCGTTACCCGGCGGCGGTGATGCTGACGACCTACGAAAAAAAAGCACAAAACTGGGATGCGGATGTTCTGCGGCCCGGGAAGGAATTCCTTGGACCAAAGCATGTGCGCGAAGCGCTGGACGCACTGGAGTTGGCGCAGACACGCCAACTCGACGTTCTGGACATCGGATGCGGGACAGGTGTTTGCGGCGAATATTTGCGGGATTATGCAAAATATCTGGAAGGTGTCGATCTGTCACCCCATATGCTGGAGCAAGCGAAGAAAAAAGGCTATTACGACAAGCTTGAGTGTGCCGAAGCCATCGCCTACACGGAGGGTTGCAATCGAACATACGACTTGATCATCGCTTCCGGCGTGCTGATACTGTTCGGTGATTTAAAGCCGGTTTTTCAGGCAGTCGCACGATTGCTGAATTCCGGCGGGATATTCGTGTTCACGTTGTATCGCAGCGAATCCGAGGCGGTAATGGTGCGATATAACCTGCACTTCGCCCACAGCGAAGCTTACGTGCGTGAAATGGCCGAATCTGCCGGTTTGCAGGTTTCCATGCTTGAGCAAAAAGTGCATGAGTTCGATCTCGGCGAACCGCAAGCGGGCTGGATAGCAGTTTTGCGCAAAGCTGCCTGATCAAGATGCATAACAGCAGACATATCCGAGCGAGCGTTCTTAACCTATGCGGCGGGACGATTCTTTTGGTTCGACGCTATGGTAATTACACACGCCGATAAAGCCTGTAGCGCTCGTTTTTGTCTCCTTTGCGGTTGCCCTCCCAGATTTTTTCCCAGCGTGCTTCATTGAGCAGCGGTTTGGATAACCTGTCGCCCTGGATCAGGCGCAGATCGCAGCGATGTTTGTAATCGTGCTGTGTGATGATATTGCCAAAATAGTACAGCATTGCGCGTTGTCCATCGCCCAGATGTTCGCCCGCGATACATTGATAATGTTTTGGCAAAGATTGTTTCAGCGCGCCGACCATGTTGCGATAACTTTTGCCGCTGTCTATCCAGGGCAGCCACAGCGTCATGGCAAGTATCCAGATCAATGTGACGCCGGATGCCCAGTTCAAGGTCGCGCGGCGCATCGAACGTCCGACCCGCCATACCATCACGACCCAGGTTACAGTGGCGATGATGGCGATGATGAAAGAGGCGGTATGCAACTCAGGCTCGAAACCAGGCTGGTAATCTTTCAGCCAATGCGTGATCTTGGCCTGGTTATCCAGCAGCAGGCCTGCCCAGCCCCACCACATCAGGATCGCGACCAGCGCGAAAGTCATGATCCCGAACCAGTCCAGCGCATTGGCCGCACCCCGTTTCAGCATGGACAGCGACGCGGTTGCCAGCAGCGTGATCGGCAGCAACATCGGCAAGGCGAACACTTCCTGTATGTCTGCAGCGAGGCTGAGTGCGATGAGCATCACCGCGAAAGCGACCAGAGGTAATTGCAAATCGTCGCGTTGCGCCAGGCGCTTGCGCGAATTCCACACTATCCAGAGTGCGAGCGGCCAGGCCGGCCAGGCAAGCCAGGGCAGGTTCTCCAAGTAATACAAAGAATCCTTGCCCGGCCCGGTCTTTGCATAGCTGATCCATTTGCCGAGATTGTGTGTCCACGCCCATTCAGTGAACAAATGCGGTGAATACTTATATAACAGCAGCGGCCATATGGTCAGCCAGGGCAATGCAAACAGGAAGGCAACTCCAACACCGAGATAAAAATGCCGCATGCGCCATTTTTGAAAAAGGAGTGGCAGGCTTGCAGCGATCAGCACGAACAGTATCGGCGAGATAAATCCTTTGGACATGAAACCTATGCCCATGCCTGTCCCCATCCACAAGCCCGAGCGGATAACAACGCGTTCCTGGCTCAGCGAAAAACCGTACAGCATCATCGCGCAACCGGCCAGCAGCGCGAGATCGGTGGTCATCTGGTGTGCGCTCACCAACATGCCGAGGCAGCCGATCAGTATGATCGCAGCAGCCCAGCCGCGGTTATCGCCGTACAACCTGCGCCCGGTGAGGCCGATGAACAATAGGGTCAGCGCGGTATACAAGCCGCTCGCAAGACGCGCGCCGTCGTGTGGCTGCAATATCGGTGAAAACAGTTTGGCGCATAGCGCGGCTGTCCAGTAGAACAGCGGCGGCTTGTCCATGAAAGGTTCACCCGCGATGGCGGGCGCCAACCAGTCGCCGCTTTGCAGCATCGAATAGATCGCCCCAAAGCCGGTTATCTCATCTGGTTTCCATGGATCGTGACCGATCAGCCCGGTGGCCAACCAGATCAGGCACAGCAACCCGAGCAGAACCGCTTTTGCGGGGGTGATCGGGTTGGGATCGGTGGGTTTGATGAAGTACATGCGTCAGGTTACCCTAATTCAGATGTCCGGTATTCAAGACGGGATTGTCACCGCAAACAAAAAAGGCAGCAAACGCTGCCTTTTGATGTGTTTGCCGAACGGAGTTCCTTATGCGGCAGTCTTGGTGCCGTATTTCTGGCGGAACTTGTCGATGCGACCAGCGGTATCCACGATTTTCTGCGTGCCGGTGTAGAACGGATGGCATTCGGAACAAACTTCGACGTGCAGGGTTGGCTTTTCCATCACGGACTTGGTCTTGAAAGTGTTGCCGCAACTGCATGTCACGGTGATTTCCTGGTAATTCGGGTGGATGTCTGCTTTCATATTCTTTCCTTGCGAGTAGTTAAGCGCGGCGGGTGTACGCACTCTGGAGTTGCATAAGGGCGGGCATTATCCATAAAAGTCGGGCTTTGTGCAAATCCTATGTGTAAAACAGACATTGATATATACAGAGAGGCGGGCCCTCGCGGTATGGTTCTAGTCCTGACGGCCCGCATCACATACACTCTGCACTTTGGCCGGATCAACAGGGAACAAAGCCTATGTCTACGCTGAGTCGCAGTGATTACCGCACGCTTGTGCTGGCCGCATTGGGCGGTGCCTTGGAATTCTACGATTTCATCATCTTTGTATTCTTCGCGGTGGTGATCGGACAGCTGTTCTTTCCGCCCGACATGCCGGACTGGCTGCGCCAGTTGCAGACTTTCGGCATTTTTGCGGCGGGTTATCTGGCTCGGCCGCTAGGCGGCATCGTGATGGCGCATTTCGGCGATCTGCTCGGCCGCAAGCGTATGTTCATGCTGAGTATCATTCTGATGGCCGTGCCGACCTTGGCGATCGGTTTGCTGCCGACCTATGCCGTCATCGGCATCTGGGCGCCGCTGGCTTTGCTGGCATTGCGCGTGCTGCAGGGCGTAGCGGTCGGCGGCGAGGTGCCGGGCGCGTGGGTATTCGTTGCCGAACATGTACCGCGGCATCGTGTCGGTTTCGCCTGCGGCACGCTTACGGCCGGGCTGACCGGCGGCATCCTGCTCGGTTCGCTGGTGGCGACAGCGATCAACAAGCTGTATGCGCCGGCCGAATTGCCTACGCAAGGCTGGCGCGTGCCGTTCATCATCGGCGGGATGTTCGGTTTGCTGTCGGCATGGTTGCGCCAGTGGCTGCACGAAACGCCGGTATTCAGGGAGATGCAGTTAAGGCAAATGCTGGCTGACGAATTGCCGTTGAAGAAGGTATTGCGCGCGCATCGTCCCGCGGTGATCTTGACCATGCTGTTGACCTGGCTGCTGTCTGCCGCGATCGTGGTGATGATATTGATGACACCGACGCTGGTACAGAAGCTCTATGCCATTCCCGCCGCTGTCGCGCTTCAGGCGAATAGCATCGCGACGGTATTTTTGAGTCTGGGATGTGTGATATTCGGTGTGCTGGCCGATCGTTATGGCGCGGGTAGGGTGCTGATGGCGGGTTGCGCGATGCTGGGTATCACCTCGGCACTTTTCTATCAGCAGGTGCAGATCACTCCGGAGAACATCAATGGCCTGTATGCCTTGTGCGGCTTCTTTGTAGGTGTGATCGGCGTGGTGCCGAGTGTTGCCGTGATGGCGTTCCCGCCGGTGGTGCGCTTTTCCGGATTGTCATTTTCTTATAATGTCGCTTACGCGGTGTTTGGCGGACTGACTCCGGTAGCGGTGAGCATGATGCTGCCGCTCGATCGACTGGCGCCGGCGCATTATGTGGAAGCATTGAGCCTGGTTGGCGTCTTGATAGGACTGTATTTGTGGCGGCGCGGGTAAGCGTGTGTGCCGTGTCATCGGATTTTTGTGCGACAATGCGCGCCGCGAAAAAAGTACGTGTTTGGTGCTTCAACAAATAATAATATTACTTGCAAGAGCGGGTCATGCCCGCGAATATTGTGTTCGCGGGCATGACCCGCTCTTGCATCCGTCAAAAATTCCGGAATGACTATATCGGGACAACAGTGTTCATAGAAGAGCTCAAACAATTCCTTGCGGCGGACATGGCTGCGGTCGATCAGGTGATACGCACACGGCTTCATTCGGAAGTGCTGCTGGTCAACCAGGTCGGCGAATACATCGTCAACAGCGGCGGCAAGCGCCTGCGTCCCGCACTGGTGGTGTTGTCTGCCGAGGCCTTCGGTTACCAGGGCAGGCAGCATCATGATCTGGCGGCGGTGGTGGAATTCATCCATACCGCGACGCTGCTGCACGACGATGTGGTGGATGAATCGGATTTGCGCCGCGGGCGGGCCACCGCCAGCGCGCTGTTCGGCAATGCAGCCAGTGTGCTGGTCGGGGATTTCCTGTATTCGCGCGCCTTTCAGATGATGGTCGAGGTGGGCGAGATGCGCGTGATGGAGACGCTGGCCGACGCCACCAACATCATCGCCGAGGGCGAAGTATTGCAACTGCTCAACTGCCACGATGCCGATGTGGATGCCGGCAACTACATGCGTGTGATCCATTACAAGACCGCCAAGCTGTTCGAGGCGGCGATGCGCCTCGGCGCGATCCTGGGCAAAGCTTCTGCTGCTGATGAAGAAGCGGCTGCAATATACGGCATGCATCTCGGCACCGCGTTCCAGTTGATTGACGATGTGCTGGATTATTCCGCGGACGAACTGCAGACCGGCAAGCATCTCGGTGATGATCTCGCCGAAGGCAAGCCCACCCTGCCGCTGATCTATGCGATGCAACACGGCTCGGCCGAGCAAGCCGCCGTGGTGCGCAACGCGATCGAGCAGGGCGATGTGGGAAAATTCGTCGAAGTGCTGCAAATCATCCGCGCCACCGGCGCACTGGATTTCACCCGCCAGCAAGCCATGCGCGAAGCCGAAGCTGCGTGTGCTGCGATCGCCAGGCTGGCGGATACTAAACACAAGCGTTGTTTGCTAGAATTGGCCAACTTTGCTGCAACACGCCAATTCTAAGGATGTCTCTAATAATCCTCTGATGCCGCGCTGGCGGCGTTAAGATAAATTACGATTTCAATTTGAAGGTGATACAAGGCGGCGACGAGCGAACGACGAAGACAGTACATTTTTGTACGGCTAGGAGTGAGCAAGAAAGCCAACGCAGTAGCACCAATAAAGTGGAATGGGGAAATCGGGGTGTAGCTCAGCCTGGTAGAGTACTGCGTTCGGGACGCAGGAGTCGGAGGTTCGAATCCTCTCACCCCGACCAGGTAAATCTGGTCATCAATATTCTCATGTCTCCCCTCAAAAAGCTTAGTGCATGTGATATTGAAGGACTTCTACTGGGGATTGATTGCAATGTTTGCCGCCCCAGCCACCAGTTCATAACCTAATGGTTCATATTCTCAATGAATGAGGCGATGCCGGCGCGCGCGATCTGTGCGTCTTCGTTGGATCTCACGCCTGATACTCCCACGGCTCCGACACATTCGCCATTGACCAAAATGGGTTCACCGCCTTCCATGAATGTGAGGCCGCCAGGCATGGACAATAATGCCATTTCACCATTCGCCAACCTGTCCGTGAAAGTTTTGGTCTTTCTGCGTCCCAAAGCGGAGGTGCGGGCTTTTTCTGCAGCGATCTCAATGCTGATGAGCGGCGCACCGTCCAGTCTTTGCAGCCACAACAAGTGGCCGCCATCGTCGGCTATGGCGATGACGACGGCCCAGTTCTGGCGCAGCGCTTCTGATTCGCATGCTGAGGCGACTATCTTTGCATCTGCGAGTGTCAAACATTTCCTGTCCTTCATGTGTTTCCCCCTTGTGTTTGCCGGATTGGCAATATCGTTACCCTAAATAAAATCCTGGCTACGCAGCGTGATATCCGAGTTGTTTCGAGATCTGGGCGGCAGTTTCCATCACCACTGGGATCCATTCGTCGCGACGCCGTTCTATCGGTGCCGACACGGACAGCCCCGCGATTGCAAGACCGCTGGCATCGTGCACCAAAGTGCCTATGCATCCCACACCCAGTTCAGCTTCTTCATTGTCCAGCGCATAACCGGCACTTGCCGCAGCAATGCATTCCTGCATCAGGGCTGCAGCTTTGGTGTGAGTGTTGACCGTATAGGCCGGCAGTTTGCTGCGCTTGGCATAGCTGCGGCACGCCTCTTCACCTTGTGCGCCCAGTATCAGCTTTCCAACCGCAGTAACGTGAAGCGGCGCCCGGCTGCCGATGACTTGTTCGACCCGCATCATGCGCTTGGCAAGCGCACGTTCGATATAGACTACCTCATCTCCTTCGCGTACGGCCAAGTTGACCGTCTCGCCCAATCGGTCGCGCAGTTGTTCCATCAGCGGCAATGCCACTTTTCGGATGTCCACGCCGGAACTGACGCGGCTGCCCAGTTGCATCAATTTGACGCCCAGTTGGTAATTTCCGCGAGCGGTACGTTCTACAAAGCCTTGTTCGGCAAGCGACGAGAGTATGCGGAAGGCGGTGGATGGATGCAATCCGGTTTCAGCGGAAAGGATTTTCAGGCTCACGGGATCTTCGTGAATTGCTATGACATCCAGAAGATTGGCCAGCCGGTTGATTACTTGTATGGAATTCGAGCTTTGTTTCATATTTCGTATTATGAAAACGATTACGTATTGCGAAATTATATAACAACCTTTATTCTGTAAGCAAATCTGCTTCAGGCGAAGTGTTCTTGCTTGGCCGGGGCAACTTTCAATTTGGCGAAAATGAATTACAAGGAGCAGAGATCATGACGAGCAGCGTAGCAGTGGCACCAAAATTTTGTGAAGGCATTCAATATTTCGGTACGGCTTGGGAAGGCTTTTCCCAGCATGCCAAATCCGCAGTCATCAAGGAGGGCAAGTCTGCCATCAGCGATCCGCATGCACCTGACGCGGTATATCAGACGCTGTTGATGGCCGATGCGCTGCGCTACCTGACGCTGCAAACCTGCGGCTCGAAAGGCTCAGGACATCCGGGCGGCTTTGCCAGCAGTGCCGATGCGTACGCCTCGCTGGTGATGCTGGGCCACACCAATATCGTGACCGAGGTAGGCCATCATGCTCCCGGCTTCTATAGTGCGATGTTCCTTGACACTTCTCTTGAAGAGATGGGCATCAAGACGGTGACAGATATGATGGCGCGCTTCCGCGAGAAACATGGTTTGCTCGGTCATCTGTCCGGCGCGATCCCGGGGCTGTTGGCGCCTGCCGGCCCGCTCGGCCAAGGCCAGCACTTTGCGATGGCAGGCGCGATGTTGTATCCGGGCAAGCTGTTCCCTGTCACCATCGGCGATGGCGGCATGGGCGAGCCGTACGTGCTCAATTCGATGATGCATTTCAATACTGCCTATCCCAAGGTGACCAACTTCCTGCCGACATTGATCTGGAACGGATACAGCCAGGAACATCACTCGATGGTGTCGCGCTTCACCAACGCCGAAATGATCGCTTACTGGAAGGGCCACGGTTTCAAGGAAGTGATTCTGGTCGATGCCAAGGAGTTTGACGATTCCAATCAAGCCGGCGCCTATGCCGACAGTTCTTACTTCTCTCACAAGCAACGCATCGCATTTGCCGCCGCAGTACTGGCCGGTGTGGACAAGGCCGCGAAGTCTGCGTTGGGCGGCACTCTGACTGCATTCATCATCAAGCAGATGAAAGGAACGGGCGTGCATACGGTGGGTGCGAAATCGCACAATCTGTACCCGGTCGACAGTCTGGACAAGCCGCACATGATAGCGGGATTGCAACGCCGCGCTTTGAATCCTGAAGCGTGGGAAATCGTGCGCGAGAATTTCGTGCGTGCCGGCGGAGGTCCCGCGGTCAGGACTTCGGTGACCGAACACGTGCTGGACTTGGCCCCGCTGGGCAAGATGCCGCTGCACGAATTCCCCAAGGGCGAAAAGGCAGTTCCCTCGACCGCGATGGGTGCACTGGTCGCATATGTCGGCAGCAAGGACAAGCGTTTCGTCGTATCCAATGCCGACGGCAACGAAGCGTCTGCGATGAAGAACATCAACGATGCGTTAAAGATCCGTCATCCCACCACCGATCCGTTGTACAACCAGGAACCGGAGGGTCAGGTGTATGAACCGCTGAACGAGGATGCGTGCGCCGGTCTGGCATCGGCTTTGGCGCTGTTCGGTTCGCGCGCATTGTGGTTGTCGTACGAGAGCTTTGCGATCAATGGCT
>Ga0210097_1000290_pt1 | contig 20241 bp, 17 predicted proteins | sample Joice_CattailNLA_2_FD_185521 | JGI IMG/M metagenome (GOLD analysis project Ga0210097, IMG submission 185521) | Wetland microbial communities from San Francisco Bay, California, USA, that impact long-term carbon sequestration - Joice_CattailNLA_D2... | ecosystem: Environmental > Aquatic > Marine...
TCCCCGACCGATGCTACGCGGGCGTGTATGCTGCAGTAGTCGAGGATTGCCGGAAGAATGGCGCGCTCGATCCCACCGCCATGGGCAGCGTGCCCAACGTCGGACTGATGGCGCAAAAAGCCGAGGAATATGGCTCGCACGACAAGACCTTCGAGATCGCCGGCGATGGCGTGGTGCGCATCGTCGACGCATCCGGCAAGATATTGTTGGAGCAACCGGTCGAGCAGGGCGATATCTTCCGCGCCTGCCAAACCAAGGATGCGCCGATCCGCGATTGGGTGAAGCTCGCCGTTACACGCGCTCGCCTGTCGAATACGCCTGCCATTTTCTGGTTGGACAGGAACCGTGCACATGATGCGCAGATCATCGCCAAGGTCGAGAACTACCTCAAGGAACACGACACCACTGGACTGGATATCAGGATCATGGAACCGGCGGAAGCCTGCCGAGCGTCGCTCACGCGCATCCGCCAGGGCAAGGACACCATCTCCGTCACCGGCAACGTTTTGCGCGACTATCTCACCGACCTGTTTCCGATCCTGGAACTCAACACCAGCGCGAAGATGCTGTCCATCGTTCCGCTGATGAATGGCGGCGGCATGTTCGAGACCGGCGCCGGCGGCTCGGCGCCGAAGCATGTCCAGCAATTTCGTCATGAAGGGTATTTGCGCTGGGATTCTCTGGGTGAATTCCTCGCGCTCGGCGTATCGCTGGAACATCTGGGCCGGAAATTCAACAACTCGAAAGCTAAGATTCTTGCCCAGACATTGGATCAGGCCAACGCCCGTATCCTTGAAAACAACAAGTCGCCTGCCCGAAGGGTAGGCGAGATCGACAACCGCGGCAGTCATTTCTACCTGGCACTTTACTGGGCTCAGGCACTCGCCTCACAAACCAGGGACATGGAAATTCAGGCGCGATTCATGCCGCTGGCAAAATCGCTCGCAGACAACGAGGCAAAGATCAATGCAGAGTTGATCGCAGCACAGGGGAAACCGGTGGATATGGGGGGTTATTACCATCCTGACTTCGGCAAAACGTCGAAGGCGATGCGTCCAAGCACAACGTTCAATGCCGCATTGAACGCCATTTGAGCGATTTCCAGAACCGATTTATCCGAACCTGGGCGATAGTTGAATACACCGATAATCCAGTGCAGAAAATTCAGCTCTTGAAATTCCGCTCGGAGTTCCTCATTTAATCCCCGACGGGGAAGTCCCGGATCTAATCAGGAGAATGAAATGGCTAACATATTGCGCTACAACCCGGCTGATTTTGGGCTGGATGATTTTTTTCGCGGTTTTTTCGTGCGTCCGCTGCAATTCGAAGGGCAGCAAGGCATCCAGATCAAACTGGATGTGAGCGAAGATGACAATGCTTATACCGTTCATGCCGAAATTCCCGGCGCGAAAAAGGAGGATATTAATGTCAACGTTGACGGCAGCCAGGTTGCCATCAGCGCGGAAGTGAAAAATGAAAAGGAAGTCAAGGAAGGCGAAAAAGTGCTGCGCAGCGAACGGTATTACGGCAAAGTTTCCCGTACGTTCATGCTGGACCAGGATGTGGATGACACCGCTGCAGAAGCCAAATACAACAATGGCATCCTTGAATTGCGCCTGCCGAAACGGGCCAGCGCCAAGTCCAAGAACATCGCAATTCAATAGGCACCACCCGGCCTGCATGGCTGGCGAGCCCAAGATCCCTTCCGCCCGGAGATGCCATAGGCATTCTTGTTGGACGGGATGATCAAACAAAAAGCCCGGTAAGAAATCGCCGGGCTTTTTTCCAACTCAGGTACCGATCAAGGTGCCTGGATGTTGGATGCTTGCTTGCCCTTGGGACCTTGCACTACTTCGAAGGTGACCTTCTGGCCTTCTTTGAGCGATTTGAAGCCGCTCATGTTGATTGCGGAAAAGTGCGCGAACAAATCTTCGCTGCCGTCATCGGGAGTGATAAAACCAAAACCCTTTGCGTCGTTGAACCATTTTACTGTACCAGTTGCCATGTGATTGCTTCCTTACCTAAAAAAAACGGGAATGTCCCCCGTCAGACTGTTTGAATCCAAGATCGCACACGGCAAAACCAGTACTGCAGATACTTTGAGTCAAACACCAGCGCGCTTTTTACTCCTGTTTAGTTGATAACGTCAAGTGGTTTATAAAATATTTTCAGATTGGGCTTGAAAAAACACCGTTAATCATCAAATATGCGTATAAGGAAAGTGCCAGAATGCATGAGAGTGCATGGCTAAAAGACTATGGCGACCAAACATGACAGCAGCACAGTGCTCGCGCCGGAACGCGCAAAAACGAAGCCGCCGCGCATGTACAAGGTAATGTTGTTCAATGACGATTACACTACGATGGACTTTGTTATTGAGGTGTTGCAGCGGTTTTTCTCGATGAATCGGGAACGTGCTCTACAAATCATGCTCAAAGTGCATAATGAAGGCTCGGCGGTATGCGGGGTGTACTCGCAGGATGTCGCCGAAACCAAAGTTACGCAGGTAACAGAGTTTGCAAAACAGCATGGACATCCGTTACGATGTGGCATGGAGGAAAACTGAAATGATTGCACAGGAATTGGAAGTCAGTCTGCATTTGGCGTTCGTCGAAGCACGCCAGAAGCGTCATGAGTTCATTACCGTCGAACATCTGTTGCTCACCATGCTGGACAACGCTTCCGCCGCACAGGTATTGCGCGCCTGCGGAGTGAACATTGACGAGTTGCGCCAGGTACTAACCGACTTCATCGCAACGCACACCCCGGTCACCCCCGGAGACCAGGAAGTGGACACACAACCTACTGTCGGTTTCCAACGCGTCATCCAGCGCGCCATACTGCATGTGCAGTCCACCAATAAAAAAGAAGTGACCGGCGCCAACATCCTCGTTGCCCTGTTTGGCGAGAAGGATTCGCACGCGGTATATTTCCTGACTCAGCGCAATGTCAGCCGCCTCGACGTGGTGAACTACATCGCTCACGGCATCGACAAGACACAGACCGGCACACCGGCCAAACCGCAAACCGAACCCGATTCCGAACAAGACCAGAACGCCGGCGAAGCGCTGAAGAATTACGCCCTGGATCTGAACGCACAGGCGCTGTCAGGAAAGATAGACCCGCTGATCGGTCGTGAAATCGAGTTGGAACGCGTCATCCAGACGTTGTGCCGACGCCGCAAGAACAACCCCCTGTTGGTAGGCGAAGCCGGCGTGGGCAAGACCGCGATCGCCGAAGGGCTGGCGCGGCGTATTGTCGAACATGACGTGCCGGAAATCCTCAAGGATGCGCATGTGTATGCACTCGACATGGGCGCGCTGCTTGCCGGTACCAAATACCGCGGTGACTTCGAACAGCGCCTCAAGGCCGTGCTCAAGGAGCTTAACGATGCGACCAACGCGATCCTGTTCATAGACGAGATACACACCATGATAGGCGCGGGTGCCGCATCCGGCGGTACCATGGACGCTTCCAACCTGCTCAAGCCGGCGCTGTCGAACGGGCAATTGAAATGCATAGGCGCGACCACTTACCTGGAATATCGCGGCATCTTCGAAAAGGATCACGCACTGTCGCGTCGCTTCCAGAAAATCGACGTGTCGGAACCGACCGTCGAACAGACTATTGCCATCCTGCGCGGGCTGAAATCGCGTTTTGAAGAACATCACAACGTGAAATACAGCGCTGCCGCATTGACCAGCGCCGCAGAACTTTCCTCGCGATACATCAACGACCGCCACCTGCCCGACAAGGCGATCGACGTGCTGGACGAAGCCGGAGCCGCGCAGCGCATACTGCCGAAATCAAAACAGAAAAAAGTCATCGGCAAACACGAGATCGAAGAGATCATCGCCAAGATCGCGCGTATCCCGCCGCGCACCGTTTCGTCGGATGATCGCAATACGCTCAAAACACTTGATCGCGATCTGAAGGCGGTGGTGTTCGGCCAGAACAAAGCGATCGACGCACTAGCCGCCGCCATCAAGATGTCGCGCAGCGGCTTGGGCAACCCGCAAAAACCGATCGGCAGCTTCCTGTTCTCTGGCCCGACCGGCGTCGGCAAGACCGAGGTGGCGCGGCAACTCGCCTATGCGATGGGTATGCCGCTGCATCGCTTCGACATGTCCGAATACATGGAACGCCACGCCGTGTCGCGACTGATCGGCGCGCCGCCCGGATATGTCGGTTTCGACCAGGGCGGTCTGCTTACCGAAGCGATCAGCAAGCAACCGCATGCCGTGTTGTTGCTGGACGAGATCGAAAAGGCGCACCCCGACATTTTCAACATCTTGCTGCAGGTGATGGATCACGGCACGCTCACCGACAATAACGGTCGCAAGGCCGATTTCCGCAATGTGGTCATCATCATGACCACCAACGCGGGTTCGGAAGCCCTGAACAAGAGCCAGATTGGTTTCACCCAGAGTGGCGCGAGCGGTGACGAACTGGCAGACATCAAGCGCACGTTCACGCCGGAATTCCGCAACCGTCTTGATGCCGTGATTTCCTTTGCGCCGCTGGATCACGAAGTGATCCTGCAGGTGGTGGACAAATTCCTGATGCAGCTCGAGGAACAGTTGCACGAGAAGAAGGTGGAGATCGTGTTCACCGATGCGCTCAAAGACTATCTCGCACAGCAGGGTTTTGATCCGCTGATGGGCGCGCGTCCTATGGCGCGCCTGATCCAGGACACCATACGCTCCGCGCTTGCCGACGAGCTGCTGTTCGGCAAGCTCGCCAACGGCGGACAGGTTACCGTGGATGTCGATGCCGACGGAAAGATAAAACTGGGTTTTGCCGAAGAGGCGGTTCCAAACGGTCTCCATATCGAGGCCGTTTCGCCCCATCCCCCACTGGCCCCCTCCATTTTGGTTCCGTGCTCGCCGCCGTCGGCAGCTATCTCGATGCGAAGCATCATCAGGGAAAATGGCTGGTACGTATCGAAGACCTCGATACTCCGCGCACCGTCGAGGGTGCAACCGGTGAAATCCTTGACACGCTGGAAGCTTGCGGCCTTCTCTGGGATGAAGACGTCATATACCAAAGCCGGCGCACTTCCGCCTATGAAGAAGCCTTCCATCGATTAAAGCAAGCAGGCTCTGTGTATCCGTGCGCATGCAGCCGCAAGGAAATCGCCGACTCCGCGCTGCAGCGCGGCATAGAATTGGTCTACCCCGGCACTTGCCGCAAAGGTATCGCGCAAGGCAAGGTTGCGCGTTCCTGGCGGGTGCGTGTCGACGATGCGAATATCAGCTTCAGCGACAGGCTGCAGGGAAACATCTTGCAGAACCTGGCTACCGAAGTCGGTGATTTCGTCGTACTGCGTGCCGATGGGATGTTTGCCTACCAGCTCGCTGTGGTGGTGGACGATGCCGCACAGGGAATCAACGAAGTAGTGCGCGGGGCGGATCTGCTCTATTCCACCCCGCGCCAAATCTATTTGCAACGCCTCCTTGGGCTGGACACCCCGGCCTATATGCACCTGCCGGTAGCGGTCAATGAGCAAGGCGAAAAGCTAAGCAAGCAAACCCTTGCCCGCCCTGTCGGAAAGGACAACCCGGTTTCCCTGCTATACAAGTCGCTCGAGTACCTGCATCAGCAACCGCCCGTTGATTTTCAATCCGGGAACGTAGAGCAGATACTGGACTGGGCAGTAGCCAACTGGCAGCCCGACAGATTGACTCGCTGCTCGACAATCATGGTTGAATGAAAAGTGCCGGATTCCGACGGGCTATAGAATATACCGCTAATTCTCCCGGTTTTTTTCCACAAGGAACCGTTCCTTGTTGCTGCCGATGATGAACAGCAACGCCCCGGAATACGTGAACGTCGAAAGCACGACGACGCCGATCACCACAGCCTTGAACATCTCCAGGTATTCGAACGACGCAGGGATCAGGGTCAGCATCACGATAGACAATCCGCCCTTGATGCCGGCAAATGTCAGCACACCCCACCAGCGGAAATTGATATCGGCCATCCTGTCGGTCTTGTTGCTCAACCATGCGAACAGCCCCATCATCGCACCGCGGATCAGTGTCGTGGCCAGAAACATGGCCAAAATCTCGACCCGGTATTTCCACAGCAGACCCTGATCAATCATCTCAGCCATAGCGACGAACAGTATCGTGTTGGCCACCAATGCCAGTAACTGAACATCTTCCTTGGTGCGCATATGGCGATTACGCTCCTCGATGGTAGCCTTGACGTGATGCAGCACGCTTCTGATCACACCGGCTGAAGAATCCCGCTTATGGGCTTCACGGTGGATCTCTGTTTCATCGCGATCGATTTGAATATCTTCCTCGGCTATGGACTGAGTCATCACATGGTGAACCGTGATAGTGGCAAAGATGCAGGACAGAATTCCCGACAAGTGCATATGCGAGTGCTCGCCCAGTAGATTCAGCAACACAAAGAAATGTTCGGACAGCCAGAAGGCGCTGTAACCGGTGATGATCAGCACCATCATTTCGGCGATGCGGTTTTCCGTGGTCTTCATTACTGCCAAGCCGATATAACCGATCACGACACCGATTGAGACAGAGCCGAAAACCACTTCAATACTGATCTCGCCAACGTAGCCTGCGGTAAGTTCTCCTCCGCCCAACGCGTACAGCCCGACAAAGACAAACACGATCAGCGCCGTGGCATCGTTGAACAGGCTTTCGCCCTCGGCGAGGATCTTCAGCCTGTGGGGCAACTCAAACTTGGAGAAAATACTGACCACGGAGACCGGGTCGGTCGCCAGCACCATGGCGAACAACACGACTACTGCCGCACTGGAAAGGGTGATATCGGCGAATAACCAGTTGGAGACCAACAACGCCATTACCACAGACAGAACTACCGCCACCACTGCAAGGTAAAGTAAACTCAGACCATGCTCCTTGAGGTCCGCGACTTTGAGTTCCAGTGAATCGGAGATGAGCAGGATAGGAAGTAAAAATACCACCAGGGAGGCAAAATGTTCCGCGTCATCGGTCAGCACCGGCGCCTGCTGAAAGCCAAAATGTGCCAGGAAAGAGAGGGCGATCAAACCAAGCGGGGATGGAATCCCGATTTTGTCCTCAAGTTGCAATGCCAGAAACAAAATACCGGCAATCATCAGCAAAGTTACAATCATTCGGTCATTCCTTGCCGGAACATCTGGCCTAGCCGGTTGCCAGCTTGCTCACCACCTCGGCTATACGCTGTGCGGATTGTTCCACCAGTTTCCGGTCCTCGCCTTCCACCATTACGCGCAACACCGGCTCGGTACCCGATGGACGCAGCAGCACGCGGCCTTTGCCGTCGAGAACCTGTTCGGCGTCGGTCACGGCTGTTTTAACCCGGTCATGGTCGAGACAATCGATCCCTTTCTTGACTCTCACATTGATCAACACTTGAGGGTACATGTTTAAGCCGGACGCCGCCTCGGCCAGACTTTGCCGGTTGGCGCGCAAGGCGTGCAGTACTTGCAGTGCGGAAATAATCCCGTCGCCGGTACTGTGTTTGTCCAGACAGATGATATGGCCGGAATTTTCTCCACCGAGTTGCCAACCCTGTTGCTGCAACAGTTCCATCACATAGCGGTCGCCGACCTTTGCGCGCTTGAATGGGATGCCAAGTTTCTGCATCGCGAGCTCGAACGCCAGATTGGTCATTAGTGTGCCGGCCACGCCGCCGTGCATTTTGCCTTGTGCCTGGCGATGCTTGGCGATCACATACAGCAGCTGGTCGCCGTCATAGAGTTTTCCTGCGCTGTCCGCCATAACCAGCCGGTCGCCGTCGCCATCCAGCGCGATACCGATATCCGCATTGTGTTCAACAACTGCTTTTTGCAAATTATCGGGAGCAGTCGCGCCACAACCGTCGTTGATATTCCTGCCGTCAGGTTGCGCGCCGATCTCAACCACATCCGCGCCGAGTTCGTGGAACACGTGGCCCGCGATGTGGTAAGCAGCGCCGTGCGCGCTGTCCACCACTATCTTCAGGCCGCGCAGATCCAGTTCGGTGGGAAAAGTGCTCTTGCAGAACTCGATATATCGTCCGGCAGCATCATCGATGCGTTTGGCTTTGCCCAGTCCATCGGATGCGTTGGTCTTCATCTCTTCACCCAAAACCAACTCGATCGCGCGCTCGGTTTCATCCGGCAACTTGGTCCCATGAGCTGAGAAAAACTTGATGCCGTTATCCTCGAAAGGATTGTGCGACGCGGAGATCACGATACCGGCCTGCAGGCGCAGCGCACGGGTCAGGTACGCCACTGCCGGGGTCGGTACCGGCCCGGCCAGATAGACATCGATTCCTGCAGCGATCAGACCCGCCTGCAAAGCAGACTCCAGCATGTAACCCGAGATACGCGTATCCTTGCCGATCAGTACACCGGTGCGTTCGCCGCGAGAGTCACCCATGCTCGCTAGCACCTTGCCGGCCGCATAACCCAGATGCATGACGAACTGCGGCGTGATGGGATATTCCCCCACCTTCCCGCGCACGCCATCGGTACCGAAATATTTTTTGCTCACCCCATTACTCCATTCATTAATTCCGCCCCGTTCACTGCATTCCAAACTTTTAGCGCATCGATTGTCGCACCCACATCATGCACGCGCACGACGTTCGCTCCGCGCTGTACCGCGATCAATGCCGCCGCGATACTTGCCGGCAGGCGCTCTCCGACATCCCGTCCGGTCACTGCACCTAGCATCGATTTGCGCGAAAGACCCGCCATTATTGGTACGTCCAATTCGGTCAGCTTGTTCAATTCGCATAGCAAAGTGAGATTATGCGCCAAGGTCTTGCCAAAGCCAAAGCCCGGATCGATCGCGATGCGATCACGCCGGATTCCGGCAGCTTCGGAAGCTGCAATTCGTTCGCGCAAAAATGCGCTGACTTCGGTAACGACGTCTTGATAATTGGGTTGTTGCTGCATGGTTAGAGGATCGCCCTGCTTGTGCATCAGACAAACGGCGACGTTGGCGCTGGCAACGGCATTCATCGCGGCTGCATCCTGCAAGGCGTTGATGTCATTGACCATCTGCGCACCGGCCGCGATCGCCGCCTGCATCACTTCCGGCTTGAAAGTGTCTATCGAAACCGGCACCGGCGCGCCCCTCAAACCTTCGATGACGGGCAACACCCGGTCGAGTTCCTCTTGAATGCCGACCGGTTTTGCGCCCGGGCGCGTGGACTCGCCGCCGATATCGAGTAAGTCCGCGCCTTCAGCGATCAATTGATGCGCGTGCGCCAGTGCAGCATCGCGCTGCAGATGCAGCCCGCCGTCGGAGAATGAATCGGGTGTGACATTGACGATGCCCATGACCAGAGGCCGGGACAAATCGAATTTGAAGTTGCCGCAGTGGAAATACATTCAGGTGCAAAGCACAAGGTACAAGGTACAAGGTACAAGGTACAAGGAAAGAACTGCTTGTCCCTTGTCACTTGCACCTTGTGCCTGTTTCTAGGTTTCCTGCGCGGGTTGAGTAGGCGTGGCGGCCGGCGCAGGCGGTGCCTGATCCTGGGGCGGTTGCGGAGCCTGGCTTGTAGCGGGCTTGGGCGGACGCGGCGGATTCCCAGCCATGATGTCGTTGATCTGATCGGCATCGATGGTTTCCCATTCCAGCAACGCCTTGGTCATCGCCTCGATCTTGTCGCGATTGGCCTCGATCAAACGGCGTGCCAGCGCGTATTGCTGATCAATGATGCGACGGATCTCGGCATCCACCTGCTGCATGGTCGCTTCCGAAATATTCTTGTGCGTGGTGACAGAACGTCCCAGGAAAACTTCGCCCTCATTTTCGCCATAGACCATCGTTCCGAGCGCGTCCGACATTCCCCACTGGGTCACCATGCGCCGAGCCATCTCGGTGGCGCGTTCGAAATCGTTGGAAGCGCCGGTGGTCATCTGGTGCATGAAAACCTCTTCTGCGATACGGCCGCCGAACAACACGGCGATGGTGGAAAGAATGCGTTCCTTGTCCATGCTGTAACGGTCTTCGGAAGGCAGTTGCATGGTCACGCCCAGCGCACGGCCGCGCGGAATGATGGTTACCTTGTGCACCGGATCGGTCTTAGGCAACAGCTTGGCGACCACCGCATGGCCGGATTCATGGTAGGCCGTGTTGCGCCGTTCCTCTTCCGGCATGACCATCGAACGGCGTTCAGCGCCCATCATGATCTTGTCCTTGGCAGCTTCGAAATCGTCCATCTCGACAAAACGCTTGTTGCGCCGCGCAGCAAACAAAGCTGCCTCGTTGACCAGATTCGCCAGGTCGGCGCCGGACATGCCCGGCGTGCCGCGAGCCAGTATATCGGCCTTGACATCCGCCGAGACCGGCACCTTGCGCATATGCACCATCAGGATCTGTTCGCGGCCGCGGATATCCGGCAACGGCACGACCACCTGGCGGTCGAAACGGCCCGGGCGCAACAGCGCGGGATCAAGCACGTCGGGACGGTTGGTCGCGGCGATCACGATCACTCCGCTGGCACCCTCAAATCCATCCATTTCAACCAGCAACGCGTTCAGCGTCTGCTCGCGCTCGTCATTGCCGCCGCCCAGTCCTGCGCCGCGTTGCCGACCCACCGCATCAATCTCGTCTATGAACACGATGCATGGGGAATGTTTCTTCGCCTGTTCGAACATGTCGCGCACGCGCGCGGCACCCACACCGACGAACATTTCCACGAAATCGGAACCCGAGATCGAAAAGAAAGGCACCTTGGCTTCGCCCGCGATCGCTTTTGCCAGCAGGGTCTTGCCTGTGCCGGGATTGCCGACCAACAGCACACCGCGCGGGATGCGTCCGCCCAGATTCTGGAATTTGGACGGGTCGCGCAGGAAATCGACCAGTTCGGACACTTCTTCCTTGGCCTCATCGCAACCGGCAACATCGGCGAACGTGAAACGTTCCTTGTTCTCGTCCAGCATCCGCGCCTTGCTCTTGCCGAACGAGAACGCGCCGCCTTTTCCGCCCCCCTGCATCTGTCGCATGAAAAATACCCAAACTGCGATGAGCAATATCATCGGGAACCACGACACGAAGATATTCATCAGAAAAGACGGCTCTTCTTCGGGTTTGGCTTCGATCTTCACGCCGTTTTTCAGCAGGTCTGAAACCATCCACAGATCGCTGGGTGCATAGCTGGTGATACGCTTGCCATCGGCAGTCGTCGCCTTCAAAGTGCGGCCTTCAATGACCACCTTGGTGATATGGCCCTGTTTGACCTCGTCCAGGAATTGCGAATAGTCGAGCTGCGACTGTGAAGTCAGCTGCTGGCGGGTATTGAATTGGTTGAATACGGTCATCAGCACCAAAGCGACAACCATCCAGATTGCAATGCTCTTAAAGTTGTTCAAAATCACTCCTTAAACGGCGCACCCCAAAATTTTGATGAGATGTCTGATGCCGAGGTTAGACATTAGACTATGTATTCCGGTATTACTCAAGTTTTCCGCTGCCCAATAAATACAGTTCGCTGCTGCGATCGCGGGAAGCCTTGGGTTTGCGCGTCACAACTCTGGAAAAACGGCTGCGCATCAGCTTGAGAAAATCCTCGAACCCCGCACCCTGAAACACCTTGACCAGAAAACTGCCTTCATATGTCAAATGTTCGAGCGCAAACTCCAGTGCCAGTTCTGCAAGATGCATCGCGCGCGCCTGATCCGCCGATGCCACACCACTGATATTGGGTGCCATATCGGAAATTACAAGCCCCACAGGATTGCCGTGCAACATATCCTCCAGTTGCTTCAGCACAGCGTCCTCGCGGAAATCGCCCTGGATGAAATCCACGCCGGCCAGCGGATCCAGCGGCAACAGATCCAGCGCGATCACTTTGCCGCCCCGCCCCACTTTGGCTGCAGCAACCTGCGACCAGCCGCCCGGCGTCGCCCCCAGATCAACCACCACCGTGCCCGGCTTGAACAAATGGTCTTTGGCATCGATCTCGAGCAGCTTGTAAGCGGCGCGCGAGCGATATCCCTCCTTTTGCGCTAGCTTCACATATGGGTCAGTGACATGTTCGCGCATCCATTGTTTGCTGGACTTGTGTTTCTTCACCTGGGCATTTTTGATTGTGGAAGGCCCCATCGTTTACAATCCGTACCCTAATTCCTGAAAGGCATCATGTTACCGCTTACCGTTTCCGAACGCCTTGCCCTGAAAGGCCGCGCGCATGTACTTCATCCGACCGTGATGATAGGCAACGCCGGTTTGACCGAAGCTGTGCTGAAAGAAATCGCACACACCCTGAAAACTCACGAACTAATCAAGATTCGCGTAATGGACAATGATCGCGCGTCGCGTGAAACCCTGCTGGAAACCATCTGCAAGCAACTTGACGCCGCCCCGGTACAGCACATAGGCAAGATCCTGGTGGTCTACAAACCCAATCCGGAAAAGCAAAAGATCGAGATCAAAAAGATGCCTCGCCACAAGGGCAAGAAACCGCTGACCAAGAAACAACTCGGCAATCGCTAATCAATTTACAACTAAAAAGCGCATCAGAAGCGTCGCGAGCAGGTCGAAGTGCAAGGAGCCGCGCAGCGAACGACGAGACATACCATACTGGTAGGCGAGAAGTAAGCGAGCACGCGACATAGCAATTCGACCGCACAGCAGCTTGATGATGTGCTCTTTTAGATGTATTGGACTTCAACGACTTCATACTCTCGCACCCCACCCGGCGCCTGCACTTCAGCGATATCGCCGCTGCTTTTGCCGATCAGCGCGCGAGCAACCGGAGAGCTGATGGAAATCTTGCGGTGCCTGATGTCCGCCTCGTCATCCCCTACGATCTGGTAAGTGACCACATCCCCGTTGTTCACGTCCTCCAGTATCACCGTCGAACCGAACACACAGCGCCCGTCGGCACTGAGTTTTCTGGGGTCGATGATCTGGGCGCTGCCCAGCTTGCCCTCCAGTTCCACGATACGCCCCTCGATGAAACCCTGCCGCTCCTTGGCGGCATCGTATTCGGCGTTCTCGGATAAATCTCCGTGCGAACGCGCCTCGGCGATCGCACTGATCACCTTGGGACGCTCTACCGTCTTGAGGTTATGCAACTCCTGGCGCAATTTCTCGGCGCCCACGATGGTCAATGGGATCTTGCTCATGTTGAAACTTCCTCAGTTATCGGTCGCTAGAACAAGGCCTTTGGTAGGTGCGTTCGTTTAGCGATTTCGTATTATCCAAAAACTAACGACTGGCTACCAGGCGTTTGTGCTGGCTTTGCAAATCATAAACACTCAGTGCGGTCAAATGCCTCATCCCGACACAGGCAGCGCGTGCCCCGGCCAGCGTAGTGAAATAGGTGACTCTTCCCTGCAGCGCGGCATGCCGGATGGAGTAGGAATCGCGCATCACCGAAGGCCTGCTGTCGACGGTGTTGACGATCAGGCTGATTTCGCCGTTCTTGATCATGTCAACGATGTGCGGACGGCCCTCTGCGACCTTGTTGACCACTTCCACCGCAATTCCCGCATCGCTGATCACCGCCGCCGTGCCGCGCGTCGCCCGCAGCGAAAATCCCAATTGCATCAGCGAACGGGCTATTTCCACCACCCCGGTCTTGTCCTCATCACGGACGCTGATGAATACTTTACCATCTTTCGGCAGTTTCACGCCGGCGGCGAGTTGCGATTTCACGAACGCTTCGGCGAAAGTATCACCCACGCCCATCACTTCGCCGGTAGATTTCATTTCCGGCCCGAGTATCGTATCGACCCCCGGGAACTTGATGAACGGGAACACCGCCTCTTTGACCGAGAAATAAGATGGAATCACTTCACCGGTAATGCCCTGCTGCGCCAGGCTTAGGCCTGCCATGCAGCGTGCCGCAATCTTGGCCAGCGGCAAGCCGGTCGCCTTGGACACGAACGGCACGGTGCGAGACGCGCGCGGATTCACTTCCAGCACGTACACGGTATTACCCTGAATCGCGAACTGCACGTTCATCAGTCCGACCACGTTGAGCGTCCTGGCCATCGCCACGGTCTGACGGCGCAATTCTCCCTGTATCTCCTGGGACAAACTGAAAGGCGGCAGTGAACACGCCGAGTCGCCGGAATGCACGCCGGCCTGCTCGATGTGTTCCATGATGCCGCCGATGATCACATCCGTGCCGTCGGACACAGCGTCCACATCGACCTCGATCGCATCGTCCAGAAAGCGATCCAGCAGGATGGGCATGCGTTCCGGATAGGTGATGGACATTTCCGCCGCATCGCGCATGTAGCGTTCCAGATCGGGCTGCTCATGGATGATCTCCATCGCGCGCCCGCCCAGCACGTTGGAAGGGCGCATCACCAGCGGATAACCGATCTCTGCAACCCCCGCGATGCCTTCATCGACAGTGCATGCGGTGCGGTTGGGCGGCTGCTTCAGTTGCAGCTGGTGCAGCATCCGCTGGAAACGCGCGCGATCTTCCGCACAATCGATCATGTCCGGCGTGGTGCCGATAATGGGCACACCGTTCTTTTCCAATCCGTGTGCGAGGCCCAGAGGGGTCTGCCCGCCGAACTGCACGATCACGCCGACCGGTTTTTCCACCGCCACCACTTCCAGCACGTCTTCAAGCGTAAGCGGCTCGAAATACAATCGATCCGACGTGTCGTAGTCGGTGGAAACGGTCTCCGGATTGCAATTGACCATGATGGTCTCGTAACCGTCTTCGCGCATCGCCAGCGCCGCATGCACGCAGCAGTAATCAAACTCGATGCCCTGACCGATGCGGTTCGGCCCGCCGCCCAGCACCATGATCTTCTTGTTGCCGGTCGGCTGCGATTCGCATTCCACCTCGTAGGTGGAATACATATATGCCGTGTTGGTGGCGAACTCGGCGGCGCAAGTGTCCACGCGCTTGAACACCGGACGCACGCCCAGCGCGTGCCGGTATGCGCGCATCGCGCCGGCATCGGTGCCCAGCAGCTTCGCCAGACGCGCATCGGCAAAGCCGCTACGTTTCAGGGAACGCACCTCATCCGCGTCCAGGCTTTCCAGCGTGCGCCCCGACAAAGATTTTTCCTGAAGCGTCAGGTCTTCGATCTGCACCAGGAACCACGGGTCTATCTTGCTCAGTGTATGCACTTCGCCCATGCTCATCCCCAGACGCAATGCATCGGCCACCGCCCAGATGCGGTCGGGCCCGGGGCTGCCCAGTTCCGAGGCGATCGCCTCGATATTATTGTATTTTTCATCCAGCCCGTTCACGCCGACTTCCAGCCCGCGTAACGCTTTCTGGAACGACTCCTGGAAAGTGCGACCGATCGCCATCACTTCGCCCACCGATTTCATCTGCGTGGTCAGGCGGTCGTTGGCCTGCGGGAATTTTTCGAACGCGAACCTCGGGATCTTGGTCACCACATAATCGATGGTCGGTTCGAACGAAGCAGGGGTCGCGCCGCCTGTAATGTCGTTCTTCAATTCGTCCAGCGTATAGCCCACCGCCAGCTTGGCCGCGATCTTGGCGATCGGGAAGCCGGTCGCCTTGGAGGCCAGCGCGGAGGAACGCGACACGCGCGGATTCATCTCGATCACCACCATGCGCCCGTCCTTGGGGTTGACCGCGAACTGCACGTTGGAGCCTCCGGTATCCACGCCGATCTCGCGCAGCACAGCGATCGACGCATCGCGCATGATCTGGTATTCCTTGTCGGTCAGCGTCTGCGCCGGTGCGACCGTGATCGAATCGCCGGTATGCACACCCATCGGATCCAGGTTTTCGATCGAGCAGATGATAATGCAGTTGTCGTTGCGGTCGCGCACCACTTCCATTTCGAATTCTTTCCAGCCCAGCAGCGATTCCTCGATCAGCAATTCCTTGGTCGGCGATGCTTCCAGGCCGCGTTCGCAGATCTCGACGAATTCCTCGCGGTTGTAGGCGATGCCGCCGCCGCTGCCGCCCATCGTGAATGACGGGCGTATCACCGTCGGGAAACCCATCACCTGCTGCACCTGCAGCGCCTCTTCCATGCTGTGCGCGATCGCAGAGCGCGCAGAAGCCAGCCCGATCTCGGTCATCGCCAGCTTGAATTTTTCGCGGTCCTCGGCCTTGTCGATCGCGTCCCTGCTGGCGCCTATCATCTCGACATTGTATTTTTCCAGCACGCCGTGCTTGGCCAGGTCGAGCGCACAGTTAAGCGCGGTCTGGCCGCCCATGGTCGGCAGGATCGCATCGGGCTTCTCCTTGGCGATGATCTTCTCCAGCATCTGCCAGTTGATCGGCTCGATGTAGGTCGCATCCGCCATGTCCGGGTCGGTCATGATCGTGGCCGGGTTCGAATTCACCAGGATGACGCGATACCCTTCCTCCTGCAGCGCCTTGCAGGCCTGTGCGCCGGAGTAATCGAATTCGCACGCCTGCCCGATGACGATGGGGCCGGCGCCGATGATCAGGATCGATTTGATATCAGAGCGCTTCGGCATTTACTTCTTCTCCATCATCGCAACGAAGCGGTCGAACAGATAATCCACGTCATGCGGCCCGGGGCTTGCCTCGGGATGGCCCTGGAAGCAGAACGCGGGTTTGTCGGTCAGCTCAAATCCCTGCAGCGTGCCGTCGAACAACGACACGTGCGTGACACGCGCATTCTTCGGCAGCGTTTTTCCATCCACTGCAAAACCGTGGTTCTGGCTGGTGATCATTACGCGTTTGTTCCGCGTGTCCTGCACCGGATGGTTGGCCCCGTGATGGCCGAACTTCATCTTCATCGTCTTCGCGCCCACCGCCAGCCCCATGATCTGGTGCCCGAGGCAGATGCCGAACAGCGGCAGGCCTGCTTCGATGAATTTTTTTGTTGCCTTGATCGCGTAATTGCACGGCTCGGGATCACCCGGACCGTTGGAAAGGAACACGCCGTTCGGCTCCATCGCCAGCACATCTTTCGCCGGTGTCTGTGCGGGCACCACGCTGATGCGGCAGCCGCGCTCGGCCAACATTCTTAAAATATTGCGCTTCACGCCGAAGTCATAGGCCACCACATGGAATTTCGTATGCTCGGCTTCCGGATAGCCGATGCCCAGTTCCCACTCACGTTGCGTCCACAGATAGGATTCTGCGCAAGTTACTTCTTTCGCCAGATCCATGCCCACCAGACCGGCAAATCCGCGCGCCGTCTTGAGAGCAGTCTTCTCGTCGGTGCCGGTCGCGATGCAGCCGTTCTGCGCGCCCTTGGAGCGCAAAATGCGCGTCAGCTTGCGCGTATCGATCCCGGCGATCGCGACGACGTTGTTGGCTTGCAGGTAATCGGGCAACGAATGTGTGTTGCGGAAATTGCTCACTGTCATCGACAGATCGCGTATCACCAGACCGCTGGCGAACACCCGGCGCGACTCCACGTCCTCGTCATTCACCCCGACGTTGCCGATGTGCGGATAGGTCAGCGTGACGATTTGCTTGCAGTAGGAAGGGTCGGTGAGAATTTCCTGATAGCCGGTCATCGCGGTGTTGAACACCACCTCGCCGACACTGCTGCCGTCAGCCCCGATGGAAATGCCGCGAAATACCGTGCCATCGGCTAAAACAAGGATGGCTGGCTTCGTCTGCGACACAAAATGCTCCCGAGAGGTATGACATAAAGAAGCGGGAAGAACTGAATCGTTCAACCCGCTCTTGGTAGGCGCGCATTATAGCGGATAGCAGGGGGGCTATCAAATGCAAAGTACGCAGCCGTTACGCCAACGCGGCTGCGCCATTAGGAGTCAATCGCGCCTTCCCGTACAATTATGCATATGCGGACAGACAAGCAGGCGAGGGAACAATGAATCAAGCGCTTAACGAAAATCCGTATGCTTCATTATTTTCAATCGTATTGACCGGTGGGTCCGTTTAATAACTGTTGGGCATCTATCGCACATGAATACACTATCTGAACTATTGAACCCAGGATGGGTGGGTTCGGTCATCGGGCTTTTTGGGATCGTAGCAGCAATCGTGACTTTCCGCATCTCTCGCATTGGACCGCGTCCTGTATTCAAGCTACGAGTTTTGCGACTGATAAGCCGAAAAGCTCAGGTGCTTCCTAGTGACATCGAGATCCGTTTCAAGGACACTCCTGTTCAACACCTCATGCGAACGCAGATTATCTTTTGGAACTCTGGAACAGCGTTAGTGCGCGGTAGCGACATTGTAGAGCACGACCCATTGAGGTTTGCATTCAAATCACCAGGAGAAATTCTAAGTGCAGAGGTTCTTAATTCTGTACGCCCGGCTAACAAAGTACAGGCAACGTTTAAGACAGAAGACCCCACTGTGGTCCAGATATCATTCGATTATCTTGATCCTGGTGATGGAGCTACTATTGATGTACTTCACACCTGCGAAAGCGGAATCCCCACAGTTAGCGGAACAATCCGTGGAGTGCCTAGGGGCGTATTGGACTGGGGACGACTGGCAACCTCGATAAGAAATCAACCCGCCTCCCCTGCGTTGGTACGTGTTTTCCGCACTATCACTTTGGTGACGGTGCTAATTGGAGTATGGTCTATTGCTTCGGCGGTGTTCCTCCCCGAAATATTCAATAGGATTACTACCTTGATATTTGGTTTTCTCGCAGTTCTGGCAGGACTTTCCCTCCTACTAGATACAAGAGCTCTCCCTCGTAGACTTCGCCCTGAGGATCCATGGCTATAAGCAACATACCCCATTTTCATTCTAGCGAACCCGCACGAAAAGCCAAGGTGGTTACTTTGAACGTTGGCTAGCTGTTTCGTCACATTCTTGGAAAGCCAATTTTATAATCACGAGCGTTTTACTTAATGCGTAATACCCAATCCTAAAATGATGAAACATTCTTACGACGTAGAAGAAGCCGATTTTGACGAGCTGGTCGTGGCCCGTTCGCATGAAGTGCCGGTGCTGCTGGACATCGGCGCGGACTGGTGCAGCCCTTGCCGCGTGCTGGGGCCGATGCTGGAAAAACTGGCACAGGAATACTCAGGGAAATTCGTGCTGGCCAAGGTGGATGCAGACGAGAACATGCGCATCGCCGGGCGGCACAAGGTGCGCGGCTTTCCGACGGTGATCGCCTACAGCCGCGGCCAGGAGACCGCCCGCTTCCACAGCGCGCAGCCTTTACACTTCCTGCGCAGTTTCATCGACAAGCTGATCGAACACCATACCGCCGAAACTCAGTTGCCGGGCTGATTTCCTACTTCAGCCCCAGAACATCCTGCATGTCGTACAGGCCCGCCGGATGTTCCTTCAGGAAGCGCGCTGCACGCAGCGCCCCCATCGCGAAGGTGGCGCGGCTGCTCGCCTTGTGGGTGATCTCGATGCGTTCGCCGGTGCCCGCGAACAGCACGGTGTGATCGCCGACGATGTCGCCGCCGCGCACCGTCGAGAAACCGATCGTGGACGGGTCGCGTTCGCCGGTGACACCCTCGCGTCCGTACACGGCACACTTTTCAAGGTCGCGCCCCAGCGTTTTTGCGATCACTTCGCCCATGCCCAGCGCGGTACCGGACGGCGCATCCACCTTGTGGCGGTGGTGCGCCTCGATGATCTCGATGTCGTAACCATTCGCCAGCACGCGCGATGCGGTCTCGAGCAGTTTGAACACCAGGTTCACGCCGACGCTCATGTTGGGTGCGAACACGATGCCTATTTGTTGCGCCGCGCTGCCTAATTGCGCCTTTTGCTGCGCGTTGAGACCGGTGGTACCGATCACCATGTTGACGCCGAGCTTGCGGCAGATCTCAAGGTGATGCAGCGTGCCTTCCGGGCGGGTGAAGTCGATCAGCACATCCGCGCCCTTCAATGCCACCTCCACGTCCGCGCTGATCTTCACGCCGCACGGTGCGCCGACCAACCCTCCGGCATCGCGGCCCAACATCGGGCTGCTGCCGTGTTCCAGCGCAGCATGCAGCGCCAGGTCGCCCGACTGCAACACGTACTCCAGCAGGATGCGTCCCATGCGTCCGCTGCTGCCGGCGATCGCGATCTTGATCTTCCCCATATCCTATCCTTTGCCTTGCTGGTCTGTTGCCGGTACTTTATCCGCAGACGGAACGCCGTCGACTATTCGCGCCAGATTGTCCCCCTCGAAATATAGCGTGAGACCCTGCTGCTCGATCAGCTTGCGGTCGTGCTGAAGACGGTACTCATAATCCCAGCGGTTGGCGTGAAACGGGTCCATGATCAACGGCGTGCCCATTACAAAGCGCACCTGCGCCTTGGTCATGCCGATTTTGAGCTTTTGGCGCATATCAAACGACACGTAATTCCCCTGGCGGATGTCCATTTTGTATATGT
>Ga0210097_1000292_pt1 | contig 20162 bp, 18 predicted proteins | sample Joice_CattailNLA_2_FD_185521 | JGI IMG/M metagenome (GOLD analysis project Ga0210097, IMG submission 185521) | Wetland microbial communities from San Francisco Bay, California, USA, that impact long-term carbon sequestration - Joice_CattailNLA_D2... | ecosystem: Environmental > Aquatic > Marine...
CTGATCCCGTCCGGGATCCTGCACCCGGGGAAAAAGTGCGTGATCACGAACGGAGTAGTCATCGACCCGAAGGTGCTTCTCTCGGAGATCGACAAGCTCAAGTCCCGCGACTACCTGAAAGACGACGCCCAGCTCAAGGTCAGCGAACTGGCCCACATCATTCTCCCGTACCACATCGTCCTCGACCGGGCGCAGGAGGAAAGGCTGGGAAGCCGGAAGATCGGCACGACGGCCCGGGGGATCGGTCCCTGCTATGAAGACAAGATCGCCCGCACCGGGATCCGGGCGTGCGATCTGGTCCACCACGAAATATTCGCGGAAAAGCTCCGTGCCAACCTGGATCGGAAGAATTTTCTCCTGAAAAATTACTACGGCGCTGAGGAAGTAGACTTCCAGACCACGCTGGACGAATACCTCGCCTACGGGGAGCGTCTCCGTCCCTTCCTGATCGACACCTCCCTGTTCCTGAACGAGGAGATCCACCGGGGGGCGAAAGTGCTTTTCGAGGGGGCCCAGGGGACACTGCTGGACATCGACCACGGGACGTACCCGTTCGTCACCTCATCCAATACCACGGCCGGCGGCCTGTGCACCGGGTCGGGTGTCCCTCCGACGATGATCAGCGGAGTGATCGGCGTCGCCAAGGCCTACATTACGCGCGTGGGGGGCGGCCCGTTAGCCACGGAACTGTTCGACGACGAGGGGCAGAAGATCAGGGAGCGTGGGTGCGAGTACGGGGCGACCACGGGGCGCCCGAGGCGGTGCGGCTGGTTCGACGCCCCCGTCGTCCGGTATGCCCACCGCCTGAACGCCTTGAGCGGCATTGCGCTCACCAAGCTCGACGTTCTTTCCGGACTCCCTCTGGTCAAGGTGTGTATCGCCTACGATATCGACGGGGTCCGGAGAGAAGACGTCCCCCTTACCCTCCCCGAGTACGAGAAAGCGGTGCCCGTATACGAGGAGATGGAAGGTTGGAAGGAGGACCTGTCGGACGCCCGGGAGGTGGGCGATCTTCCGAAGACCGCCCAGAAGTACGTCCGGCGACTCGAGGAGCTGACCGGGGTGGAGATCACGCTGATCTCCGTTGGTGCCGACCGGAACCAGACCATCATGCGGAAAAACCCATTCCGCGCTTGACACTTCCGCCCCGGGGTCTTTACCATGATGTATTTCCGGGGAGCCCATAGCTCAGTTGGTAGAGCATCTGACTTTTAATCAGAGGGCCGCAGGTTCGATCCCTGCTGGGCTCACCACGCACGCGTCCCCATCGTCTAGTCTGGCCAAGGACACCGCCCTTTCACGGCGGCGACGGGGGTTCAAATCCCCCTGGGGACGCCAATCTTTTCCCACCGTTCCTCGACGGGGATTTGAACCGGAGTCGCCGCCGACGAACAGGAGGAAAAGCGCGACTTTAGGAGCGCGCCAGGTGACGACGAGGCCGGAAGGGCGATGGCGTAACCGCCGAGCCTCATCGGTCAAATCCCCCTGGGGACGCCAATCTTTTCCCACTGCCGTTTCGATGACGACTGTCGAGTTTCCGACGTGAAGCAGCTGAAGATCGGCCATGCCCGTCATCTTTCCCGGTTGATTTTTCCCGGGAACCAAACTACAATTCCGGCCTATGCGACAGGGGATTGCGTGGGGGGTCCCGGCACGGTCGTGAACGCCTCCGATTCGGGCCGGGGAGCCGTGTTGAATATCTACGGCGACCTTCGCGTCGAAGAGGTCAGGAAAGCGCGGTTCGAGGACCGGTTCCGGCGAATGGCCGAACCCCAGGTCAAGGACCGTCCGGAGTGGAGAGTCCGACGGGAGGCCCGGCGGATCCCGCAGGAAGAGAGCTGGCGAACGTTCCAGGAAGTCCAGAAGCGATACCACGAAGATTGCGTCCGCCGGGAATCCGAGCGGTGCGCGACATGCAATCTGTGGTTATAATCCAGCCCGGAAGGGGGTGAACCCGAATGAAGAAGTTCGCAGCTCTTATCTCCATCGTGATGGCGGTGATGTTCTCCGCGGGGCTCGTGGTAAGCGCGGACATGCCGGGCAAGGTGATGATCAAGGAGATCCAGAAGTCCAAGCCTCCGGTTCCGTTCGACCACAAGACCCATGCCGAGAAGAGGGCAAAAGACTGCCAGACGTGTCACCACAAGGACGTCGCGGGCAAGGAACAGAAATGCTCCGCCTGCCACAAGGCCGCGGCCGAGGGAAAAGTGGTCTCTCTAAAAGAGGCGTTCCACACCACCTGCAAGGACTGCCACAAGAAAGACGCCAGCAAGAAAGCTCCGACCAAGTGTAACGATTGCCACAAGAAGTAACCGGAGATTTTCGGTAACGTGCCGGAGAGGGGGATTGCCCCCCTCTCCGGGTTATTTCCCGGCCCCATCCCCCCCTCTGGTGCGGGTATAATGGATTGGTTGATATCTCCATACATCGCCTGAAGGTGAATTCCCATGGCTGAAGGAAAGCGCAACGAATCGTTGATGGACAGGGTGTGGGAGTTCTTCACCTCCCTGAAGCTCGCAATCTTCGTCATCATCATCCTGGCGATTGCATCCATCATCGGGACGATCATCGAGCAGAACCAGCCGCTCGAAAAATACCGGCAGTTCTACAGCGACGGGACGATCCGCATCTTCGATAGTGTCGGCCTCTTCGACATGTACCACTCCTGGTGGTTTCTCCTCCTGCTGGTCCTGTTCACCGTCAACCTGGTCTGCTGCACCCTCGACCGGCTTCCGCGGGTCGTCAAGGTCGTCCGGAACCCGAAAACCACCCTGGACGATAACCTCGAAAAGACGCTGGGGCTTGTCGACCGGTGGAAGAGGAAGGGGGAGCTTGAGACACTGGCCGCAACGTACCGGGAGGCAATGACGAGCGCTTTTGCCAGGCCGCGCGTGACCGAGAACGCCGGGACGCTCCACCTCTACGCCGAGAAAGGGGTCATCTCGCGCTTCGGCGTCTACGTGACCCACCTTTCCATCATCATCATCTTCATCGGGGCCATCATCGGCAACGTGTTCGGATTCAAGGGGTACGCGAACATCGTCGAAGGGGAGTCGGCCAGCGTGATTCCGACACGGGGAGGCACCACCAAGGTCGACCTCGGGTTCGCTGTACGCTGCAACAAGTTCTGGGTGGATTACTACCCCAGCGGGCAGCCGAAGGAGTACTCGTCGGACCTGAGCATCATCGAAAACGGCAGGGAGGTCCTCCGCAAGAGGATTGAGGTGAACGATCCGCTGCAGTACAAAGGCGTGTGGTTCTACCAGGCCAGCTACGGCTCCGCGGGCGCCACCACCGTTACGGTGGGCGTCAATGCCCCGGACGGCAGCAGCAGGGAAACCGTAACCCTTTCCCCGGGACAGAAGGCGGAAATCGCTGGCTACGGGACCATAAGCGCCATCGACTACCAGGGGAACTTCCAGGGACTCGGTCCCGCGTTGCTCGTGGTCCTCGAGAAGCCGGGCAAGCAGCCTTCCCAGTTCTGGCTCCTCGAGTCCTACCCCGAATTCGACCGCCAGAGACGGGACTCGCGCTACCTGTCGTTCGCAGGGATAAACGAGATATTCTACACGGGTCTCCAGGTGGCCCAGGACCCCGGGGTGAACATCGTGTGGGTGGGCTGCACCCTGATGGTGATCGGCATCATGATCGCGTTCTTTCTGTCCCACAAGAGGCTCTGGATCCGTCTCTCGCGCGGCGGCGATGGCCGCGTGGACGTCGTCCTCGCCGGATCGACGAACAAGAACAGGCTTGTCTTCGAGAAAATATTTGAGAAAATACAGGCTGATATGAAGGCGGTAAAGGTATGACCGCACTTCCTGTCGCTTAAACAGTCGGGAGATCAACCACCATGTTGAACGTTCGCCTGTTTGATATCACCACCCTGCTTTTCGGTGTTGCCTCCGTCAACTACGTCGTAGCCCTGTACGGGAAGAGAGAGACGATTGCCCGCATCGGGACCTGGGTATGCATCGCCGCCGCGGTCGTGTCGACCGTCGCGATCGGCACCCGGTGGGCCGAGTCGTACCGGATGGGAATCGGCCGCATCCCCGTGACCAATCTCTACGAGTCGCTCGTCTTCTTCGCATGGTCGGTCAACCTGTTCTACCTGCTGGTGGAGTGGAAGTACAAGAGCTGGACATTCGGCGCGTTCGTGATGCCGATCGCCTTCGGCACCATGCTGTTCGCCTTCACGAACGAGAGCAGCATCGAGCCGCTGGTGCCCGCCCTGCAGTCGTACTGGCTCCACGCGCACGTCATCACCTGTTTCGTGGGGTACGCGGCCTTCGCCGTCTCCGCCGGGGTGGCGACCATGTACCTCATGAAGGCGAAGCGGGAAAAGAGGAACGTGACGGGAGGGGTGGTCGCCCTGTTCCCCTCCACGAAGATCCTGGACGACCTGGTCTACAAGGCGATCATGTGGGGGTTCCCGTTTCTGACCGCCGGGATCATCACGGGCGCGGCCTGGGCGAACTACGCCTGGGGGACCTACTGGTCGTGGGACCCCAAGGAGACGTGGTCGCTCATCGTGTGGCTCGTGTACGCGGCGTTCCTCCATGCCCGGGTAACCCGGGGCTGGCACGGGCGTCGTGCGGCGATCCTGTCCATCGTCGGGTTCCTGGCCACGATCTTCTGCTACCTTGGGGTGAACCTGGTCCTTTCCGGGCTGCACTCCTACGGCGGCGGGTAATACGGGACGCCGGGGAGCGTCGGAAGCGGTTAATGAGGGGGAGAGCGGTCGCCTTTCTTCTCACCGCTCTGGTCTCGGCGGGGCTTCTTGCCTGGGGTTTGTACCGGGCGGAGGTCGCCGAGGTGTTGCTGAACGGGGCGCTCCTTTGACTCTCCTGCATCGGGGTCGCGTGAAGGAGATGAAGAAGGGGAATGACCGTACCGCCTCCTACCCCAGATAGCATCTCGCCCTGGTGGGACCTATCCTCGCGGCGAAAAAGCCTCGTGGTCTTCGCCCTGCTGTTTCTGGCCACGATCCCGATGCTCACGAAGATCTTTACGAGCGATTTCGGGACCCACATCGCGATCGGCAGGGAGATCATCCAGTCCGGGAGCGTGACGGACAAGGAGTTTTTGAACTACCCCTCGCTGGGGATGCACGTTCCCAACGGGGAGTGGGGCTTCCAGGCCCTTCTCTACCTCGTGTTCTCCGCGGGAGGCGTTTACGCCGTCTCTTTCTTATGCTGGGCGGTCGTCTTCGGGATCTACCTGCTGCTGCACCGGTCCATGACACTGCGGGGTGCGGACCCCTACCTGGCGGTTTTCGCGATCTTCGCTTTTTCCGGATTCCTGCGGATCCGCATCCAGCCCCGGCCGGAGATTTTTACCTACCTGTTCACCGCGCTGACCATTTTCCTGTTCGCCGAATATTATTTCGGGGAGAAAAAATGGCTCCTTTACCTGTTTCCGCCCCTGATTCTCGTCTGGGCGAACATGCATCCCTCGTATCTGATCGCCTTCGCCCTGTGCGGCGCCTTTTTCGTCGACGGGTTGGCCCGCGCGGCCTGGAGAAAGGAACTCCGGTGGGACCGGCTGAAACACTGGGTCATACCTCCCGTCCTGGTCGGAGGGGTGGGGCTTATCGTCTGCGGGCTGAATCCGCACGGCTACGATGCCATCCTCACCCCGCTCCATCTGTTGTCCCGGGGGAAAGACGGCGGCGGGGGCGGAAGTTCCATCCTGATGTCGATTTCGGAACTGACGCCGGTCAAGGGAACCGGGATGTACATCTATTACAAGGCGGCGGCGTCTTTTGCCGCCTTTTCCCTTCTTCTCGGGATTATCGGCCGCCGCGTCTACCTGCTGGACCTGTTCCTGTTTGCCATCGCCTTCAAGGGGGCGTGGGCTTCCGCACGGGCGGTCTCGATGATGGGGCTTTTCCTTTCGCCCGGCGCCTCGCTTCACCTGACAGGTTTCTGGGAAAGGACGAGGGAATGGTTTGCGCCGGACAGGTCGCCGGACTGGAAGGGACCGGCCGGGGGAAAGGGGAGGAAAAAGGAAACGAAAAAGGAGAGGAAAAAGGGAAGAAAATATATCACGGTTCCGGTACGGCCCCCGGAGCCCCTGTCTGGCGGCCTTTCCTGGGGACGCGTCGCCGTCCTGGCGATGATCCTTGTCACCCTCGTCTCCTTCGGGGCCGTAACGCTCTCCTTTTCCTTTTCCCAGCTGCAGTACGGGATCGGGATGACCGAGCACAAGTTCTCGTTCGCGGCCGCCGAGTTCCTGAGGAAATACCCGGTTCCCGGGAAGATGTTCAACTTCTTCGACATCGGCGGATTTCTCGACTGGCAGCTCTACCCGAAGGCGCTCACGTTCATCGATGGAAGGACCTACAATCAGGAAGTGTTCCGGGAACACCAGATCGTCACGGGAGCATTGCCCGGATGGAAGGAGATTCTGCGCAAACACGGAATCACGTACATCGTCCTGAAGTCGGTCGATTCCTCCGGACAGATCCTGCCCATCGTCCCGGTCCTCTCCCGTGATCCCGGCTGGTCGCTCGTGTTTGCGGACGGCCTGTTCGTGATATTCGTCCAGAATTCGCCCGAAAACCGGGCATACGTCGCGAAGCACGAAATTTCGAAGGGGATCCTCCCCCGACAGATCATCGCCGAGTCGCATCACTATCTGTATCTCGGGGTCTCCCCCGTGGTAGCGTACGCGAACATCGCCAACATGTATCTGACTCTGGGGAAACGACAGACGGCGATCGACGTGTTGCGGAAATCGGTGAGAGTTTACGACGAACCGTACCTCAGGAACATGCTGAGGCAACTCGAACTGGGAGGCGGAGCGAATCCGGCTTCCGGCGGGTTGAGGAAGTAAGTCCGCATTGGGCGGCCCTTCTCCCGGCGTACCGTTTTTTTCCGTTATCGTCCTCAACTGGAACGGCAGGCACCTCCTCGAAGAATGCCTGGAGTCCGTCCTCTCCCAGACATTCCGCGACTTCGAGACGATCGTCGTGGACAATGGGTCCGAGGATGGCTCCGTCGACCTGCTGCAAGGGAGATGGGACGGGGAGATAAAACTCGTTATCCTTGCCTCCAACATCGGTTTTTCCGGAGGGAACAACGCCGGAATGCGGGAAGCGAAGGGAAAGTACGTTGTCCTCCTGAACAACGACACCGCGGTCGATCCCGACTGGCTCTCCGCATTGCGCCGCGCAATTTCGCGCCACCCCGAGGCGGGAATGTTCACACCGAAGATCCTGAACTACTACCGCCGCGACGAGATCGACAACACGGGGCACCTGATCTATCCCGACGGATTGGCGCGGGGCCATAACCGGCTGGAGAAGAACGACGGACGCTTCGACGAGGAAAGGGAAGCGCTCTATCCCAGCGGCTGCGCGGGGGTGTACAGGAAGGAGATGCTCGACGGGATCGGACTTCTCGACGAGACGTTTTTCGCTTACGGGGAGGACGTCGATCTGGGTCTTCGCGCCCGGTGGGCGGGGTGGGAGTGCTACTACGTCCCCGATGCCGTCGTATACCACAAATATTCCGCGACGACCGGAACCTACTCTTCCCGGAAAGCCTTCCTCGTCGAACGGAACCGCCTCTGGATCCTGTTCAAGAACTTTCCCCCGATGAACATCCTGTTGTCCCCTTTTTACACGGCACGCCGTTACGCCATGCACTTTCTGGGGGCCTTGTCCGGCAGGGGAGCATCCGGCAAGTTCACCAAAGAGCACTCCCTGTGGCGTCTGATCGTAACGATTCTGAGGGCGGAATGCGCCGCCTTTATCGGAATTCCCCGTGTTCTTCGGCAGCGCATGGCGAACCGTCCCAACCGCAGGATCACTGCCGCACAGTTCCGGTTCCTCCTTAGGCGATTCGTAATGAGTGCGGAGGAGGTCGCGTTGAAGGACTGACCCGCTCGTCGGGACTATCGGGGATCAACAGGGAAGGGCATGAAAAAGATATATACGATCCGAAACCCGGAAGCGCAACGGGAACACATGTGGAGCGCCCGCCGGATCGAGGAGGAGATCGCCGCTTGTTCCCGCCGGTCGATTGAACGCCTTTTTGTGGACTATTTGCCAAAGGATGCCTCGATCTTGGAGGCCGGGTGCGGTCTCGGCGCCTGGGTCGTCTACCTGGCCGGCAAGGGATACGACATCGCCGGGATCGACCACGATGAAAAGGTTGTCGACCGGCTCAAGGAATGGCGACCGTCGCTGAACATAAGCCGTGGAGACGTCCGGGAGTTGCCCTACGAGGACGGCTCACTGGGCGCCGTCATATCCCTGGGGGTGATGGAGCATTTCGAAGAGGGGTGCGGGGACGCCATGAGGGAAACGCATCGGGTCTTACGACCAGGGGGGTTGCTCTTCTTCACGGTTCCGGCAAACAATCTGTTCCGGAGGGTTTTCGCCCACCCGATGCGGTCTCTCTATCTGAAGTGGCGAGAGAGCCGAGGCGAGACGATCCATTTCGCCGAGTACCGGTTCTCAAGAAACGAGGTGGAGAGGGTATTGCACGAGCACGGATTCGAGCCGATGATCACGACGTGGGATGATTTCACGGAGAAGACGATGTCCCTGGGGATCTGGGCGGATTTTCCCCCGTTGCAGGCAAAGGCCCTTTATGAATTAAATCCCGTGGGGAAAACCGCGGCACTTGCTATGAATTCGCTCTCTCGCTGGATTTCCTGCTCCGGGGTGCTTTGCATAGCGAGTAAAACTGCATTGGTCTGATTTCGGGACCGTGCCCAGACAGTCGGCAAGAGGTGGACATTGGAGTTTCCACTGACGTATATCGTCGTGCTGACGTGGAACGGCTGGAACGATACCGAGGAGTGCCTCCGTTCTCTCGTGCCGGTAGCCGCCAACGGGATCCGCGTCCTCCTTGTAGACAACGGGTCTGCGGACGGTACGCCCGAAAAGGTGAGGAGAGCTTTTCCCGAGGTGGAGGTGATCGAGAACGGGAATAACCTCGGATTCCCCGGGGGGAACAATGTCGGAATCCGCGAAGCGCTCTCCAAGGGGGCGAATTTCGTCATCCTGCTCAACAACGATACGGTGGTCGACAAGGATTTCGCCCGGGAGCTTCTTTCCGTCGCAGTACAGGACAAGAAAGTCGGGATGGCGACGTCGAAGATCTACTTTTACGATCGTCCGGAGACGATCTGGTTCGCCGGGGGGGATTTTTCCACTTGGACGGGCAGAAGCAGGCACGAGGGATACGGGGAGGTTGACCGTGGACAGTATGACAATGCCGTGGAGATCGGCCGACCGTGCGGCTGTTCCCTCCTCGTCACCAGGGCGTTTCTCGAGGACGTGGGACTCCTGGACGAGGACCTCTTTCTCTATGGAGAGGAAATCGACTGGGCGTTGCGCGCGCGGCAAAAAGGATATCAATCCGTATTGGCTCCCCGCTCGAAAGTATGGCACAAGTGGGCGTCCGGCACCGGAGGCGCCCAAAGCGGCAATTATCTTTATTACACCGTTCGGAACATGCTGCGCGTGCTGAACACTCACGCGAGGATCGGGTTTTTTCCGCTGAATGCCCTTCGCAATCTCCTAGTCGTTGCAGGTTTTTCCGTTAGTGTGTTTACCATGAAGGTCGAAAAGGGCAGCGGACTCCGGAATGTTTGGCGCGGGGCACGAGATTATATCCGTGCCGTTTCAGGCCCCCGCCGCAAGGAAAGGGATACGGTCGATCACGCATGAGGCAGAAATGGTGAATCCGGAATGAAAATTCTGGTTGTATCGCCCTTTCTCCCGTATCCGGGCGTCCCACACGCGGGGGGGAAACTGGTCTGCTTTCTCCTTCAAACCCTCGTCCGTAACCACTCGGTTTACCTGGTTTCCCGGTATTACCCGGGCGAGGAGAACCATATTGGAGAGCTGAGGAAGATGCTATCCGGACTCGAGCTCGTGTCGGCTCCCGGCCCGGTGAATGCGGGGAGCATTCCATCCGTGGGGAGAACCGTCTGGTCCTATTTCCGGTTGGCCCGCAAGGCCAGGGAAGTTCTGAACAGGGAATCGTTCGACGTCTGTCAGGTGGAGTTCACCGAAACAGGAGTTTTTTGGACCCCGACAGGTGATGTTCCGGCAGTCTTGACCTGTCACGATATCATCGCGAAACCTGCGTTCCGTCGATACGAAGCATCCAGGGGGATTTCCAAGGTTCTGCAATGGTGCATATGGAAAACAAAGAAGATGATGGAAAAAAAGGCACTGGCGAAATTTGCTCGGGTGTTCACCCTTTCCGACGAAGACCGGGAATGGGGGGAACGACTTTACCCCGGGGTTCCCTTCCGGGTTCTTCGATATCCCGGAGGTCTGGGTTTTACCGGATTGCCACGTAAGGAGGTTTCTGGACGGATTCTGTTCCTCGGGGCCCTGAACAGGCCCCAGAACATCGAGTCGGTGTGGTACTTCTGGGAGAAGGTGTGGCCCGCAGTCCGGGAAAGGGTACCTGATGCGGAATTCCGGGTCGCCGGAGGCGAATTGCCACGAGACATGGAACGGGAAATGTCGGAAGATCCGCGTGTCGTGGTGACCGGTTTCGTGGAAAATATTGAGGAGGAGTATAAAACCACTTCGGTCTTCGTCGCGCCGATCCTCACCGGCGGCGGGGTTATCGTAAAGATTCTTGATGCGATGGCTGCGGGTATCCCAGTGGTGACGACACCATTTGGAAATGAGGGCATATGTGCGACGGAGGGGGAGGAGATATTGGTTGCCGATAACGTCGAAGATTTCTCGAAAGCCGTTCTCCTTCTCCTCAATGATTCCGTTTCCCGCAATGGCATAGGGTTTGCGGGCAAACGGTTCGTGGAGGAGAAGTTCCGTAAGGGCGGTTTTTTGGGGGCGCTCGAGGATACGTACAAAGAGATGCTATCTCCCATGGACGTCAATGATGTCTATCCGGATTCAGGATCGCAGTTATAATCTAACGTCGAACGCCTTCCGGTTTTCGGACTCTTTCGTGCCTCATTGATGGCCCCGGATTTCTATAAATGGTATCAATAAAATCACTGAAAAAAGCTCTCCATTGCATCGTGACGGGAAAATATAACCTCGGTGTTTGCCCTGTTTGCGAAAGAAGAACAATTTTTCTGAAAACGGATCCATGGTTCAGGGATTTCTATATCTGCGTTTACTGCCGGTCCGTCCCGCGCCAAAGGGGCATCATTAAAATTATTGAGACTTTTTTCCCGACGTATCAGGAGATGGTGATTCATGAGTCTTCTCCAGGAGGGCCTGCCTCGAAAAAATTGCAGAGAGAATGTAAACGATACATACCGACCCATTATTATCGCGATACTCTACCTGGGGAATACAGGGGGGGAATTAGGTGTGAAAACCTGGAGAAATTGACATTCGACGACAATGTCTTCGACCTTGTGATCACGCAAGATGTGTTCGAACACGTCCTGAATCCGGCGAAGGCATTTTCGGAAGTCGCTAGGACATTGAAACCGGAAGGAGCGCACGTTTTTACGGTCCCCTACTATCCAGATAACTCCACCGTGGTTCGGGCTATGGAATCACCGGATGGGATAATACATCTGGAAGAGGAGGTCTATCATGGGAACCCTATTGATGAGAAAGGATCACTCGTGGTTACAGACTGGGGAAGAGATCTGTTCGATTTTATCTATACGGAAAGCGGGATGACCACGTCAATTCATACTTTGTTCGATCGTAACCAGGGGCTTGAGGCTTCGTTTCTGGATGTATTTATAAGTCGAAAGAGATAATTCCTTATTACGTCACGAATTTATTTGCTGCCGCCCTTGTTGCCCCCAGGAATTTTCTGCCGTTCTTTACATCCGGTTCGAGATGGCAACCTTCCGCCCATTCGTTCCAGGCGTTGAGGAATACGATCCGTTCATCCTCTGGATAATTCTTAACCATGCTGAGGGCGTTTTCCAGCCATTCCCTGTAGATGTCGGCATCGTTGTTTTGAATGACTGTGGCCCCCACTTTTTTCCTCGGGGTATTGTCCCACCCTGGGGTGACGCAAGGTAATGATCTCGAATCGCTTTTCGGTTTCCGCATGGCATTGCGCGCAAGCAGCTGATAGTTGTATACGCTTATGACCCGAAGAAGGGGAATAACGTGCTCAAGTTTCAGTTTCCATATGATTTGGTTGAAGATTCTCGGAACGATATAGCGTAAGAAATTTAGAACATTGCATGCAGGATAATCCATCGGATTCGGCTGAAAATCGACGATGGCGTCGAATCCCAATTCGATGGCCTCCCGGTCAGAAAGTCTGTTCTTGAAATTTTTCACGAAACAAAGATAGATGCCCGGATACCCCTTTTCCTCTATCTTGCTGCGCCAGATCCCGATGACTTGACGAATGTTCGGGATGTCATCCGCACGATATACGAGGAAGAGAGGTTTCCCGTTGATCCGGATATACCGTTTGTCGGCGAAGGCTTTTCCAATCCACTCAATATGCTGGATCGGATCGTATTCGTCGTACTTCTGTTCCATCAGGACTTCGCGGTCCATACCATCCCAAGTCCTTGTCCAGTTTTCGTTGGCCCAACAGAGACAAAACGGGAAATCGGGTTTGCCGGAATGGAGTACTTCGTTAAAGGGCCTCTCTAGAAGAAGTTTTCCGTTGAACCAGTAATGATAGTAGCAGAACCCGCTGATTTGGTATTGTTCGGCCAGTTGCGCCTGAGCGATTCTCGTTTCCTCCGACCTGAGGTCGTAGAACCCAAGGTCAGCGGGGATGTGAGGCTGGTAATGCCTCCGAAAGAGGGGTTTTCCGCGTGCCACATTGGTCCATTCGGTAAAACCTTTGCCCCACCAGGCGTCATTTTCCGGAATGGGGTGAAATTGGGGGAGATAGAAGCTGATAATACGATTCGCCATTTATGTTTTTTTCACCCCATGAATATTTTCAATACGCCAGCATATTATGCTTAAGAAGATTTTCTATGAAATAAAGCAACATTTAGCGTATCTAAATGTCTTCATTTGATGTCATATTTTTTATAATATTTAATATAATGTTAAAAGAATTAATCCCCAGAAAGGTTAGGAATAAATAAATAAAGTATTTAATATTTGAAGGGCGGAGCTTTATGGCTCTTAACAAATATTCTCTCCCCAATTTTTTATTTCCCAATGAATATAATTCCGTTCCGATGTGACAATATGTTTGTGCAAGAGCAATAATGTTTTTTGAAAAAGCATCCAAATGTTTTTCTATAATTAAAGTTATTGCTTCGAAGTAAGCTTTTTTGTTGGAGCTTATACTATCTTTTTGATAATACGCTATAACTAAAGGCTCGGATATATATTTAAACTCGAAATATTTAGACATTCTTATAAACAACTCCCAATCTTGCAAGCGATGAAGATTTTTATCAAATTCCCCAGCTTTATCAAAACATATTTTCCTTAATATGGTAGTTTGTGTACTAATAAAATTACCCTTTATAAGTTGGCATAAAAGATTTCCGTCTTTTATAGTGAATTTGGGAGACGGAATAAATGATGCACTATCATCTTTAACTCTTATAAATGCCGAATAGACTATACCTACATTTTCCGGAACAATCTTAAATGCCTGCATCTGTTTTTCCAGTTTATCTGGAAGCCATACATCATCACTGTCTTGAAATGCGATGTATTCGCCGCGTGATGCATTTATCCCCGTATTACGTGCGATACATCCACCTAGATTATTATCATGGTGAATATAACGTATGCGTTTGTCATTAAAGTTGTTTACGACGTCTCTTGTATTATCTGTTGAGCCATCGTCGACAACAATTACCTCAATTTCCTCGTATGTTTGATTCAATACGCTACGAATTGAACGTCCAATAAGGTGCTCGCGGTTGTAGCTAGGGATGATTACACTTACTAACGGAATCTTTTCCATTTAAATACCTTCAAAAAATACGAAACATATGGTTATTGAGTGCCATCGTTTGGACGCAACTCATATGGAAATAAAAACTCATTTCAGAACTATCAGGACTTTTTTTTCGCATGCAATAGAAATCCTTTCCTGTTCAGAAAGATTTAAAATATCGGATTTCTCGAACACCAAGACATCAAAGCCTACTTTCCTCAGTTTATTTACGAAATCATTTCCATATTGACGAACATGGTCTGACTGTCCATAAAGCCGTACTCTCTCTTCGGGGTCGGTTATAAAAGGTTCTTCCTGCTGGGTTATCTCTCCCTTCATCGGTACCTGGATGCTCCCCCAACCCCCAGGCTTTAATACACGAAACAATTCGGAGAGGGCTTTATGGTCATCCATAATGTGTTCCAAAACATGATTGCAAACGATTGAATCAAAGGAATTATCAGGATATCCAATCTCTGTAATGTCCATCCCTATCATTGCGATGTTCCCATCTAGGTCGGCCGAAAGGTAGATAAAGTCCTGCTTGAATTTCTCGGCGAGTGCTGGCTCTGGTGCTATATGAAGCATCTTCCCCTCAAACTTAATTTGCCTGCGATTCCATAGAAACTGAAGCGTCACCCAAAGCAGGCGGTGGCGTTCAAGAGAACCACAGCCCGGACACATGGCATGGGGGCGTTTGCTTACGCCTGCGGGAAGAAATTTCCTATAACTTCTATCGCACAGAGGACAGTAATAATTATTGCCGCTTAATGGGATTGTACTGATATTTCTGAAAATAATATCTCTAATTTTTTTAAATTTTTCGAGCATTTCGTTTCCTAACCAGACAACTCGCGATATATTCTTCCAAGTTTCTCGCCTTGTACACGAGCGTTAAATTCGGTTTCCACATGTTTACGGCCCGCCGAAACCATTTCAGTCCACCGCCCGGGATGATTCAGTAGCCATCTGAGATTCTCGACAAGGCCCTCTACATCTCTCTCTTCCGCCAGCAATCCTGTCACTCCGTGTTGGACAACTTCGGGGATGTCGCAATGCCTGGTGCTTACAACAGGCATGCCCGATGCCATTAACTCGATAATCGATACCGGTGCTCCCCCCTCGGTATCCCCGTCGCTGGAAGTTACGCTTGGAGCCAGAAAGACATGACTCCGGTATGCTTCCTCGAAGAAAACAGGGTGGGGTTGATATCCAAGCATCCGGATCTTCCCCCGCAGATTGTTTTTTTCAATCGCCTCTAATATTCTCTGTTTTTCAGACCTGCTTCTTTCCTCTTTGTTTGCATCACCGATGATACAGGCTTCCAGTGGGATTTCGCGATTGATTCTGCCCAATGCTTCCAGCGCGTAAGGGATGCCTTTCTTCTCACGGAAAGAAGAGGCAATCAGTATGCGATAAGGTTCGCTTGGATTCCAGATCCGGGGTTTAAAAAGAATTTCGTCTATTGGGACACCCAAGTGATGCACCCTGATTTTTGACATGTCACATCCGAGGTTTGCGATGCATTTTGCCATATGTGGACCTTCGGAAAGGATGAGATCCACCTCCGCGAATAGGGATTGGAAGCGCTTGATCCAGCAGGGGTCCAAATTTGGTAATAAATTTACGTCCAATCCATAGAACGTTGCCGCGTGTTTTAGCCCCCCCCTCCTGACGGCTCCCATGTTTTCCCAACCTACGTTACCGAAATGGGAATGGAGAATCTGGGCATGATGTTTCTTCGCCTTCTCGACAACAAAGCCCAAGTGCCTGCGAATTTTTAAAAACCGCAGTCCATAATCCAGGTTATATCTCCATCTCGAAGCTTGTTTTATAGAATGGATATTGGGTAAGAAGAACTGCTCCAGATTTTCTGTAAACTCGCAAACAATGTGACTTTCTACTTCATCGGGAAGAAAGCGGATTTGGTTGTACATCCACGTTTGAGTCTGCGGAAGCCAAATAGGAGAACTGTGCAGAACGATGAGGCGCTCTGAGACTGGCGGTAGGTGATCGATCATTGGGACGCTCTCAAGATTTTCCTCTTGCAATGCCGATTACTTCCATCACCTGTTCACGGTTCATGTACCAATTTGTTACGAGGTAAATAAGGCCTCCCGCTGGCACCAATACGGCAAGCACCCATTTGCCTGTCAAATTTGATGGCAATATTTTTTTCAGGATCACGATTCCTGCAAACATTGTCATGCTTGCAGCAAACGGTCGCCAGAGAACATCCCCCAACTGGCGTATGGGAAGGTCTATCAATCGAAATGGAATGGCAAAGTTCGGATAAGCCAAAACGATGGACACAATCGCGTAAGCTGCGGCAACCCCAACAATTTCCCACTGTAAGCCGATGATAAATCCAACCAGCATCAAAGTCCCAGCGATGATGCCCCAGCGAAACAGCCGGTCGGTACGTCCCATCGCCTGATAAATTGCGCCAACGGTAGTCCCGATGGACTGGACCATTCCCACCGGGGCCAGAATCATCAAAAGCAGGATGACCGGCTGCCACTGCAGTCCAAAAACGGTAATGACAAACGGTTCAACAAGGGCCCACAAACCAAACATCATGGGAAAGGTAACTAGGGCGATGGCGCCAGCCACTTTCAGATAGGCGTTACGAAACCTGGCTATGTCATCCTGAATCGTTGAATAAACTGGAAACATCACCCGCCCTATGACGGCAGAGATGCTCTGCAAGGGATAAAGCATAATCTTGTAGGCCAGAGTGTAATACCCAAGATTCATTGCCCCCAGGAATTTACCGATCAGCAGATAATCCGTGTTTCTCACTAAATAGTTGAAAATGTTGTAACCGGTAAGATTCAGGCTATAACTGCTGATTGCTTTTACTTCCTTCCAATGGAAAAAAAGTTTCGGTCTCCAGGAACTGGCGGTCCATAGCAAGACGGTTGTCACTAAAGCAACGGCCAATGTTTGGTAAACCAGGCTCCAAGCTCCGTATCCCAGCATAGCCGAGGAAATTCCGACAAATGAACCAATCAGTGCAGCGATGATCTCCACCTTTGCCAATTTGCTAAACGCTAATTCTCGCTCTAAAATTGCCTGCTGCAGGATACTAAGGGCGGATATAAAAAAGGTCAGTGACAGGACCTGTAGAAGCGGCTCAACCCGTGTCTCCTGGAAAAAGTCGGCGACCAGAGGAGATATCAGATATATGGTAACCGTAACAAAGATCCCAAATACGGTATTAATCCAATAAATACTGGAAAGTAGTTCCTCGGAAAGGATCTTTCGCTGAATTACCGCAGCGGATGTTCCCAAATCCTTGAATAGAGCCCCGAATCCAATTACTATCGTGGCCATACTCACTAATCCGAAGTCGGAAGGCTTTAGCAAGCGCGCAAGAATGACGATAGTTAATAACTGTAATCCCTGATTCCCAAATTGAGCAGTAGAAGACCACTTGAATCCAGATACAGCAGATCGTTGAAGGGGATTCAAGGCTTTCTCGCAATAACCATATACATCCATGTCCATTGTTCTGTTTTGTCGATTTTATCAAGTCCGTAGGCAACCGCTTGTATAGATAAGCCCATTGCATCAATGATTCGGAGCCAGCGCAAAGGCCCACGATTTAAACGATAAAGGTTGTAGACAAACAACTGTCCAAAAGTTACCCAAAATCCCGAAAGAGCTTTCAATTCAATAATCTGAAATCCAACCTTCTCGAACAGGTATTTCAGCCCATGGTTGCTGTATCGATAAAAATCCCTCGGTTCTTCGTGCAGATGCCAGATGAACGGAACGCTGTAGATAGCCACTCCTCCTGGTTTAAGTACACGATAGCATTCCCGGAGTGCTTGTTCTGGTTCTTCTAGATGTTCCAGGACCGCCGTACAGATTGCCGAGTCAAACGAGGCGTTGTCTGCCGGAATCTGGTAAGCCGTTCCAACTTGGTCAATGTTCGATTTTTCGTGCATCGAAGCTAGATGATCTACTCCAATGTGGAGGGTAACGTACGGAGCAAGCAGGTCTTTATAAGGCTTTGTGCCACAACCAATGTCAATCAGATTGCCTTTCAGATACCTGGAAGCACATTGTTTCAACTCCCGATCGTGAATTTTATTAACCAATATATTTCTTAGTTCCTTAGCCAAGTGGTTTATACCTTTCTTGTTATTATCGTTCTGGTTATTGCAGGAAACGAAATATTATTGCTTAGCATTAATAACAAATTCTTTTTTCTTAATAATATATAATTTGTCATAACCAAAGCTTCCAATTGCCGGCAACATGAAGCTTACTCGTGCTAATGATCGGTGGATTATTTTAGAGAGAAACATGTAGGTTGATGTAAAATGAAATATATTTGCGCTAAAATCTTTAGCCAAGTTCTCATCCAGAAAAAAATTATTATGCCAAGGCTCAATATTATCAATTGGTAGTAATCCCATTTTGATTCTTAAATTATTTAATTTTTCAACTCCATCTTTCGAGCACTCCATCAACAGCAATATTCCATCTATTGATGATTTAACCAGCAAATTTCTAATCGCATTTTTCTGTTTCCCATAATCAGGAATATTTTGGAGACATCTTTGTGTAAATATTAAATCAAATTCACCTTTAGGCAAGGTCTCCAAATATAAAACATCACCCACGAAAAAATTACAGTTATTAAATGGATTCTTTTTTGCTTGAAACACCATTTCCGAACTGTAATCTATCCCAACAAACTTTATGGCGGGGAACTTATTGGCTAAAATTTTCGTTGAATAACCATTTCCGCAGCCAACATCCAAAACTTTTTTAGGTTTGTATTTTTTTATGAGTTTTATCATTGTATTTATCTCTAATAGCCGCAGATATTTTTCTCCTAACGTGGCACGCCAATCTTCTCCAAATTCTTTAGCCCTGTCGTCCCAAAACTTTCTTATATTATTTGTGTGTTCATCCACGCGGCTTGTCCTTCTATCCTATGGATTCCAATATAATTCTTCTCACTGCGGTTTTAACATCTTCTAAGTCCTGATCCCTAAGCTTTGCCGATATAGGCAGGCTCACCGTCTGCCTGCCGATCCGCATGGCATTCGGATACACCTCGGGCTTCCATCCAAATCTTTCCTGGTAATACGGGTGCTCAGGGATGGACTGGTAATGAACGCCGACCCCGATATTCTGGGTGTTCATGGCGTCGAGAAACGCATCGCGGCTGATGCCTGTTTTTTTCGGGTCTATCATGATCGTATACAGGTGATAGGCATGGCGCGTGTCGGGTTCCGGATCGGCTGGCAGGCCGATGGGAAGATTCGCGAATGCTTCGTTGTAGCGGCTCCATATTTCCTGGCGCCGCTGCCAATACATTTCCACCCGCGAAAGCTGGTGAATGCCGATCGCCGCCTGGATGTCCATCATGTTGTACTTGAATCCGCACTCCACGACGTAGTAGTGCTTGTGCCCCTCGTCGCCGAACCGCTTCCAGGCGTCCTTGCTCATGCCATGCAGCGCCAGGACCTTGATGCGCGCCGCATCTTCTTCCCGACGGGCGAGAACCATGCCTCCTTCCCCGGTAACGATATTTTTTGTGACGTAGAAACTGAAACAGCCGAAGTCTCCGAACATGCCGACCTTTCGGCCTTTGTACTCCGTCTCGATGGCGTGGGCACAATCTTCTATGAGTTTCAGGTTGAACTGACGGGCAAGGTCGCAGAGGACATCGATGTCGCAAGGACGACCGGCAAAGTGGACGGGGAGGATGGCACGGGTTTTCTTCGTGATTTTTGTTTCCACCTGTTTCGGGTCGATATTCATGGTTACCGGGTCGATGTCGGCAAGTACCGGTGTACCGCCGGCATGGATGATTGCGTTGACCGTGGCGCAGAAAGTCATCGGCGTGGTGATTACCTCGTCGCCCGGCTTTATCCCCGCGGCGAGAATGCTCAAATGAAGTGCGGCGGTGCAGGAGTTTACCGCAACCGCATGTTCGGCATCCTTGTATGTCCTGAAATCGGTTTCAAAGCGGGCGACTTTGGGACCCGTTCCGAGCCAGCCGCTTCGCATGCTGGAGACAACCTCCTCGATTTCCGCCTCTTCGATGGCCGGAGCACCGAAGACAAGGAAGCGATCCTTGGGACGGATGGGGGGAATATTCATCGGTTATTTGCCTTTCGGGTTGATCCCGTCCTTCTGGTCCCACAGCCTCACGATGGGGTCGAAGCTTTTTTTCTCCGTGAGGCGAATGAACTCCTCCTTGGTAAGGACCAACGACCGGATCTTCCGCTGGATGTACTCTTCGGTCTTCAACACGAAGTCGTCGAGCTGGACCTTATCGATATCGCCTACGAG
>Ga0210097_1000297_pt1 | contig 19767 bp, 14 predicted proteins | sample Joice_CattailNLA_2_FD_185521 | JGI IMG/M metagenome (GOLD analysis project Ga0210097, IMG submission 185521) | Wetland microbial communities from San Francisco Bay, California, USA, that impact long-term carbon sequestration - Joice_CattailNLA_D2... | ecosystem: Environmental > Aquatic > Marine...
CACCGTGGGTGACGATCTGTTCGTGGGCAGTCAGTTTACGCTGGGGGAATAGATAATCAGCAAGCCGCTTTACCGGCCGTGCACCGTCCCTTGTTTACCGGGCCAGACCCGGATCTGTTTCCTGGCATCGTGCGCCGGACCCGCTATTCGTCCGGCCTCACCAGCCGCAGTCCGGCCCCCGAACGCAGCCGTTTTGCGGCCTCGTACTCCTCGTCCGTCATCTGGCTGCCGACGATATTGCGCAGCAGTTCAGCATCCCTGTCACCCTGCCCTACCGCCTGCGAAAGCCAGTAGTGGGCCTGCGCCATGTCGATGGGTACACCCCGCCCCTCGGCATAGACCATACCCATGGCATACTGCGCATCGACCTCGCCGCGCTGTGCCGCCTCCAGGATGGCGGGCACCCTGGAAGGGTCGTTACACAGCAGGATCAGATCCTTCAGATAGTTATTGTCACTCATGACAGGGATTGCCCGGATCGAGGAAGCCATAATTGTACGGGAAGCGGCGGATGAGTGCGAACCGGCACACGGCAAGACACCGATCATGACTCACTGGAAACTGTTGTACCGGCGGCGATCAATTATTGATGGTTACATAGATGAGTGGCATTTCCTCAGCGTCATTCCGGCCTGTGCCGGAATGACGACTGTTGTTCATTAACTGTGTCGTCTATTTATGCACGGCTCAATAACAGCAATCCCTGAACGATGTCATTCCGCTGCAGGCTGGACAAAAGCGCGGAGCGGATTGTATGCACCGAGAATCCGGTTACCAGCTGAATCATCCTGTCCGGATTCCGGGTCACCGCCCGGCGGCGCCAGTAATGACGAATTAACCAGAGACTCCTCAAGACTAGATTGATCGCCACATCCCGGTGATCCGCCGCGCCTGGCTGTTGCCTGAAAACAGGGGCATCAACTCCGTTTGCTCCGCCTCATTTTCCCTTCCAGAAGAACTGGTACAGGTCATGCCGCCGGTCGTGCAGATTCTGCACCGTGCCGCTGTTGCGGGCGGCAAGCAGGGTTTCCGGGCGCAGGTCGGCAATCGCCACCATTTCCGTGTTGGGTGTGGTGTCCGCCGCAATACCATCCCGCGCAAACGGCAAATCGCAAGGCGTAAGGATGCAGCTTTGCGCATACTGGATATCCATGTTTGCCACATTGGGCAGGTTGCCGCAGTTGCCTGCCATCACCACATAAACCTGGTTTTCCACGGCGCGCGACTGGCAGCAGTACCGCACCCGCAGGTAGCTCTGGCGTTCGTCGGTGCAGAACGGCACGAACAGGATTTGCGCGCCCTGGTCGGTCAGGTGACGGGCCAGCTCCGGAAATTCAGCGTCGTAGCAGATCAGCACGCCGATCGGTCCGCAATCGGTCTGGATCACATCCAGTTCACTGCCGCCCTCGATGTTCCACCACCAGGACTCGTTCGGTGTGGGATGAATCTTTGCCTGGCGGTGGATGCTGCCGTCACGCAGGAATACGTAGCAGACGTTTTCCACCCGTCCGTTCGGCATCTGCGTCGGATGCGAGCCACCGATGATATTGATGTTATAGCGCAGGGCGAGGTCGCGCATGGCCTCCGTGAACTGCGGCGTGTACCTGGTCAGTGATTCGATGGCCTGCACCGGCGTCAGTTTCTGTGACTCCATCGACAACAGTTGCAGGCTGAACATCTCCGGAAAGACCACGAAGTCGCCCTTGTAGTCGGCGATGACATCGACGAAGTAACGTACCATATCGATGAATTCCTCGAACGACTTCACGCGTCGCTGCTTGTACTGCACGGCACCGATCCGCACGCTTTCAGGCAGGCGACTGCCATAGGATTTTTGTTGCTCGCCGGCCTCATCCTGCCGGACCCTGGGGTTGCGCCAGACCAGGTGGATGCCATAGCCCAGCGATTGCCGGTCCGCATCCAGGTAGTGCGGAATGATGCCGATGACCTCGAACCCGTTGCGCAGCTGAAAGGACAGCACCGGATCACGCTGGGTCTTCTCCTGCACTGCTTCGACGTAGGCTTCGACCGTACCGAAGCGCTTGATGCGCCGCTCCAGGGTAGGGAGTCGTCCGGCGAATACAATGCCCCTCAGGTCCAGCTCCTGCGCCAGCCGCTTGCGGGCGTTGTACAGGCGCTGGCCGATACGGTAGCCGCGGAAGTCAGGATCGACACACACTTCCATGCCATACAACCATTCGCCTTTCGGGTTATGGGTAGACGCGTAGCCGTTACCGGTGATTTCCCCCCAGGTATGCGGTTTCATGCACACCTTTTCGCTGACCCGCAGGGTGGCACAATAGCCGACAATCCTGTCACCTGCCGTCACCACGAACTGACCTGCCGGGAAATGATTGAGCTGACCGGTCAGCATCGGCTCGGAATGGCCGTACATGCCGGTCTCGCGATATACGCGCGTGGACAGTACCGCAATCTGCGGAATGTCCTCCATCCTGGCGTTGCGAACCTGCAGCTGGATTTTGGGATTGTCGAGCGGATTGCCGGTTTTGCTCATATTCCTGGGGACCGTATTTGTATGTCGCAAGCTAAATTAGTGAACCGTGCTTCAGTTTACCAACCGGCATGTTCCTGCCGGCTTGCCGGGGATACGCGGCAGGATTGTTCGGAAAACAGTGCTGTCAACGCCACGTTCAGCAGCGGCAAGACAACGACGGCCGCATGATCCTCAGCACCCGCAGCGCACGCCCCGGGTGTGACGCGCTGTTCACGCGGGCGTCCTGACCGCAGCGACCCTGGCCAACACCTGCCGATATTCGCCGCCCAGGCGCACCAGGGTCGCCAGCCACACCAGGCATACGCACAGTACCAGCCAGCTCAGCTGGCCGGCGCTGATGCTCCACGGCAGCCACTGCGTCAGCAACAGGATCAGCACCGAGCCCAGCACCTTGAACAGCCGGTAACCGAACATATCGATCCAGGCCTTGGCCTGGAAGATCAGCACCGGATCGATCGGCACATACAGCAGTTCCTTCGATGCGCGGTTGATGGAGTACGACAGCCCGCGGTCGGAGATTTTCAGGAACGCGCCGGCCTGCAGCGTGGCCTGCGACATGTACCAGAAGCTGCCGGCCAGTACGGCCAGCGGCTGGGCGAACAGGCCGCCGAGCACACCCAGCCAGCGGTGCACCAGCGGCGTGATCAGCAGGTTGATGCCGATTGCAACGCCGCTCAGCAGGCCGAAGAAACCGCCCAGGTAGGCGGTGCGCGCCTCGCGATCAAGTATGCTGGCTTCCACCACCTTCATGAACTGGAACTCAACCAGCGGTTCGACCATTTGCGCAAGCAGCAGAATCAACGCGATCAGAACCAGGTATCGGTGCCTGAGAATGGCGCGCCATTGCCCCTGCGCAGAGTTATTGTGGTTGCTCACACCGGCATGTTCAGTGTACAGGCCGAGCCGCCCCATCAGCAGGGTGAGTAGCACGAGCACGGCAATGATGCCGGCGGCGACCAGCAGCAGGTCGGTCGTGTCGAGTTGCAGTTTTGAAATGAGCACATTCGACATGCTGCCACCCGCCACGCCGCCGAGCAGCCCGCCGGTCGCGATCAGCCCGTACACACGCTTGCCGGCTGCTGTGTCGTAAATGGTGTCGGTAAGGCTCCAGAACTGTTCGACCAGGATCACACTCAGCATATCGACGAAGATGTAGAACGCGAACGCCGGCACGAAGCCGCCGTTGTTCAGCTGCGTATAGAACACCAGCAGGCAGGCGATGATGATGGCACAGGTGCCGAGCACGACATTGATGCGTGAATAACGCGCGACCAGGCGATGGTAGAGACTGATGATCAGGCCGAGCGCGATGGCGGTCGCGATCCATACATACGGCAGATTGGCGCTGCCCAGCGCGCTGATAAACAGCGAGCGGCTCGCTGGTTTCAGATGGTAAAGCGCCGCGATAATCAGGAAGAAATTTGTGAACAGCATCACACAACGGCCGATGTATTGGGTGCGAAGATATGGCATAGGGATTGCTTTATCTCTGTTATCCGTTATCATGGTTTCTATTTTTTTGCCGTCAGGAGGTCATTTATGCTGTCTGGACTACTGAAAGTGACTGGACTCACCTTGGGAATAATATTTACAGTTCAAGCAGCTACTGCACAAAGCACCTACCCTGGCCTGCGCGAAGCCGAAAATCCGGCGCTGCAGGCGCAACTCGAAAAACGAATCAAACACCTGAATCTTGACGCCGCCGTGCGCAGTGGCAACCTCTCCGTGGCACTGGTCGACGTCACTGATCCCCAACATCCGCGACTCGCCCAGGTCAACGGTGATGAAATGGTGTATGCGGCGAGCCTGCCGAAAATCGCTATTCTTCTGGCGGCCTTCGAGCGCGTGCATGAAGGGAAGTTGCAGCTGAATGATGAAACGCGCCAGCTGATGACCGACATGATCCGCTATTCCAACAACAACGCGGCCACGACCCTGATTCACAAGGTGGGGCGCGAGTATATCAACAAGGTGCTGAGTTCGCCGAAATATCGCCTCTACGACCCGGCCTACAACGGCGGCCTGTGGGTTGGCAAGGAATACGCGCAGGGCGTGGCCTATCAGCGTGATCCTCTGCACAACCTGTCGCACGGTGCCACCGCCGTTCAGGTGGCGCGATTCTATTACCTGCTGGAAACCGGGCGACTGGTAACGCCGGAACTCTCCAAGGAGATGAAGGCGATCATGGGTGACCCGGGTATTCACCATAAATTCGTCAAGGGGCTGGAGGCCAACTTTCCGGATGCCCATATCTACCGGAAATCCGGCAGCTGGCGCAACTGGCACGCCGATAGTGCGATTGTCGAGCACGCGGGCCGTACCTATATCGCCGTCGCGCTGGCGCAGAGCCCGAAGGGCGGCGAATGGCTGAAGGACCTGATTTGCGAACTGGACGGGATCATTTTGCAGCAGCCGATGCGGACCGCCAGTCTTTCAGCAGCCGGTGCAATCGAGTAGCAAACGTCTGGTGCTCGACCGCGGAGTTCTTCTTCAGCACATTTGAAGTCAGCGCGACCATGTAGAACATCCGCGGGTCACCCGCGGGTGATTCTACAATCGCCACCGAGTTCATCAGATTGTCTTTATTACCCTGGTACTTCCTGCACACGTAGCCTTCCTCGGCCTGGCAGCGGTACAGCGATCCCGATTTGAAATACAGCGCCGCATCGTTCAGCGCCGGGGATGAGGCGTAGCGGATGCGGCGCTGGGTAATGTAGATAAGCCGCTTGATCTGCAGGCTCGACCAGGCATCAACCAGCCGGCCCTGTTCCAGCAGCACCAGGTAGTGCATCAGCTCGCGCGTGGTGCAAATGCTGTTGGTGCCCGGCACGCGGCGCTTGCCTTCCGCGGTAAAGAAGCTGCCCTGACGCAGGTTGTCCACGTCCAGGCCGTTGCGCGTCACCGGCGTCAACAGGCTGTCCAGCAGCAGCTCGCCGAGTTCCTTGCGCCCGGTCTCGCGCCAGAACGTCTCTTCCTCCTCTGCCGATACCGGATAGGCGGCGCCGAAGTGGCGCAGCAGCATCAGTTGCTTGATCACCGTGCTTGCGGCCGCGTTGGAACTCGCCGACAGCGCCCAGTCCAGATAGGTCCACAGGTTGCCGGTATCGCCCACACGCAAGGAGCGGCGCGGCATGCGATTGAGCTCCGGCATCCAGAACGGTACCACATGGTGATCGGTTCGGATGAAGGCGTCGGCGGTGACCTGCGTATTCCTGAGCACGCGCTTGCGCGCCTCGATGTCGTCCGGGTAAATGTCGGCAAGCGCCTGAAACACCGCCAGCGCCACCATCAGCTTGCCGACGCTGCCGGGATTGCGGCGTGTGAGCGCATTGTGTTCCGCATACACCGGATGCTCCGGATCGCTGAGATCGAGCACGCTGACGCTGTAGTTCTTCGCTTCGGCGCCGAGCAACGCGACGATCTTGCGTGTCAGGCTTGGATCGGTGGCAGGCAGCTGGAAATCCGCTTGCGACTGCAGGCGCAGCCGGATCTGGTCGGTGTTGAGCTGTGCGCCCGGCTGCAAGCGGTTTCCTGCGATCTTGCCTTCCTTCGCCAGGCGGAAACCTTCCAGCCGGGCGATGCCCGTTTCCGCGTAACCGTCAATGGGATACGCCCATGCCTGCCACGCGCAGGTTGCCAGCACGGCACCCGCCAGCAGTGAGCAAATGAAAGAACGATCAGGCATCATGCCACCCGCAATGTTCACAGTAATTTAACACCAATGATACTAGTTCGCGGCACCGACTGACGGCGGTTCGTGCAGATCCACAACCCTGTCCCTGCCACTGGCGCCGCTGCGATCGATATCGATCAGATACTGGCTGCGCCGCGCGCGCTGGCTTTCCACGAACGGGCGAATCTGGAACAGCGCGAGCTTGCCGTCACGGAAACCGAATTCGATATCCGCCGGCGCTGGCCGCTTGTCCTGGGTGGCCGGCATCGGAAAACGCTGTTCCACATCATCCGCCAGCGTGCGCAACTGCTCGATCTCCACTGGCTCCAGCACCTGCGCACGACCGCTCGCCGGCACCTTTCGCATGCCACCGGCGGGATCGGGCTCGGCGCGCAGCGGCGCCGTAGCCTGCGCCAGCAGGCGCACCTCGCCGGTCGCGCGGCGCACCCGCAACTCCTCCGCCGCCTGCCCGTCGACCGCGCCGCCCACGCCTTCGCTGACCGCGATTGACAGCCAGCCACGATCGCCGTTTTCCACGTCCGCCGTCACCAGCACACCGGATTTCTCCGACGCGAAGGTCTTGAGCAGCAGCACGGCCGGGTAGACGTGCTCCGGCTGCTCCATATGCGCCTGGCGCCAGGCATAGGCGCGCTCCGTGAACGGCGAGGCCCAGACCTTCTTGATGGCCTGCACGACTGCATCGAAGCCGACCACATTGGGCACCGTGAGGTTCAGTCCGGCACCCGTGAAGCCGGGCAGGTCCTCGACATTGGTGTCGCTGCGCACGAACACGCCGACCTCCTCGACGTCGCCGAATGCCTCCTGCATGGCCGCGCGCAGACACTCGCGGAACACGGCCCCCGGCTCGGCGCTGGTGATCCACTGGCGCAGCCTTTCCAGGAACTGGCGCGTCTCGGCCTGGCGCTGTTCCTGGTCCGGCAGTGCGCGCAGCCGTGCGTATTGCGCGCGCAGCCAGTCGAACGCGGACGGTCCGCCCGCCTCGATCGGCTGGTTCAGCAGGGCGCGGAACACCCCGAAGGGTATGACCACGCCGGGATTTACCGCGTCCGGATAATATTGTTGCAGTTCACCGAGATTGGCCGCCTTGGGACCCACGATGCGCCCTGAATCGGTGGAACGAATGGCACCCAGCGGCAGCGGGTTTGTTGCTGCAAGGTCGAGTTTCTGCAGATCCGGCCGGATCACCACCTCCGCGGCCAGTTGCTCGCGACCGAAGATATCATCCCATTGCGGCCCGTCGGCGGTGATCTGTACGGTGCCACGCGGGCTGACCGCCAGCACGATGTGTTCACCGATATGCGACTGGAGCTCCGCGATCAACCGGTCGTCCACCACGACGTTCGGAATACCGAGATTGCGCGCCAGCAATTGCACGTGCGACAGCGAGCTGCCTTCGCCGCGGGTAAGGATGCCGGCAATCGGCGGCAGTTCCGGCGTGGTCGACGGCAGCAGGTAGATTCCGTCCTTGCGGAAGTCCTCGCCCGCCTGCGGGGCGGCGAGCAGCAGGCCACGGCGCAGCCCGGGATTGAGTGCACGCAGCCCCCCGGCAAGCTTGCGCTCGAACAGGTACTGCGTGGTGCCGACCAGCTGGTCGGCATCCTGCAACAGTACGTCCAGCACGCGCGTGTAGGCCAGCAGGGGGCTGCCGCGCAGGCGGTCCGGCACGTAGTGCGCCGCCAGTGGCGTCAGGTCGAGCCAGTGCTCGATGGTCGGCCCGAACTGGAATTCCAGCGCGCGCTGCGCCCATTGCGGCACGCGCGCCAGGTAGCGCAGGGTGCTGGCGTAATCCTCGGCGCCGGGCGGGTCGCTTGCCTCGAGCGCGTTGATGCGCTCGTCCAGGTAGCCCCACTGGCGTTCGGACAGAAAGCCGCTGGCGAGCAGCGACACCGACAGGGTGCGCAGCCATTCCAGGCGCGTGAGGCGATCGACGTCGGGCATCTGCTCCAGCAACTGATTGGCGGCGGCGTAGACTTCCTGCTCCAGGGCAATGGTTGCCTGCAGCAGGCGCAGCTGGTCGGGCGGGCTGAATTTCGTCGATGGCAGCAACTTGCGCAGCTGCAGTTCGGCATCGGCGGCGATGCGCATACGGCCCTGCAGGTCCGGCGCACCGCGCAGGCTGGCGACAGTACCGCGCAGCAGCGCCATCAGGGGCTTGCTGCCGCTCTCGGATATCAATTGTTCGAGCTGCAGGATGGCGGTACGCGGCGCATACAGCGCATCGAGATCGGACGCCAGGCGCCGGTACTGTTCAGCCAGCTTCGGCAGCCCCTGTCTGGCGGCGTAATCGCGCACACGCTGCGGATCGCTGGCATCCGGCAGGCCGTGCAGCTTCACGCGCAGCGTCTGGAAATCCGGATCGGCGTCGGCGATCTCGATAGCGAGCTTGCGCACGGTGACGGCGGCGGGCGGCTCCGCCCCGACGGGCAGCAGGCGCGCGGCCTCGCGCAGCAGCAGGTAACGCGCCGGATCCTGCCAGTCCGGGTCCTGGACCATGTTCAGCAGCAGCAGGCGCGCCGCGGCGCGCTCGTCCTCGACCTGCAGGGCGCCGCGATAGAAACGTGCCTGACGAAATACCCAGCCATCGTCGTTCATGATCAGGAATTGCTCCAGCAGGACCTGGCGCAGATCGTCGAGCCGCGGATACGCGCCGACGAAATTGAGGGTATTCAGGTCCGTCAGCAGGGTGGCGACGAGATAGCCCTGGTCACGGATGGCGCGGGTGTGTGCATTCCACTCGCCGTGCTGCACCCCGCCGCCGTGCTTGCTGCAGGCGCCCTCCGTCGGCGGCAGCACGCTGCCGTCGAGACAAAACCAGCGGATGCGCACAAAGGGACCGCGCGAGGCCTTTTTCATCTGCCCGATCCAGTCCCGCATCTGTTGCAGGTCGGGGGTGGGCGGCGTGGCGTCGTCCGCGACCGCCAGACCGGCAAACATGCCTGCCAGCAGTGCAAGCCCCGGCAGCAGATGGCGGGGAGACAGGCGAGATTGCTTATACAGGTTTGGCATAGTTAGTGACCGACGCTTCATGCAGTGCCATACAGGCTTGCGGTCGAACGGGGATAAACCGGCGTCAGGTGCGATATCGGATTACTGCAGTCGTGTGACTCATACTATGTGCAACACTTTAGCGGTTCGAGCCGTGCACTTGCAAACCCCCGCCCGGTGGCTGGCAGCCAGACAGGCCGAGAGCGCCGTTTCAAACCGGGACGAAAACGGCAATATGCGGATTTACATGGATAATTACCAGTTTACCGAATACCGGCCGAGTGTGCCCCCGGCCCCGGGGGTGCCGTTCCTGGCACGCAGGGATTGACCTTCACCCGACTATTTGCCTGCTTCCGGCCGGTCATTTAACTTCTTCAAAGTAGTCATACTCATATTCAGTATCGAAACCGCCATCTCCATCGGAATCATATTCAGCGGAAACCAGCTTCCCCATACGGAATTTTTGCTGTTTTTTACGTGAGTCACGGCCTTCGCCGGTGATCACAACTTCATCGAGATTGCCGAATTTGAATGACGCCCTGAAATCGGTATTACCGTCCTGGTTCAGATCCGATTCCTGTAAATCCTTCATACCATCGGTATATTTAAATCTGGTTTCATAGACTCCATCGAAATTGTCATCATGCTCGGCAACTTTGATCAGGCCTCTGCGATCAAAGTAATAAACGGCATCCGCCTTGCCGTCAAAATTCCTGTCCACTTCTGTTCTGATTAACCTGTTATTCCTGTATACCCGCTTCTCGTCCAGCACCCCGTCGCCGTTGATATCGATGCCATGCCTGGTAACCGGCATGTTATATGCCCAGAACATCAGGCCACCACCAATCGCCAAACCGAATACAAATACCGATATCCCGCCAGACCGCTGGCGAGCCATTGTTTCTTCCTCGACAACCCGGATGGCCTCCCAATCCCTGATAACCTGCCTCGCCCGTTCGAAATCCGGTTCATCCACCATGACCCGGACTAGATTGATCGCCTGCAGTTCGCCCACACCCCCCGGCAGATACTCACCATCCACCCTGCCCGTTATTCCCTCCTGCTCCAGAAGGTTCAGGATCATATGAGCTTCCAGGGCATTCGACGCTTCGTAAACGCTTCTCATGTGATCTCCGGACCGGTGGTAACGAACAACGTGTTGACCGCGAAATGCATCCTGAGGGGACCGGGAAACATCTCAGTCAGTCGTTTTTCAGGTATTCGGATCTTGCGATCTGGCACGCCTGTACAAAACAGCGTTACCTCAAGTTGCTCAACAGGCTGTCTATCATGCCCTGCGCCTGGCCCAGGTAGCCGCCGCCGAACAGGTTGAGGTGATTGAGGATGTGGTAGAGGTTGTACAGCGTCTTGCGCGTGCGGTAACCGGGATCCAGGGGCCAGGCGTCTTCATAGGCGGAATAGAAACCGCCGCCGAAACCACCAAACAGTTCGGTCATGGCGATGTCCGCTTCGCGGTCGCCAAAGTACACCGCCGGGTCGAAAATAGCCGGCTCGCCGGCCTGTGTCCAGGCGTGATTGCCGGACCACAGGTCGCCGTGCAGCAGCGACGCCACCGGCGTGTAGCCGTCGAACAGGTGCTGAAAACTGTCGAGCAATCGCTCGCCCTGCGACTGCAGGCGTCCGCCAAAGCCGTGCCGTGCCGCCAGATCGAGCTGGAAGCGCAGGCGCAGTTCGCGCCAGAATCCGACCCAGTCGTCGCCGGGCGTGTTGATCTGCGGCGTCGAGCCGATGGTATTGTCGCGCACCCAGCCATACCGTGCCTGCGTGATGCGGTGCATGGCGGCCAGACCCTCGCCAAGCGCCCGTGCGTTGCCGCGACCGCCCAGCGGCAGGTATTCCATCACCAGCCAGGCCGACTGCGCATCGTTGCCGTGACACACCGGAGCGGGAATCTTCAGCTCCCTGCAGTGGCGCAGCGCCTCGAGACCGGCTGCCTCGGCGGCGAACATGTCCGCCTGGCGGGCATTGTTGAGTTTCACGAAGTAGTCGCTATCACCGTAGCGGATGCGGCTTGCCTCGTTGATGCAGCCGCCACCAATGGCGCCCTGCTGCTGCAGGTGCGCAGTGATGCCGGTCGCCGCGGCGATGTCGTGTGCGATGTTTTCCCAGAGCGACATGGTTATCTACCTGCCTGTATCACGTACAGGCGCGGACCGCGTCCGCGATCCTTTATCGAAACGCCTCGCGCAGAGACGCAGAGATCGCTGAGCAAGCAGCAAATCCCTCACTCCCGCACAATCTCGCAACTTTCTCTTCCTGCAATATTCCCTGTGACAGCCTGGATAATGGTACTTGGCGATGTGTGGCACAACATAAGAAGCCATGGGCGTGGACAGCCTCCATGTCAAGCAGCGGTTACCCCTCTATGTCCTCTCTGCAATTGCTCCTGGATTGCCCTGCCTCCTGAATGCCTGTAGTCGTGTGCCCTCCGGGGGGAATCATTGTTTTATTCATTATCTGCGCCTCTGCGTCTCTGCGCGAGGCAGGTTAGTGGTTAAGCGTACGCATCAGACGCGCCGCGGTCATGCGCCCCAGGCCGAGCCGTTCACACGTGGCGGCAATGTCCCCCGGTTCCACCTTGCGCCGTTGCACGTCACGCATCCCGGCCTTCAGGTCCGGATCGATCGCGATACCGGTCAGCTCGCGCGCCAGCAGCGCCGCCTCGCGGTGCTCCCCGAGCAGGCGCTGCACGCGCGCCGCACCGCGCATCTTGAGCTCCGCCACGCGATCCAGCCCGCTGTACAACGCGTCCAGCGAACCGAATTCCGCCAGCAGCGCCGCGGCGGTCTTCGCACCGATGCCGGGTATGCCGGGGATATTGTCGACGGCGTCACCGGTCAGGGCCAGCCAGTCCGCGACCTGGCCGGCGTGCACGCCCAGCCAGTCGAACACCTTTTCATAATCATGCCTGCGGTTGCGCGAGTAGTCCCACAGCAGATCGCCCGGCGCGAGCAGCTGTGCAAGGTCCTTGTCGGCGCTGAGGATTACCACGGAAAAGTCCTGACCGCGCAGGCGCGCGGCCAGCGTTCCGATCAGGTCGTCGGCTTCAAAGCGCGCGCTGGAAAACGCCGCAATGCCGAGCGCGTCCACCAGCGTGCGGCAGAACGCGAACTGGCGTTTCAGCTCCGCCGGCGGGGTCTCGCGGTTGGCCTTGTAGGGCGGGTAGATCTCGTTGCGAAACGAGGTGGTGAGACTTTCGTCGAACACCACGGCCATGTGTTCCGGCTTCGCCTCGTCGAGCAGTCCACCCAGAAAACCGGCGAAGCCGTGCAGTGCGTTGATCGGCTCGCCGTCCGCGTTGGTCAGTGTATCGGGAACGGAATAGTACGCGCGGAAGATGTAGATGCTGGCGTCGACCAGATAGACGCGCCGCTGGCTGCCGGACACGACCCCGTCAGCCGCTCAGCGCGAGGCGGTCATGCAGCGGGCTGCTGCGCGGGAAGTGCGCGCGCAGGAATTCCATCTGGTCGGCCAGCACGCGCCGGCCCTGCAGGTAGATGTACTCGGCGTGCGTCGGCGTGAACGGCACGGCCAGCAGCTGCATGCCGGCCTGCTCCGGAGTGCGCCCGGCCTTGTGGTTGTTGCAGCGCCGGCAGGCGGTGACGACATTGTTCCAGGTGTCCCGCCCGCCCTGGATCACCGGCGTGACATGGTCACGTGACAGGTCGCTGACATGGAAGGTCTCGCCGCAGTAGAGACAGAGGCTGGAATCGCGGCGGAACAGCGCCGGATTGTTGAGCGGCGGCACGTAGGCCGTTCGCAGCTTGAGCAGCTCGCGGTTGCGGCCGAGGGTGGCAATGATGGAATTGACCTCGATCACGCTCTGCCGGCCGGTCCTGGCGCAGATCCCGCCGTGCACCCGGTACAGCAGCGTGCCACAGGTATAGGCCACCTGCTCGAGGTGGTAGAGACGCACCGCGTCCTGGTAGCCGATCCATTCCAGCGGCATGCCCGACACGTCGGTGCGTAATACCTGATGACTCAAATCAACCATGTCACTACCCCGGCGGACCGCGTCCGGCAGCCGCCGCCCGCATACCCCTTGGTAATTGTGTTTTATTTGACTGCACCGAAGCCTAGCATGTTCAATAATCGCGCACCAGACAGGTGCCGCGCCGGTCCGGATTGTTTTCCTGCACCGCCCGTTACAGTAAGATGGCAGCCACAAAATCATCATCGGGGCAGAGACTCACCATGGCAGAAAAGCTGACTTTTCGTCGATTCGCCGACAACGACCATATCTGGAAGCGCTGGAGCGAGGACATCTTCAATGAAGATACGTCCTACAAGTGCCCGACCTACGTGCACCGCACACCGCCCTGCCAGGGAAGCTGCCCGTCCGGCGAGGACATCCGCGGCTGGCTGCAGATCGTGCGCGGCATCGAAAAGCCACCGGCCGGCATGCCCTGGCAGGAATACGCCTTCCGCCGCTCCACCGATGCTAACCCCTTCCCCGCCATCATGGGCCGGGTGTGTCCGGCGCCCTGCCAGGAAGGCTGCAACCGCAACGAGGTGGAGGACTTCGTCGGCATCAACGCGGTCGAGCAGTTCATCGGCGACCACGCACTGGCCGCGAAGCTCGCCTTTCAGCGCCCCACCCGGGAAACCGGCAAGAAGGTCGCCATCATCGGCGGCGGCGTGGCAGGCCTGGCGGCGGCCTACCAGCTGCGCCGGCTGGGCCATGGGGCCACCATCTTCGACGAACGCGCTGAACTGGGCGGCATGACCCGCTACGGCATTCCGGGCTACCGCATGCCGCGCGACGTCATGGACGGCGAGATCCGGCGCATCCTCGACCTGGGCGTGGAGGTGCGCATGCAGACCCGGGTCGGCCGCGACATCAGTTTCGCGCAGCTGGAACAGGACTATGACGCCATCGTGCTGGCCATCGGCGCGCAACAGGGCCGTACCCTGGACATTCCGGGCGGTGATGCGCCCAACTGCGTGAGCGGCGTGGCTTTCCTCGCCGCCTTCAATGAAGGCCGCATGCATTTTGCCGCGCGCAAGGTCGTGGTGATTGGCGGCGGCGATACCGCCATGGACGTGGTCTCGGTGGCACGCCGCCTCGGCCACATCAGCACCACCCACGAAAACGACCGCCCGGAGGCGGTGATCCGCAACCACACCGCGCACGACGTCGCCGCTACCGCCAGCCGCGAGGGCTCCGAGGTCATGCTGATCTACCGGCGCCCGGTCGAGAACATGCCGGCGGCCGAGCACGAACGTATTACCGCGAAAAAAGAGGGCATCGAGCTGCGCGGCAACCTGGCGCCGGTGGAAATGGTGCTGGACAAGGATGGCCGCGCCACGGCGCTGCGCGTCATCGAGGTCGACTGGAGCAGCGGCAAGATGGTCGAGAAGGCCGGCTCGGAATTCGACATCGAGTGCGACCTGGTCGTGCCCGCCGTGGGCCAGTCCGGCGACCTGACCGGCCTGGAACAGTTCGACAACGGCCGTGGCCTGATCGACGCTGACCCGTTCTTTCAGCTCCCGGACAAGCCGGGCTATTTCGCCTGCGGCGACATCGTACGCCCGCACCTGCTGACCACCGCCATCGGCCAGGCCGCCGTTACGGTCGACAGCATCGACCGCTACCTGCGCAAGGCCGGTGCCGGCCGCCGCCCCAAAGTCGACGTACATCATTTCAACCTGCTGGAAAAGCTGCGTGAATCATCGCTGGCGCCGGCAGATTATACCCACACCCAGGAGTGGGGCACCGACAGCGCCCCCTACGCGGTGCACAACTACGAGGACCGTTCGCAGCAGGAAATCATACCGCACGACATGCTCTATCTCGGGCACTTCCCCTACACGCCGCGCAACAAACGCATCGAAACCGGCGTCGGCGCCGACGAGGTGCTGGGCCATTTCGAGGAGCGCTTCCGCGGTCTGGACGGGGACCAGGCACAGGCCGAGGCCGGACGCTGCATGAGCTGCGGCATGTGCTTCGAGTGCGACAACTGCGTGATCTACTGTCCGCAGGATGCCGTCAAGCGCACGCCGAAGGACCACGCGACCATGGGCCGTTACGTGTACACCGATTACGATCGGTGCATCGGCTGCCACATCTGCGCCGAGGTATGCCCGACCGGCTACATCAACATGGGCATCGGCGCCTGAAGAAGATCAATGGGGTCAGACTCGATTGATTTTTCAAAGATCAATGGGGTCAGACTCGATTGATTTTTCAATGTCAGGCAGCGGAGAAAATCAATCGAGTCTGACCCCATTGATCATTTCACTTTGTGAAAATTGTGGCTTGAATCACTTCTTTTCGGCCTGAAGATGGACTAATATTCCCAAACCCGGCCGGTCTCGGGGTCTGTCCAGACCAGTCAACCGGCCGCTTCATCAACAACCCAAATGTAACTTGCCCCGGGCCGCAGGCACGACAAGTCGCATCGGAGATTGCTATGCCGATACGAATTGCCGTGCCCCATGAAACCACACCCGGTGAGCGCCGCGTCGCGCTCGTCCCCTCGGTCGCCGAACTGCTGAACAAGCAGGGCCTGCAGGTCCGCATCCAGGCCGGTGCCGGCAGTGCCGCCTACTACCGCGACCGCGACTACACCTCCGCCGTGATCGTTGAGGACCGCGCCATCCTGCTCGGCGAGGCGGACATCGTACTGACGGTGGACCCGCTGACCGTCGAGGACATCGCCCTGCTGCGCGAGGGCACCATCGTCATCGGATTCCTGCATCCGCACGAGTACGACGACCGCATCAGTGCGCTGCGCGACCGCAACATCACCGGCTTTGCCATGGAACTGATCCCGCGCATCTCGCGCGCGCAGAACATGGACGCGCTGTCGTCGCAGGCCTCGATCGGCGGCTACAAGGCAGCGCTGATGGCGGCAAACCGCACGGCACGCTTCTTCCCCATGCTGACCACGGCGGCCGGCACCCTCCGCCCGGCCAAGGTGCTGGTCATCGGTGTCGGCGTGGCCGGCCTGCAGGCCATCGCGACGGCAAGACGGCTCGGCGCCATGGTGGAAGCCTACGACGTGCGCCCGGAGACACGCGAACAGGTCGAGTCGCTCGGCGCGAAGTTCGTCGACGTGAAGGTCAACGCTGTCGGCGAGGGCGGCTACGCCCGCGAACTGTCCGAAGAAGAGAAGAAACAGGAAATGGCGATACTGGCCGAGCACGTGGCACAGGCCGACGCCATCATCTCCACCGCGGCCGTGCCCGGCCGGCCGGCGCCGAAGATCATCACCACCGCCATGGTCGAGCAGATGAAGCCCGGCGCGGTCATCATCGACCTGGCCGCCTACAGCGGCGGCAACTGCGAGCTCACCATTCCCGGCGAGTCCTTCGGCCACGAGCTGGTCATGATCTACGGCCCGCTCAACGTTCCGGCCATGATGCCGGTCCATGCCAGCGAGACGTACGCCAAGAACCTGTACAACTTCCTGGCGCTGATCGTCCACGATGGTGAGATCAGTCCGGACTGGGACGACGAGATCGTCGCGTCCAGCACGCTTACCCGTGACGGAATGATCCGGCATGAACTCACCCGGCAGCGGGTCGAAGGAGGTCAGGCATGATTGCCGGCATGACAGCACTCTATATCTTCATGCTCGCGGCCTTTACCGGCTACGAGATCATCAGCCGGGTTCCGGTCATCCTGCACACGCCGCTGATGTCAGGTTCCAACTTCGTGCACGGCATCGTGCTGGTCGGTGCCATGGTCGCCCTGGGCCATGCGCACACACCGCTGGAACAGCTCATCGGTTTCGTCGGCGTCATGCTGGCGGCCGGCAACGCGGTCGGCGGCTACGTCGTCACGGAACGTATGCTGGATATGTTCAAGCGCAGCAAGAAGGGGGCGAACTGATGGATAACATCATTCAGATCAGTTATTTCGCTTCGGCCGTGCTGTTCATCCTCGGCCTCAAGCGCATGAGCTCGCCGGTCACAGCGCGCGGCGGCATCGTCTGGGCCGGTGTCGGCATGCTGGTCGCAACCCTCATCACCTTCTTCTACCCGGGCATGCAGAACTACCTGCTGATGACCGTGGCCATCGCCCTCGGTGGCGGGCTGGCACTCTGGTCGGGCAAGCGGGTCGCCATGACCGACATGCCGCAGATGATCGCGCTCTACAACGGCATGGGCGGCGGCGCGGCCGGCGCCATTGCGGCGGTCGAGCTGCTCAGGAACGAGTTCCCGTCCACCACCTTCCTGGCACTGGCCATTGCCGGCGCCCTGATCGGATCGGTCTCGTTCTCCGGTTCGCTGATCGCCTTCGCCAAACTGCAGGGCTGGGCACGCAAGCCGCTGCGCTTCCCGGGCCTGCAGTTCTTCAACCTCGGCCTGTTGCTGGCCAGCGTCGGCGTCGGCGCCTGGCTGGCCATACAGGGCGAACCGGCCGGCGGCACGGTGCTGCTGTTCTTCGCGCTGGCGCTGGCCTACGGTGTGATGATGGCGCTGCCCATCGGCGGCGCCGACATGCCGGTGGTGATCTCCCTGTTCAACGCGCTGACCGGCCTTGCCGTTGCCTTTGAGGGCTTCGTACTGCAAAACCCCGCCATGATCATCGCCGGTACCGTGGTCGGCTCGGCCGGCACCCTGCTCACGCAGTTGATGGCGAAAGCCATGAACCGTTCCATCGGCAGCGTGCTGTTCAGGGCCTTCGGCAGCATCGAGGAGAGCGCGGCGGGTGAGGTCGGCGGCAGCATGAAGCCGATAGACGCCACCGACGCCGGCGTCATGATGGCCTACGCGGAACGCGTGGTGATCGTGCCTGGCTACGGCATGGCGGTGGCGCAGGCGCAGCACAAGATCCAGGAACTGACGGAATTGCTGACCAAACGCGGCGTGGACGTGAAGTTCGCCATTCACCCGGTCGCCGGGCGCATGCCCGGACACATGAATGTGCTGCTGGCCGAGGCCAACGTGCCCTACGACCTGCTCTACGACCTCGACGAGATCAACCCGGCGTTCCCGAAGACCGACGTGGCGCTGGTGATCGGCGCCAACGATGTCGTCAACCCGGTAGCGCGTACCAGCCCGGACAGTCCGATCTACGGCATGCCGATCCTGAACGTCGATCAGGCGAAGAACGTCATCGTCATCAAGCGCGGCCAGGGCAAGGGTTTCTCCGGCGTCGAGAATGCCCTGTTCTACGAGGACAACACGCGCATGCTGTACGGCGACGGTCAGGCCATGGTCGGCGAGCTGATCCAGGCCATCAAGTCACTGTAACCCCTTGCGCCGCCCCACCGTCGTCCCTGACGGCGGTGGGGCGCGCTTTTTCCAGGACGTCATGCCGCCACCCGCAGGCCGGTGCTATCATGACCCGCGCGGCGTATCGGGGCCGTTCGGGCATGCCGGGTGTCTCAAAAAAATGACAGTTTCAAAAACCCCACACCAGTCTGGAAATTGACGCCTTAGCCACCGCAAATCGACCAGCTGCCGGTTGAGGCAGCCGCGCTTATTCACAGGACGGGATAGACGATTGACAAATGGCAATACTTGACGCTGATCAATATTAGAAACTTATTAATAACTACATATCATTGTTTTTATTAATTCTTTTGTAGTGGATAAAAATCTGCCAATCTAACGCCGGCACTGGAAATATAGGGACTTGAGGTGCTTTACCCCAAACAATCCACAAAGTTATCCACAGGTTTTGTGGATAACAACTGTCGCCTAATCAGATGAAGGGCTTAGCCGTATATGATGAGAATATTTCTCAATCAGTGTCGCTAAAATGAGTCAGCTGTGTCGCCATGCCCTGACGGTCCCGACATGACCCGGCCGATCCTGCGCGTCGCTGTCCCGACCCCGTTGCATCGCCGCTTCGATTACCTGCCGCCGGGTGATGTCGCGCTCACCGCGTTGCAGCCGGGACAACGCGTGCGTGTACCGTTTGGACGGCGCACCGTCATCGGGGTGTTGCTGGAAGTCGTCACACACTCGGATATCGCGCAGGCAAAACTCAAGCGCGCACTCGCCGTGCTCGACGACGCACCCGTGGTCAACGCGGACATCCTTGCCATGGTGTCTTGGGCCAGCCGCTACTATCAGTATCCCGTCGGCGAGGCCTTCGCCGCGGCGTTGCCCGCGCTGCTGCGCCAGGGCCAGTCACCCGAGGCGGCGCACGTCACGCGCTGGCGCCTGAGCACGGCCGGCCACGCCGTCGACACGGCGTCACTGGCGCGCGCGCCGCGACAGGCCGCCGTCATCGCCACGCTGCATGCATACCCGGAGGGCGTCGAACGCGAAGCGCTCGATGCGCCGGCCGCCGTGCTGCGTGCGCTCGCCGACAAGGGCTGGATAGAGACGTTCACGCCGGGACCGTTGCCAGCCACTGACGCCAGGGTGCCGGCACCCGGACACGCACTCAATCCTGCCCAGCAGCACGCGGTCACTGCCATGCTCGCGCAACTCGACACCTTTCAATCCTGGCTGCTCGAGGGCGTCACCGGCAGCGGCAAGACCGAGGTGTACCTCAGCCTGATCGAAGCGGTGCTGGCGCGCGGCCGACAGGTCCTGCTGCTGGTACCGGAGATCGGGCTCACCCCGCAGCTGGTGGCACGCTTCACGC